>OGEN01000003.1_pt1 | contig 378141 bp, 280 predicted proteins | sample 1570671 | NCBI WGS metagenome assembly OGEN01 (sample SAMEA2582128, study PRJEB24529) | metagenome | biome: Human gut stool | place: China | collected 2011 | reverse complement strand
CGAAAGTGATTAATTTACTTTGCCATTTTTCGACACTGCAAAGTTACCGATTACAGAGAAGTTCTCCTTTATCGACCCGGCGACACTCCATTATAGAAGCAAGTGCTTCCTGTTCCTCCGGATGCAGAGGATAATAACGTCTGGACAGAGTTCGTGTTATAGCTAAAGCAGTTTTCATATTTACCGGGAAAAAAGTATACAAAGAAAAGAAAAAGGGTTGAAAAAAAAGAGAATCGGAGCTTATAAAGTTCATCATAAAACGTAGGTATAATTTTTTCTTTCTATTCCGATTCCGGTTTTTATACCGTCAGACCGGTTCGCCTGGACCGGTCCGTTAAGGCTTTCTTTCACTGACCGGCGGAACTCGCTTCGCTCAGACACCACCGGTCGGGCGTTCGGAAACCCTAACCGGACACTCGTTCCCGCTCCAATGGTCTTCCGGCATAAAAACCTTCATCTCACGTTAACACGACCTGGCAAAGGAAGAATTAGAAAAATTTTATAGAATAAAATACCGGCTCACCTCTATCGGATTATGGATAATTGGGTTATTTTATCGGAAAATCTTTTTTCGCTGAAATTTATGGTTTTCAGGTCCGGTTTAGCTTGCCAGGTAGTGATAACGTAAGTCGAAGGTATTCGTGTTCGGGGACCATTGGAGCTCCGGCGAGTGTCGTCTTGCTTTTTCTGAACGCCCGACCGGTGGTGTCTGACGAGCCTGCGAGGAGTTCCGCCGGTCAGTGAAAGAAAAAGCTAGATGACCGACAGAAGCGACCGCGTCCCCGAACACGAATACCGAAGACGAACAAGGACCGGAATAATTCTACGTTTTAACAGTTACAGAGGTTAGAGAAGTGAAGCTTTCACCGTTGTAACTAAAAAATGGGAGAGGATCAGCAAGAAGAGCGAAGTGCAAAAGAAGGTGTCTGAAAACAAACTATTCAAAAAAGAGTAATTTCTGGTCAAAGGAGGAATTTTGGTTAAAATTTACCTTTATTTGAATAATAATCACCTTTGATTTCAAACGTTAGCACGTATTTTTGATCCGTCGAAATAAATTAATCAATCAGATATCTATGAAAAAAATCTTATTTTCTGCAATTGCTCTGGCTGTTAGTTTGGCAGGGTATGCACAATGGAAACCTGCGGGCGATAAAATAAAAACCACGTGGGCAGAGCAAATCGATCCGAATAATGTACTTCCGGAATATCCCCGACCGATCATGGAACGGAAGGAATGGAAAAACCTGAACGGCTTGTGGGAATATGCCATCCGTCCGACGGGTACTCAGCAACCGGCAGACATGGACGGTCAGATATTGGTACCATTTGCCGTAGAATCGAGCCTCTCGGGTGTGATGAAGACTTTAGGCAAAGAAAACGAATTGTGGTATAGCCGGGAATTCACCGTTCCCTCCTCCTGGAAAGGCAAAAACATACTGCTGCACTTCGGGGCTGTCGACTGGCAAGCCGATGTTTGGGTAAACGGCGTTAAAATGGGACAACACCGGGGAGGATACACCCCCTTCTCTTTCGATATTACTCCGGTTTTAGCTAAAGGAAAAAACCAGATCACGGTAAAAGTATGGGATCCGAGCGACGAAGGTTATCAACCGAGAGGAAAACAGGTGAAACACCCGGACGGTATCTGGTACACTCCGGTCAGCGGAATCTGGCAAACGGTATGGATGGAACCTGTATCCGCCAACCACATCACCCGGCTGAAAACGACACCGGATATCGATAAAAAGATCCTGACCGTAGAAGCTCATACGGCAACCGGCAATCCTTCCGCCGTTGTTTCGGTAGTAGTATCGGAGGGAGGAAAGGTCGTAGCTACAGGAAAAGCCATGCAGGGCCAGCCCGTTCAGCTGGCGATCGAGAATGCCAGATTATGGAGTCCTGAAAATCCTTTCCTTTATGATATGAAAGTGACTCTGACCGACAATGGAAAAGTGATCGACGAAGTGAACAGCTACGCTGCCATGCGGAAATATTCTATCCGCCAAGGCGCAGACGGTATTACCCGTTTACAGCTGAACAATCGGAATGTTTTCCACTTCGGTCCGCTGGATCAGGGATGGTGGCCCGACGGATTATATACCGCTCCGACCGACGAAGCCCTGGTATACGACATCAAGAAAGTAAAAGATTTCGGATATAATATGATCCGTAAGCATGTAAAGGTAGAACCGGCACGCTGGTACACCCATTGCGACAAATTAGGCGTAATCGTATGGCAGGATATGCCGAATGGCGACAGAGGACCGGAATGGCAAAGCAGACAATATTTCAAAGGAGTAGAAATGGTCCATTCCGCCGAATCGGAAGCCAATTACCGCCGGGAATGGAAAGAAATCATCGACCTGCTGTATTCCAATCCTTGTGTAGGGGTATGGGTACCCTTCAACGAATGCTGGGGACAATTCAAAACTCCCGATATCGCAGCCTGGACAAAAGCTTATGATCCGAGTCGTCTGGTCAATCCTGCCAGCGGTGGAAATCACTACACCTGCGGAGATATTCTCGACCTGCACAATTATCCGGGGCCCGATTTATATCTCTACGATCCGATGCGGGCAACCGTATTAGGAGAATACGGCGGCATCGGACTGGTGATGAAAGACCACCTCTGGATGCCCGACAGAAACTGGGGATATGTGAAATTCAACAATCCGGAAGAAGTGACGACGGAGTATATCAAATATGCCGAACATTTACTTCAGTTGATCCCCCGGGGATTCTCTGCCGGCGTATATACCCAGATTACTGACGTCGAAGGAGAAGTCAATGGACTGATGACCTATGACAGAAAAGAAATCAAGGTAAACGAGAAAAAAATCCGGGAAATGAATCAAAAGATATGTAATTCCTTAAAATAAGAATACATACAAGATTTTAGACAAAACAGCGCGAAAGCGGTTTGTTTCTGTCGGACATCGGGAGAGGGCAGGCAGACGCATTACTTAGGGATTTGGTGAAACTCCTTTTACCTACTTGATTGAGAGGTCGAAACGGGAAATAATCCCGTTTCTCCTACTCAATTAGCTTTTATCATTTCAGAATCCCGTTTTCTTACTTTAAAGTGCTTTCAGAAATTCTTCAGGATCAGCTGTTGCTCCGACAAGCCGGGCAACCACCTTCCCTTCGGGATCTATCAGTATCTTAGTAGGAAAAGAAGTGATATTATAAAGTTTCAATAGATCCTGTTCCTCCTTACCTTCATTGTTGAGGATTTGAGTCCAGGTCATACCATCTTCTTTTACCGCCTGTTTCCATAATTTTTTAGCCTGCTCCAGATCCTTCACATTTTCATCGGCCACATTGACAAAGACTACCTTCCCGCTATATTTTTTATGTAACTCTTTCAAATGGGGATGGGAGGCCCGGCAAGGTCCGCACCAACTTCCCCAGAAATCGAGCAATACATATTTCCCTTTCAGCTTTTTCAAAGAAACGTCTTTACCATTCATATCCTTCTTCACAAAATCAGGTGCTATTGTACCCGGACGATAAGGGCGGCCGGCATCCAATTTCCGTTTGAGTATTTTCCCATAAGCTGTACCTTGCAATTCCTGAGGAAGCTGATCATATATCCGTTCGGCCTCGTTTTCGTCAAACCAATTATAATGTTCCAGCAAATTCATCAGGGAGATATAACTTCGGGGATTTGCCCGTACAAACGCCATTATGGTTTGTTTGTTGGCCTGCATATAAGCGTCAAACTCCTCTTTATAATCGCGGATATCTCCTCCTTCAAGCATATTTGTCATTGTCAACTGTCGGTAAGCCGCTTCAGCAGGATCAACCTGCTCGTAATAAAGACGCCAGTAATCGTACGCCACAGTACCTCCTCTAATCCAGTCAACTTCCGGTACTTTCCCTTTTTCAGCTCTGATTTTCATAACAGCATATTCACCAGGGACCACCATCAGACTGACATTCGGATAATAGGTACCCAAGCGGGGTGCCGGACAAGCCAGTTCTTCACACAAAAGCTTCAGCGTCAACCGGGAAGTATCCCGGGCAGCCATATTCAACCTGATCCGGTGATCAGTAAAATCGAAAGTATCCTGTAGCATACCCTGGGGTGTCCATCCCATGACGATCACTTTTCCCTTCTCTACAGCATCGATTTCTGCCTGCAAAGTAAAATCTTTCTTCCCTTCCAATTCCAGCATCTTCATCCGCAGAATACGCTGATGGAATTCGTCGGCAACCTGCATATTGCTGCGCAATAAATCGACTGCCAGTTGTTTAACCTCCTGAGATTCGGTCATTACCACCTCCAGATCCAATAGAATCAGAAAACGGTCCTGATCTTCCAGAACAGGGAATTTTTCCTTACATATTTCCAGATATTCCCGGACATTCCCTCCCATCCGGACATCAGCTATGGCCAATAAATCCGGCATCGCACGGGTATGGGTAAGCTTTACCTGTTCGATATCCGTTTTCAATTTCTGCAACCCCTCAGCAGTAACAGGTTCCGGGCTTCTCAATGAGAAATAGGGAATCAACCGGATGCGCAACCATGAATACAACAGTTTATCTACAATCTCCTTTCCGTTTGCCCTGACAAATTGTTCCCTGTTATCAAACACATACTGTGCTTTGGGGTCATCAAAATTCAGGGTGTAGCGTTCATATAGAAAGAAGTTCTCCGGTTTTACCTTTTTCCGGGCAGATAAGCGATTAAAATAATCATTGATCACCCCGAATCCCTCGTTTGTCTTCCCTTGTTCCAATAATAACGTGGCATAATCATCAACCAACTGAGGAGTACGTTCGCCTTTTTCGTAGCGTTTAGTCAATCCGGCAGGTGACCATCGGGGATCGATCCCTTTGCGGATTTTCTCCACAAACTCATCGGCCGGGCGATAGCCGGAGGTCCTGAATACCTCCGTACCATCCGGACTCAATACCACAAACGTAGGAAAAGCCTTTACGGCATATTTCTTTGCCAGTTCCAACCCATTTTCTTTCTCTGCATCTAATTTGAGGGAAATAAAAGTACGGTTGAAATATTCTCCTACTTCCTGCTGGGGAAAAACCTCTTTTGACATTCGTTTACAAGGTCCGCACCATGTTGTATAAAAGTCAATGAAAACCATCTTGTTCTCTTTCGCAGCAAGTTCTATCGCTTCCGTATAAGAAAGCGGCCGGAAATTTACCCCCTGGGCACACACCCACAAAGGCAACAGCAGGATTCCGGCCATCCATATGATCACTTTTTTATTCATAGATATGATCTCAAACTATTGCCGGTAATCAATATCTTTCACTTTCACCAAACCGTTCCAACGACAATCTTTCAAAGGTTCCAATTCAAAAGAGTCCAGATCAGTACCCAAAAGATAACGCGTTACAATTCCCTTCTCTGCCGCGTTGTAGGTACCAACCATCAACTCATCGTAATTATTTCCATAGGGATCAAATTTGATAAAGGTAATCTGATCGCCCAGGTCTTTCTCATAATGAATATGATTCACATAATCATATGCATGTAATATTTGTCCGTCAGCATACAATAACAAAGAACGCCTAGAAGCAAAAGCGTAAAGTAATCCGCTTCTCAAACCGGTCGCTTTCGATTTGTCTATCGTATAGCCGGCTCTCTTCTGAGGCATATCGCTCGGCACATAATTCCGGATACTGCAATAAAACTGATAGACATAGAAATTTTGCTGATCTTCCATCAGTGCAAATGAATTTCCATTTGAACTACCTCCCACTGTATTAAATGTATTCTCACCATAAATACAGATCCGGCCTGCCGGTTGTATCCATGGAAACGCTTCTCCGATATTGTCCTGTAACTGAGTTACACTCAATCCGTCAGCACTTTTCAAAAGGGTAAAACAATGATCGTCGGTATTATAAATAATCCACCCACTCGGATTGATGATACTGGTAAAAATATATGGGAAAGGCCGGAAGCATTTTTCACTCATCACATCCATACGGTTGGAAGGATTTCCATAATTTTCATCCGAGTACAAACTCGCCCCGAATACATAATCTTCTGTCATCATTACCCGACTCATTGTCATACTGGTATAGTACCGTTTGGCAGCCATATCCACCACATTCAACATATCAGGCATCGGAAAACCTGAATAAGTCATAGAACGCAAGGTATTCATGGGGCCGGAAGCGAATGAGGTCAAATCCAGATAATAGGATCCTGATTCTGTGGATATCCACAGTTTCATTGCCGGAGTCTCAGAATAATGAGAACCGGTATACATGACCCGCATCGGTCCCCGTAATTCAGGCAATCCATTCCCTTCCAACAGATTCTTCAACACAATCGTATCTTTTGCCATAGAAATCATATCCATACCCACCGTGCCATCTTCTTTTTCCCCAAGAACAAAAAAACCTTTATCCGTCACACTCAAAACAGTCAGTGAGGTATAGGATTTCCAGATCAAATCGGTCTTTGTATCTTTGACTTTCAGAAATAAACGATAAGAATCAGGTTTCAAATCGACAAAATACCTCAGATTCCGTTCCGTACCCAAAATGATTCCTTTATCCCGGTCATCGGTCGAACTGCTGGCCACCACTTTCCATTCGTATTCATAACGCGAAGGATCACTGTCTTCTGTAAACTGTATCACAGGTTCTTTCCGTACGGTGTCCAGATAGGAAAGCGGAGTGATTTTTAAAGTATCACTCTTAAAAATAGCCGTATAACCTCCTTTTTTCCAATCGGAAATTTTTACTTCATTAATTGAATGATAATCATTCGATCCCTCGTCATCATAACAGGAAATACTAAAAACAGATAGGATTCCCGCCCATAATATCAATATTAATTTTCTCATCGTAGTCAGATTTTAGTATATTTCAATTCTATCATTCTCCCGGTTGAAACGGAACCCCATAATAAGATTTCCAACTCACCCCCTGAAACCACATCAGTCGTCCATCTTTCTCCCTGATTGCATCACGATGATCGGGGCTCTTGTCATATAATGCCTGCAAATCCATAGCCATCTTGTTTTGGATAGCATATTTCAAACCGGACGGCATCGTTTCATTGGACATAAAATCTTCATAAGTCAACTCCGGAAAACGCTTTAGGATTTCTTCAAATTTTTCCTTTGAAAAGAATCCCCACAATCCTCCCTCCAAATCTCCGATTTCACCGGACTCCCTTCCCATCCAAACTTCCGGACAAGTAATAAAGTTGTTCAGGATAATCTTATGCCGTGTCCCGTCAAATTCCTCCTTGCCGCTATCATTCCCCAACATACCGCTCAAATCGAACCATTGCGGAATAGCCAGGGTGAAATCTTCGGATGGCAATAAACGAAGTACAAGATTACGTTCCACTTCATCCAATGCTTCACTATTTTTCACAGTCACCGGCACATCTGCATAACTCCAGCCTCCCTTTATGGTTTGCCATTCATCAAATTCCAGATAATTTTCACCTTTTACGGCTGTCGTACTATCCTGATCGACTACAATACGGAATTTCCGGTCATAATCCTTTATCCTTCCTGTCGCCTGTACCCTTATTTTCAGCAACTGTTCATCTACACCCTTTTTAATAAATTCAACTTTAGTATAAGGCTGGGCGGCCCAATAAGTCGTGTCATACCAATCCACTCCCCATTGTACATAGAAATAAACTCCTTCCTCTCCGTCGAAATCCTTGATTTCTTTTTCACATCCGGACAGACCGGCAATGATGAGGAATAAGGTCGCTATATAAACAATATTTTTCATAATTTACTCTTTTTCAGTTGAACTACTTTGATTTTCCCGTTGACTGGTTTCACTGTCAGGTAATGGAACCACATAATTCCGGAGTTGCATCGTCAACGTCTCTGCCGGCTGGGAACCATCGGGTATACTTTCCAACCGATTGCGTTTGAAATAATAGAAGGTTTGCCCCTCTCCGATAAATTCCCGGATATACTCATTCCGGATAGCCGTATTCAGATCAGTCGGCGACTCTGTATTCAGGCTGATACACTTTCTGGCTTTACGTAAAGGATTCAGGTATTTTTCCAAAGCAATACCGACCTGCCTTTCCCGGACTCCGACACATTCGGCCGCAATCAAATAAAGTTCGCTGACCCGGATCAGGGGAACCATATAAGCAAAACGCTCTGCCTTGGCCTTTGCTTCATCGGTAGTCGTCTGTACCTCTGCATACTTCTTGAAACAACAAAACTCTTTTCCTTCCTTTGTTACAGATTCCCACATTTTAAAACGCAAATCATCGGGAGATTCGAAAATGGTACGGATACGGCCATTCTGATAGCCTCCGGCCAAAGTCAGTAAATTCACCACATTCAGATCAGAGGTAAAATAGGTCTTATAAATATTATCTGTACGAATACTATTGTACAAAGAGAACAATACCTCTGTCGCAAACATATTATCATTGGAGGCTGTATCTGCATAAGTTGCTGTACACAAAGGGAACAAAGGATTCTTTTCGTCAGCGACTTCCTCAATCACCTCAATGGCACATTCTTTTGCCTTGCTGTAATCTTCCTTCCACATATACGCCCTTGCCATCAAAGCTTTCACTGCATAGTAATTCATCCGGTATTGCCGGTAAAAAAGATCATTACCATTTTCTCCTCCACTGTAATTTCTGGCTCCATCGGTAATAACAGGATCGACATCCTTCAATAAATCAGCAGCTCTTGTCAAATCGGTAAGCACACAGTTTAATACGCTGTCTGCGCTTAACAAAGGTTCGACAATCCGTTCCGAAGAAGTCTGGTAAGGTATACTTGCCTGCTCCTTTTCCGTCCAAAGTGGCCCGAACAGCCGGAGCATATCGAAATGTAACATAGCACGTAATCCCAACGCCTCGCCTTTGATCAATTTATAATACAGTTCCGGCAGCACCGGATTCCCGTCTCCGCAATGTTCCAGTATAGCATTCAAATTCGAAATCTGGGAATAAGTGGTCTTCCATACCGTTTCGAACCGGTCTTTTGACGTCTTACTATCATAAGCATAGGACTGGTAACCACTATAATTGTGCTCACTGGTGGTACAATTATAATACTGAGCCATCACATCAATTATACCGGCCGACAAATTACCTCCATAATTCGACGAACTATTCATATTCAGGTACACCCCGTTTAAAGCCATCAGAAACCCCTCTCTTTCTTCAAACAGGTCTTTTTCCATAATCTGATCCTCCGGAGCCACATCCAACCAGGAATTACATGAAGCGCCTATCAGTAAAAGCCCCAGTATCCATATTCTTTTTATTCTATTCATAATCTAATCTTTTTAGCATTAAAACCTTATACCTAAAGAAAAAGCCACACTACGGGCAAAAGGATAATCCAATCCCCGTTCATTTTTTACAGTAGATATCCGGAAAATATCGTTCATATATCCGCGTATAGTCATGGAAGAAGCACCGAAATGCCTCAGCCAGCGAGCCTGGGTTTCATACCCGATGGAAACCGATTCACAGGATAATGTATTCTCATCGGCAACAAAACGGGAAGACATCGGAGTGGTTTCATTCAGAGATATGGCTTTAAATTTAGCGACATCCCCGGGTTTCTGCCAACGGTCGTACAGGGCTCGTTTGTCCTGATTATAATACACGTCCTGATCAGAAATATTCTCTACTTTATTGTACAGAGCACTCAGAAAAATCTGTCCACCTACCCGGTAACGGAAATTTATCGAAGCCGACAATCCTTTCCAATAGAATGAACTGCCGATCACACCTTCCAGCTTAGGATCTGAGTTACCGACGATGACCTCATCATTATAATCGAATTCAAAAGTCTGAGTTCCATCTTTCTTGATGAAAATTTCCCGTCCGGTCACCGGATCGATTCCGGCCGAACGTACAGCCCAGATATCAGAAGGGCTTCCTCCGTCATAATAACGTTTCAAATTTGAACTTCCGATCTTTTGATCAGTTTCATCTTCCCGGTTTTGTGCATTGTATTTTTCCAGTGCATTCCCGATATTCTTATACTCATATTTTAAATGCCGTAAATTTCCATTGATACTCCAGTTCAGCTCCTCCTTCTGTAACACGACGACATTAGCCGAAAGTGTATACCCTTTGGTCGTCTGTTTTCCCAGATTGGTCGGTACGGAAGCTGTACCTGTCGAAGTCGGTAAGGTCACTGATACCAATAAAGGATCGGTATTCTTCATAAAATAGTCGAAATTCAGACGTAAACGACGATGAAATATTTCTACATCGAATCCGAAATTCTGATCGATTGTTTTCTGCCATTCCAGATTCGGATTCCCGTAAGAAGATATTCCGACTCCTAAACCGAAAGGATTATTAAAGCTTGTCGTATAGCTATACATATTGGACGACATGTACAGGCTAAAATTCTGGTTACCCGGATTACCGATCGAATAACGCAATTTCAGAAAATCAATAAACGCACAGTTTTTTACAAAAGATTCATTGTGTATATTCCAGCCGACACCTACCGCCCAGGTTGTCGTAAACTTATTCGAAACTCCGAAAACAGATGAACCGTCCGCCCTGAAATTAGCATCCAACAGATAACGGTTATCATAGGCATATCCCCCGTTCATATAATAACTGGCCGAACGTTTCTGGCTGTTTGAATAAGAAGGCTTCTCTCCGGACGGATAACCATTGGAAAAAGTAGGATTGATATTCCGGTCGTCGACATAACCTATCGCTCTAAAACCGGAAGTCTTGTTTTTATTATCGGACACCTGCATACCCACAACGGCATTCACCATGTGTTTATTGTCAAACAACTTACCGAAAGTCGCATTCAAATCCCCGTCATAGCTCAACACATCCCCATTGGTTTCAGAATAAGATCCTTTTTCTTTTTCACTCTTCCCGTAAAATACCGAAGCTTTAGGAGATTGAAAAACTTCTTGTTTAGACACCGACTTCGATACGCTGATTCTGGCTCTCAACCGGAGAGGTTCAATAACCCGCCAATCCACCTCAAAATTGTTCCGGAAGCCGAAATTCCGGGTTCGGTTGGAAGAATTCAAAGACATATCGTACAACGGATTGAAGACATATTCATCACCTGACATAAGTTTATATTTCTCGAGCACTGCCTCCGGCTCTCCATAATCGTTCACTTTCCGGTAATAGGGATTGGCCTGTGAGAATTTGGAAAAAGCTACTTTTTCGCGGTCGGATACCGAATAATCAAAATTGACGTAATCGGTAAATGCCAGATTTTTGTAACGGTAAATCAAACGGACGTTTCCGTTCAGGACATTATTGTCAGACCCTTTCATGACACCGGCTGTCCGGTTATAATTTACCCCTAAACCATAACGCATACGGGAATCTCCCCCTTCAATAAAAAGATCATGACTGTGGGAAGTGGCAAAACGTAAAGGTTCGTTCAGCCAATACGAATCCACCCCTTTCTCCACTTCAGCCAAACGTTGGTAGTAAGTAGACTGATAACCTTCGTCTATAATTTCCCCATTTGCATCTAAAGGACCATAACGGCCGGCTAATTTTTCAAATGCCAATTTTTCACGGGCATTCATCAAATTATAATCCGAAAGATCGGCAAATGAAAAATTCAGGTTCCCATTGTAATTCACTTGCAGTTTTCCGGCTTCAGGAGCTTTTGTTTCAACGACAATAACACCGTTCGCTGCCTTGGAACCATAAATAGCGGTTGCAGCAGCATCTTTCAATACAGTGATACTGGCCACCCGGTCCATACTCAGATTACTGATTGCTTTCAAGGTCGATTCGAATCCATCCAGAATAAACAGGGGCTGGTTCGGGTCAGTATCATATTCCTGGGTTAATCCGACAACACTCGTTTTACCACGCACATTAATATCCGGCAAAGTATTGGGGTCAGAGCCGAACTGATTATTCTCAATGATCGCAAAAGAAGGATCGATGGTTTTCAGACTTTGCAAGACATTGGTATTCCCGATCATCTTCAACTCCTTATGGGTATAGGTCTGGGAAGAACCGGTAAAACTCTCTTTTTTCCTGGAATAAATACCGGTGATCACCACCTCTTCCATCTCCGTCGCTTCTTCTTTTAACACAACGGTCAAAGGTTCTGTATTCTTCAAAGTCATTTCAACCGAAGTCATTCCGATAAAAGAAAATACCAAAGTCTGGCCTACAGGATTCGGTAAGCTGATTTCAAAATCTCCGTTTACCCCCGTTGTCGTACCCAAGGTCGTTCCTTTAATCATAACGGTTACACCCGGTAATGCATTCCCACTTTTGTCCATCACCTGACCGCTAATCCGCTTAGCCACTTGTACTGTCTGCGGGACAGCCGATTTCCGCAGAATAATCGTATTGTTATCTATTTCCGCCGTAAACCCCGTCCCCCTTAAAGCCTGCTCCAAAACTGCGGAAATCTCTTCATTCACAGCAGTGACAGTAATGCCTTTCAAATCTTTTGTTTTATTATAATCATAAATAAAACCCACATCGCACTGTCTTTTAATGGCTGAAATAAACTCTTCCAGTGTAGCATCCTTCAACTTCAAATTTAATCGCTGATGCTGGGAAAATGCGGTTGCATTCAGATTCAAATTGAATACTAAAAGCAAGGCCACCAACTGTGGGACATATAATGCCCATTTTTTACATCCTTGTTTTCTCATAAGTTAGCATTCTTTAGTTCAACATTATTTTAGTCGTTATCATCATTCCCTCACCAAAACGGTATTGCCTGTCGTAGTAAATTTGACATCGCTTGTTTTCTCAATCAAACGAAGAATATCACTGAAACTATCGAAACGTCTCAGTTCACCGGAAAAGACGACCTCTTTTACTTCCGGATTTTGGAAAAACACATGAAAATCATACCACCGGGAAAGCGTAGTCAATATATCCTCAAGACGTTTCCGGGTAAAAACATATTTTCCATCTTTCCAGGCAACATATTCATAGACATCGACAGTCCGCTTTTCAATTTTCCGGTTTTGCCGGTCACAAGCCAGCTGAAAACCCGGTTCCAAAAGAAATACCTCATCCGAAAAGCCCGGAAATTCTACTTGTACCTTCCCGTTAACCAAAGTGGTAGTCAGATTCTGGTCATCTGCATAATTCGTTATTCCGAAACTGGTCCCCAATACCCTGACATTTTGTATTCCCGTATGCACGATAAAAGGACAATTTGTATTTCGTGCTACTTCAAAATAGGCTTCCCCTTCCAGAAATACCTCCCGGGTAGTTCCGGTAAATACCTCCGGATATTTCAGGGTAGATTCTGAATTCAGCCAAACTCTCGTTCCATCTTCCAGAGAAATCTGAAACTCTCCTCCCCGGGGAACAATTACTTTATGCCAGGCCAGCGCTACCGGAATCAGCGTATCCGGCCGGAGATAATCCAAACAACAACTATCCACAATAATATTCTCAGAAATCCTGTTATTCCCCCCATATTCCAAGTTTGTCAGGTTATAAACCTTACCATCAGCCAGTTCCAGAATAGCATTCCGATGACCGGGACGGATCTGTATCTCCGCTTCCGAAGAAACGTTTTTTACATCTTGCGGCACAATTAAAGGTATTACTCCCAACAAAATAATTATTGAAGCTGCTACCACACCACGCCATAACAGACGGTTACGTCCGGGCTTTAACCCCTGTTTATTTATCCGGCTCTGTAAATCAATCCACGCACGGTTCACTTCTGCACTATCCGGCCTTCCATCCTCTCGTAATTCATAAAAAGATTGTAGATTCCAATAATACCTCTGATGATCGATATCCTGCATCCACATCTCAAAATGTTTGACTTCCTCTTCTGTCAAACGGTTTTCCAGTTTTCTATAAAGTAATTCTATCGTTATTTCTTCTTTTTCCATGGTATTTCATTGAACTTAATCCCACTATCTCAAATGAAAAAGGGTCGATTCTTTTTGCGGGTTTTCGCAAAAAGAATAATGAACAATTCTTGGAAGCTTCGCTTCCATTAAAAAATAAAAGAGGGGAAAAAAATGAGAAAAGAAAAAGAGAATAGAGTCATTGATAATCAATTCGATAGGATCCATCCCTTGGGTATACTGTTTCATTGTCAATCAACCAGGTGCCCGCAGGGTCCAATGACTTTATAAACATTATGAACTTTATAAACTTTCAACTAAATTAAACGACCCTTTAAATTGTCGTATCAAATTATAATAACAGTCTATTTCAATTATCACCTCTAAAACGGACTCACCTATACTTTGTATGACAAGAATTTGACATTTTTATAAAAAATCATTTAAAAATTAAACTGTAACCCTACATACACCAATCTCCTCTGATATTCTTCCCACCCAAGGACAGATTTATAGTCAGTACTATACACAGGATAATTTCTATTTGATTTATCCAACATATTTGTAATTGTGAAAAATGCAAGTAAGTGACCTTTGTTTAACGGAAATATCTTATTGACGGTCAAATCCAATGAATGATAAGCCGTTACTTGTTCCGAATTATAGTCTCCATAAAGAGGAAACCATACATTATCACTAATATTTAAAGCATACTCAACAGGGGTGTAATATAAACCCGGGCGTGCAGAAAAATTTATCCCTATATTCCATTGATTTGCTGTACGCCAGACAATGGAGGTCCGGATGATATAATCCATATCATTGGCAGAACGATAACTCTTTTTCCCCAACCGGACACGGGAATCGATAAAAGTATAGGAACCTGCAAATGAAAATCGCCCTATCGTACGGGCAACAGAAAATTCCAAACCTTTCAGTCTTCGCTCCACAACAGCCTCTTTCCCATTCTCAGCAAAATAGTCCCGGGTATTTTCATTTTTTAGATAAGAAGAGAGTTTTAGATCAAAGTCATAAATATGACTTGTCAGGTCAACAGAATATTGACGGGAAGAATGTAAAGCAAAATTTTGGCTGTTGTATGCCGGAACATTATAAGTATGATATTTTCCGGCTGACAATAACAATGAAAATTTTTCATTCATATTCCATCGCCCCGAAACTTGCCAGGATGTATAATTTGGTTGACTGGCTTCAGGAATATTTTTTCTGACCGCACCGCTGAAAAGTAAATGACGTACAGGTGTATACTTACAATAAAAATAACCTTCCCAGACACGGTTATAAAGTTTATCATCGGCCGTTACATCCTCTGCTTCATCCGAATAATCATAAAAATATTTGGGAAAAGTACCATAAAAATTAACCCGTGTATATTGATGTGTGAGTCCAGCCTGAAACCCCAGATTTCTAACAAAATACTTTGCGGCCAACGAGGTATACAAGCGGTTCTCCCGTGTCGAACCGTCCATGACACCAAATTGATAACCGCTTTTACAGAGATCTATGCCATTATTCAATTCAACCACTACACCACTTTGCAAGGCCGCAAAAGTAAGGCCTGCAACCTGAAACCAACGCCGGCTTGTTGCCTTACTTTCGTCCTTATAATTATATTGCTCTGTATCTGCCCGGTAGTACTCGTCGATAGCATATTCATAAAGATTGAATTTCAACCGAGGGGTTAACTGTAAATGGAGGTTCACCCCTCCATCCGTCGTATTGAAACGCTTCAAAAAATCTGTATTAGTATGATTCAGCCAGAGGTATGGAGCTGAAAATTGGTGATTAGCATATAATTGCAAGAAATTTTTATCCGATATCTTTTTACTGATCAGGATACCGGCATTCGCAAGCGATAAAGACAATTTCAAATCATTACGAGTGATGTGTTCAGGCGTTTCAATCTCTATCGCACCTGCAATCGAATTCCCTATTGTCAACGGAGGATTACCTGCATAAACTTTCATCTGGCCGATAAGTTCAGTATTGAAAACAGAAAAATTCCCGATACCGTTCAATTGGGTATTGCGTACCGGCTTCCAGACAGGCACCCCATTCAGCACCACAACGGAATGGTTGCCCGAAGATCCCCGTAATTCTGTATTCGCACTTTCCGATACGTTGGTAGACGCCGCCATCACAGATACTGCTTTCAAAGGATCGGCCCCTGAAGCAGGAGAAAGATAAATATCGATACTCTCCAAACGTTCTACTGCAAAATCCTCCGATATACTCGGCCCCATGACGATAACATCATCAAGCTGAATATTGGATTCCTGCAAAACAATATGAATTTCATTCCGGTCAGTTAACACAGAAACAGGAATTTGCCGATTACGGAATCCGACAAACGACACCTGTAAAACATCGGTTTGCAGAATGTGAGCTGAGATTTTAAAAGTACCGTTTATCTTACAAGTAGTCGCCGCAACCCGTGTACCGTCACGCATAAGCATCACAACAGCCCCGGCCAAAGGTGTTCCGTCAATATCTTGAACAACTCCCTGTATATAAGCATTTTGTGCAGACAAACCAACAGGGATAATGAATACGAACACCAATATCAAATAAAATTTATCCCTAACAGAAGTGTAAACCCGGAATGTCATCCTTTCTCTTATAAACCTGAGCACCTCAGAATAGCTATTTTCATATTTTTGATCACACCCTATAAAATCGGATATACCGGCAAATTCTATAACTGTCATGAACGGCTCCATGATACAGGATAATATTCTTATAATTAATAACCGATACGCTTGAATCTTTTATCATCCGGAAATTTATTCCGGGCATCCTGTTTCAATTTTTCAAAAAGTTCCTGATCCCCATCATCCTTCCGGTTCTTGTAATAGGATAACAAGAAATAAAAAGCATCTCCTTTTCCCCAGGTAGGGTCGAATTCATTTTCTGAAGTACGGTCAGGAAGAGCTATTGCTTTTTTGAAATATGCTTCACATTTACTTTTTCCACCATAAAGCTCCGGTGTATAATAATTATTTATACCCAAAACCAGATAGGCCCGTAAATTATCACCATCCAATTCAATAGCCTTCTGCGCCATCGTTTTAGCTTGATTACTCAATTTAATAGTCGCCAACCATCCTGAAAAATTTATTTGATAATTTTTTAACATACCTAGCAGGGCATAATCTTCAGTTGTCTTGCCTTTTGTAGATTCCAGTATCTCAATCGCCTTTTCCGTAAATTTTTCAGCGTCTTCCTCTTTTTTCAATACCCTGGAAAGTATAGCACATTTATAATAAGCATAAGCTTCCCAATAGGATAAATAACGATTATTACCCTTAGTATTGTAATTTCTCAATTCCCGTACAATCTTTCCTATGGAGTCGATTTTTACTGTATTTACATTTGAGTCGATACGATACTGGAAATCTTGAGCCGAAACCAGATTTACAAGGAAACACAGAAATAAAATAAAAATAACTTTCATGACTTATTGTTTATAATAAACATCGGATTTTCATCCGACAGTTTGTTTCAATTACAGATAAGACGAGCTTATTTTTATTTTGAGTGACAAAAATTTGATATTTCTTCTGATTTTCAACAAAAATCAGGATTTTCTTTTCTGACGATATGGAAATAAAATAACACCAGGGCATTCAAATCATCGGCAAGTAGTTCACGCAATTTTTTATATCCACGGAAAATCTGTGTTTTTATGGTATTTATAGATATTCCCAATTCAACGGAGATTTCGGTATATTTCTTTCCATCGATGATATGCATACGTACGATCTGGCAGCACTGCAAAGGTAAAGAATCGATAGCTTCATGGATCTTGCGGGTCAGTTCTTCACTGATCACCTCATCCACATCGGCAGCATACATCATCGCTTCTGCCATCAGTAGCTTATTGTTATCCCGAACTTTCAAATGCCGCAGATAATCCAATGCAGCATTTCGTGAAGAGGTATATAACCAGGATTTAATATTTACCTCTGAGGAAAAATAAGGATAACTCTTATATAATTTCAAAAAGACATCCTGCACCAAATCTTTAGCCAGTTCCCGTTCTCCGACATGCCGTTCCACAAAAGGCAGCAATACCGGATAATATTCCCGGAAGATCTTTTCAAAAGAGGCTGTATGAGGTGAAATTTGCCGGTTTGTCATATTTTACAATGGTCAACGAAACGATTTAGTGCGAACAAATATACCACATTTATCTAAATTTTTGACAAAATAATCATAACTTGGCAAACAAATTATAATTGTATCCTTGTTATGCAGAATATCCTTTTCTTTTTGCTTTGTGCACTTCTGACCGGTTGTCATGCCGGGACTTCCCGACCCGAATTACCTGAAATGGTAGAATATAGCGGGCCCAATGCTTCTTCGCTAAGGACTTTTATCGAATCGATAGAAGTGATCAAACTGGACCACCGGGAATCGATCACGGTGGGGGCATATAATGCGATTCGTTCGGACAGTAATAGTTTTTATGTCGGTGACATGCTGAACGGGAGTAATCTTGTTTACCGGTTCGACAGGAAGGGAGAATTTTTAGATTCTATCGGAAAAATCGGAAGAGCACCGGGCGAATACCTGGGATTGAGCGACTTTTACAGTGATCCCGAAACAGACGAGCTCTATATTTTGTCGGGACAAGATGTGCAACTCTACCGCTATCATAAAAACGGTCGGTTCATAGACCAAAGAGAGGTCCCGGACAGAACACAGAGTTTTATCAAACTAGGTCCGCAATTCTGGTTTTACGAGGGGTATAACAATGGAAAATATCCTGAACGACTGACACAGACCGATTCGGCTTTGCAAGTGATGGGGAAATACCTTCCGATGGAAACCAGGACACTGGAAGCCAGTATCGGCCCTTTGCTCACCCAGCATCGAAACGAAGCTTATCTTTTCACCGCCCTCGAACCGGTGATTTACCGGATTATCCCCGGCAGTGCCGTTCCTTTCCTGAAATTCGATTTTGGGAAATATAACGTCCCGGAAAGTTATTGGGAAACGGAAAATGCCATGCAGGCATTTACGGATTTAAGTCAGAAAGGATTTATAAGTATCGCCGGTTTTATGATGAACGACGATTATATCGTCACGGAACTCAATCAGCAAACCGGGATGGAGGATTCGGAGTGTTATTACCTATTGGGCATCAAGGAACGGCATAACGGTAAATGGAACTGGATCCGCCAACGTGCAGAAGAAAATAAACTGATCGCCGACAATCAACCCGCCCCCAAGGTAAGCAATCGTCCGGAATGGTATGCCAAAAAACTCAAAGGCTTCACACAAGACGGTAAGTTGATGATCTTTTTATCGGGTTACGAGCTGGAACGTTTGACAGCAAAAGACAGGCAGTTGATACAAAATCCGGAAATATTGGAAAATGCCGACCCGGAAATGGATATGTTTTTATTTCTTTGTAGTTTAAAATAATGAAAAATCAAACCGATATGGAACATGATGTATTTATCAGTTATTCGAGAAAAGACGAAGAATTGGTGAAAAAGATCAGAGCTGCATTGACGCAAGCGAATATATCTTATTGGATAGATAAAGAGGAGATAAAAAGAGGGACTTCTTATGCCAAAGCGATCTCACAGGCTGTGTATAATAGTAAGATTTTACTTTTTATATGGTCGGAGCATTCGAATAATTCCGAGAATACGGCGAACGAGATTAGCCTGGCACTGGAATTCGAGAAAAATATCGTCCCGTTTAAGATCTCCAAGAAGCTGGGACCCAGCGATATGACCTATCACTTATTGAAATTGGACCGGATAGATGCTTGTCCATTCGAAAGCCATCATATTCAAGAGCTTGTCGCCTCGATCGCCCAATGCCTCGGACGTGGGTTAACTCCGTCTTCGACAACATCCGGCACTTCGGGAAGCACTCCTATTTCGAATACTTTTACCTCCTCCTCTACGGCTTCCAATACTTCAAAGATGGAAACCCATAAGTTCGACAATGGGAGCTATACCGGAGAAATGGCAGATGGAAAATTCAACGGACAGGGGACTTATTGCTGGACCGACGGGGGTAGATATGAAGGACAATGGAAAAACGGGAATATGCACGGACGGGGTATTTTTTATTATGCCAACGGAAGCAAATATAAAGGAGATTGGGTAAACGATAAGAAACAAGGCTGGGGAACTTACGACTGGCAAGACGGAAGCAGGTACGAAGGGCAATGGAATGGTGACTATATGCATGGTCAAGGCGTTTTTTATTATGCCAACGGGGATAAATACGACGGACAATGGGAGAATGATCACAAACAAGGACCAGGCATTTATTATTTTGCCGATGGCAGTAAATACGACGGACAATGGGAGAACGGCAAAAAACAAGGACAGGGAACTTACCAGTGGAAAAGTGGAAGCAGGTATGAAGGGCAATGGAAAAATGATTGTATGCACGGTCAGGGAACACTTTATCATCCCGATGGTAGCAAATATAAGGGACAATGGGTGAATGACAAACAACAAGGAGAGGGGATTTATTATTATGCCAATGGTTGTCGGTATGAAGGACAATGGTTTGACGATAAGAAACAGGGACAAGGGACGTTCACGTGGGTCAATGGGGATAAATACGTAGGACAATGGATGAATGATCGTATGCACGGTCAGGGTATTTATTATCATGCCGACGGAAATAAATATGAAGGGCAATGGGTAAACGATATGAAACAAGGACAAGGGACGTTCACCTGGAATAACGGAGATAAATATACAGGCCAATGGATGAATGACAGACGACACGGACAGGGGACCTATACCTGGGCCGACGGTACCCGGAATTCGGGCATCTGGAAGGAAGGTAAATTTATCGGATAATCCGGGGAAGATAACTATATTTACTTTATTTATCCTTATTCCGGCATTTTTATTCGACTTCTTTCTATCTTTGCGGCAGGATAAAAAGAACAGAGGGGCAGGAAAAAGAAGGGGGAAAGATGGATTTAAAAATTTTCGACAGATAAAAAATGATTTCAGTAGACGGACTTACGGTAGAATTCGGTGACAGAGCCCTCTTTAAAGATATTTCCTTTCAGATCAATGAGAAAGACCGGATAGCCCTGATGGGAAAAAACGGTGCAGGGAAATCCACCCTTCTGAAAATCCTGGCAGGCCAGCGCAAACCGAGCCGGGGCAGTGTATCGGCGCCGAAAGATACCGTGATCGCCTATCTCCCGCAGCATCTGATGACCGAAGACGGACGTACCGTATACGAAGAAGCTTCGCAGGCTTTTGCCCCTCTTTTCGCAATGGAGAAAAGGATCGACGACCTGAACCGTCAGCTGACCGAGCGTACCGATTACGACTCACCCGAATATTATAAATTGATCGAAGAGGTTTCTGCTCTGAGCGAGAAATATTATAGTATCGATCTCACCCATTTCGAAGCAGATGTCGAAAAAACACTGCTAGGACTGGGGTTCAAACGGGAAGACCTGCAACGTCAGACCAGCGATTTCAGCGGAGGCTGGCGGATGCGGATCGAACTGGCCAAAATGTTACTCAAAAATCCGGATGTCCTGCTTTTAGACGAACCCACCAATCATCTGGATATCGACTCGATCCAATGGCTGGAAGAATTTCTGATCAGCAACGGAAAAGCTGTCGTCGTTATTTCTCACGACCGTACATTCGTCGATAACATCACCACCCGGACCATCGAAGTCACGATGGGACGGATCTACGATTATAAGGTGAATTACTCCAAGTACCTGGAGCTACGTAAAGACCGCCGGGCCCAACAACAAAAAGCCTATGACGAACAACAAAAAATGATCGCCGAAACCAAAGATTTTATCGAGCGGTTTAAAGGCACTTACTCTAAAACCCTGCAAGTGCAATCGCGGGTAAAGATGCTCGAAAAGCTAGAGCTGATCGAAGTGGACGAAGAAGATACCTCTGCCCTGCGCCTGAAATTTCCTCCTTCTCCCCGTTCGGGCAGCTATCCGGTAATCGCCCAGGAATTGTCGAAATATTACGGGGATCATCTGGTGTTCAAAGAGGCAGGGTTCACCATTCAAAGAGGAGAAAAGGTGGCTTTCGTAGGACGCAACGGGGAAGGAAAATCTACGCTCGTAAAATGTATTATGGGGGAGATTACGGATTATACCGGTAAACTCACACTCGGCCACAATGTACAAATCGGTTATTTCGCCCAAAACCAGGCCTCTCTTCTGGACGAAGAACTGACTGTTTTCCAGACGGTGGATGACGTTACCCCTTCGGAGCTGAAAAGTAATACCAAAAACCTGCTGGGCGCTTTTATGTTCAGCGGAGACGATATCGACAAAAAAGTGAAGGTACTTTCGGGCGGAGAGCGCACCCGTCTGGCTATGATCAAACTGCTTCTTCAACCGGTCAACCTGTTGATCCTCGACGAACCGACCAACCACCTGGACCTGAAAACGAAAGATATACTGAAAAATGCTTTGATCGATTTCGACGGCACACTGATCGTCGTATCCCATGACCGGGATTTCCTCAACGGACTGGCCCAAAAGGTCTACGAATTCGGAAACGGTAAAGTCACCGAACACCTGGAAGATATCAACGGATTCCTGCGAAAGAAAAAAATGGAGAATCTCCGGGAGATCGAATCCCGGAAATCCTGATCAGGGGACACTCCCGATGTACATTTTTTGACATCCCTATGAACAACCGCCTCCCAATACCTGATACAATTGTACCGTAGCCAGTAATTCGTCGCGGATAGCCGTATTGAGGCCGATCTGGGCATCGAAATATCCACGCTGGGCATCCAATACATCGAGATAACTGATCACTCCGTTGATGTATTGCAAAGTAGCCAGATCGAGATTAGAACGGGCCGACTGTTCGAGATGTTCGCGGGATTCACGGATTTCACGACTTTTACGGGAGTTGACCAAGGCATTGCTCACTTCGGTGAAAGCCTGGAGCACCACTTTCTGATAATTGTAGGTTTCCTGTTCCTGCACAGCTCTGGAAGCTTTTAAACGCGCTCTGTTTTTTCCCAGATTAAACACCGGTGCCAATAATTCACCACCGACAAAAAAGTAAGGTGCTTTCAGAAAATCGGTCAGATCGCTGCTCTCGAGGTCATAATGTCCGGTTAAAGTAAATTTCGGGAACATGCTGGTATAAGCCACACCGACTTTGGCATGAGCCGCTTTCAACCGATATTCGGCCTGGCGGATGTCGGGCCGTCTTTCCAGGATTCGGGAAGATAATCCCACCGGCAGAGCGGTCATCAACTGCTGCTGACCGATACTTTTCCCTCTCGCCACTTCTCCGGGATATTCTCCGGCCAGTAAAGTAATCTGATTCTCTTTGAGGCGAATCTCCCTCTCTAATCCCGGTACCAGGGTTTGGGTTCTGGCCAATTCGACCTGTGCCTGACGCAAGGGATTTTCGGAAGTCAATCCTCCCTCGAACCTGAGCTTTGCCAGACGTACTCCTTCCTGCCGGGCCGCCAGTGTCTGCCGTACGATGGCCAGTTCCTGATCTAAAGCGATCAACTCGAAATAAGCCTGCGCCACTTGGGCAACCAGAGCCGACTGCAAAGCCTGCCTGCCTTCGACGCTCTGCAAATATTCGGCCAGAGCGGCCTGACCGGCCCAACGTAGTTTTCCCCACAAATCGACTTCCCAGGATGCCAACACTTTTCCCTCAAAAGTATTCCCAGGCGTTTCATCGTATTCGCGCTCGGCAGACACGGTAGCCTCTGCCTTGGGGAAAAGGTCGGCTTTAGCGATACGACGGAGTTCCATCGATTCTTTCACTTTGGCCGCAGCGATCATCAGGTCTTTGTTTCCTTCCAATGTTTTCCGGATCAACTGCCGGAGTACCGGATCGGTATATAAATCGGCCCATCGGATATCACCGGCCGAAACCGAATCGGGCACCGTTCCTTCGATCTGTTCCGGCAAGCGGAGTTCGGGCCGGGAGTAATGCTTTCCCAGTTTACAGGAACTCACTCCCAATACCAGCAATACAATAGCGAGGGTATAAATTTTCTTCATCATTTTACGCTTTTCGTTTTTACTCTAATCTTTTCTTTGAATTTATAAACCATTACAAAGAAAAAAGGTACCAATACTATTCCGATGGTAATGGCTGCAATCATACCGAAGAACACACCGGTCCCGATCGAATGGCGGCTGGCCGACCCCGGTCCGGATGCCATGACCAGAGGCAACATACCCAACACAAAGGCCAGCGAAGTCATCAGGATCGGGCGGAAACGCAACATGGCCGCATTTTTGGCAGCGACAACCACATCGACCCCTTTGTCGACTTCCATCTTGGCAAACTCCACAATCAAAATCGCATTTTTAGCAGCCAGACCGATCAAAGTCACCAAACCGATCTGGAAATAGATATCGTTCTCGAGCCCAAATCCCAGAATGCCCAGATAAGCCCCCAAAGCTGCAACGGGCAACGACAGCAACACGGCCACCGGCACCAGCCAACTTTCGTATAAAGCAGCCAGAAAGAGGAAGACGAACAGGAATACCAGAGTCAATACCAGCCCCAGCTGTCCCTCGGCTTTTTTCTCCTGATAAGACAAACCGCTCCATTCGACACCGATATTCTCGGGTAAATGAGTCTTGGCAATGTTTTCCATCTTACGCATCACCTCACCCGAACTATATCCCGGAGCTGCCGCCCCCCGGACAACTGCCGTCGTGAACATATTGAAGCGCCGGATATTTCCCGGACCTGTCGTATATTCGGCATCTCCCAAAGCAGTCAGAGGCACCATATCCCCTCCCGCCGTCTTTACAAAGAACATATTGATATTGTCTTTATGTGCCCGGTAAGGAGCTTCGGCCTGAATATATACCTTATAAACCCGGTTAAACATATTGAAATCGTTCACATAAACCGATCCGGTGTAGGCTTTCATCGTCGAAAAAATATCGGACATCGGGATACCCAGGAATTTGGCTTTGTCCCGGTCGACATCAAAATACAGCTGAGGAATTTCGGCCTGTAACGAAGACGACAGACCGGTGAAAGCTTTACTCTCGGCAGCATACTTCATCAGGGTATCGACCGCTTCGACCAGATTTTCGAAAGTAGCCCCATTCCGGGCTTCGACCTGCATCTCGAATCCACCGGCAGTACCTAAGCCTGGAATAACAGGTGGTTTCGACAAATAAACCCGGGCCTCGGGATATTGCTTCAACTCTTTGCGGGTATCTTCCATCACCTGATCGATCTCCATACCGTTTCCTTTACGCTTTTCCCACGATTTCAGAATCACCGTCAGTTCAGAGCGGGCCTGGTTGGTTCCTACCCGGGGACTGGAACCGGTCACATTCTGTACATAACCGACTGCAGGATGAGCTTTCAGAAATTCTACCGCCCGATCCGTCACCAGGCGTGTACGCTCGAGTGTAGCCCCTTCGGGTAATTCCAGTTCAACCTTGAAATAGCCCTGATCTTCTTCAGGCATAAAACTACCCGGAACCACCCGGTTCAATACAAAGATGAAAACAAGTACCATCCCGAAACCGGCCAGGATACGGCGGGGATTGGCGATCGCTTTACCGATTATCCCTACATATTTCCGGTTTCCGGTAGCCAGCCAACGGTTGATCATTCCGAAAATACGGTTTTTAGAGGGTGCGGAAGGACGCAGCAAGAGCGCACACATCGCCGGACTCAGCGTCAAAGCGACCACAGTCGATATCAACACCGAAACGACAATGGTAATGGCAAACTGCCGGTAAAGCAAACCGGTAATCCCCCCCAGGAAACTAACCGGAATAAATACCGCAGCCAGCACGAGAGAGGTGGCGATCAACGCCCCGGTCAATCCCCGCATAGCTTTCTTCGTAGCCTCGTAGGGGCTCAAACCTTCTTTTTCCATATAACTCTCGACCGCTTCGACAACTACAATGGCATCGTCGACCACGATACCTATCGACAAAATCAATCCCAACAGAGTAAGTAAATTGAGCGAAAAGCCCAAAACCAACATCACCCCGAAAGTTCCGATCAACGATATCGGCACAGCAATCAGGGGCACCAGAGAAGCGCGCCAGTTCTGGAGCGAAAGAAACACCACCAACACCACCAGCAACAGCGCTTCGAACAAGGTTTTATACACCTCGTGGATAGACTCGGAAATGTAGCTGGTGATATCGAAAGGGATTTCGTAATCGAGCCCTTCGGGAAAATTCTTACTGATCTCTTTCATCGTTTCGCGCACCTGCCCGGCCACTTCGACGGCATTCGCACCGGGAAGGGTATAAATCCCGAGTACTGCGGCATTTTTACCATTCATACCACTCTCGGTGGAATAGGAAGAAGCCTCGAGAGAGACCCGGGCAACGTCCCTCAAACGTACGATAGAACCGTCGGGATTCGCTCTGACCACAATCTCTTCGAATTCATTGACTGTAGACAAACGCCCCTGGGTAGTGATCGGAATGGTAATATCCTGTCCGGAAATAGGCTGCTTGCCCAATTCGCCGGCCGCCGACTCACGGTTCTGGTCTTTGAGGGCATCCTGCAAATCTTTTACCGTCAGTCCGAAATTAGCCATCCGGTCGGGCATCACCCAGATACACATACCATAATAACGGCTTCCGATATTGGAAACCCGTCCTACCCCGGGGATACGCCTTAGGATATCCAGGACATTGATCGTCGCAAAATTACTGAGGTAGATTTCGTCGAAACGGGGATCGTCGGAAGTCAGGGTCAGGGTCATGAGCTGATTCGAAGATTGCTTTTCGACGGAAATACCGTTCTGCACCACCTCGGCGGGCAAGCGCGACTCGGCCAGTTTCACCCGGTTCTGGATTTCTACGGCAGATAATTCGGGATTGGCCGAAATGTCGAAGGTGACATTGATCGACAAACCGCCGGAATTGGAACTGCTGGATTCCATGTAGAGCATTCCCGGCGTCCCGTTGAGTTCCTGCTCGATGGGGGTCGCCACAGCCTGCGAGACAGTCTGTGCACTAGCTCCGGGATAGGAGGCCGAAATTTTCACCATAGGAGGTGTAATCTGCGGGTATTGATCCACCGGCAACAAATAGAGGCCGATACATCCTACCACGACAATCAATATGGATAATACCGCCGAAAAGATAGGGCGGTCTATAAAGAATTCAACTTTCATCTTACTTCGTTTATTTCGTCTGTATTTTCTTCTTTTTTAGCCACCGTGCGGGGAGCCAAAAGATCACCGGGAGAAAGTTTGTGTTGTCCCTCGGTCACGACCATTTCATCAGGTCCCAATCCCCTCTCTACCACCACAAAATTACCGACTTCGGGTCCGGTTTCGATAAACCGTTTCTCGGCAGTACTATCCCTGCGCATAACATAAACATGAGCACCTCCCTTCTCGATAATAATTGCGCGGGCAGGTACCACTACGGCGTTTTCGCGCACATCGAGCAGCAATTTGACTTTGGTAAACTGTCCGGGCAGCAGTTTCCGCCCGGGATTGGCCAGTTCGGCTCTCACCCCGAAAGTACCTGTCTTGGGATCGACCTGAGGCTCGGCAAAGTCGACCAGGCCCTTCTCCGGATAAACAGAATTATCGGCCAGGGTGACCGTAATCGAGGGCTGCCAGGAACGGGTAGCGTCCTGCTCGCCTAATCTGACATTACGCTGCTGGCTGCGGAGATAATCGAGGGCGGTGAGGCTAAAATCGACCAACACGGTATCGCTGGCCACGACGGTCGCCAATAGCGACTTGGAGCCGGGGCCCACCAAGGTACCGATATCGGCATGCCGTTCGCTGATGTATCCCGAAATGGGCGAACGTACCGTCGTATATCCCAGCTCCATCTCTGCCTGTGCCAGATCGGCTTTACTCATGGCTACGTTCGCTTTAGCACTTTCGTAAGCGGCAATGGCATTATCCAGGTCCAACTGGCTGGCTGCATTCTGTTCGTATAAAGGACGCAAACGCTCTACATCGCGTCCGGTTTTCAACTCCTGGGCTTCGTCTTTTTTCAGTTGAGCCGCAGCTTTATCGGCCCGCGCTTTATATAAATCGGGATTGATAATAAACAAGGGCTGATTACGCTCTACCCGTTTCCCTTCCTCAAAAAGCATCTTTTCCAGATAGCCTTCTACCCGGGCATGTACTTCCACAAATTGCCGGGCCCTGATCCGCCCTACATAATCACCGAATATCTCTACATCATCGACCCCCACTTTCTCAACTACTACGGGAATTCCTTCACGTATCTTATCTTTTTTACAACCCACCACTCCCAACAGGAGCACACAGGCAAAACCACTCAGCCAATTATTAACCCTCATATTTATCTGTTTAATTTATTTATACTTGCTATTTCCTCGCTTATGAAAAATATATACCATTTTTCAAGTATAAAAGTTATGCATTGGCTGTCAGCATACTATATATTCAAATCTTTTCCCCGGGGAACTTGTTTTTGTGGAATTATTCCACAAACGAGCTGAATTATTCCACAACATTCGCTATTTCGTTTTCGTATAGGGATTTGTAATTTAAACGATATTTTAACCGATCCGATATGAGACGAATCTTATTTCTGTTATTTTTAAGCCTGATCTTAGGGGGCCGGTCAAAAGCCCAGCAAGACCCGGTACTCGATCTGCAACAAACGATGCCTTCAGAAGACAGTTGGTGGCAATTTTTCGGAGATTCGACACTTATCCGTCTGATCGACAAATCTGTAGCCAATAATTATAATCTGCAGAATGCAGTAAAAAATATCCAATTGGCGAAATCGCGCTGGCGGTCACAACAGGGCCATTTTTTCCCGAGTTTCAGCGCTTCGGCCCAATATACACCGGAAAAAAGCAGTCTGGGCATCGACCATGCCGATAATTACTACCACATCGGGCAGGCCGGTATAGAAATGAATTGGGAAATCGATGTGTTCGGCAATATCCGGAAAGGAGCCAAAGCCCAAAAAGAATATTACCTGGCTTCACAGGAGGATTACCGGGGTACAATGGTCTCGCTCGCCTCAGAAGTGGCGATGGCTTATATCCGTCTGCGCACTTACCAGCAACAACTGGAAGTTGCCCGTAATAACCTGGAATCCCAGGAGGAGATTCTCCGGATCAATGAAGCCAAACTGGCGGCCGGACTGACTTCCAACCTAACGGTGGCGCAATCGAAAGGCCTGTGGCTACAAACGAAGGCAACCCTTCCCGGACTGGAAGCCTCGGTCTACTCGGAAGTGAATACACTGGCTGTCCTGACCGGAGAGTATTCGGATTCTTTACGGCAAGCTTTACTGCAAGTGCACCCTCTCCCCCAAGGCAACCCGATCCTTATGCAAGGAATCCCGGCCGAACTGATCCGGCGGCGCCCGGATGTCCGCTCGGCCGAACGGACGATGGATGCACTGGCAGCCGCAGCAGGAGCAACACGGGCAGACTGGTGGCCGAAATTCTATCTAACGGGCGCTTTCGGGTATGGCAACGAATATTACAAACAGTTTTTCAAGAAGGAGAACATGACGTGGCAAATCAGCCCGAGCATCAAATGGACGATTTTCAGCGGGCGCCAGATCGCCCAGGCTAACCGGCAGGCCCAAATCCAACTGGACGAAGGGATCAATACGTATAACCAAACTCTGCTCACAGCTTTGCAAGAGGTAGACGATGCCTTATCGTCATATAATAAATCACTCCAACAACTGGATGCAGACCGGCTTGCTCTGCAGGAAATTAAACTGACGCTGGAATATGCAATGGACCTGTATAAGAAAGGACTGACCAATTACCAGAATGTACTGGACTCACAACGCAATGTATTGAACTACGAAAATGTGTATGTGAATTCGCAGAGTGCAACCCTGCTCTATATGATACAGGTGTATAAGGCACTGGGGGGAGGAGTGGAAAAATAAAGTTAAAGGCTAAAAGCGAATTAAAAAAATCATTGTTATGAAAAAGATGATCGTTCTGATGATTGGTTTGGGAGTGATATTGGGAGGTTGCAGGAAGAAAGAGAAACAGGAAGCCGCAAGCGGACAAGCGGCCCCGGAGATTTTAGTGAACAGACCTGCCCAACACGATGTCGTGTATACGTATCAGTATCCGGCTTATCTGGAAGCCGTGCAAACGGTGAATCTGGTGGCCCGGGTATCGGGATTCCTGGAAAAGATGAATTATATCCCGGGAGTGCCGGTAAAAGCAGGCCAGTTGTTGTTTGTCATCGAACCTCAACCCTATCAGGATCAGTTGAAAGCGGCACAGGCCGAAATGAAGAGTACAGAGGCACGTCTGGCTTACGCCAGGGCACAATACGAGAAGATGAAAGAAGCGATGCCTAGCCGGGCTATCAGTGAGATCGACTTCATCCAGGCCGAATCGGATTACCATTCGGCGATAGCGAATCTTCAGAATGCCCGGGCACAATTGAATACTGCTCAGACTAATCTGAATTATTGTTACATCAAAGCTCCTTTCGACGGACGGGTATCCCGGAACCTGGTGGACCTTCAGAACTTTGTCGGAGGAGCGGTACAACCGGTCACCCTGGCTACGATGTATAAAGATAAGTATATGTATGCTTATTTCAATATGGCTTATGCCGAGTTCGAACAAATTCCTCCGGTGACCAATCCGCTGGTATCGAAAGATTCGGCCCTGGCGCTGACGGTCATCAATGCTGCGGACACCAGCCGTTATTGGAAAGGCGAGCTCGACTATACTTCGCCGAACGTCGATCTGCAAACCGGGACGGTGACCGTACGGGCCATTCTCGAAAATCCGAAAGAAGAATTATTAAGCGGGATGTATGTTAAAATCCGGCTTCCCTATAAAGTGGTAAAAGATGCTTTACTGATACCGGAGGCTTCGATCGGCACGGGACAGGCAGGCCGCTATGTCTATCTGGTGGATGAGAACAACCGGGTGGTGCAGCAAACCGTCAAAGTCGGGGTATTGAGTAACGACGGCATGCGGGAGATCGTCAGTGGTGTCACTCCGGACGACCGTTATGTTGTGGAAGCCCTGATGAATGTGCGTCCGGGCATGACCGTGAAACCAGTGAGAGAAAAAACAAAACGTTAATCTATTCCTATGTTCAGTACATTTTTCATTAACCGCCCTATATTCGCTACGGTCCTGTCTATCCTTATCGTGATCGCAGGACTGGTATCTTTACGTGGTCTGCCGGTAGAACAATATCCGACGATCACTCCTCCGACAGTCGTTGTCCGGGCCTCCTACCCCGGAGCCAATGCCAGTACAATCGCCGACATGGTAGGCACCCCGATCGAGCAACAAGTGAACGGCGTAGAGGGTATGCTTTATATGTCGTCGACTTCGTCGAGCACAGGCAGCTACCAGCTGACCATCACTTTCGAAGTGGGAACCGACCTGGATATGGCCACCGTGCTCGTAGAAAACCGGGTGAACATGGCCCTGAGCACTTTACCGCAGGAGGTGACCCAGATCGGGGTCACTACGACCAAGGAATCGACCAACGTCGTGATGTTTCTGTCACTGACCTCGGATAGTCCGCAATACGACGCTCTTTTTCTCTCTAATTATGCGGCCCTGAATATCACCAACGAATTGGGCCGGGTAAAAGGAGTAGGTAATGTGGGCTTGTTCGGCATGGGCAAATACAGTATGCGTATCTGGCTGGATCCGGATCAGCTGACTATCCGGGGCATCACTCCGGCGGATATCGTATCGGCCATTCAGGGCCAGAATATCCAGGTTACAGCGGGCAGCGTGGGATCGGAACCCTTAGTCCGCAAAGAAGCCTACCAATACACCCTCGAAACCCAAGGATTACTGATCGATGAAGAAGAATTCGGCAATATCATCGTCAAGGCCCTTCCCGACGGCAAATACCTTCGCATCCGTGACCTGGCCACTATAGAGCTCGGACGTGAAAGCTACAGCTCCACCGCCACCCTGAAAGGCGGAGCCGTCGCAGCAATCGCCGTCTATCAGCTTCCGGGAGCCAACGCCCTGGACGTGGCACAACGGGTGAAAAAAGAGATGGACAAACTGGCCTCCTATTTCCCCGAAGGGGTGCAATACAGCGTGACCCTCGATACGACGGAATTTATCAATGCCTCGATTTCAGGAATATACGAAACCCTGATCACCGCCTTTATCCTGGTTTTACTGGTTATTTTGATCTTCCTCCAAAACTGGCGGGCGATGCTGATTCCGCTGATCACGATTCCCGTCTCGCTGGTCGGGACTTTCACCTTCATGGCGATGCTGGGATTTTCCATCAATACGCTGACTCTCTTCGGGCTGGTACTGGCTATCGGGCTGGTAGTAGACGACGCCATTATCATCGTAGAAAACAGTTACCGGCTGATCGAAACCGGCCGGTATCCCACCGTAAAAGAGGCGGTGATCCAGGCCATGAAGGAAGTGTCGGGAGCTGTTGTGGGTATTGTGCTCGTACTGTTGGCCGTATTTATTCCCACGGCCTTTATCGGCGGCATCACCGGCCAGTTGTACAAACAATTCGCCCTGACGATCGCCATCTCGACGGTAATCAGCGGGTTCAACGCCCTCACCCTGAGCCCCGCACTTTGTGCCCTGTTTCTGAAACCCAAACAGCCGGCCAAATTCTTTCTCTTCAAAGCTTTCAACCGGTTTTTTGAAAAGACAAACCATGGTTATACCTGGGTAATCACTCACTTCATGCGTAAATCGCTGATGACTTTTATCGTCTTTTTGATCCTTTCGGCGCTGGCTTTCTGGGGATTTATCAAATGGCCGCGTACTTTTATCCCGGAAGAAGACCAGGGGTATTTCATCGCTTTCATGCAACTGACCGACGGTGCTTCGTCGAGCCAGACGGCTACGGCCCTGCAAAAAGCGTCGGCCGTACTGAACCAAATGGAAGGCATCGAAACCTATATCACGATCAACGGCTTTTCAATGATGAGTAATGCAAACGCTTCGAATGCCGCCACGCTGTTCGTGATGCTCAAAAACTGGGACCAACGGAAATCTCCGCAGTTAAGCGCCCAAAGCCTGGTGAACCAATTCAACGGTATGGCCTATGAAGCGATACCGGAAGCCAGAACCTTCGCCGTCTTACCGCCGGCCATCCCGGGATTGGGCGAAAGCAGCGGGTTTGAAGTCATGCTGGAGGATATCAACAACTACGGCCCGCAAGAACTGCAACGCATGACAGACGAACTGATGCTCGCCGGCAACGAGACCCCGGGTCTCTCTACCGTCCAGTCGATGTTCAGCGCCAGTGTACCCCAGTATTACCTGAATATCGACCGGAACAAAGTAGAGCTGATGCAGATTCCGCTAAGCGAGGTGTTCAATACGATCGGCACATACCTCGGTTCCACCTATGTCAACAATTTTGTGAAATTCGGCCGCACTTACCAGGTGAAGGTCGAGGGTGCCCCCGACAGCCGGGCTCTGGTAACCGACCTACGCCTATTGAATGTCCGCAACTCCAAGGGCGACATGATTCCCCTTTCGGCCTTTACTACTATCGAGACGCGGATCGGAGCAGAGAGCCTGACGAAATACAACACTTACGTATCCGCCCTGATCTCGGGTGCCGCAGCAGACGGTTATAGCTCGGGAGAGGCGCTGAATATTATGGCCAAACTGATCCGGGAGAAAGTGGGACGCTCCTTCGGTTATGAATGGACTTCTATGGCATATCAGGAAGAAAATGCGAGTTCGTCCACCTCCATCATCTTTATACTGGCCATCGTGGTGGCTTTCCTGATCCTGGCAGCCCAATACGAGAGCTGGACGGATCCTTTTGCAGTGATCATGGGTTTGCCTATCGCCCTGCTGGGAGTAGTGATCGGAGTGATGGTCATGAATCTTCCGATCAGCGTTTACACCCAAATCGGAGTAGTGCTTCTGATTGCCCTGGCGGCGAAAAATGCCATCCTGATCGTAGAATTCGCCCGGGATTACCGGGCTGCAGGCAAGTCGACCGAAGAATCGGCGATCGAAGGCGGACGCGTACGTCTCCGCCCGATCCTGATGACCTCTTTTGCTTTCATCCTCGGCACTTTCCCACTGGTGATTTCGACCGGAGCCGGAGCTTCGAGCCGGATCTCGCTCGGTATCGCCGTTTTTGCCGGTATGTTGATGACCTCCCTCGTAGGCACCTTGTTTATTCCCAATTTCTACCTGATGATGGAGAGCTTGCACGAACGGTTTACCCGCAAAAAGAAAAAAGACAAAGACACGGAAGAGAACCTTCCCGCCGTATACGAGGAACAACTCCCGATGAAGCGGGAGTGAGACAGGGAGAGGGATTAGCGTCGCTTCGTTCCTGATCAGGGGCGTCATTCAGGCTCCGGACCGGCAAAACCTCTCCGGTTTCTGGCCAGCGAACCTCTGGTTCTGACTGCAAAGCCGACCGGAAAGACTGTGCCGCCGGTCAGCCAGGCATTCATCAGCAAGCGGGAATTGCACCGATCAGCATCGAAGAGATGCCGACCGATAAAGCGCTAATCGGTAACCTCCGGTTACACTGGTCAAGACCGAAGATGTGCCAGAAAGCGGAGCCGCTCCGCACAAAAATCCCCGACAACTTTTTCGGTTTTCACCACACAGTCCATACAACAGGCAAGCAAATCCGAATCCACTGTGAAAGGATAGCTGTAACGGGCTTTATAGCTGAACGACTGCAACCGACCGAACAGCCTCCATTCCGAAAGCTCTCTCTCCCCTTTCCACAAACCCGCCATTCCAGCCGAACAATGCCGTATGCGGAGATAAGTCATGAGCAAATCTTCCTTCTGTTCCGGGATAAAACCGTAATGGACGAACGCGGCTGCCCGAAAAAACTGGGTAGCGGCCTGGCTGAGATAAAAAGCAGACATGCGTGGAATACCGCTCTGTTGCTGACGACGGGCATCTTGCAAAAAGGCCCGTCCTAAGGCCAGGCATTGGTCCGAATAGCCCTCCGCCTGACGATAACTGCGGACCGGCTTGTAACAGACTTTGTCTTTCAGCTTACAAGACTCGTTTTTATACAGTAAAACTCCCTCCTTGCGAATAGTATACAAAAAATGGCTTTGGGAAGAATGGTGGTGAACGAAAACAACGGTCAACAAATGAAGTGAAAGATAAGGCTCTTTCCGGTCTTTCTCAGGGAAATTCATGGCAAGATACCCCATCACTTCTTTAACACCCACCGCCGGTTGATTTGCGGTCAGGATCAGCAGTTCATAACCTCCCCGGATATCGTACGAAGGCATACCTGCATACCGACCGAACAAAACAATCATTTCGGGATGAATGAAATCGGTTATCAAAACGGCGAGTTTCTGAATCTCCTCCATATTCTGGCAGGCTGGAACAAAGGGAATTGTTTTCATAATGGTATAGTTTTAGATTTTAACAGGATTTAGATTAATTACGGTTCAATAAATCTCAATCTTTGATCGCATGAAAAAGACAATTAAAATCAAAATAACTATTTTTCATTATATAAATAGAATCCCTATAGGGTTTTATTATTTTCAACTAAATGAAAAATTTTATTAACAACTGATAAAAACAAGTTTTCTGATCTTATTCAAATTGAGTCATTAAAAAATATTTGTTAGAAATTGTATCTTATTTTATGTCTTATATTATTGAGCAAGTTAAACGTCGACGACAAGAAAGAAATTGGAGTCAGAAATATATTGCTGATTGTATTAATGTTTCACAATCTTTTATTTATAAGGCAGTTATATACATATTTACACTAATAAACGTAGGTTTTAATTCGGTTTATGATACCATGTTCCGCTCCTGACCGGTGGCCTTAAAAAAGGATTCGCAGGGTCCGGAAGACTTTATGGATTTTACAAATTGCTTTCTTGTTTCCCCGCCAACTGTCCGCAGGCGGCGTCGATGTCTTTCCCTTTGCTGCGGCGTACGTTGACCACCATGTTACATCCTTCCAGAAACCGGATGAAGGCATCCCGGTTTTTGTCCGGACTGTGGTGAAAACCAGAACCTTCCACATTGTTGTATTCGATGATATTGATCTTGATCGGGAATTGGCGGCAATAGAGGGCCAAAGCTTTTGCATCTTCGAGGCTGTCGTTGATATCTTTCAGAAGCAAATACTCGAAAGTCGGACGGGTTCCTGTTTTTTCGACGAAATATTTCAGGCTTCCTGCAATCTCACTCAAAGGATAGGCTTTATTCACCGGCATAAGGAAAGTGCGGGTGGTTTCTTTCGCTGCATGTAGCGAAAGCGCCAGATTAAAACGCACTCCATCGTCTGCCAATTGCCTGATTTTTTCCGGGATACCGGCTGTAGATACCGTAATCCGGTAGGGTGACATGGCTAATCCGTCCTGGGCCGTAATCCGTTCTATCGCTCTGAGGACCTGCTCGTAATTCAGTAAAGGTTCGCCCATTCCCATGAAAACGATATTGCTCAATGGTTGCCCCTGGGCTTCCGCTGCCTGCTGTGCACGGACCACCTGTTCGAAAATTTCGCCGGCCGTTAAATTACGTTTAAAACCCAGGGTACCGGTTGCACAGAATTTACACCCCAGCTGACAACCCACTTGTGAAGATACACAGACCGTGAATTTTTGATTTCCGGGAATCAGTACGCTCTCGACGATTTCGCCGTCGGTCAGCCGCCAGGCTGTTTTTTCGGTGCCGTCGCTGGCTGTCTGCACCTGCTGCGGAAAGAGGGAATCGAAGAAATAATGCCGGCTTAATAATTCCCGGGTAGCCTTCGATAAGTTGCTCATCTCTGCGAAATCCGTCACCCCTCTTTGCCAGATCCATTGCCAGATCTGTTTTGCACGGAAAGCCTTCTCGCCTTGTGCGGTTAAAAAGTCGCTTAAATCCCGTAAAGATTCTTCTCTGATATTTTTTTTGTTACTTGTATCGGCCATAATCTCGTTATTATATAAAATCAAAATCTCTCACCTCACAAAGGTATCGTATTTTGCTATATTCTTCTCCTTCAGCCTTCCAAATCTTTTCTTCCTGTTCTTTTTTCTGTCCCGGTTTTTTCTTTTCCTCTCTCCTGTTAAAATAAAGTGAAAATCAGATAAAGAACGGATTTAATTATATATTTGCACTTATCTTAGCTTGAAAGTTATAATAACTTAGGAAAAAGGTTGTTTTTCGTTAAGAAATTTAAGTTGGGATAGTGTGGTAGTTATAATTTAAAACAAATACTATAGAATAAAACACATGAAGAAACTATTGATTATTGCTCTTGCTCTGCTTTCGGTGTCTATTGTCAGGGCTGATGAAGGAATGTGGTTGTTGTCGAAATTAAAACCACTGAACATTGAGAAAATGCAACAGATGGGATTTAAACTGACTGCAGAAGATATCTACGATGTCAATAAACCCGGTATCAAAGATGCTATCGTCGGTTTAGGCAATGCCGGCCGTCCTTTCCGTCATTTTTGTTCGGGAGAGATTATTTCTCCCAATGGGTTGATGCTGACCAATCATCACTGTGGTTTCAGTGCTATCCAATCTCATTCTTCTGTCGAGCACGACTATCTGGCCGATGGTTTCTGGGCTTACAAAATGGAAGATGAGCTCACCAATCCCGGCGTGACCGCTTCTATTCTGGAACGGATGGAAGACGTAACCGACCGTATCGCTCCTTTCTTAAAAGACGATATGAGCGAAATGGACCGCAGCGCTATCATCGACAGTATATCTGCAGTGATTGTGAAGGAAGCTGTGGCTGGAACGAAATTAAGCGGACAGGTTCAGCCGATGTTCGAAGGAAACCAATTCTTCCTGTTCCTTTACACCATCTACAAAGACGTACGTTTGGTAGGTGCCCCTCCTCAGAGCATGGGAAAATTCGGTGGAGATACCGATAACTGGATGTGGCCCCGTCATACTGCCGACTTTTCTATGTTCCGTATTTACACCGCTCCTGACGGTAGCCCTGCCGAATACTCCAAAGATAATGTACCCTTAAAACCCAAACATTACCTGCCCGTATCTGCAAAAGGCGTGAAAGACGGTGATTTTGCCATGATTATGGGATTCCCCGGAACTACCGACCGCTATACCACCAGTTTCGGATTACAGAATACGATGGATGTAACCAACGATATCCGTTACAAAGTACGTACGGTAAAATTGGAGGTTATGCGCGAAGAAATGGCTAAGAGTCCGAAAACCCGGATTCAATATGCTTCTAAATATGCCAGTTGTGCCAACTACTGGAAATATTCCTTCGAGCAGAATAAAGCGCTCAAAAACCTGAACACCAAAGGCAACAAAGAAGCCATCGAAAGAGAGTTTACCGCTTGGGTAAATGCCGATCCGGCCCGCAAAGCCACTTACGGCGAAGTGCTGCCGATGATTCGCCAGGGATACGAAGATATTAAAGAATATTCCGTAGCTACGGCTTATGCGCAGGAAGCCCTGGCCGGACCCGAAGCTCATTTATTCGCTTACCGTAGCGGAAGAATGATCGAAGATCTTTGTGATAAAGAAATCCCCGCCGGAGAAAAAACAGAGATTAAAGAAGCTTTGAAAGATATGGCTAAAGCTTTTTTCAAAGACTATAATGCCGATCTCGATACAAAATTATTCGCTGCATTGTTTAAAATATACAACGACAATGTCGATCCCGATCTTTACCCCGAAGTTATCGATCTGGTCAACAAAAAATACAAAGGCAATTACGATAAGTTCGCTGCCGGATTGCAGCAGAAATCCATCTTCATGGACGAAGCTGCTTTCAACGCATTTCTCGACAAACCCGATTGTAAACAATTGGCCAAAGACCCGGTATATATTGCCGGTAAATCTTTCTATGAGATTTGGATCAAACTGACCGCCTACAGTGGTGAAATGCAGGAAAAAATTTCCAAAGGAGACCGTCTTTTCGTGAGGGGATTGATGGAAATGCAGCCCGATAAAGCCTGGGCTCCCAATGCCAATTCTACGATTCGCTTGACCTATGGTAAAGTAGGTAGCTACAAACCGCGGGATGCTGTTTTCTATGATTACTACACCACCCTTACCGGTGTGATCGAAAAAGAAGGGCCCAAAGGTGGGGAGTTCGAAGTACCCGACCGGCTGAAAGAACTGTATGCTCAGCAGGATTTCGCTCCTTACGGGACCGATAAGTTGAGTGTCAACTTCATCACAGATAACGACATCACCGGAGGTAACAGCGGTTCCGGTGTCATCAACGCCGAAGGACATCTGATCGGTACTGCCTTCGACGGTAACTCCGAAGCCATGTCCGGAGACATCGATTTTGAAGAAAATCTGCAACGGTGTATCAATCTCGACACTCGTTATTTCCTCTGGATTGTAGATAAATATGCCGGAGCTAAGAACCTGATCAACGAGATGACTATTATAAAATAATCAAAAACTAACTACTATGAAAAATTTAGATTGGGGTAAATTGTCCTTTGGATATTCCAAGACGGATTACAACGTACGTTGTTATTATAAGGACGGCAAATGGAGTGCTCCTGAAGTCAGCGACTCTGAAATGCTGAATATTCATATGGCTTCTACCTGTTTGCATTACGGACAGGAAGCATTCGAAGGTATGAAAGCCTTCCGGGGTAAAGATGGAAAAATCCGTCTCTTCCGTTGTGAAGAAAATGCAAAACGTATGCTTAGTTCTGCCGAATACGTAATGATGCAGGCTCCTTCGATCGAACTGTTCGAAGAAGCTGTCGTCAAAGCCATCGAGTTGAACAAAGAATACGTTCCGCCTTACGAATCGGGGGCCAGCTTATATATCCGTCCCTTGTTGATCGGTGTCGGACCGCAGATGGGAGTTGCTCCGGCTAAAGAATATATTTTCGTTGTATTTGTAGCTCCTGTAGGACCTTATTTCAAAGCCGGTTTCAAACCGACCAAAGTCATGCTCGAACGCCGTTACGACCGTGCTGCTCCCAATGGCACCGGACACATCAAAGTAGGAGGTAATTACGCTGCAGGAATGAGATCCGGCGAAGTAGCCCATCAGAAAGGCTATTCGACCGCCATCTTCCTCGATTCCAAAGAGAAGAAATACATCGACGAATGTGGCCCGGCCAATTTCTTCGGTATTAAAAACGGTTCATATATCACTCCGTTCTCTCACACCATCCTGCCTTCTATCACCAACGCCAGCCTGATGGTATTGGCCGAAGATATGGGATTGAAAGTAGAACGCCGGCTTATTCCCGTAGAAGAACTCGAGACTTTCGAAGAAGCCGGAGCTTGCGGTACGGCTGCTGTCATCAGTCCTATCGGACAGATCGATGATCTCGAAAACAACAAGAGCATCGTTTTCGGTAAGCCCGATGTTCCTGGTGAATGGTGTACCAAATTGTACAACCGTTTGAGAGCTATTCAATACGGAGACGAACCGGACAAATTCGGTTGGGTAAAAGTATTGAATTTCTAAAAACAGATTTTTAGGGATAATTGAATCAACTCGGAGAAAGTGCCTGATCAGTTCAGGCACTTTCTTTCTTTTTTGAACTCCGGGACGGACCTTTCGTCCCCAATGGGGGAGGACGGGAGTTCATAACTACTCCTTCGGCGTTTAAAGTAGTATATCGGGTTGCTGGAGCCTGCGGATATATATTTTTTTGAAACTTTCTTTATCAAACATTGGCCGATCTACGAAATTTTCGTAGATTTGCGAATAAATCGTAGTTTGATGTGCCTTATGGAAAAATTGACTTTTCAGGAAGAAGAAATCATGCTTATTATCTGGCAGGTAAAAGAAGGAGTGATTAAAGATTTTTTGAATTGCATGGAAGAGCCTCGTCCGCCTTATACGACGGTGGCTTCTATCGTGAAAAATCTGGAGAAAAAAGGATATGTACAGGCCAAACGTTATGGGAACACCTATGTTTATTCGCCTTCGATCGATGAAGGGGAATACAAAACGAAATTTCTTTCCGGCGTCGTACAGAATTATTTCGAGAATTCATATAAAGAGATGGTAACTTTTTTTGCCCGGAAACAGAAGATCTCGGCCAAAGAGTTAGAAGAAATTATCCGTTTAATTGAAAAAGAATAGGAGCTATGGAAGATTTTCAAATTTATATATTACAGGTAAATGCGGGTTTAGTGGTATTCTATCTTTTATATCGGATGTTGTTTTCCAGGGATACTTTTTTAAGAATCCGGCGTTTATTTCTTTTTTCCATCGTTATACTGGCTTTTGTATATCCCCTGATTTCGTTGGCATCCTGGTTGGAGCAAGGTAATGCCTTGCCCGGGATGGTTGTCGGGTATGCCGAAATGCTGGCGGTGGTTACTCCTGTGGCTCCGCAACCTGCCGCAGAACAATCGCTTTTCACCTGGCAGCGGTTCCTGATCTGGATTTGGAGTGGGGGAAGTCTTGTGCTGACACTCCGTATGGCGGTCCAGTTGGCTGGTATCTGTCGACTCGCTTATCAGGGTAAAAAACAGAGCTGTCATCATGTTCCGGTCATTGCTTTGCCGAAGATTACAGCTCCTTTCTCTTTCTTCGGTTGGATTTTTGTCAATCCGGCCCATTACGAAGAGCGGGAACTTCATGAGATTATCGTACACGAGTCTGCTCATGTCCGCCAATGGCATTCATTGGATATGTTACTCGGGGAGATACTTTGTATCTTTTTCTGGTTCAATCCGGTTGTCTGGCTTTTACGTAAAGAAATCAGGCAGAATCTGGAATTTTTAGCAGATGAGCAAGTGGTAAATTCCGGTTACAACCGCAAAAATTATCAATATCACTTGCTTCGCCTGTCCCATCAATCGACTGCAGTACCTATAGTTAATAATTTCAATGTTTCTCAATTAAAAAAACGAATTATTATGATGAATAAGAAAAAAACATCCAGAATCGGCTTGTTGAAATATGCCTTTTTACTTCCGGTAACCGGCTTATTGATTCTGGCTGGAAATGCACGAGCCGTAACCGATCTGGCCTCCCATACGCTGATACAGGCCGGCGAGGAAACTTCCTTATACAAAGGCCGGGTAGTAGACGAACAAGGTAATCCCCTGCAAGGGGCCACGGTCATTATCAAAGGGACCTCACTGGGGGCTTCCACTGATCAGGATGGAGAATTCTCTATCCAGGCCGGGAAGGGAGATACGCTTTATTTTTCATATGTAGGCAAACGGACTGCAGAGGTGATTTGTGGGGATAAAGCTAATCTGAAAGAGGTGGTTTTACCTAAGCAACCGGTAGAGCTCGAGGGAATGGTAGTTGTCGGATATGCGAAAGCTGGCCAGAATGCAACATCTAAGGAGAGAGAAATTTTCACGGCTGTCGAGGAAATGCCGGTATTCAAAGAAGGAAATGTGCTGGCTTATATGGCACGGATGGTCAAATATCCTGTCCGGGCTCAGGAGAAAGGAATTCAGGGTAAAGTGATTGTTTCTTTCGTAATCGATAAAGCGGGTAGAGTGACCGATCCTCAGGTTGTAAGAAGTGTAGATCAGGATCTGGACCGGGAAGCCCTGAGAGTTGTCAAGGCATTACCCGATTGGATTCCCGGCAAACAGAGAGGCGTGGCTGTAGATGTGTTCTATACGCTTCCGATCGAATTCCGCTTGCAGAGCGATGCAGAAACTCCTGCCGTTTCGGGAAAAGCGGATGAACAGGTGTGACCGGCCTTTTAACAGTAAAAACAACGGCCGATAAATCGGAGTTGTGCAGTCTTCCCCATCGCTGATTAGTAAAACCTTCGGTCCTGATAAATGAATATAAATCAGAACCGAAGGTTCACCGATCCTTCCCTTAGGGGGGATTATTTCGTATTGATAATCACTTCTGCATTCGGGTAATACCCCACCTCTTTTTCAATCGGGCTAATCGGACGGATTTGCAGGATCTCACTGGGATCGATATCGAAACGGTCGGCCAGGCGTCCGTCGATAACCAGAAGAGGTTCTTTCATTTTTTCGAGATTGTATTTGTATTCCTGGCTATTGTATTTAAAAGTGAGTACGCCATTCTGAAAGCTCACAAATTCTCCTAACCGATCTCTCGACGTGATGAATAAATAGGATTTTTTGACATCTTCTTTCGATGGGATGATGTTGACATTCAAAATCTTATCCGGCATTTGTACGTTGTCTTTAGGGGCTTGTTGCCCATCGATGATGTAAGTCATATCCGAATTCTGGGAGTCGATTTTAATTTTTGTTTTTCCGTTTTCTTCCGTGATTTGTACCGAGTTACTGCTCATACCTGTACCGTTGCCGAACGATTGGAAGAATTTTTCAACCTTTTGCCGGTGATTGCCGTTTTTGAAAAATTCTTCGAAATCTTCATCCGTCATGCCCTCCCCCGGATTAAAAAATTCGTCCGGTAGGAAATGACCGAATGGAAAACCGCCGGGTATATTGTTCGTGGTGGTCGAATCGCCGGGCATGCCGAAAAAATCGCCGAATAACGATCCGCTTCCCATGTGATTGTGCAGATTTTCCATCATCTGCCGGATATGCTGTGAAATAGCTCCGGGATTCATATCCGGGAAATCGTTAAAGTGTTTATACGACTCATAGGTGTCGGCATTGGAACTCAAGGCAGCCAGGGAGTTCAGGCCTTTCAGATTCAGCGCTCTCGACAGCAGGGCGATTTTATCCAGTTGAATGTCTCCCCGGAGTTCGATGATATCCACTTGTTGTGGGTTTTGGTTCCAGACCACCAGGTCGGTCACTTGTCCGTTTTTGTTGTGCGTGTAGATCAGTTGCTTTCCGAACTCGTCGTTCCGGCTTTTGATCAGTTTGTATTTTTCCGGTTTATCCAGTATTTCCCGGAACTGGCCGATCGCTTTTTCGCTCAGGGAGGGATCGGTCTGATTCAAATCCAGATTGAGAATATTCACCTCTTCCAGTTTTTGTAGGAGTTCGTTTGCCTCGGGCGGAAGATTATTCCGTTGATAAAGTCCGTAAAGGCTTTTGTCCAGCTGGGTGACCGTCACGCCGTTTTTCTCATGGTATTTGGACATGAGCTTAGATAATTGTGCATTTGCCGCGAAAGGCAAAACAGATACAATCGACAAAATAATAAATATTCTTCTCATGGCTATCTTGTTTTATAATTATACTTTTTATTCTATCGCTATAATCAGGTTATGATCTTCGTAAAGCACTCTTTGTACCGGTGTTTTTTCATCTTCCAAGGCATTTCCCAGGACGCGCAGTGCATTTTCGAAGCGTTCTTTCTTCAGGTTATCCGACAGTTGTATACCCGGACGGGGTGTCGTTGTGAAGGTCCCCCTGAATGAAAGGATCAGCACGGCCATCGCTGCGATACTCCCGGCCGTAATCCAGAGCTGTCTGATTTTGCGTTGCCGTTTTTGCCGGATATACCGCTGTAATTTTTCATTCAGGCCTTCCGGTATTTCCATCGGATCGCGAAGCCCCAAAATCGGTTCTCCCGGGAGTTCTCCCCGTTGCCAGGCAGACCTCAACTCCCGCTCTTCTGCCAAAGTTGTCTCCCCTTTGTAATATCGTTTCAGTACTTCTTCCATATATTCTATCTGTCATCTTTCATTTCGCATCATTTCTTTTACCTTCGACCGTCCGCGTGAGAGCAACACCCGGATGTGGTTGGCGGTTAGTCCTGTGATCTGTTCGATTTCTTCAAATTCCAGTTCTTCTATTTCCCGCAGGATGAGCACCTCCCGTTGATTTTCCGGCAGAGTGTCGATGATTTGCCGGAGAAGGCTCACGGTGTCCTTGGTTTCGATTTCCTGCAAGGGATTGCTTGTATAATCTTCGTTTTGTGCCAGCTCTTCCCCGCCGTACACCGGTTTTTGTTTTTTTATCCAGTCGAGGCACAAGTTGCGGGTCACCTTCAATGCCCAGGCCCGGGGATTTTGCACTCCTTTCAGCTCTCTACGTGTATTCCAGAGTTTAATCATAACCTCCTGAGTGATGTCTGCAGCATCTGTCGGATTGCTGAGAATATGCTGTGCATAGGCATAGATATTCTTGGTCAGAGGCAGGATCATATGGTTAAATTCTTTTTCTGTCATCATTAGTAAGACGGATGCAGGCTGATTTTATTACAAAGGAACGGTTTTTTCTTCGTTAAAGTATGTTAGAGAACGTTTTTCTTGCCGTTTCTTTATCGCCTTCGATGCGCAGGTTACGTCCTTTAATAATCACATCTTCGCCGGGAGTGAGTAAGGTATTCACTTTTTGGGTTCACTTCAAATACAATAATGATACAAAATTAAATATCTTGTCGCCCACGATTGAATAATAATATTCATTTTACCTTCAGCTTCAGGTAAAAGGCTGAGGAAGGTAGTTCTTTACCATATAGTAAATATGTATTAACTCCAATTCAACTCCAATTCAACTCCAATTTAATACCAATTTTAATCGGTGTTAAATTGAAAATAGATTGGAAATTTAAATTTTTTTTATTATATTATAAACCTCGAAACTAAATATAAACATCATGGCAAGAGTAATTTCTTCAGGACTCGGGCATATTTCCGGACGCATAGGCGACCATATCTTTTATGCTGTGGGAGATAAAAGATACGTACGCCGCGCTCCTATTAAAGTCAGTAATCCCCGTTCGCCGGCCCAATGTTTACAGCGGTGGCGGCAGGTGTGTGTGCAAACGCTGTTCCGGTCGGTCAAGGGGACTTTATTTCAGCGTGCTGCCGGCGAGGCTGCTGTCCAGTTGGGAAAACGATCGGGATATCATCTTTTTTTAAGCCGGAATATCAATGCTTTCGGAGAGGGTGACCGGGTCGACTATGCCAAATTGAGTTTTGGAGGTGCTTGTTTACAATTGCCTGATCGGTTTGCTTGTGTGCAGAACGAAACGGGGCATTGGGAGTTGGTCTGGCAGGCGGGGATACCCATGGCGACGGCAGCGCCGGACGACCGTTTGATAGTTGCCGCTATCTGCCCGGACGAACCTTATCGGTTAATTGTGTTGGAAAATATCTGCGCGCTCAGAAAAGATGGACGGGCAGAAGGTGAATGGCCGGCAAGCGGGAAGGAATTGCATTTATATTGTCTGTTTTGCTCTGCATCCGGAGAAACTTTTTCGCCGGATTGCTATTTCAGATTGAACCGGTAAATACAATGAAATTATGGCAGTTTTTGAATCGGGTTTATTCAGCAGGCTGAGCGGGTCCTTCGGAAATGTTACGATGTACCGGCTTGGAGATTCTAATGTGGTAAAAGGAAAAAGATGGGCACGGGATGCCCGTACTCCGTCGCAATTGATACACCGGGCTAAATGGAAAGTCTTGGGTCTCCTGGCTATGAGAATGAAAAAAGTGCTTGAATTGGGTTTTCCCGGTAGGGAAGCCAGAGGAAGGGTAAACGGTTTTATGAGCCGGAATCTACCTTGTATGGCTTGTGACGAGGGGTTGAACGTCTCCGTCGATTATAGTAAACTGAAAGTTTCGGCCGGCGAGCTACGGGCTCCGGAAGTCACTGCCCAATGGGCAGATTCGGGCGGAATTTTGATTTTCAAACAAAAACGGCAACCGCTGAAACCTCTGATGTACGATGACGACCGGCTTTATGTTTTTCTCTGGAATCCGGAAGTGCTGCGGACAAACCTGCTACCTTTACACCAAAGAAAAGAAACGGCGGAAGTATGCTTTACACTTCCGGAAGAATGGAAGAATACTTCTTTTCATATATACGCTTTCGCCGTAAATGCACGTGCCACGAAGGCGTCGGAAACACTTTGGCTGGGAAACTTTCACGAGAATAAAGAATGATATTTATATACATGTTTACACTTACAAACGTAGAATTATTCCGGTCCTTGTTCGTCTTCGGTATTCGTGTTGGGGGACGCGGTCGCTTCTGTCGGTCATCTACCTTTTTCTTTCACTGACCGGCGGAACTCCTCGCTGCGCAAAAAACTTTACGTTACGTTTCCGTCAGACACCACCGGTCGGGCGTTCAGAAAAAGCAAGACGACACTCGCCAGAGCTCCAATGGTCCCCGAACACGAACACCTCCGACTTACGTTATCACTGCCTGGCAAGCTAAACCGAACCTGAAAACCATAAATTTCAGCGAAAAAAGATTTTCCGGTAAAGTAACCCAATTATCCATAATCCAATTCTTCCTTTGCCAAGTCGTGTTAACGTGAGATGCAGGGTTTTATGCCGGAAGACCATTGGAGCGGGAACGAGGGTCCGGTTAGGTTTTCCGAACGCCCGACCGGTGGTGTTTGACGGAAACGTAACGTAAAGTTTTTTGCGGAGTGAGGAGTTCCGCCGGTCAGTGAAGGAAAGCCTTACCGGACCGTTCCAGGCGACCCGGTCTGACAGTATAAAACCCGGAATCGGAATAGAAAGAAAAAATATACCTACCGTTTACATAGTTACAACGCTTTCAAAAACTATGTCTAAACCGTCGTAACCAAAAAACGGTAGAATTATTCGGTACTTATTCGTCTCCGGTGATCGGAATTGGTGACCCGGTCGCTTCTGTCGGTCGTCTAACTTTTTCTGAACGCCCGACCGGCGGTGTCTGACGAGCTTGCGAGGAGTTCCGCCGGTCAGTGAAGGAAAGCCTTAACGGACCGGTCCAGGCGAACCGGTCTTCCGGTATAAAAACCGAAATCGGAATAGAAAGAAAAAATTATACTTACGTTCTTATGATGAATTTATACCTTTTTATACCTTTTATAAAATGCCTTGGTCCATTATCGCGCGGGCTACTTTGATAAAACCGGCCACGTTAGCTCCTTTGACATAGTTGACGTAACCATCGGGCTGGGTACCGTATTTCACACACTGCGCATGGATAGACTGCATAATCTCCTTTAGTTTCTGATCGACTTCTTCGCGTGTCCAGCTGATTTTCTGTGCATTCTGACACATCTCGAGACCCGAAGTGGCCACTCCGCCGGCGTTGGCGGCTTTACCGGGAGCATACAACAGTTTATTTTCGAGAAAGACCTGAATCGCTTCGGGTGTAGAGGGCATGTTCGCCCCTTCGGACACCGCCACACAACCGTTGGCAACTAAAGTACGGGCTTCGTCACCGTTCAGCTCATTCTGAGTGGCACTGGGCATAGCGATATCACATTTCTCCCCCCACGGCCGACCTCCGGCCACGTATTTACAACCGTACTTATCGGCATATTCCTTCACCCTTCCCCGGTAGAACAATTTTAACTCCATCATATATTCCAACTTTCCAGCACCGATCCCTTCGGGATCGTAAATATAACCGCTGCTATCCGACAGAGTCACCACCTTTGCGCCGAGCTCGTTCAGTTTCTGTACTGTGTAAAGGGCCACATTTCCCGCCCCCGAGACGGCTACGGTCTTGCCCTTCAGCTCTATATTCCGGGTCTTCAGCATCTCCAACAGGAAATATACATTCCCATAACCGGTAGCTTCGGGACGGATCAGAGAACCACCGGATTCCAGGCCTTTGCCCGTAAAAGTTCCGCTATTTTCCCTCGCCAGTTTTTTATACATTCCGTACATATAATTAACCTCCCGGCCACCGACACCGATATCCCCTGCCGGAATATCCGTACCGGGTCCGATATTGCGCCATAACTCCAAAATATAGGCCTGACAAAAACGCATAATCTCGGCATTCGATTTTCCTTTCGGATTAAAATCCGAACCACCTTTAGCCCCTCCCATCGGTAAAGTAGTCAGTGAATTTTTAAAGGTCTGCTCGAAAGCCAGGAATTTTAAAATAGATAAATTCACGGAGGAATGGAAACGGATTCCTCCTTTGTAAGGACCTATAGCATTGTTGTGCTGGATGCGGTAGCCCATATTGGTATGCACATTTCCCTGATCATCTGTCCAGGTCACCCGAAACGAGAAAATCCGATCGGGAATACAGAGCCGCTCGATCAAATTGCTTTTTTCAAACTCGATATTCCGATTATAGGTATCTTCGATGGTATTCAATACCTCTTCTACTGCCTGGTGGTATTCCGGTTCGTTGGGAAACCGCCTTTTCAATTCTGTCAAAACGTCTTTTGCTTTCATAAGATATAGGTTAAATCAGAAGCCCGCCCGAAGGCGGGTTTCATGGGTCAGTTGTATATAAATTGTCAGTAGTGTGTGTTTCGTTTGTACGAACAAAGGTAGCGCATAATATCAAAAATAATTCATTTTGTTAAATTTCAAACACGAAAGGAAGATTTGTGTAATTTCGGGAAAGTGAAAACGTTAACGCCCTCATTCTTTCACAGAAAAACAGCTTCATCATCAAAGCCGCTCCCGGATACATGAAAAATACCAAAATTTTATTAACTTTGTAAGTTGACATTATAAATTTAAACCCAACCTTATGATCACCAAAAACTATATAGCGAAAGGAGAAGGCGCCAACCGTTTCGAGAAAGTGCCGGTCCGGATTTATGAAAAACCTTCCGAAGCCGTCAAAGCGGTAGCCCGGGAAATTGCCGATCTGATCCGTACGAATGCGGATAAAAGCGAAAAATGTGTCCTCGGATTAGCGACCGGTTCATCTCCGATCAAACTCTATGAAGAACTGGTCCGCATGCACCGTGAGGAAGGCCTGTCGTTCAAAAATGTAGTCAGTTTCAATCTGGACGAATACCTGCCTATGCCTAAAGAATCGGAGCAAAGCTACCATTATTTCATGCACCATCACTTATTCGACCATATCGATATCGACCCGAAAAATATTCATATTCCGGACGGAACCTTAAAAGCGGAAGAGATAGAAAACTTTTGTAAGGAATACGAACGGCAGATCGAGGCCGCCGGAGGTATCGACATTCAAGTGCTCGGAATCGGCCGCACAGGCCACATCGGTTTCAACGAACCCGGTTCGCCGCTGACTTCGAAAACCCGGATGGTATATTTAGACGATCTGACGATCAAGGATGCTGCAGGAGATTTCGGCGGCATGGAAAATGTGCCGTCCCGCGCCATTACCATGGGAGTGGGTACGATTATGAAAGCCCGGAAAGTAATACTCCTGGCTTGGGGTGAGAAAAAAGCTTCTATCATCAAAGCTACGGTCGAAGGTAGTGTTTCGGATGCTGTCCCTGCCACTTTTCTGCAAGTACATCCGAACGTACAGTTCGTCATCGACGAAAGTGCAGCCGAAGAACTGACGCGTGCCAATCAACCCTGGTTGGTCAGCAAAGTACAATGGAACGACAAGCTGATCCGAAAAGCCGTCATCTGGCTGTGCCAGAAAGTGAAAAAGCCGATCCTGAAAGTAGAAAACAAAGACTACATCGACAATGGGATGACCGATCTGATCAAGACTTTCGGTTCGGCCAATAAAGTAAATATCCAGGTATTCAACGACCTGCAACACACCATTACAGGTTGGCCGGGAGGCAAACCCAATGCAGATGATTCTACCCGTCCCGAAAGAGCCTATCCTTATCCTAAACGAATCCTGATCTTCAGTCCCCATCCAGACGACGACGTCATCTCTATGGGAGGTACTTTTGCCCGGTTGGTAGAACAAGGTCACGAAGTGCATGTCGCTTACCAAACCTCGGGCAGCATCGCTGTTTTCGACGATTATATCTATCAGCAAATGGATATCGCCACCTCTTTTACTAAACTGGTGGACGGGGATTTACCGGCCATGGAAAACGCATTTTTACAAATAAAACAAGCTATCGCTAACCGCAAACCGGGAGACGAGGAAGCACGGTATCTATTGCAATTCAAGGCCGCCCTTCGCCGGGCAGAAGCCCGCGGAGCCTGCCGTTTTATCGGTGTCCCTGAAGAACGGGTACACTTCCTGAACCTCCCCTTCTATGAAACCGGGAAAGTGAAAAAGAACCCGCTATCGCAAGCCGATGTCGATATTATCGTCGATCTTTTACGGAAAGTACAACCCCATCAGATCTATGCTGCGGGTGACTTAGCCGATCCGCACGGGACACACGGAGTCTGTCTGGATGCGATTCTCCGTGCCTACAACATCATCGACCGGGACGAGTGGTTTAAAGATTGTAACACCTGGTGGTATCGCGGCGCGTGGATGGAATGGGAAGTAGAAAAAGTAGACATGGCGGTTCCGATCAGTCCGGCAGAATTGTCTATCAAACGGAAAGCGATCTACAAACACGGTTCACAAAACAACGGACCGGCATTTCCGGGAGATGATCCGCGTGAATTCTGGCAACGGGCGGAAGACCGTAACCGGAATACAGCGGATTTGTACAACCGTTTGGGTATGGCCGAATATGAAGCAATGGAGGTTTTTACCCGGTATAAGCACGACCACGGAGACTCTCTGAAATAAAATTTACCAGACCGGAACGGCAGATTCGTAAATGAATTTTAGGTTAAATCTTTAATCTTTTTATAACTTTGTCGGCTCACAACACTGACACTTATAAAAATAGTATAATCATGAAAAGAAAAACTACACTCTTAGTGATGGCAGCCGGCATGGGTTCCCGTTTCGGAAGTCTGAAACAGATTACTCCTCTCGGACCGCACCAGAAGGCTTTGCTGCACTATACCATTTATGACGCAGTTCATGCGGGATTCGATAAGATCGTTTTCGTTATCCGCGAAAGTTTCGCCAAAGAATTTATCGATTTTGTAGGGAAATATGCCGAAGGATTGGTAGAAACCGCTTATTGCTATCAAAGTATGGATAAACTACCGGGAGGAATGCCGCCCATCGAGCGCGAGAAGCCGTGGGGTACGGCACATGCCATCTGGAGTGCCAAAGAAGTAATCGATGAACCTTTTGCCGCCCTGAATGCCGATGATTTTTACGGTAGCGATGCTTTTGTAAAAGCCCACGATTTCCTGGCCAACGAAGCAACGGACCAAGAGTTCGGCCTGGTCGGTTACCGTCTGGCTTCTACCCTATCGGAAAACGGCACTGTTTCACGAGGGATCTGTGAAACCGACAGCCATCACCACCTGACTGCCGTTACGGAATGTACGAAAATCGGCAGACAGGCAGACGGAAGCATCAAAGACGAAGAGACCGGAAAAACACTGAATGCCGACGATCTGGTATCTATGAATTTCTGGGCCTTTACTCCTAAAATTTTCGAAGAAATCGAAAGACAGTTCGTCGAATTTTACCCGGCTAACAAAGATAATCTGAGATCAGAATTTTATATTCCCAAAGTAGTGGATAAAATGATCAAGGATCAAATTGCCGATGTAAGGGTACTGAAAACAACGGCTAAATGGTTCGGAGTCACTTATAAAGAAGATACCCCTTCTGTAAATGCAGCCCTTGCCGCTTTTGACAAGGAAGGAAAATATCTGGATATCTAAGTTCCGGATTGAGTTATTACGAAAGGAGGGTGTCCAAAAAGGCAAAATACCCCCTTGTAGAATCGGATATTTGATTTCAGTCTCCAATAGGGATACGAATAAATCGAGGGTGCCAAATACTTTTTGGACACCCTCTTTTTCTTTATTTTTATTTCGTTTTCCCCTCTTTTTCACAACAGGATTTTTCACACTTTTCGCCGGTTTGGGTTTTGGCAGAAGTGTTATTTCCTTCGATTCCTTTCACTTCGATGTTCAATTTCTCGATGGCTTTCTGCAAGTTTTCGGTGGTATTTTTGTCTTCGCGGAAAGTGACTGTGATGGTTTGAGTTTTCATATCCACTTTCAGGTCTTTCACTCCCTTTTCATAAGGGATATTCTTTTCTACTTTTGCTTTGCAAGATTCGCAATGCAGGTTGGCATTAAAAATGACGGTTTTCTCATTCTTTTTCTGAGCATTTACACTCATGGCAGCTGACAATACTACTACCATTATCAAAACTAATCGTACTACTTTCATGGTTCCTAGTTTTAAATTTATGTATCAAAGTTAATAAAACAATATTATTCCCGGTCTAATCCGAAGCGAAGGCCGAGATAAAATTTACGTCCGTGTACAGGACCCCAAATTTTCGAAGAGTCGAAAGCGTCACTCCAGGGACGGTCGGCAGCCAGGATAGGATGTTTTTGGGTGAAATCACCGATATTTTCACATCCGGCATAAATACTCCATTTACGGAAAAACTTGGAAATCTGGGCATTCATGATACGGAAAGAATCGAAACGATCCGCTTGTCCTGAATTTTCTGACACAGGAACGGGAATACGTCCCGGACCGTTGAATTGAGTGGTGAAATCGAATTGCCATTTCTTCATATTGGTGTAATATGACAAATTCAACAAGCCTTTGTATTTACTTTGCAGAGGAGCCCTCAACAGACGGCCGCCCATCGTGGTCTTCACATCATTGTAACGATAAGCACCCAAAACGTCGAACCGGGGGATCAATTCGTATTTCACTTCCACCTGATAACAATTGGAGTAAGAATCACCGTCTAAGTTATAAAAATTGACTTTTCCTACCTGAGTCTCATTATCGGCCACGACCTGATCGGTAAAGTTCGTCCGGTAATAATCGAGGTTGATATTCAGTATACGGTCGAACAAGAGAAATTTGCGGTTCAACTGTACTCCGAAATTCCAGGCTTTTTCCATATCCAAACGATCTAATTCTTCGGGATGGGCTGCCAACAATTTATCGTTGACATATACCGAATTGGCAGAAGCCAACAGATAACTGTTATCGGCCAGGATGTTGGCTGTCCGGGCACCGTGACCGGCAGACACCTTCAACATCGTAAAATCGTCAGGGGCATAAGCCAGATGTAAACGGGGAGTTACAAAACTACCGAAAATATTATGGTAGTCATAACGCAGTCCGGCCATTACGGTCAATTTTTGCCAGAAAAGTCCGGTATACTGGAAAAAAGCCCCTCCTACCCGTTCGTTACGATCGAAATCTACGGTTGCCGTCTTTTGACCGGAACCCACTAAATAGTCGTTGAAGGATTCATCATAACGATCGAAATTAAAGGACAACCCCGCAGAATATTTCTGATTTTCATTCTGTCCGAATATAGACTGAAAAATATAGTTAGAAAAAACAGTCTGCTGACGGGCTTGATAATCACGGGCGCCATAATATGAATCCTGATCGTGATCGGTATAATTCACCAAAATCGCCATACTGGTATTCTCGTACTGCGGCATCAGATAACCCAATTTCAAAAAGCCTTCATACCGGCGAGAGTCGATGCCGATCCCATACAAAGTACCCTCTCCATAGCTACCCCGCATTTCCTTCCTAAATCCTTTCTGCCCTCCCAGGCGGGTTTCGTCGAGGAGCTTCCCTCCGAATTGCAAAAACCAAGTATCGGTCTTATATTGCCAGCGATTCATCACATTGTATTGGGTCGTTTTAGGCATATCCAAAAAGCCATCGTGGTTTCCATCGTGTTCCATGGTCAGCCAATCCCCGTGAGCCAGGATGGCTGTGCTCCACTTGTCATTCAGACGGATGCCTGTATTGGCATTGAATTCGATCATCCCTTCACTATTCCCATAGGCATTAACAAAAATCTTTTCGCTCGTAGCAGGCTTTTTATAATCGACACTGATCTGCCCGGCAATCGCTTCATAGCCATTGATTACCGAACCGGCCCCCTTCGAAACCGAGATAGCGCTCATCCAAGGGCCTGGGACATAATTCAATCCGTATAATGCCGAAATCCCCCGAAAATTGGGCATATTCTCCGTCATCATCTGCACATATTTACCGGTCAGCCCCAACAACTGGATCTGTTTCGCCCCAGTCACAGCATCGGCATATGCCACATCTACCGAAGCATTGGTAGTGAAACTCTCTCCCAGATTACAACAAGCTGCTTTACACAATTCTTCGCCGGTGATCACCTGTTCGATCAGAGGCCCTCGGGTACTCATAATCGTCGTATTTCCCCGGGTGACCACTTTCACTTCATCGAGTACTTCTCCTGCCACCAATTCGATCTCGACCTGTTTATCCGTGCGTTTTACCGTAAGCGTATCGGTCCGGTACCCGATAAAGCTGGCGACCAAGCGCCCCGATTTATTCCATTTGATTTTGAAATGCCCTTCAGCATCCGTCACTACACCGTCTGTCGTTCCGGCCCAATAGACATTGGCACCCGGCAAACCGACCTTTTTTCCATTCTCCTGCTCGACCACCCGTCCCTTTATATCCTGGGCATATCCTCCCAGAGAGGCACATAACAGTACCATTAAACTGAACAATTTCATTTTTACACTATTTACCTTATGATTGAAGATTAAAAATGACAACACACCTTATCCAAATCCATAGTCAGGACTGACCGGCAAAAGGTTTTAACAAAGAAAAGTACACAACGATTCCAATGAGGGCGGAATCCCGGGAAACTTCCGGTAAAAAGCAAAGCCATCCTTTCCGTCCCGCACAGCAAGAATCTGCATCGTCATCTCCCAACCGCATTCAGGTAAGGTAAATACGGAAAGTTGCATTTGTAAAACCCGCTCTACCAATGAAGAATCAGTCACTTTATAAAAATCATGACGGGAAGAAGCATGACAACAATCTTTACAAAATTGCCGTTCCTCCTGACAACAGCCACATCCCTCTTCGCAAGGACATGTGTTCTCTGCAGGCAGGACTCTGACTTCGAGATATGTGCGGTCCGAATGAATACAACCCGACTGAGTTACATTCACTCCAATCAATGCCATCCCGGTAATAAGCAGCACTAACGTATGCAATATCTGTTTGCCCAATTTCAACATCGTTTGCAAATATATTCTTTTCCTTTAGAAAGCAACAGAAAGAAATAATTCTTGACAGAATTTTAACTAATAGATTCCTTTTGTCCTAGTCGAAAAAAATTGTATTTTCGTACGATTAAAATCTAGTAATAACTAACCTTTTTCATCATGTTGAGAAGAAATATACGGTCGTCTGTATTTGTATTACTTGCATTGGCAGCCTGTACAAATAAAAATAATGTTAAAATTACCGGAGAGATCAAGGAAGCTGAAAATCAAAAAGTGTACCTGGAGCAGTTGAATGTCGATCAAGCTGTCATTATCGACTCGACAAAAACCGACCGGAACGGACATTTCACCTTTAAAACAACAACCTCCCTCCCCACTTTCTATAATGTAAAAATCGGTCCGAAGGAATTTATTACTTTCATTGCTGAACCGGAAGATCATATCGAATTGAGCGGAACGTTGAACGGACTTTCCCAGAATTACTGGGTAGACGGATCTGAAAATTCCCTTTGGGTAAAGCTGCTGAATTTTCAACTGAACAATACTCATGTCATGATGGATTCGCTGAAGAAAAGCTTTGCCGCCCTTCCTGCCGAAGCGACCAGCGAACGTCAAAAAATTGCAGCCGCCTGGGATTCGATCGTGAACAAACAAATTAACTTTTCGAAGGATTTTATCCTGAAACATGCCATTTCGCCGGCTTCCTATTATGCCTTGTATCAGAAATTCGATCAGGATAATTTCATCCTGAATCCGGATAACGATTTGCATTCTTATAAAGTCGTCGCCTCTTCGATGAAAGCGATGTACCCGGAATCGCAATATACGAAAGCGATCCTGAATCATTTAGACCAGATCAACAAGGCGATTCAAAACATGAAAATAAAACAATTGATCAACAACAGCGAAGGATCACTGCCGGAAATCCATCTTCCGAATGCACAGGGGGACACCATTGCCCTTAGTTCGCTGAAAGGGAAATATATACTGCTCGATTTTACTGTCTTGAACAGCAAAGACGGAGTCGGCTATATTCAAGAGATGAAAAAGATCTACAACAAATTTAAAAACCGGGGAGTTCAGATTTATCAGGTTTGTCTGGATCCGAACAAACTTGCCTGGCAAAGTCTCGTAAAACAGTTGGATATCAATTGGATTTGTGTCTGGGATCCGGATGGTTTGAAAAGCCGTGCTGCTCAGATGTGGAACATACAACATGTACCTGCCAATTATATTATCAACCCTAAATTTGAAATTGTCGGGAAAAATCTGGCAGGCCAACGCCTGGAAGACCGTTTGAACGACCTTTTAAAATAATTTAAAATCACTCACCCCAAGAGCGAGAAAGAGGCAGAATCGATGAAAATCAGTGAGCGAATCCCCCTTACAGAACATACCCTCCGGCTCCAGGCTGGAAAAAAGGTTTATTTCGTTTCCGATGTCCATCTGGGTGCTCCTGTATTGGATAATGACCGGGAACGGGAAAACCGCCTGATCCGTTGGCTCGACACCATCCGTCCGGATTGTAGTGAGTTGTTCCTGCTCGGGGATATCTTCGATTTTTGGTTCGAATACAAGCGGGCAGTACCCAAAGGACATGTCCGCTTTCTGGCCAAAATATGCGAGTTTACGGACCAGGGCATACCTGTACATTTCTTTACGGGTAATCACGATATCTGGGCATTCGGTTATCTCCCGGAAGAATGCGGAGTGATCCTACATACTCACAATGAAATTTTCAGGATAGCCGGTAAGCGTTTCCTGATCGGACACGGCGATGCACTGAACCCACAGGATAAAGGATATCTATTTCTCTACCGTATTTTTCACAACCGTTTTTTACAACGGTGTTTCAGATGGCTACATCCGGATATCGGAATCCTGATTGCGCGGAAATGGTCGTCGCATTCCCGTCTGGAAAACGGCAAAATCGAAGCCGATGCATTCCGGGGAGCGGAAAAAGAAGAGATCGTCCGTTTTTGCCGGGAAGTGCTGCAAGGACAACATTTCGATTATTTCATTTTCGGACACCGGCATCTGCCTATCGATTTTACTCTCTCGCCAAGCAGCCGCTATATCAACACAGGGGACTGGATCACCTATTATAGTTTCGCCAGTTTCGACGGTCGGGAAGTAGTGCTCGAGACCGAAGATAAAAATCAGGATTTTCACTTTGATTTATTGTAAAATTATCTTAACTTACATACACTTAATCTTAAATCTGCGGTGTCATGTTAGTGAAGATATTTAGTGGTGCCGTCAATGGAATCGAGGCCACAACCATTACTCTGGAAGTTAACATCCTGAACGGTGCTAAATTTATCATTGTGGGCTTACCGGACAATGCGGTAAAAGAAAGTCAGCAACGGATCGATTCGGCCCTGCGGGAGATCGGTTCCCGGATTCCGGGCAAGCGGGTAATCATCAATATGGCTCCTGCCGATGTCAAAAAGGAAGGCTCTGCTTATGATCTCCCACTCTGTATCGGTATTCTGGCTGCCAACGAACAACTCTCGCCCGAAGGGCTGGAGAATTTTATGATGTTGGGAGAATTATCACTCGACGGAAGTTTGGTGGCGGTAAAAGGGGTACTTCCTATCGCTATCAATGCCAGGAGCGAGGGTTTCAAAAGCATTATCGTGCCGTTGGAAAATGCAAACGAAGCTGCTGTAGTCGAAGGTATACACGTCTATGGTTTCTCCCATATCCGGGAAGTCACCGATTTTCTGAACGGCAAACAGCAGGCAGAACCGTTCACCTTCGATCCGACCCTATCGGAAGTAACCAACGATCTTCTTTATGATTTTAAAGATGTGAAAGGGCAGGAAACCGTCAAACGGGCTTTGGAAATTGCAGCCGCCGGTGCTCACAATCTTCTGATGGTAGGAGCACCCGGCTCGGGGAAGACGATGCTTGCGAGGCGTTTACCGGGAATACTCCCTCCGATGACTGTCGAAGAGTCGCTGGAAACCACAAAAATTCATTCCGTCGCGGGAAAACTATCCCGGAATTGTTCGCTGATTACGACCCGGCCTTTCCGTTCACCCCATCATACAATCTCTCCGATAGCCCTGATCGGCGGAGGATCTTTCCCTCGTCCCGGTGAAATCTCTCTCGCTACGAACGGAGTTCTTTTCCTGGACGAGCTCACTGAATTTCAGCGCAATGTCTTAGAAGTTATGCGCCAGCCCCTGGAAGACCGGAAAATTACCATCAGCCGGGCCCGCTACAGTGTCGATTATCCGGCCAATTTTATGCTGATCGCTTCCATGAATCCTTGTCCCTGTGGTTATTATAACCATCCGACTAAAGAGTGTACCTGTTCGGGAAGTGCGATCCAGCATTATCTATCCAAAATTTCGGGTCCTCTGCTTGACCGGATCGATATGCATATCGAGGTTGTCCCGGTAGAACTGGAAAAAATTGCCGGAATACAAGAAGCCGACCCTAGTAGCGTAGTCCGGGCAAGGGTGATCACTGCCCGCAACATTCAAACGGAGCGTTTTAAAGATTATCCGGGTATCTACTGTAATGCCCAAATGTCCCCGCCTCTGCTGAAACGCTTTTGTCCGTTGGATAAACAATGCCTTTCTTTATTAAAAATGGCGATGCAGAAATTCGGACTTTCTGCACGGGCTTATGACCGGATTATCAAACTCTCCCGGACAATTGCCGACCTGGCAAGTTCGGACCATATCCTGCCGCAACATATAGCGGAGGCTATTCAATACCGAAGCCTGGACCGGGAATCGTGGGGGAGTTAAGGAAGGAGCAAGCCGTAAATCACACCCGGCTCAAAATATCCTCCAAACCTTCGAAATGGTTTTTATAGTCTTCCAGAGACCGGCGAATCACTTCATAAGCTTCTTCCCTGCCATAAACATGAGTAATCTCGACCTTACGCTGGCCTTCTTCACCCGGCATATCTTTATAGGTGAGGAAATAGTGTTTCAAACGATCGACGACAATGTGCGGTAATTCGGAAATATCATTATATACGTTGTACGTAGCGTCGTGTTTCAACACAGCAATGATTTTATCGTCTGCCTCATTACCGTCGAGCATCCGGAAGCCACCGATCGGACGTACCCGGGCAATGATATCTCCATGCGAGATAGTTCTTTCTGTCAATACACAAATATCCAAGGGGTCACAGTCGCCCTGAATATCTGTCCGCTGCGTTTGCTGCATCGCATATTCGGCGACCAAACCACCGCAATAACTTTGCGGAATAAAGCCATAGAGAGCCGGTACCACATTCGAATACTTCTGAGGACGGTCGATCTTGATGTATCCGCTGACTTTGTCCAATTCATACTTTACTGTATCTGTAGGTACCATTTCTATAAATGCAGTAACCACTTCCGGAGCATCGTCACCTACTTCCAAACCATGCCAAGGATGTGATTTATATCTCAATCCCATCAGACGAGCTATCGGGTCGTTAATCTTATTACCCATATTACTTTTGTGTTAAATTTATTTATTGGTGTTAAATAATGCTTGTTCGATATATTCTATCAAAATATGAATGATTTTGATGTGTATTTCCTGAATACGATCGCTATACTTATTCCAGGGTACTACGATAGTTATATCACATTTTTCTTTCATTTTTCCTCCTGTCTTTCCTGTCAGTCCGATCACCTTCATTCCTTTGACATGAGCAGTGTCGATGGCCTGTAGTATATTGGAAGAGTTACCGGAAGTACTGATCGCTAAGAGCACATCTCCCCGATTACCCAAAGCCTCGAGGTATTTCGAGAAAACCGAGTCGAAACTCATATCGTTCGATACACAGGTGAAATGGGAAGGATCGGCAATTGCAATGGCCGGCAGGGCAGCCCGCTCATGACGGAAACGTCCCGTAAGTTCTTCGGCAAAATGCATGGCATCACACAAGGACCCTCCATTGCCACAACTAAACACTTTTCCCCCTTGCCGGAACATATCTACCAGCAGATCTCCGGCATTTTTTACTTGTCCGAGATTTTTCTCATCGGAAATAAAAGCTTCCAGCACCTGCTGTGCTTCTAAAAAACTATTTTTGATCAGATCCATAATTTCCTTTCCCCTCTATTTAATATTATTCATTTTTTTCTGCTTTCCACTCGACGATCATTCCCCTATCCCGCTTCAACATATGCGCAGGAACTACGGATTTAATCTCATCACAAAGCAAAGTTATCAAACGTTGTTTGGTGAAATGCCGGGAATAAATGACACTTACTTCGCGCAGAGGCTTCGTATTAGCGATAGACCTGACCTGTTTCTTTTTTTCGGGCGACATATATTGCAAGGCCAGTTCAGGAATCAAAGTGAAGCCTCCTTCCACATCTACAATCCGCATCAGCGTTTCGAGGGAATTACTTTCGAACTCGAAAGGCAGATTCTTATGCTGGCTCGCAGACATTTCACAAAGGTTGACGACCTGATTACGGAAACAGTGGCCATTTCCCAGCATCCAAATGTCAGAGGTAACGATATCTTCATGCCCGACTTCTTTTTTCTTCAGCAATTCGCTATCAGGATGTGCATATACCAACATCTCTTCGTAGAATACGGGACGCTCGACAATTTTTTCGTCGTGGTAAGGGGTAACGAATAAGCCGACATCGAGCATATCACGTTTCAGCCGGCGAATGATCTCTTCGGAGACCAATTCTTCGACCTCGACTTTTACTGCCGGATATTTGCGGATATAGGGCCCGATGAAAACCGGTAACAGGTAAGGAGCCAGTGTCGGTATGATTCCGATTTTCAGTGTTCCCTCGACCTCTTGCTGTTCTTCCTGAATGATCTCTTTTATCCGTTGCGTAGCGGATAAGGTCATACGTGCCTGTTCGATTAATTTTGCCCCGAGATCGGTCGGTACGACAGGTTGTCTCGAACGGTCGAAAATGATGACTCCCAGCTCATCTTCAAGCTTTTTTATCTGCATGCTTAAAGTGGGCTGGGTTACGAAACATTTTTCTGCAGCTGTAGCAAAATGACGATATTCATCGATAGCAACGATATATTCCAGCTGGGTCAGTGTGATCATTCAGGTCGTGTATTTGAGATTTTTATTCGAAAAAGTCTTTTACCTTGCGGAAAAATCCTTTTTTATTTTCGACATTGGACGGTTTCAAGAAGCTACGTTCTTTCAAATCCTCCATAGTTTTTTTATCCTCTTTAGAAAGATTTTTGGGAATCCAGACATTCACTTTGACCAACAAATCTCCTTTACCATACCCATTGATGTCGGGAATTCCTTTCCCTTTCAAGCGCAGGATTTTTCCGGGTTGTGTACCGGGTTCTATCTTCACTTTTACTTTCCCCTCGAGTGTCGGGATTTCGACGGAATCGCCCAATACAGCTTCGGGGAAACCGATGAAGGTATTATATAACAGATCGTTTCCATCGCGCACCAACTCGGGATGTTCGATTTCTTCGATCAATATGATGAGATCACCGTTTACTCCTCCCCGACGGGCAGCATTTCCTTTTCCACTCAAAGACAACTGCATGCCATCAGCCACTCCGGCCGGGATATTCAAGGTGATCACTTCTTCGGAAAGCTGAACACCTTCTCCGTTACAATGGGAACATTTCTCATTGATTATCTTGCCTTCTCCTTCACAAGTGGGACAAGTAGATGTCGTTTGCATAGCACCCAGGATGGTATTCTGTACCCGGGTGATCTGTCCGGTACCATGACAAGTGGAACAGGTGGAAAAAGAGTTACCGTCTTTTGCTCCGGTACCGTGGCAGTGGGTATCAGCAACATATTTCTTTACTTTGATTTTCTTTTCTACGCCTGTAGCCACTTCCTCCAGGGTCATCTTCACTTTCACTCTCAGGTTGGTTCCCCGATTCACCCGTCTGGCTGAACGTCCTCCGCCTCCAAAACCACCGAAGCCACCGAAACTACCGAAAATATCTCCGAAATGTGCGAAGATGTCGTCCATACTCATTCCTGCCCCGCCGAAACCTCCGGCTCCTGCCCCCATTCCGGCATGTCCGAACTGATCATAGCGACGGCGCTTTTCTTCATTACTCAATACATCATAAGCCTCTGCCGCTTCTTTAAATTTTTCCTCTGCTTCTTTATCTCCCGGGTTTCTGTCAGGATGATATTGTAAAGCGAGCTTCCGATAAGCTTTTTTTATCTCGGCCGCTTCAGCATTTTTAGCCACCCCCAACACTTCGTAATAATCTCTTTTTTCAGCCATTACTTTTATATTTGATTATAGGTTCCGGATTTGGGGTTACCGCTGTAATCCAAAATCCGAATTTCCAGACACACCTTCTGTTCCAATCGTGGATTTATTATTCACCGACAACTACTTTAGGAAAACGGATTACTTTATCATGTAAGGTATATCCTTTCTGAATGCAATCGACGACTTTTCCTTTCAACTCTTCGGCAGGAGCCGGAATCTTCGTTACCGCTTCCTGCAATTCAGGATCGAAATCGGTATGCAGGCATTCCATTTCTTTCACTCCCTGCTGAGATAAGAAATCCCTGAAGTTGGCATAGATCAATTCAACTCCTTCGCGTAAAGCCGGCACATCTTCGGCCGTTTCCATACTTTTCAGAGCTCTTTCGAAATTGTCCATAACAGGCAGGATTTTTTCCAGAATTTGTTCTCCTGCGTTCTTCGTCAATTCCATTCTTTCTTTAAGGGTACGTTTACGATAGTTATCGAATTCAGCCGACAAACGCAGGTATTTATCATTTATTTCAGACAATTTTTGTCCCAGTTCTTCTATTTTCTGGTCTTTATCTTCTTTTTTCGCTTTGGCGTGTTTTTCTTTGGTTTCTTTCTCTTCTTTTACATCCCCGGCGTTTACTTTATCTTTCAATTCTTCCTGTGCTTCAGTATCCTTTACATCTTTAGACATGGCGTTTATTTTAATTATTTACACTATCTTATCAACAAGTATTACGCAAATAGAGTATCCCCGGATACTATAAAAATTGCTAAAGCAAAACTAAGCAAAAACTTTGCCAATACCAAACCGCTGACAGGCGTGGTTGTCATTCTGTTAATGCGGCAGTTTTTGCTGACAATGTGGCACCCAAACCGGTCTGTTTATTGTTTTTTCCTGGAAAAGTTCAATTTGCCTTCATCGGCAAAACTGTAATAGGCATTTTCTCCGACGATAATGTGGTCATAGAGCTTGATATCGAGCAGTTGTCCTCCCTCATAGATTTTTCGGGTAATCAGCTCGTCGTATGTGCTAGGGACCAAAGAGCCTCCCGGATGATTATGGGCAATAACGATATAAGTGGCTTTCATGTCTAAAGCTCCCCGGAAAAGTAATCTGACATCGATCACCGTTCCGTCCATTCCTCCCGACGATAAGCATTCACATCCTTTCACCTGGTTGGAATGTGTCAGATAGATGACCCAAAATTCTTCATGATCCAAATCTTCGATAAAAGTGCGGATATACCGATAAGCTTCCCTGCTAAAGCGGATCACCGATTTCATTCTTTTAGTCTCAGGCCGCCGACGCCGTCCGATCTCTATCGCTGCAACAATAGCGGTGGCCTTAGCCATGCCTACCCCTTTATACTTATTTATCAACTCCCTGACCGAGCGTCTGGCCAATTGGTTCAAGTCGTTGTTATTATCAGCGAGGATTCGCCGGGCCAACTCCAAAGCTGTCTCTCCTCCGACACCGGAACGAAGCAAAATAGCGAACAACTCACTGATCGAAAGCGCAGCAACACCCTTTGTAAGCAATTTTTCCCTAGGCAGTTCATCAGCAGCCCAGGAATTCATCGGTAGATACTGATCACCCATAACGCAAAAGTTTTAGATAAACAATTTACGAAAAATATGGGAGATAACAAAGAAAGGAGATGAGTTTTACTCATCTCCTGTATATCGGTTTAGAGAATAAACGAATTACAGTTTATTGACGTGCAAAGCCAATTTAGATTTCAAATTGGCAGCTTTATTATCATGGATAATATTTTTCTTTGCCAATTTATCCAGCATAGCAACTACTTTCGGCAGTAATTCAACTGCTACAGCACGATCAGTTACCATACGTAATTTTTTCACCGCATTACGGGTCGTTTTAGCATAATACCGATTATGTTCTCTTTTAGTTGCAGTCTGTCTGATTCTTTTTTCTGATGATTTATGATTTGCCATCTCTACAAATATAAAAATTCAACTTTTCAAGTAGTCTGTACGGGAATCGAACCCGTGTTACAAGAATGAAAATCTTGCGTCCTAACCCCTAGACGAACAGACCTTATGTCTTTCGTAGTCTGTACGGGAATCGAACCCGTGTTACAAGAATGAAAATCTTGCGTCCTAACCCCTAGACGAACAGACCATAGTTTTGCTTAGCGGATGCAAATATACGGCAAATTTATTTCCTGGCAAAAAAAATATCTTTTTTTTTCTCAAAATCCTCAACATTTTATCTAACCTCCTATTATTTAGCAAAATAGGACAAGAAAATGTAAAATAAAAAAACAGTTTGTACTTACCGATGTAAAGCCCGACTAAAATTCAAACTGGAATCTCAATTATATTCCATTTCCCAAGCGAATCATTACCTTTGTATGCAATATAAATTGGAAACCAATAAGTATAACCAGTCATGGGTAAATTATATTTAATTCCTACTCCCGTAGGGAATATGGAAGATATCACATTACGTGCACTTCGTTTATTGAAAGAAGTGGACCTGGTTTTAGCAGAAGACACGCGTACCAGTGCCAAGCTATTGAAGCATTATGAGATCACCACTCCCCTGCTTTCTCATCATAAATTCAACGAACACCAGCAAGTAGACCGGATAGCGGAAAGACTGGAAAGAGGAGAGAATATAGCCCTGATCAGTGATGCCGGTACTCCGGGAATTTCCGACCCAGGCTTCCTGCTCACCCGTACCTGCGTAGAACGGGGAATAGCCACGGAATGCTTGCCGGGAGCGACTGCTTTCGTTCCGGCCCTGGTCAATTCAGGATTTCCTTGCGACCGTTTCTGTTTTGAAGGATTTCTGCCCCAGAAAAAAGGCCGGCAAAAGAAGTTGAGTGCCTTAGCAGAGGAAAACAGAACTATGATTTTTTATGAATCCCCGTTCCGTCTGGTAAAAGCCCTGGAACAAATGGCAGAGGTATTCGGCCCGACCCGTCATGCTTGTGTGGCCCGGGAAATCAGTAAAATGTTCGAAGAATTCAAAAGAGGGACTCTCGAAGAACTGGCCGGCTGGTATAAACAAAACGGCGTGAAAGGAGAGATTGTGCTGATCGTCGCCGGTAAAGACTATAACCTGGCAGAAGAGGAAGGATTACACATCGAAATCGAAGAGGAAGAGTAACAAGAAAGGTTCAGGTAAATAAATGACGTGTACTATCAAGCTGAATGAAGCAAAATAATACACGTCATCAATAGTATTATCTATTTCCTGAATATTTCTCTCCTAATCGGATGTTTTCCGGGCCATCTCGATCATCTGGCTCAATTCGGCTACGATTTCCTCATCACTGCCGGCGGCTCCCGTTACTTTAAAGCGGACGTTCAGAAAAAGCAAGACGACACTCGACAGAGCTCCAATAGTTCCCGAACACGAACACCTTCGACTCACGTTATCACTACATGGGAAACAAACTGTGACCTAAAAAACATGAACTTCTACGAAACAGCCGTTTTCCGATTCCTTACATTAAGATTAAGAATTAATTTAGAAATCAGTATTTTGTAAATAATAAGAAAATCCGGTCAAGTAGCCTGGGTATCCGTATTCCGATAGGCTGACCTGTTCTTCAAGCTTATAATATTTTCCTTCTCCTTTCTTTGGTCTGTAGTGCTAACGGAAGATGGAGGGTTTTGTGGCGGAAGACCATTGGAGCAGGAACGAGTGTCCGGTTAGGGTTTCCGAACGCCCGACCGGTGGTGTTTGACGAACGAAGTGAGGAGTTCCGCCGGTCAGTGAGTTCTTCGAATAAGCGAGAGAAAAACAAAAGATTTTGTTTTTCCGAGCAGGAGAAGAACCGATGAAATCAACGAAAGCCTTAACGGACCGTTCCAGGCGAACCGGTCTGACGGTATAAAATCCGAAATCGGAATAGAAAGAAAAAAAATTAAACCTAGGTATAAATTAATTGAGTGTATATTCTTAAGACAAAAAGGTTACAAGGCCAAAAGGTAAATGAACCCTTGAAATCCTTGTAACCTCTATTGTTTTTTATTCCGACTCTTTACCCGAATATGCTAAAAATCGTCCAGATCGGTGATCACGGCTTTTGCGACCAGTTTCAGGTCGAACGATAATTTCGCATCTGCAGCAACAACCACTTCTTGATTATTTGTTGTCGAAGCTTTCACTTCCAAAAGGATATTTTCTGTTTGTCCTAATTTTTTAGCTTGTGCCTGAGTCAGATTAAATTCCAGCACACTCTCTTTACCGTTGGCAGCCTGAATAATATCCCGCCCTTTCACAGCGGTAAGGCTTTCCAATTTCCCGCCATTTTCTCCCAACAGCACCAAAGTCGGAATCTGGAGATTCAATGGAAGTCCATTGACAGCAGTAATCGTAATTACACCTTCTTTGATCCTATCCGCATACTTGGGATCGATATCAATATCGTTCAGCGTGTCTTTGTAATTGAGTCCTTCGGCACTCAATGCGAAAGGTATCCGGACATAAGCATCCAGGTCGATTTCTCCGTCGCTGTAAATCACATTATCCTCGTCTCCTTGCGGATTTACCGTCACCGTACCTTGATAGAATATATCACCTGTCGGTGGCAAGGACAGAAAGTCTACAATATTGGAATTATCCTTATTCAACCCTAAAGTATCGGAAAACACGATATTCGACTTATTCCCTAAAGTGAGCAACTCTTTTCCTTTTTCTAATTTCAGCGTTAACGTGTCTCCTTCTGCGTTTTGTCCATAAAAAGTAGCATCGACACTCATCGGGACACCGATACCTTTGTTACGGAGAATAATATTCAGTTCAGGCTTAGTGAACTTAAATTTACCTCCGATTTCATCCAAAAAGTCGATATCCATATTAAATTTATCCGGATCGATAGCGATCGGATCGACTGTGATTTTTCCTTCTGCTTTTTTGAATTTGAGATTATTCAGTTTAAAATTGAAATTAAGCTTCGAACTTGATAGAGAACTTCCCTCATGAATAATAATTTTAACTATATTAAGAGAAACTTCCGGCTTAGACTCCAGACTAAGTTCTATATCTTCCAAAGGTAGTGTCTTTATTTCATTGGCTTCCACTTTTTCGACAATCGTCAACACATCCCCTTCCTTCGTTTTTATATTCGGGAATTTAGCCTCCAGAGTATAAGAAAATTCCGTTTGAGGAAAAATAAAATCTGCTGAAGCTACCAATTTTTTCAAAACACATTCCGATGGAATATTTTGAATCTCAGCTACAACAGGATCAATTGGATTATCCTCACCACCTAAAGTGATATCACTAGGCAACGGTATTCCTGTACCCGGAATATCCACAGGCACCGATAAATCAAAAGCAACATCTTCCGCAGGCATATCGAAGACCTGATCGATATCGATATGGTAAATACCTTCTTCGGTATATTGAATGATCAGATCATTTTCTTCTTTTACGACCACATCGTCATCGCCCTGATTAATTAAATCCCAAAGAGTAAAAGACCCCTGAAGCACTTTTAAGGAAACACCCGGCTCCCAGCCTTCTATTTCATTGGTCCATTTATCGGTATCGAAAAGATCGGCATCGCCACAAGAAGTACACAAAAGCAGCATAGACAACAAAGCTGCACCACCCCAATTCAAACAAAATTTCATCATAAATATAACATTTACACGACAGTGCAAAATTGTGTTAATTTTTTGGAAAATCAAATTTTTAGAAAAACTATTTTTTTACAATTTATCTATTTTCTAAATCATTCACTTTAAACATCTTCAAGTCATCGTTGCACCTTATATTTCAGGATCGTATTGTTTCCGGTTCCGGCAAACAAGAAAAATCCGTCATTCTCTAAAAAGACGATTGAAAAAGGCGAATCGCCGGTAATGGGAAATCCTTTGGACAGTTTTCCATCAGCCGATAACAAAAACAACTGGTTTTGTTCCGGATCGGTCAAGCCGACACGCACGTCTTTAGCAGAGAAACGGTATACATAAGGGAAACCTAAAGTTTTAGCCTCCATTTTCTTCTCGAAAAGCGGCGTTCCATCCAAACGGGTGACCAATACCCGGTTTCCATCGGTAAACAAAACATCCCCGTTCCCATTTCCATCCCAATCCACTATATTCATTTCAAACCGATCGGACAATCCTTCTACCCGGGAAGTCTCTGTCTGACCGGAAAAATTCACCACATGTATCTGCCCTCCCTTACCAGCAAATACCAGAACCGGTTGTCCGCCTTTACGGGTTAAATAGACATCGGTATGAGGTTTCAGATCGAATACGGAAGAAACTCTCACTCTCTCTTTGCCTTTACGGTCCAATATATAAAAACGATACCGATCGGCAAAGACGATATAATCTTTGTCGGCCACCCTGAAATGCTGTACTTTCGAAACGACCGGTTTATCGGTCTTTTGGGGATTCCAGCCTTCTACCGGTTTTCCATCCAAACCGTACAGATATACTTCCCGGTTTTCACAAGGAACAAAGATGCGGTAGTTGCGGTTATTATCGTAATCGTACACGGATATTCCCTGCTCGCACTTTCCTTTGAAAGCGACGGGGAAACGCCCCGCTGCATTACCGTTGCGGTCGATCAGGTACATCTTGTCGGGAGTAGAAAACAGGTATTGTAATTTCCCGTTCTTAAAGAGATCGACCTGATATACTTCGCTATTGATCTGCTGCCCGAGAGGAAGTTTCCAAAGCACACGCCCCACATCGTTGATCAGATAAACGGTATGTCGATCGTCCTGCACGAACAATTCCTTCTCACCCGTCACATGATTGGTCACGGGAACGGGCTTCATACTCACTTTCCCATCCAATTTAGTCTGCCACAATACATGCGGACGAATTTCATCCTTTATCTCGGCTGTACTCAGAAAAAGAGTGGTATAGAGCATATCTCCCTCGTTGGACCACTGCCAGGCCCAGGTAGAAAATACAGACAGTTCCTTTTGACGTCGAGTCAGGAATTGCTGCCAACTTCCCTGAGTCAAAGAGGTATAAAAAGGTAAAACCTCAGCCGTACGGGCAAAATAAGCCATATTGTATTTTCCGGCCAAACGGGTTTTCAGATGCCGATACCATTCGGCATCGCGGATGACGCTCCCATGCACATAATCGCGGGCAAAACTCTTTACCGCACTCTCGGAGGAAGCAAAAATCAGGTAGTTATCCTCCACCAACACGCAACGGCATTTTATCCCTTCAAAAATATATCCCCAATAAACGGCAGCCAGATCATCAGCCGGGAAAAGATAGTAACGGAAAGTTTTTTCCCGATCGAGGTTATATTCTTTTAAATAGTTTTCTAAAGACTGATTATCGAAACGGGCATATTCCTTCATCATTTTCTCCAACACCACTTTACACAGGCTACCCGATTTAAGACTGGCTACGATGAGCCCATCCCTTTCGCGGGTCGCTTCATTATAGGCCAGATCTACAACAGCAAACTCTCCCTGCAACAAATCGCGCAACTCTTCTTCGCGTCCTTTTCCGAACATCTTAACGAACTGCTGCTTTCGCCTGAAGATATTTTCTTTTTGTCCTACCGTATAGCGGTAATTGTCCAAAGCAGCAAAGTAAGCCGCAGGATTACTCAGGTTCAGCAATCCTAACGAGAGCAGACCGGAAGGCAGTACCCCGTCGATATTCGCTTCCCGGGCCTGTTGTTTTTCCAATGTAGCGATGTACGAACCATCCAGTCCACTGTAGTTCATAAATCCGTTCAGACAAATCCCCTGGCTGCTGAAATCTCCGTCCAAAGCTCCCCATTTGAAAAAACGGGTGATATCGACATGGGGAAAAACCTTTTTAACCTGGATATACAAAGGCATCAACTCTGTAAAAGCTCCGGTATTCAACAGAATATTTATACCGGCACCGGCTGAAAAATATTTATTCAGATTCTGATAATGGGGTTTGACTCCTTCCCCGGCTTCTTCAAGGTCGAATTGTTTCAGTCCGTCTTCGATATACAGGTCCGAATCCGACAACAAGATAATACCGCCGCAAACAGCAAAATAAGCGATCTCTTTCCCTTGTTTTAAAGTATATATTTTATGCCGGTCGTATTTCCGTACCTTCTCCCCTCCGGCAGCAAAAGTCCGGTTCAGAAAATCGGTTACTTCTCCCCGGGAAATGACATCTTTGTTATCCATCACATAGAGGAAAGCCACGTCGCTCTTGCCTTCCACCCGGGCTGCCACAACGTAAGGATGTGCCTTCACCAGCCCTTGTTGTTGTAAAGTATCGGTTATCCGGACCAACAACTTCCGGCGAAACACTTTCAAATCGGCCGCAAAAGCCTGCCGGATCTCAGGTGCTAACTCAGCCCCGACATTAACCGTCACCACGACAGCCGAATTGTAAGGGATAAAAGAATCTTTACTACCGGCCCGCATTTTCCCCTCTTCATTGATATACCAAATGGCACAAACAACGACAGCAAGCAGGATAACGGCCAATAATGATAATAGAATCCCTTTTTTCATACAATTTAACGTCGGTATACAACAAGCTATTTCAAAGCAAAATTAATAAAAAATGCCGGCACTGCCGGCATGATCTGGTAAAATTATTCTTCTCCTTTCTTTTTCAGGTAAGTTCGTCCTTCCAATATCCAATCGGCCGCAACCGTTTTTTTCAGATAATAATCGAAATAATCCATGACACGCCCGGTTTGATCCAAGGTATTCATTTGTCCACCGATTGTATGTCCTTCGCCCTCATAGGTCAATAGGATACAAGGTTTTCCAAGCCTGCGCATGGTAATATACATTTCCAGTCCCTGACTCCAATCGACGGCCTGGTCTTCAGTTCCGAAGATCATCAATAGCGGCGTCTGAATGTTTTCTGCCTGAAATACCGGGGAATTACAGATATATTGCCGGGAGATTTGCCACCAGGGTAATCTGAAACGTGCCTGTCCCGTTTCGAACATTTCTTGATTGGAACGTCCGCTTTCCCAATAAATACTATTATACATACTTATCATATCTGTCAGAGGTGCTCCTGCCACGGCAGCAGCAAAAAGCGGAGTTTGTGTGATAATATAAGCCGTCTGGTAAGCACCCCAGCTATGCCCGATCAACCCCAACCGTGCAGGATCGATATCTTCTCTTTTCAACACTTGCCGAACAGCAGCCGTAACACAGTCTACTGCCGATTCGCCCGGCCGGTTCACCTCATAGGTGATATCAGGCTGAAAAACAAAATAGCCCTGTAACACATAATTCATCGTATTATAAAGATCCGATGCCGAAGGAAAAACAAAATCGTTTAAATGCTGGGACAGTCTCTCGTAAATATGAACGATCATCGGATAGGATTGACCTTCCCGATAGTTTACCGGATAAAACAATGCTCCTTTCAACTCCTTACCCCGTGAATTTTTATAACGGATCAATTCACTTTTACGGAAAATAAATCCGGGGGGACGTAAATTCGTATGTGTCAATTGTTGAAGCCGATTCAGGTTTTCATCACAAACGAATAGTTCGGGAGCTGTAATATTGTCAGCCCATCCGAGTAAGTTCGTCTTTTTATCTGCCGACTGTTCCAAACGTAATGTACCGAATGGCCCATACAGTAAAGGGCGATGATGCCCTTTGGGATCGAAGCGATAAATTCCGGAAGCCCCGTCATCACCGGTAGCTCTCAACAGCAGGTTACAGCCGGGAGTCAAAACTCCGCGCTGAAATTTCCGGAAAGTGATCTTGTCTTCGCGTCCTCGGGTCAACCGCTTCAATTTCAGCGTAGCCGGCTCGACACTCCAGATATCATATTCGTCATAAAACCAAAAAGCCTTATCTTCTTTCAGCCAACCGGCAATGCCGAACGAGGGAGCGATATCGATGGGGCCATCGTAATATATATCGCTTAATCCAGTAGTCACCTGAGCGGTAAGATTGATATATTCTTCTTTCGCCAAATCGTATGCCCACCAATTTTTATTCTTAAAATAGTAAACATACTTTCCTTCGCGGGAAAAAGAAGCCGACAATATTGTATTCTCCAACAAGCGGGTACGTTTTCCAGTTTCCGTCTGTATCACATAAATATCCCGATGGAGTTCGCGGTAATGGGGCCGATAGGGCCGATCGTCGACAGCTAAAACAAACGCTCCGTCGGCAGAAATACCGGCTATATCGAACAAGGAAGAATCGGCCAGCTGCCTCCAGCGGTTTTCTTCCGGCCACCATACGCACAAATAGGTCCGGCTACGATTCAGGTAATAGCGGTTTTTCTGACGCGACTGGATTTCCTGATCTTTCCAGTGCCAGATATCGACATCTGCCGTAACTTCCGCCCGGGACTTCCCCTGATACCGTTTCGGAGCGATACCGAAAAACAACTTTTTCCCATCGGCAGACCATTGGGGCGTGTAATATTCACTGATTTTCATATTTGCCGGAAAATCGGCCCAGGCCTCTGCAGCAAAACAGCAAACCTGCTGCCTATTTCCGATATTCCGGACGACATGAATTTCCCTGCCTTGCTTCTGCCCTGTACTGTCCGACAACACTTTCATAAACAGAAGCCCGTGGTCTGTCCATTTCAATTTTTCATATCCGTTTTTATCGTTTTCTAAAAACAGAAGACGGTAATCATTCAGTTCCAATACCTCCAGGCTATTGCTCAGTCCCTTTTCAGTTTTTAGGGTATAGGCCAGGTATTTCCCCGTTGGATCGACCGTATATTCCTGTATATTAGCTATATTCTTTACCCGTTTTTTTTCAAGATCATAAAGATTCAACTCTACGGCATTTTCTGTATTTACTCCTTTTAAAATCAGATATTTACTATCATTGGTAAAAGTAAAACTTTCCATTCCCCGGAAAATTTGTTCTTCCCCATTAGCAAGGCAAACCAGTTTTACCTGATAGGCAATACCGGCAGCTGCATTTTCTCCCGCCGGTTCCGAAAAAACGATCCAGTGGGAATCTTTGGAAAATTCGGGAGCAGAAGTATTTTTATATTTGTACTCTTTTCCCGACGCGATATGCCGGACAAACAAAGTATCTGTTTTCTCCGCAGCCTGGATTCTCCACATCGCCCATTCGCCGGATGGAGATAACCCGTATTGCAATAGTTTATGCCACAACTCGAATTCATGAAAATCCCGTATTGTTTTATTACTGGCCCATACGTTTCCCATACCTCCTACTCCTATCAGATAAACGCAGAAGGTCAATATTACTTTTTTCAAACCGATCATTTTTTCAATAGATTCTTCAATAATTTTTTTAATGCAGGATTAGAAGGCCGGAGTGCTTCGGTATCTACCCAATTGCCTTCTTTATCGATCAGGATAAACCGGGGAATAGAACCGACATGTAACTCTTCCGGGAGGTAACTCCAATCACCGGCCCACAATTGTACGCCTCCTAATTGATGTTCCCGGACATATTCTTTCCATTTTTTCCGGTTTTTATCTATGGAGATACTGATAAATTCAATCTCTTTTCCCTGAAATTCAGCCTCCAACTGTTGTAAATAAGGGATCTCAGCTTTACAGGGAGCACACCAGGTCGCCCAAACATCGATAAACTTATATTTCCCCCGGAAATCGGCCATGGAGCGGTAGTGTCCGGCTGTGTCGGGAAAGATAAAATTAGAAGCCCGTTCTCCTTTTTGAAGGGTAGAATGGGGGCGTCCCCGGTACTGACATAACCGCAGGCGTTGTTCCTCATTTTGCATCAAAGGAAAATACTTCTGTTCGTAATCACAAAAACGCCCGAAACTAACGGTATCTATTTCAGCCAACACAAATTCGGCTTTCAATAGCGGAGATCCGATTTCGGCTAACCAGTCATCGAAGGAATATTCTCCCTGCCGTATGACAAAAGTCCTTTTATAATTAAAATATTTCCGGAGCAACTGAATACCATAAGGTTGTTGTAAAATACGGTCATCTTCGACGGGAAAGCGTCCGATGAGCTGCCGGTAATAAGCCGATTGTTGTTCTTCGGATTCATAGGATTGCTGATTTTTAGCAATATAAGAAATGAAATCATACAACAGATCGAATTCGATTGTCTCCTTCAACTGCTTTTGAAAAAGGGAATCCCGGATAACTGTTGCTTGCAACCACCGGTCCACCTCTAGCCGAACCGAATCGAAACGGGGAAAATAGGCCCCATAAGCTTCTGTCCTGGTGTCCATTTTCAAAGAGCGCTTTATCTCTTTCCATTGTTCCAGTAAACGATTTTCTTCACCGGTGATATCCACTTGTTTCCAATCCCCGTCGATTCCCTGAAAATGTATTTCATCCCCTGCTTTTACATACATCCGATGATATTCCTTTCCATCATACAGGTAATAAAAACCGGCCTCTGCCGGCTGGAACATAAAAGCAAAACTACCGTTACCGGCAATGGTGGTACCGGCATATTTTACCGGTACCCCATTTTCTACAGTCATCAGTTGCACTTCTCTGGCAGGTACCTTTCCCCCGCTCTTTCCCTTTATCACGGCAAACTCCTCTGCCCTGATTCCTCCCCCCAGAAGGCAACAGATTATCCCTAATAACCACACACGACTATCTATCAATAACATAAATATCCATTACCCATTTTTGAACTCATATACATCACTTCGGAAGGTATTCCTTCGCCCTGATAAACTTCCGGATTATCCTTTACTTTATCCGCCGAAGTATCAAAAAGATAAAGTTTGTAATTACTACCGTTTCCGGTAGCTATGACCAGCTTATTCGTATATTCATCAGGCGCACTATAGCTATTGTCGAAGATAATATGTTTGATCATAACGATCTTTTCTCCTGCCGGCACAGCGGGTTGTCCACCCACTCTTTTCACTTCCTGTTCCCGTTTGTTTTGCAGATCATAGTAGTACAATTTATCGCCTTTGGAAAAATACAACATCTGGAAAGTACGGTTCATTCCAAAACATTCGGCCCGGGTCAACTCGCTTTCCAGCGGAATCTCATCGATGGCTGTAATTCTGTTTTTGAGGAAAGCCGGATCATAATATACCAGACAGGTCAAATCGAAATGAAGGATGGAACGCGCTTGGGCTGCGTCTTTATTCTGCATAACAACGTATCCTTTTCCGCCTTCCCACATCCCTTCGTCGAGAAAACCAGCGTAAAGCGGGTCCCGATCAGGATAAGCCTCAGGGAATTTTGAATGGTCGTCACTATTCAGATAAAGCAAATTCGAATTTCCACGGGCAACGGTACAAAATTTACTGCTCTTGGTATCAAAAAACAGGGGACTCATGGTTCCGTTTTTCGTCATCAAATGGGCCAATTCATAATCACCTGCTTTTGCATAACCGAACTTAGCCGCTCCTAAGGGGGAGCTATGTACGTCGATAGTGAATACTTTCCCATCGTTCACCAAACCGTGTTCCTCCGATCCTCCGAACCATTTACCAGGAGCGACAATACCCTGTTTCTCATAAAAAAGGGAATTGAAATCGCCTAGCATTTTCAAATCACTGATCCGAACCACTTGTAATTCTTTCTCCGATATAACCATCAGACAGGCATTGTTCTTGACCATTTCTTCCTGTTCTTCGTCCATATAAGCATAATCACCGATATAACCCAAAGAACGGGGCCGGCCTGTCAGTGCCTCTCCACGACTTTTCTGTATCAGCCCGGTATTCTGAAAATCCGGAGAAAAGAAATCGATATCGGTGGTCTCCCCATTTTGCTTCATCACATACCATCCCCTGAAATATTTCGATTCTATTATTAATTCTGACTCGATATAATTCGCGATACCGTTCTGTTTATCGCGATATTCAAAAACAAGCCGGTAAATTCCCGGATCGGCAGAAACAATCCAATCTAAATCTTTTTCCTGCGAAAGGGTATCGATTTTCTTATCCCCGGTTGTCTGATAAGTCATCCATACATAATCATAAGTCCGCCCTTTATCTTCCGACTGGATTACAGTAGGAATAGATAAACGGCTCAACAAATCACACCGGTAAACGGGTTTTATTCCGGTTACTTCGGTCCGATTCAGTTCGTGATAATCATAATTGCCTTTATCGTCATAGCATGACCAGCACAGTACAGGCAAGAATGCCAATAAAAATAGATATATCGTTCTCATAGTTCATTCATTATTAAGGGAAAACAACTTCTTTACCATTCTCATCTTTCAAAGGAGGATCGTTTTTCGGATCTGCATTGTATTCGGCTAATGCCTTTTTTATTTTAGCCAGATAATAATCTCTCAGCGAATACGTATCATAATTATCTATAATATAAACCAAAAAATCATTATCCCACTTTTGTCCGGTAATATCGATCATAAAACGATGTTTTACCTCCGACCAATTCCCCAAATAAAGTTTATAGTAGTAGCTATTGTCTTTCCAACGGGTAGGACGTTCCAATTTATCCGAGATTGTGATGTTTTTCACCAGTTTGTTCACTTCTCCGGTCTGGAAGTCATCAGACGGTAATAACCGCAATACCAATTTCCGGGCATTTTTCCGCAAACCGGTATCTTCCCGTTTTATAATCACATTCAACTTCAACACATTCTGATTCGCCGGCAGAATCAACTCGTTTTTTTCGCCTAAAGATTCGTAATGTACGCCCGCTACTGCCGGAAATTCCATATCCACATAAGTGGAATCAACCACCTTTTCGGGTTCTTCCTCATCGTACGTATATTTCCATTCTTTGGTCACTTGTTCGAACCTGATGACACGGGGATAATCCGTCACTTCCCCGACTGAGATCAGCTCGATTTGCAGGGTATCTTTTTGTATGCTTTCGGGATAATAAGCAAAAGTATATACTTCTTCGGTTTTTGTCTTAAATTGTATCCGGTCTGTTCCTTCGAAGGACATATATTCTTCCGAACAACTACAAATCATCGAACAAGCCATCCCTATTCCAACTAAATATTTCAATTTCATACGTTCAAATTTTTAATTATTCAAACTTAATTTCACTTTTCGGCAAAGGCAATACATAAACCGCTTTGCTTCCTTCTGTGTCAGTCCAAAGGATTGTTTTATCGCCCCTGCGTTTGGCTTGGAAAAATTGCTGTCCTTCTCCGTAAAATTCTTTCTGGTACTCCTTGGCCACAAAAGCGTTTTTCAGATCGACAGTAGAAACATTTACGACAGAGATGTTCCGGGCTGCAACCAACTCATCAACTAAAGGTTTATACTCTGTTTCCAGATCGGAACATTCGATCGCAATCAGATACATTTCATACAAACGAATCAAAGGAACTTCCTGTAAACCGGCATCAGGCATCCCTTCTTGTTTATATTTCTCCAGAATATAACGGGTTCCCGACTTTTCAGTAATCTCATTCCATAAATAAGTCACCCGGTAATCGGTAACATCCGATTCGAAAATATCGGTTTTCACCTTGTCTTGATCCTGTTCTACTCCACCGGCGTTTAAAAAATAATTAGAAACAATATCGTTCAGATTATAGACATGTAAAGAAAAAAGATGCTCCGGGGAAGCAATATTGTCTTTTGCAGCAAAATCTGTCCCCTGATTCAATCTGAAATCTTTGTTAGCAATAACCCGGCCGGCATACTCCGCTGCTTGTTTTTTATCCTGAATCCACAGATAAAACCGGGCTTTCAATGCCAACACCGCCCAATAATTCAAGCGGTTTTGCCGATAATTGAAAAATTCATCACCCATCCCTTTTTCTTCCACTTCTTTCAACAGAGCTTCGGCATCATTCAAATCCTTTTCCAGATAGCCCACATACTCTTCCCAGGTATTTACCTCGTGATAATTTTTAGATACCGTACGTACATAAGACAGGATCCTGTCTTTTGTCTGTTCACCCGGTATCGGGCCGAACAGCCGCAAAATATCCAGATGGCAGAAAGCCCTCATCGCCAATGCCTCTCCCTTGATCAGATCATGCATATCCGAAGTCAAAATCCCATTATCCACATAACCGAGCAGATTATTGATATTGACGATCGTATTGTAAAATTTCCCGTAGATATCTTCGATCAATCTTTCGACTTCGGCATTTTTATAATCATAAGCGGCGGTATACCCATCGATTGCCTGCGGATCTGTCTTCCAATGCTGAGCCAGATTCTCACAAAACTCCATGGTCAACGTTTTCCCATACAGTTTACCGTCTTTCAACATAATATAATTACCGATCAAAGCATTCTTAAAGCCATTTTCATCCGAAAACATCTCTTTTTGCTCAACTTTATCTTTCGGATTGACGCTCAACCAATCGCTACATCCGGTCCCTAACAGGAGGCAGCCTATCATTATATAATAAATCGTCTTTTTCATGTTGCTGAAATTTTAAAAGGTTGCTGAAAGAGAGAAAGTAAATCTCCGGGAAAAAGGATAGGCGATACCTCTTTCCTGCTTGATGCTCGATACGCGGAATAAATTATCCGTATTAAAAGAGAGAGACAAATATTGGGTTCCCAGGTGTTTTTTCACCCAAGGCTGTAAGAAATCATATTTTATCTGTATGCTCTGACATTCGAGGGTATTCTCTTTTTGCACGAAACGGGATGACATCTGGGTTTCCTGCGTATTCTTGATATCTTTAAAGAAAGCATGATCCCCCGGATTTACCCAACGGTCTTTATACACCCTCCGGTCTACATTGTATCTGGTATCCGCATTTTCTACCCGATTCACCAAAGTTGAATTATATTGAGATCCCCCCAAGCGATAACCGAAAGACAGGTTCACACTCAAATCGCGGAAAGTAAACATGGTATTGATGTTCCCTCTGAATTTAGGATCAGTTACTCCACAAGCCACTTTATCACGGGCATCCCAATTGAATGTGACATTACCGAAGCGGTCGATAAACAATTCCTGTCCGGTACTGGGATCGATCCCCAGAGAAGGGACGACATAGATGGTCCGCAAAGCCTCTCCTTCCCGATACATGAAATTCGGGTTAGATCCTCCTTGTAATTCCAATTCCTCGTTGGCCACTTTCAATGCCTCGGAGATTTTGACAATCTCGTTCTTTTCATGAATGAAGCTGGCAGATACCGACCAAATGATATTCTTTTCCGTATTCCGGATGGGATATCCTGACAAAGCCACTTCAACTCCCTTATTCTTCACTTTACCGACATTATCTGTATAACTGGGGAAACCATTCGTCAAAGGAAGATACATTTCAGACAATAAATTATTAGTCTGGTTTGTATATATATCGGTTGTCACTTTCAAGCGGTTATGAAATGCTCCGATTTCCAATCCGAAGTTCCATTTGTCGGTTTTCTGCCATTCCAGGTCATCATTGGCCAGACCTTTCAGGTGGCTTCCGAACCAATACCGGTACCGATCGTCGGTATAATATTCATAAGTAGCAAGGGCCTGATAAGCATCGAAATTCACCGATCCGGTCACCGCATAAGAACCCCGCAATTTCAGACGATCCAGCCACAATACATTTTCCATAAACTTTTCTTTATGAATATTCCAACCGATCCCGAAAGAATAAAAGGGCGCGAAGCGTTTCGAACTACCGAACTGGGAGGCCCCGTCCATACGATAAGCAACGTCGGCGAAATAACGATTGTCGTAGATGTAATTCACATTCCCCGTTACACCGATGCGCCGGTTGAGCGATTCGGATCCGGTAGGTTTTCCATCTTTCTGGTATTGAAGAGCCATCGATAGAAATTTAATATTGGATTGGGGAAAACCTTCTACCTGAAATGTATAAGAATGCGATTTATCCTGGGCGAGATTATAATCCAAACCGACATAAAGCTCATGTTTTTCTTTGAAATTCCGGGAATAACTCAAAGTCAGACTCCAATCATAACTGAAGCTTTTCCCCGAAGAATAGATATATTCTCCTTTACGGAAAATCTGTTCATCCGAATAATCCTTAAATTTGGTATGGTCGGCAGGTTTAAAATTATCATAATCATTCACCTGTTTCGACAAACCGATGCGGGAACGCAAGGTCAGGCCTTCCCAGGGTTTCCATTCTACATCGAAGTTATTGGTAATAGTCGTATAAGTCTTTTTATCGACCAAATCGAGCATAGCATTGTAAAGCGGATTTTCAGGGGCTGTATTCCAAAAATCTCCTTTTTGTTCGAGTTCTTTCAACACTTTACCATCTTCTCCGCGTTCCCGCCAGTAAGGATTGAGTTTCACATACTGATCGAAGGATCCGTAAGGTGATTCATTCGATTCGCTCAGTCCGACTTCGAGGTTATTGCGGAACAATAATTTTTCTTGCTGATACATCAGGTTAATATTCCCGTTGAAAGTTTTCCGGTCGGACCCTTTCATCACCCCCAGGATATCGTTATATTGAACAGAAGCAGAATAACGGAAGCCGTCATTCCCTCCTCCTTCCAACCGCAGGTTGTGCTTGTGTCCTACACCCGTACGCAAAGGCTTCGACAACCAATAAGTATCGACTCCCCGTTCTACTTCTTGTTTGATCCTGGCCTGCCTTTTCCTCAACGCCATTTCCATATCGGCCCATTCGTTTTTATATAAACCGGCACTCTCTTCCAACTGAAGTTTTTCAGCAGCATTCAATACATCGTAATCGCTCAGATCAGGCACCTCGATATTCACACTTCCCCGATAAGACAACCTCAATTTTCCAGCCTCGGGTTGTTTAGTCTCGATGACAATCACTCCATTAGCTCCCCGGGATCCATAAATCGCGGTAGCCGAACCGTCTTTCAACAAAGTCACTGAACTAATATCCTCGTCGTTTAAATCCAGCATCCGGGTGAGACTGATCTCAAAACCATCCAGGATTATCAAGGGAGTATTCAAATCTACTTTCGTTTCATTTTTCAGGTCCTCTACCGTCGGTAAACTGGAAGTTCCCCGGATCTGTACTTCCGGTAAATGGTTCGGATCTGCCCCATAGACATTGTTTTCGATAATATTGAAGGTCGGATCGATATTTTTCAACGTAGATAATAAATTACGTCCCCGAAAAGATTTCAGTTCTTTCTCCGTAATTGTCGATACCGAACCGGTAAAACTCTCCTGAGATTTCTTAAAAATACCGGTTACCACAACTTCATCCATTTCGGCCACTTCCTCCTCTAATTTTATTTTCAATTCACTTTGGCCATTATACCGAACTTCCAAGGGTTTCATCCCGACAAAAGAAAAAGCCAATACAACCTCTTTGGTATCGGGTAATTCGAAACGGAATTTACCGTTCACATCGGTAGAGACTCCGAGCTGAGTTCCTTTGATCCGTACGGTTACCCCAGGCAAGGGTGTACCCCGGACATCCGTTACCTGTCCCTGAATAACCTGTACCTGTTTCGTCTGGGTAACCTCATCGAGTTTACGGATAATAATGGTCTTATCCGTAATATCGTACACCAGCTTCGTCCCTTGTAAACAGTTTTTCAATACCTCCTCGATCGTTGCATCCTTCATTTGTACATTCCGTTGAGTGATCCCTACCAAATCGGCATCACTATACACAAAACTAAAGTCAGAATGAAGGCGGATTTCCTGAATCACTTCTTTGAGGGTTGCATTTTGTAAATTCAGGTCCAAACGCAACTGTTGTGCATAGACATTTGCTTTTATCTGCAAGGTCAATAGCAGTAAAAAAATAAAACTCGCTTTCATCACTAAAAAATGAATGATTTTTCTACACCCCGGACTAGGGTATAAAGACTTTTTTTTCATAATTTTGTATTTAAAGTTCAACAAACGCTCATTATCTGTTAGCAGCAGAAATGAACATGAATTTCAGGGCAGTGTTAGCAGCACTGCCTTTGTATTATCTGACAATCACTGTATTTTTATTTATTTCGAATTGTATTTTTCCTGTACTCTGCATTAGTTCCAGTACCTGAGCAAATTTCTCATGCTTCCGGATATTCAAAGAAAAAGGTATTTCTTTTGCTGCGGAAGTGGCATAAAACACCTCGAATGAATACCAACGCCCCAAGTCTTTCAAAATCCGCTCTAATGAACAATTATCGAACACCAATCGTCCGTCTTTCCAACCCACAAACAACTCAGTATCCACAGCAGCCACTTTCACGGCCTCTGTTTGTTTATCGAACACAGCTTGCTCCGAAGGTTTCAACTCATACACCTGTTTCCCGGCCGACACATTTACCCGGCCCGAGACCAGGGTCGTACGAATTTCTCTTTCATCGGCATAAGCCCTGATACCGAAAGTAGTGCCCAACACGTTGACCTGCATACCGCCGATATCGACGACAAACGGTTTCTCCGGATTTCGTTTTACCTCGAAATAAGCTTCTCCTTCCAATTTCACTTTGCGCAGATCGCCCGAAAACAGTACGGGATATTTCAAGCTGGATTCGGCATTCAAAAACACCTTCGAGCCATCGGCTAAAACCAAGGTATACTCTCCTCCCCGGGGCACTTTTAAAGTATGATATTCTTCCCCTCCCTTTACTCCCTCTTCGCAATACTTCAAAGAATCGGACCTCACCTCCCAATGTCCCCCCTGCATTTGTCCCCGGACAGCTGTTTCCCCCAAATCGATACTCGTTCCGTCGGCCAACTCGAGCACGGCATGGGATTTCCCAGGAATAAAAGGTACTGAAACAAGCGTTTTTTCTTGAGGAGTATGACTCAATTTTATAAAATAACCACTGGCAATCAATAAAGGGAGAAAGATGGCTGCGGCATAACGATACCAGCGGATCGTTCTCTTGCCCCTGTCCCGACCGACCGTTCTTTGCCGGATGATCTCCCATTCGGATTGGGTATCGGATTCATTTTTCACAAAACGACCTATACTCCGTTGCCAATGGGCAGAGGATAACAAACGCCGAAAAAGAAGTTCATGTGCTTCAGATGCAGCACGCCATCGCTCAAGCTCCCGGCTTTCTTCTTCATTCAATTGATCCCGGAGATAACGGAATATCAATCGGCTCAGGTGTCGTTGTGTTTTAATATTCATCACTTCAATCGCAGGTTGTTTCTATTATAACACGCAATCCCTGCTTTGGTGTAATATAAAAAGTCATTTTTTTTAATTTTAACTAAAAAATAGAAGTTGCAAGGGTTGCAGAAATTTAAGCCAACGAGTAGTTTTTGCGAAAAAACTTTCAGTTTGCCGAGACTCACTTCATTCTCGTCGAGAGCCCCAGGGCCTGTGTAGAATAATCTTTAATTCAATGATTCCCGACAGAAATCGAAGGATTGGTCATGCAATATCGACCCGGAAATATAGCCCAATGCCCCGTCCCTGTGGTTTATTAAGGAAATTGACAAAGAACCAGTAAGGAAAGAATATGTTTCAGGCGCTCACGCATATAATGGTTGGCATTATTCTTATGTTTTTTGACGGTATTTACCGTAATCTGAAGGATTTCAGCTATTTCTTCATGTTTTTTCCCTTCAAGGCTCAGGCGGTATACCTCCCGGCAAGCCGGAGGAAGTTCATTGAAAACTCCTAATAATAATTCGAATAATTCGGTTTCCAGGATATGATCCCAAAAAGATTCCAGTTCTTCTTCGTGGAGAGCCACTTCGGCATAACGATCTTTCACTCCCTGATGCCGGATCGTATTCAGACAACTATTTTTTACAGCCTTATACAAAAAAGCTTTGATCGTTTCTTCTGTTTTAAAATCAACTCTTTTCTCCCATAGACAAACAAACACATCCTGTACGATATCGTCGATCACCTCTCCCTCCTCGACATATTTCGCAGCAAAATAACGTAAAGCAGGAGCATATTTTTCATATAATATACGAAAAGCCTTTTCCTGTCCTACCGAAAAATCCCGGATAATATGTTCGTTTATATTTCCCAAGTCTGCCGTTTAAGAGAGTTATTCACCGATTCTATTTTTGCAAAAGTGATAAAAAATCTACCGACACCGAAATTTTCGAGTCAAAACAACGGCTAAAAATATAAATTAAATTCAAAATATACCGATTCTCTTTTGTTTTTGTATTTTTACCGTCAAAGAGACAACTATGGAGGTAAAAACGATATTGGGAAAACAGGAACTTAGCAAAACAGATTTAGTGGCGTTGTTGGATTGCCGGGATACAACGGAAGCAGAATTATTCCGGCATAGCCGACAGCTTCGGGATGCGACCATAGGGAACGGCGTTCACATGCGAGGCCTGATCGAGATTTCGAATGTATGCATCAAAGATTGCCTTTATTGTGGGATCCGGAAATCGAACAGCCAGGCCCAGCGCTACGAGCTGAACGATGAAGAAATCGTCGAAGCAGCTATCTTTGCTTACCGGAATCACTATGGTTCGGTGGTGTTACAAGGTGGCGAACGCCATGATCCGGCTTTTATCCTACGCATCGAACGGCTCGTCAGGGAGATCAAACACCTGAGTAACCAGCGTTTGGGGATCACTCTCTCGCTGGGAGAACAAACCGAAGACACCTACCGGAGATGGTTCGATGCAGGAGCTCACCGCTATCTGCTCCGGATCGAAACTTCGAACGAATCACTCTACCGAAAAATTCATCCTGCCGGCCAGCTTCATGATTTTCACACCCGGCTGGAATGTATCCGCAGCCTTCAGCGTTGCGGTTACCAGACCGGTACAGGTGTGATGATCGGACTTCCTTTTCAAACGACCGGAGATCTGGCCGACGATTTGCTCTTTTTGAAATCGATGGATATAGACATGGTGGGCATGGGACCTTATCTGGAACACCGGGATACTCCCCTATGGCGATACCGGGAAGCCCTTCCTTCCCAACAGGAACGTTTAAGGTTAGGACTGCATATGGTCAGTTGTCTCCGGCTGTTGATGCCTGATATCAATATCGCTGCGACGACAGCTTTACAGGCAATCGACCCGGAGGGACGGGAAAAAGCGCTGGAAATCGGTGCCAACGTAATCATGCCTAATATCACTCCTCTCGGCAACCGGGGCAACTACCGCCTCTATGAAAATAAGCCGGGCATGGATGAAGGAGCCGAGGAATCGACACGCCGGTTGATGGAAAGCGTCAAGCAAAGCGGATGCGAAATACAACTGGATACGTGGGGAGATTCCCTACACTTTCAGAACAGAGTGAAAAAATAGGTCAGGCTGCGGGCAACAAAGAACGGAAAGGCTCGAAAGCAGCTAAAATCACCAAGCCTCCCAACACGGTGATCAATACCCCGGACACCCGGTTGATGGTGATCAATACCCGAAGCCGGAATTTCTTCCGGAAAATGTTCACCAGCGTCGAAAGCGTATACCACCACAAACCACCGCCGATCACCACACCGGACAAAACGAACAATTCGATCCGATACGAAGGATCATCTCCGAAAACCGAAGCACCGGCAAAGACAGCCATAAAAACGACAATAGCCACCGGATTAGAAACAGTCAGAAAAAAAAGGGTCAGAAAATCACCCAGCAACCCTTTTTTAGTGACCCGCTTTTTCATCCGGATTTGCTTCAAGGGATTATCGAAATAGATTTTCAATCCTACGATAATCAGAAAAATTCCCCCGATGATCTGTAGGATCAACTCGTGAGTCTGTATGACATTGATCACGAATCCTAATCCGAAAGCCGCCACCGTAGCATAAAAAAGATCTGCACAGGCCGCTCCCATTCCGGCGACAAAACCGGCTAAAGCTCCTTTCTGTAATGTCTTTTGTATAATCAGTACACCCATCGGACCGAGTGGCACCGACACCATCAGTCCGATCAGTATTCCTCTGAAAATATAAACAACATCATACATGCTCTTCAAAGTTAAAATACACCTTATAAACGCTATAATCCGGACTTATACTTCCAGATTATCCGAAGAGAAACGATTCAAAATCGTATCATCATTGATCTCTTTCGACAAAGATTCAATAGTACTCATAGGTACATCGAACAAATCCAGAATCAACAAACCATCCAGGCACATATTAAATTTAGGGTCTATATTGAAACCGACAATACGCCCGTTCAATGAAATATATTTCTTCAATAAAATAGGAAGTTTATCGCTCGAAGGCTCTATATCACCGATCAACTTATCCAGCGTAGCGATATTATCCCCCGAAGCTTCCACCATTACATCCACATCGGGATCATGAGTCTCTACCCGATATTTACAGCGGGGAGAGATACACCGGGCCAACTCGGCATCCCAATGATTTCTGATGATAAACTTCATAATCAGTTCTTTCGAAACCTCCGAATATTTCCCGCTTATCGTCACCGGCCCGATCAGATAGCGGTATTCCGGATTCTTGATCAGGAAGTAAAGAATTCCTTTCCACAGCATAAATAAGGGCAACGGTTTACGCTGATAGTCTTCGATAATAAAAGAACGTCCTAATTCGATCGACTCATACAATACAGGCATGATCTGCTTGCGGATTTTGAACAGAGTATTGATATAAAATCCTTTTATCCCATAACGGTCGATGATATCCTTCCCTTTTCCCACCCGATAGGCCCCGACAATCCGGTCGGTATCGTTGTCCCAAATAAACAGATGATAATAGTATAAATCGAATTCATCCAGATCGATACTCCGGTTGGTGCCCTCGCCGACAGCCCGGAACGTCAGTTCACGCAAACGCCCGATCTCGTTCAGGATGTTCGGAATTTTCATGGTGGGAGCACAATAAACCGTATAATTTTTCATGGAAAACAACAGATAGTCTTCCATGATATCTTTAATTTCCTTTTGTAAAATTTCCACGGGAGTCTCCTTTGCTACCGGTTCGACCTGTTTTTCCGCCTTCTGGGATTTCAGGAAAAATTTTTTCACTTCGAGCGAAGATCCCAATAGATAAGTCTTTGCCCTCAAAAATTTACCGTATTGTATCAGATCGGCGAAAGAATTTTGAGTTTCTACAGAAATCGGATTTCCTACCCGTAATTTAATTACCCGGTTTTTCTTATTCAAGAGTTCCGAAGGTAATTTCACCGTTCGCAGCATCGGATGAATCATACCGAGTATCTGAAACAACATACTATTGGAACCTTTAAAATAAATCGGGATCACCGGCACATCAGCTTTCCGGATCAACTTCAACACAGAACGGCTCCACGCTTTATCTTCAATCGAATTCGAGTCGGCCTGGTAAGCAGATACCTCTCCTGCAGGAAACAGCCCCAACGCCCCTCCTTCCGATAAGTGCCTTAAAGCTTCTTTCAATCCCCCGGCACTCGAAATATCTTTCAGTCCCTCGAAAGGATTCACGCCTAAAAAATAATCTTTGATGGGTACGATCTTCTTCAGCAGAAAGTTAGCCATCACCTTATAATCGGGACGGATTTTACTCAACAACTTGATCAGGATAATCCCGTCAAGCCCACCGAAAGGATGATTGGAAATGGTGATAAAAGCTCCCTCTTTCGGTATTTTCTGAAGATCTTCTTCATTCACTTCGATCGTCACTCCCAGGGCTTCGATCAATCGGTCCAGAAAAGCTTCGGGATTATCGCTATATACATCGGAATACAGCTTGTTGATTTTATTCAGCCGCATGATATACATCACCAGCTTCGCCACCAGGCTTCCGCCCAGATTCCCCCCAAACCGATCCAACTTTGAGGCTTTCAATATATCGTTCGAGTCTATCAGATTCATATTATTTCCTACGTAAATCCATTAGTTTATGATCATTTCTTTGACCACTTCTTTTCCGACTTTTTCGTTCAGAGCTCTGATCAGTCCTTCTTTGACCATCATAATTTCATTTCTCACGACGGCAGAAGTGAAAGAGACGAAGAGCTTGCCATCCATCACCCGGACACTTTTCGTCCGGGAGGCAATCATTTGCCCCACAACTTCCGGCCAGATCATACAAACCTCATGCTCCTTAAATTTCTGTTCAAGGCCCATATTACGAAGCACCTGGTCGACCAGCTCATCGATTTGTTTTGTTTTCCCCTCTTTCATAAACAAGGCACCGAATTCCCTTTTTCAAATTACTTGCAAATATAATATTAAATCTCAAATGCGACCGGAAAATCAGGAAATCTCCCCTCCGGTAACTGTAAACAACTTATAATCCACCGCCTGGGCTCTCAGTATATCATCGATATGCCCGCGATTGGTGTCTGTGATAAAGACCTGTCCGAACATCTCTCCTCCTACGATTTTCACGATTTGTTCTACCCGGTCGGCATCCAGTTTATCGAAAATATCATCAAGGAGCAAGAGCGGTTTCACCTCACTCATCTGGTGTAACCAATGGTATTGTGCTAATTTCAAGGCAATCAGGAAAGTCTTTTTCTGTCCCTGCGAACCGATTTTACGAACCGCATAGTCACCGATATTCAGAACCAGATCATCCCGGTGAATACCGACAGTCGTGTAAGTCAACAATCGGTCGCGGTCGGCAGCCTGTTTCAAAGCCGTCAGGAAATTACCCTCTTTTACCGAAGGTTTGTATTCCAGACATACTTCTTCCCGCCCCAGAGACAACCGTTCGTAATAAGTCTGAAATACCGACCGGAATTCCTTCAGAAACGCGATCCTTTTTTGGCGGATCGCTTCTCCATGTTCGGCCAATTGCTCGTTCCATACTTCCAGCATTTCAGGATCGAGAAATTTACCGGCAGCCGATTTCAACAGCATATTCCGCTGAGTAAGTGCTTTATTATAACGAATCAGCCGATGCAGGTAAACCCGGTCGCACTGGCTGATAATACCGTCCACCAACTTGCGTCTCTCCTCACTTCCTCCGTCGATCAGGATAAAATCTTCGGGTGAGATCATTACTAAAGGGATCAGTCCGATATGTTCGGACAACTTATCATAAGCTTTCTGATTTTTCTTAAACACTTTTTTTTGCCCCCGTTTCACTCCACAATAAACCGTCAGTTCTTCTCCCCCGCGTTCGTATTTTCCCTGCACAACGAAAAAAGGTTCTTCGTGCCGGATATTCTGCAGATCGGGCAGGTTAAAATAACTTTTACACATGGAAAGGTGATAAATAGCATCCAGGACATTGGTCTTTCCAACCCCATTATTTCCGACGAAACAATTGAAACCGGAAGTAAAAGTCAGGGTCGCCTCTGCGATATTTTTAAAGTTGATGATATTTAACTCCTTCAGTGTCATTTAACAAGCTATTCCTTATCCGGCATTCATAATTCAGGACAAAATTAGTCTTTTTCACCTAAAACACGCCCAAATCAATGGCTTATTTAAAGTCGACCGAAAAAAACTGCCGGATATTTCGATTTTCAATTAAAAAAGCTAATTTTGCAGGCTATTAAGAATAATGTAAAACCGGGCATAGCCGGTAGGTGTTAACACGGTAACCTTTATAACATTACAGATATGTCAAAAGAACAGAAAAAACGCGAGGATGGTTTCGAGCACTTGGAAGAGGCCCTGACCAGTGGTGAACAATTTATTGAAAAAAATCAAAAAATGATTGTGAATGTCGTCCTTGTTCTGGTAGTGATTATTGCCGGATATTTCGGATACAACAGATTCATTGCTGAACCACATGCCCAAGAAGCTGCCAACCAGATTTTCGGAGCGCAAAACTATTTCGAAAAAGATTCTTTCAATCTGGCCCTGAACGGAGACGGTAATGTGCTGGGGTTTATCGAAATAGCAGACAAATACAGCTCGACTCCCAGCGGTAATCTGGCAAAATATTATGCCGGATTGTCTTATTTATATATGGGCGAATATCAGAATGCCATCCAATATCTGGAAAAATTCTCTTCGGACGATTTATTATTGTCCAACTTAGCTAAAGCCAATATCGGAGATGCTTATATGCAATTAGGAGAATACCGGAAAGCTGCTGAAAATTACAAAAAGGCTGCAGCTTCTAAAACGAACGATTTTTCAACTCCTACTTTCCTGATGAAAAACGGCTTAGCCTTAGAGAAATCCAACGACTACAGCGGAGCTTTAAAAGTCTACGAGCAAATCGAACAGGAATATCCGGCATCGCCTGAAGGCCGGGATATTGAAAAATATATCGAAAGAGCTCAGTTGAAACTGAAAAAATAACAGAAAGCCCCGGCAACGGGGCTTTTTTCTTTCTTTTTTATTATTTTTGCAGGAGTATGTGTAGCATTCCCCACTGTGGAATAATTCGATCCCGACATGAAAAACTTGCTTATACTCCTTGGCATTCTATTGTCTTCTCCGTTTGTCGTAGCCCAGCATTTAGCTATCAACGGCAACGTCGCTATTGCAAATAACAGCCCGGAAGGAACGCGGGTTGTCGTAATCAAAAACGGGAATAAGCTCGACGAACAGGTGCTGAATAAAAAAGGACATTTCGATTTGAAACTCGCCTTCGATGCCGACTACAAAATTTCTTTCGAAAAAACAGGTTATATCACCAAAATTATCAGCATCAACACCGAAGTACCGGAAGAAAGCATTGAAAACAACCCCGATTTTCCTCCCGTCAAGTTGATCATCAATCTGTTGCCAAGTGTCGAAAAAATCGATCTATCCATATTCGATCAGCCTATTGCCATACTGACCTATCAGGCCGAACTGGACGATTTTACGTTCGACAAATCGTATTCAGATAAAATCAAAGACCGGATCGCCCAAACCGAACAAGCTGTAAAAAAACAATTAGCTGCCCGGGATGCCGCCGCCATCGAACAGGAACGGAAATTTGCCGAACTATTCAATAAAGGACTGGAATCGTTCGGCCGGAAAGCCTGGCAGGCAGCCATCGACAGCTGGACCCTGGCTCAAAATATGAAGCCCGGCAACAAAGAGGTGAAACAAAAAATTGCGGAAGCTCAGGAACAAGCAAAACTGGAAGAAGCCCGAAAGAGTGTCGAACCTCAAAACGAACAAACCTACCGGCTACTGCTCGCTGCGGCCGACAGTTTATTCAGCCGGGAAGAGTACCCGGCGGCTAAAGAAAAGTATGCCTCGGCCAAACAAATCAAGACAAAAGAGCCTTATCCCCAGGAACAAATCCGTAATATCGACCGGTTATTGGCAGAGATCGCCCAAAAGGAAGCTATAACACAACAGCAATTAGCCGAAGCCGAAGTTACCTATCAAAAAACAATCGCCCAAGCCGACCGTTCCTATCAAGCCCAGGAATACCGCCAGGCCATTACTACTTATCGGCAGGCACTGGCCTTAAAATCGGAAGAAGCCTATCCCCGGAATATGATCGGCAAAGCCGAGCAAGCCCTGGCAGCCCTGGAAAAGCAACAGGCTGACGAAGCTGAGAAACAACGCCAGGAAGAAGAAAGAATCAACACTTTAAAACTCAAATACACCGGGATCATAGCCGAAGCCGACCAGGCATTCAAAAACGAAAACTACAGTGCGGCCAAACTACGCTATTCCGAAGCCGATCAACTTAACCTGGGCGAAGATTATCCCCGTAAACGCCTCGGAGAGATCGAGCAAATCATCCATTCTTCGAAATACAAAGCCCGACTGGCCGAATACAATAAAAACAAAACACTGGCCGAAAAGAATCTGGAACAGAAAAACTATGCTTCTGCCAAGGTATATTTCCAAAAAGCGTTGACCTTATCACCGGCCGACAAAGAGAGCATCAGGGAACGGATCGCCGAAACAGACCGATTGATTGAAGCCGAACAACTGGCTGCCTTAGACAAAGCCTATCAGGCCAACACAGATAAAGCCGACAAAGCTTATGCTGAAAAAGCCTACGCCATTGCCAAATTCTATTATCAAAAAGCGTTGGAAATAAAAATCGGCGACAAACATGCTACCGAACGGCTGCAGGAAATAGAAAAATACATCGGAGAACGACAGACTAAAGAAGCCGAATTATGAAAAAAATCATCTATCTGTTTTGTCTGATCTGCACAATCACACTGGCCAAAGGCCAATACTACCGTCCCGACCGCGGATTTTTACCGGGCATCAATGCCGGATATTTTTACCCGACAGGCGATATGGGGAAAATCCTGAAAAACGGTATCGGGGGAAACGTATCGGCCAAATACCTAATTAACAAGATGATCGGTATAGGTTTCGAGGCAGGATATTACGGTTTCAAAACCAAAGTCAATCTAAACAAAGACGATGTCTCCCAAAAATATAAATACCACCTGATCCCGGTCCTGCTCGAAGCGACCTTTTATGTCCCGACATGGAACAGAACCACTTTGCCTTATCTGGGTATTCAGTTCGGGGGGTATTTCTCCCAGCTCGATGTAGGACGCCAATATACCGGTTATTCTGCCTCCCTTTCTTTTTCAAAACACCTGTTTCTGTTTTCACCGGGAGTGGGGCTTCATGGCGGTCTCTTGTTTCAACTCTCGGACAAGGTATGGATGGACCTGAAAGTGAGGGCCGATTATGTCCCCCGAATCGACGATGCATATGAGTACAACGAATATACCCAAGGTAACATCGGTTTCAACAAAATGCTGAATATCGGAGGAAATATCGGCCTGCTTTATCGGTTTTAAGGGTATATCCCTTGCAGTAATCTGTATTCCTTTCAGACACCGGCCGGCTAAAAAACGATTTTTTATCCAAACCGTAATTCCGCCCATCGATATGCTGAAAGAAATCACCGATCAAGACTTGTAAAGCAGTCTCAAATTCCTTTGAGCCTGCTTAAAGTTTCCACCGTTATTTCCTGTGAAGGGCGGCTCATATTCGGATTTACGACTTTCCCTTCAGGATCGAGCAAAATAAAATGGGGGATTCCCTGAATACCGAAAAATTTCATAAATGCAGGATCGCCTCCACAATTCAATTGAATCCCTCCCATCCGGTCGGTTCTGAGTTTCTTCTTCCAGGCCTGTAAATCCTTATCACAGGAAAGACTGACAAAACAGATTTTCTTACCGTGAAATTTCTTTTCCAATTCGCCCATATAAGGAATCTCCTCACAACAAGGCCGGCACCAGGTGGCCCACATATCCACGTACACATAATTTCCCCGGAAAGAAGAAAACTTCACTTCTTTGCCAGTCGAATCGCGATAACAAAAATCAGGTATTTCGCGTCCGATCAAAGCGATTTGCTGCTGAGCCTGCGGATTGACCGGATAAACGGTTTTCGAAGCCAATGCATCAGCACCTACCTGCAACAATTCCGCTTCCTTTTTGTTGCCTACAATCCGGTAAACTTCACCACCTTCGCCATTGACAAACAAAAGGGTCGGGAAGGCATTGATTTTATAAGTATTCAAAATCACCGGTCCCTCTCCTTTTTCCATATCCATCTTCACATTTATAAAATGCTCATTGTAAAACTTCCCCACTTTTTTCGACGGAAAAACCTGCTGTTCCATTTGCTTACAAGGCTGGCACCATTCCGTATAACAATCCACAAAGATCAATTTTCCTTCCTTTTTCGCTGTTTCCAACAGTTCTTTCCAACTTCCTTCTGCAAAGCGTATTCCCTGTGCCTGCCCACCCAAGGCCAATCCACACAGCATTGCTATGATAAAATAAACTTGCTTCATTTCTTAAAATTTTACCGTTTTTTCATTTTTTACCTCCTACCCCTCACTCCTCGACATCATATTCGACAGATTTCTTTTCGACCATATCCACCGGTGTCCCGCCGAAACGCTGATAATGTTCGAGAATTGTCCCGTCTTTTGCATTTATCTTATACACATCTCCTTTGTATTTCTCCGGTCTGTCTGTCTCCACTCCGACAAACAAGGCCAAATTATCGACAGATACTTTCAGCATCGTTATCCGGCAATTATCCGGTAAAGCACATTCGAAAGGGATAGAAGGAAACTTAAAATCAGGATCCGATAAATTCAACACATAAAGCTGACGGCCTCCATCCGAATAATACAACCAATTGATACCGGAATTAACGGCCATAACCGACCCTTCGGCTAAATGATGACCGGACAGAAAAACCAGCGAATCCTGTCCTTTCAATTTTCCTGTAGCGGTATGGGCCCGGGCCAGTGCAGCCCGATCAGTAACCGGATCATAAAATAAAGAACTGAATTGATATGTTCCGCCAGACATATTTTTTCCCCATCCCAGCCAGGGGAGTCCGATATAAGTCTGCGATATCCGAACCTCATCATACTGATTTTCATCATAAGAAGGAATATCGTAACTATTCATAAAATACATGAACCGCCCCGACAGATTATCATACCCCAAGGTTGAATTCCGGGTATTCAAAAGCATCGGAGACAACCGATAGTCCACCGATCTTTCTTCATCTCCTTCGACGTGGATCGGTTTTAAAGAAGAAGCCATATAACGGCTTTGACGGGCCTGTTTAGGATAAATAATCCCATCTTTACCGATAGCCCCTCCGAATTCGGTAATCGCATCTTCAAACCGGCAATACACCATATCATATTCCTGGGCAGGCCCGGTAAATGAATTTTCGTCGAACAAGGCAATCTCTTTAAATAGTACAGGATCCAACTCATGAGAGGAAGCTGAAGTATGTACAAAAACAGTTCCACCATAAGAGTATTCATCGGACTGCTCTATTGCTAAGGCCTTCCCCTTCAACTCTCTCTTATTCTCCAAACTATACACATCCCGCATGATTTTATTAGTCGGATTATTCAATGTACTCATAAAAGAAACTTCCGGATAATCCTCATAATCACTCAATAACAATAGTCCTTTTGAATAGGGTGAGAAAACCTGAACCTCAAAATCAGCAAAAAAACGGACACTATCATCTTCCGGCAAAGTAACTTCCATACGAGCCTGATATTTTTTAGCCTTATCCGACACAACATAACAAAGGTCCTCGGTTTCCGCAATCTTTTTCTGATCCAGATACCAGGCATAAATCAATTTAGCTTTCTCATTCAGGCTATTTTCTAAAGTAACCGGAATTTTCAAGGTATCCCAGCGCAATATTTCGTAAGGGTCTTCTTTAATCCCCGATATTTTTACTTCATTGATCGGATGATAGTCATAATTTCCTTTATCCTCATAACAGGAAACTGTAAGAAGCACAATCATCCAGAAAAAGGCATATATTCTTATATTATTCATAAGTTCATCATTTTTTTAATTAGCATACTATATTTCCAGGCGTTTACCGGTAAAAGGATCGATCACGATATTATTTTCAAAATATTCGCGGACAACATTAGCTACATAAGCACAATAAGGATTATTCCCATAAGGGTCGATTTCCTCACTTCCATACACTTCGACCACTTTCTCATATTTCAACGGATGGTATTCCCCCAGGATAAATTCAAAAGCCCACCACCAATCGGGTTCCAGCACATAAGCACTGAAATTCACTTTCAGGGTTGAAAATTCAACATAAGCAATCCCTAAATCTTCTGTCGGTTCGAGTTTTAACAAAACATTCCGGTTAAAAACTTTCTCAAAGGCCTGTTTATTCAGCACCAAAGGGAACGAATCCACGCCGACATTACGGTGAAAGATATATTCATCCGCTAACTTATCGAAATCCACACCTTCCTTACCGGTACTGCTATCGGCAACAACGACCACTTTATAATTTCTGTCGAAATCTTTACGGGCTCCCATAATCTGTAATTGAATCCACAAAGTATCTTTCCCATCCGGAAGGGCTTTCCCATATACAGTATGAACAATACTATCCACCAACAGATCTGTTTCTATTCCTAAATCGTTTATTTTTTTCGGATATTTGAAATATATCTTACCGTCATCTTTAAAATCGAAAGCAGGATCTGTTTCGCACGACTGTCCTAACCAAGCAACGACAGCCACCAAAGCGATGATTATTTTATTTTTCATAATTATTCATTTTTCAGTTTTCCAAATTCCGGATTCCCGGTCCCCATATTTAATTTCATCCTGTGGTAAAGGCCATACCAGAACTTTATTTTCATTCGGAATATTTATACCTAAAGGATGGATAGCCGCTTCCTCTTCAATCAGGCGTTTATAAGCATAAAAGAACTGTCCATCTCCGATATATTCTTTGCGGTATTCTTTCAACACTTCGGTCAATACTTCCGTCCGGCCGGCATTCACCGGCAAAGAACTATGAATTTCACGGGAAAGCAAAATCTCCTCCAACAAATCGTATGCTTCGGCGGGATGAGCTTCGGCAGCGATGTAATACATTTCAGCCAATGTTATCATCCTCACCTTTTCTTTGGCATACTCCAAATCCGCATTATGTTTCAATAAATAAGAAGTGCCCCAGGATGTTTTAAACCAATGTGTCTGACGCAGATCACGTGTTCCCTGCCCATAAATATCACTCAGTTTATTGATTAAAATCTTTTTAACTCCATAAGATTCATCGAAATTCGACTTATAAAAAGCATCTACCTGTGCTGAATATAATCCGAAAATAAATTCGTCGGTAAACAGAATATCCCTGTATTTCGCCTGTTCGCCACTCACCAGAATATGTTCTTCCTGAATGGGCCGGAATTTACCGCTTTCGATGACTTCCATCGCATAATCATAGGCTTTCTCCATATCGTCGGTTGTCCCTAAAGTCAGGTGTACCCGTGCCAGTGTCCCTAATACGGCATAATAATTCATCCGGTATTTCCTTGTTTTCAGAAAATCGGATGTATAATAACCCTCATTTTTATCAGTTACATCGTCCGATTCTTCTTTCTTTTCACTTTCTCCCAACCAGTCGGGACCATTTGTCCGGATCACATCGTTGGATAAAAGTTGTTTTGCTTCAGTCAGGTCAGCCAGAATCTCCTGATACACCTCTTTAACTTTTAACTGAGGTTCGATATCCGGTGAAAAAGTTTTCCGATAGGGGATCGACTTATATTCAGGATTTTTCTTTACATCCGGTGCAAAAATCCGGATTAATTCAAAATGCAGATAGGCCCGCAGAGCCAACGCTTCTCCTCTCAAATAATCATAATTGCTACAAATCTGTACCGCTTCAGGTTTATCCAGGTATTTCAGTAAATTATTCGTCAGACCGATACAATAATAAATACGCATCCATAAAGCATCGGATATAGCTGTACAAGAGGGATGCTCATATTCGAAGGTTTGATAGTGCCCGTAAGGACATTCAGAAATATCATAATAACTATAGTACTGAGCCGTCATGTCCAGGGCAGTCTGTAACGTACCTCCATATAAATCGCTTTTTCCCATGTTTACATATATTCCGTACAACGCATCCATAAACCCTTGCTCGGTATTGAACATATCATCCTCATTCACTTCAGTTTCAGGTTTCACGTCCAGCCAGTTTTCACATCCGCTTAATGTAACCGCAGCCAGCAGAAAACTTATTATCTGTATATATTTCCTCATAATTCTCATTTTTAGTATTTATACCCTATTACAAACTAGCAGACAAAGAAAAAGTAAATTGCCGGGCAAACGGATAAGACAATCCCCGTTCTTCTTTTACCGAAGAGAAACGGGCAATATCTCCCATATTGAAATTAAAACGCAAGCCGGTAAGACCGATTTTCCGGCATAATTCCCGTCGCATTTCATAACCGAGCGATATACTACCGATCTGAAAATAATTGTAATCCTGTACAAAGCGGGTCGTCAGATTCGACACATTTTCTTCCAAAGCGATATTTTTAAAAAAGGTCCGGTCGCCCGGTTTTTTCCAACGGTCATACAATACCCGCCGGTCACAATTACTATTGGGATTCACCCCTTCCACCCGGGAAGCCAACGTCTGATTATAAGTTTGTCCACCCCATTGGAAATTGAAAGACATATTCAGGCTAATTCCCTTAAAGGTCAGAAAAGAATTCAAAGTGCCTCTGAATTTGGGATCTGTCGTTCCACAAACCACTTTATCATTGTAATCCCAAATGGTAGTCAGGCTGCCGTCTTTTTTCACAAACACTTCTTTACCGGTTTCCGGATCGATTCCCAAAGAAGGCACAGCCTTCAAGGCATCGAGTGATTCTCCTTCTTCGTATAAAGGTACCGGTTTCTTGGTTTCATTTTTATTGTTCTCATCATTCATCGCTCCCAGCTTATCCGTGATCTTTTTGATCTTATTCTTACTGTCACTGGTACCGAAAGCCAAAGACCAATACAGTTCCCGTTCAGTATCCCTCAGCATCTGAGTACGTAAATTCAGAGACCACCCCTTATTTTCCATCTCTCCGAAATTTTCTTTATAATCGATAAACCCAAGAGAGGGTGGCAGACTGATATCCATCAATACATCCTTGGTATATTCACGGAAATACTCTCCGGTCAGAGAAAAACGTCCCTCCCAGAAATCCAGATCACATCCCAGATTCACCGTAAATTTGCGTTGCCATTTCAGATCCTCATTTCCCAAAGCAATGATATCGGCTCCGACTCCGTTCAGGTAAATATTATCCGATGAATATTGATAAGTAGTCTGGGCCTGATAAGGGGAAAAGGTCACATTACCGGTATATCCTACAGAACTCCTTATTTTTGCCTGAGTTAACCACTCCGGATTTCCCCAGAATTTCTCGTTATGAATATTCCATCCGATACCTGCCGACCAGAAAGGAGCAAACCGGTTTTTCTTACCGAATTTGGAAGAACCGTCTGTCCGATAAGAAAAATCGAACAAATAACGGTTGTCGTATGCATAACTGGCATTAGCAAAGAAACCGATCAACCGGTCCTGGGATACCGATCCTCTGGGTTTCGCACCCTCCCGGTATTGCATGGCAAAATCCAGATTAGTCAGCTTATCACTCAAGAAACCGGTAGCTGAAAAACTTTTATTATCTTCTTTATTATCCTGCATATTGGCCCCTAACACCAAGGTAAACATATGCTTATCGATAGATTTCCAGGCATTCACCACAATATTTCCATCCATAGAATGGGTCGAACTGCTACTATAATCGTAGGATCCTTTATCTTTATCATCCTGCTGATCTTCAAACTGACTCGATTTTGGCGATACAAAGACATCACTATGGGTCGTCCCGTAGGTATAGGCAAAACGCCCGGTCAGCCGTATTCCTTCGACAATATACCATTCAAAATCAAAATTGTCATTGAAGGAAGTGCTCTTACTTTTATTGACATTATTCAGTGTAGCATCAAATACCGGGTTAGCCTCTCCGTTAGACAAGCGTTTAATACAGCGTCCCATCTCATCATAGGCTCTTTCGTAGGGATTAACTTCCGTATATTTACTGAAACTTCCATAAGGAGATTCCTCTGTATTATTCTGATCAACAGACAACATATTCCCGATACGTAATTTTTGACTGATCGTATAATTCCAGGTAAAACTCAAACCCAACCGATCCCGTTTGGATCCTTTCATAACCCCCGGGTTATTGCCGTAATTGATGTTGATTCCATACCGGGAATTTTCATTTCCTCCTCCCAGATATAAAGAATGCGTATGCTTGAAAGCCGTGCGGAGCGGTTTGGAAAGCCAATAGGTATTTACTCCCCGGAGCACTTCTTTGTGGCGTGACTCATATAACCGATCCAATTTCCTTTGCTGTCCGATATTACCGTCTTTATCTTTATACACTCCGGCCAAACGTTCGAATTCAAGTTTTTCGGCGGCATTCAACAAGTCATAATCGGTCAGATCCGGGATTTCAACCGTAGCATTAAAATTATAACTGGCGGTGAGGCGTCCTTTTTCCGGCATTTTCGTTTCGATTACAATCACCCCGTTGGCAGCCCGTGAACCATAAATAGCGGTGGCCGAAGCATCTTTCAGGATTGTGATCTGTTTGATTCGCTCGATATCGAAGTCGAATACTTTTTGCATATCCACTTCATAACCGTCCATAATGAAAAGAGGATTATTGGATTTCCCTTCGAAACTCGATTTCCCGCGAATAAGGATTTCCGGCAATTTATTCGGGTCGGAACCGTATTCATTATTCTCGACGATCTGCAACGAGGGCTCATAAGCCTGTAAAGCCTTGAACAAATTCGTCGGACTGATCCGCTTCAATTCTTCTGCCTGTACGGTTACTGCCGAACCGGTATAAGAACTTTTGGTCTTGGTAAAATAACCGGTCACAACCACTTCGTCCATTTTCTGAGCTTCCTCCTCCAGCACAATATACAGAACCCTCTGTTCTCCAGGTTTTACGGTCTGTGTTTTATAACCGATAAAAGAAACCTGCAGCATCAGATCTTTTATTTCGCCTACTTCCAGTTTAAACTTACCATCCTGATCGGAGACAACCCCCATTTGAGTATCTTTGATACGTACCGTCGCTCCCGGCAGCGGGTTACCGTCTTTATCCTTGATCTGACCGGTAATCGTCACTGTTTTCAGTGCTTGTGGCAATGGTTTTCCCTTAGGGGAAATGACGATCACACTATCCAGAATAGAATAGCTCAGAGGCAGACCGGCAAATATTTTATCCAACATCTCATACAGCGTCGCATTTTTAAGCGACACATTCACCTGAATACCTTGCAGTTCGTTATCATTATATAAAAACTGCATATCGGTCTTTTGGCTGATCTCGGTCAAGACCTCTATCACGCTGGCATTTTGTTTCATCAGCGATAACCTGGTATTCTGCGAATAACCGTTTGCCGCCACCGATAAAAATGAAGCGAACAGAAAAAAGACACATAATTTCATCATTAACACCATTTTTCTCAGGCCAGGGAGTTTTCCCGACCTACCGTTTCGTTTTTTTTTCATAACTTTGTTTGATTTTAATCGTTTGTATTAGATCGACTTTTTATGCAGAAGGTGTTACGACCACCTTCTGTATTTTTTATTGTATCATTTCGACTACGACTGTTTTATCTGTCTTTTTGAACCGGATATTCGTCGTCAGTTCCAACATTTTCAATACCTTCGATAAATCCGAATATTTAGGAATACTCCCGGAGAATCGTTTTATTTTCAGGCTTTCCCCAGCAAAAAAGAAACTGACATCATACCAGCGTTCCAGTTTCCGGGTCACCGCTTCCAATTCTTCACTGACAAACACAAAACGGTCTTGTATCCAGGAACAATAAAGGGCGGCATTCACTTCTTTCACCTCGATTCCCTTTTCGGTGTATATCGCCTGTTGTCCGGGCTTCAATAATTGTTTACCCTTTTCACCGCTAACTTCGACACTTCCCTGCAACAAGGTCGTGTATATCCCCGGTTCTCCCTCATAAGCAGTGACGTCGAAAGAAGTTCCTAACACCTCGACTCGTTGTTTTCCCGATTGTACGATAAAAGGCCGGGCTTCATTCCGGGCAACCTCAAAATAAGCCTCTCCTTCCAGGGTCACTTGCCGGTTTTTACCTGTAAAACGAACAGGATACCGCAATTCCGATGCACTATTCAACCATACCCGGCTCCCATCCTCCAATACCAATGTATATTCGCCTCCTCTCGGGATTCGCAGGATATGCCATTCTTCGGGAGTTTCCTGCTGTAAAGAATCCTGGTGATAAGCCAAACGCCCCTGATCGTTGATCCATAAGCGTTCCCCTTGCCCGAGCGACAAACAAGTGTCTTTTATACCGTTCAACACCAATTCTTTTCCATTCTCCAGCACTAACACCGCCTGCTGGTGAAACTCCTTCGGGCCGACTGCAGCCAGAGTCATCTCTTTACGGGTATCCGGCACGAAATACAGGAAACCGATCCCTCCTATTATAAATAAAATCACCACTGCGGCGACATACCGCCAATAGCCCGGATGGATTTTACGGCGATTCGTTATTCTACAATAACGTTCCAGCTCTTCCCACCTCTTCGCTGTATGAAAAGAAGCATAAAGTGACAAAGCTCCTTTCAGATTCTCTCTTGTAGTAAAAGTATCGAACCACTCCTGATTTTTAGGATCCTGTTTTAACCAGCAGGCCAATTCGGCCTCATCCTCCGGTGTCAGCTCTCCCTTTATCCAGGCAGCCACCCAACGATAGATTTCCTCGTTTTTATCCATAACATTTAATCTTAGCCTGATCAGTACTCCTTCAATTCGTATATCTACACTGAAATCGGTATTTCCTCATCCTTGATTAATCAGAAAGTCCGAAGGTCTGACACCGATCAATACCCAAAGGACGCTAATCATTTCTGAGTATTTTAATCCTTTTTACTATTTAAACACACCCGATAAGGAAATAGGTGACAAGAGGTATGAAAAAAATTAAAATTCGAAAAAAAACAGAGTCATATAGACGAAAAGTTCTCCCAACCGTCCTTTCAGATAGGCCTTGGCCCGTTGTTTTTGCGTCTTGACCGTATTGACAGAAACCCGCAGGAGTTCGGCGATTTGTTTTTCTTCTTTTTCCTGAAGATAAGCCATATAAAAGATTTCCCGGCACCGTTCCGGTAATTCATCGATCGCTTCGAATAATTCGGTTACCACTTCGGATTCCATCTGCCTGAGGAGGAAACAATCCTGATCTTCTTCGGATTCCGGGACAGCTTTACGATCATTCCTTGCGCGGATTTCCAAATCGCGCAGATAGTTCAGGCAGCCGTTTCTGACACTGGTATACAAAAAAGTACGAATCGTCTTTTCATTGGGAAAGGCGGACAAATCGTATTTCCAGAAAGCGACGAATACATCTTGTACCAAATCCTCCGCCACATCCTGATCTTTGATTATCCGGGAGGCAAAAAAGCACAATGGACGATGCCAGGAATAAAAAAGCTCCTGGAAAGCTTCTTTTTCCCGTTGTTGCAAACGCCGTATGAAATCTTCCTGATTGATCACTGCCCTTATTCCTACTTTGTGCGTATAAAAGTAAATAAAAACAAATAAAGGTGCAACCGGTATTTCCGATTGCACCTCATTTTCAGCTTACACTTGTCCGCTTATTATTTTACTTCCCAGGTATCCCCGCTATTCAGCAAGTCTTCCATACAATGGATCTTAGAAATTTTCTTTACTTCTTCGATCTGATCGTCCAGAGCCTGGTCGTAAGTATGCGCTTCGACATCACGGATAACTCCCAGGGCAACCGGGAATTCCGGAGCTTTCATATTGACGAGCATCCAATGCAGGAACGGATTGGGATTATGTGCATCGTGAACCAGGATATCTTTTTCAGTGATACCGTCTTTACCGATTTCGACCACTTTCAGCTCACCTGATTTTGCCAATACCAAACCTTTATCTTTGTTTTTACCGAAGATCATCGGTTCACCGTGACGCAAAACGATCTGACGCTCTTCTTTCAACTCTTTATCCGTTACAGCAGAATGAGCACCATCGGCAAAGATGACACAATTCTGAAGCACTTCTACCACAGAAGTTCCCTGGTGTTTTACAGCTGTTTCCAGAATTTCAGCGGTCAAGTTCACGCTGGTATCGATCGAACGGGCGAAAAATTTACCCTGAGCACCGATGCAAAGCTCTCCAGGATTGAAAGGATGCTCGATCGTTCCGTAAGGAGAAGTTTTGGTTTTAGTTCCCAATTTGGTAGTCGGGGAATATTGTCCTTTAGTCAGACCATAAATTTCATTGTTAAACAACAAAATGGTAATATCCACATTCCGGCGGATAGCATGAATAAAATGGTTACCCCCGATAGCCAATGCATCACCATCACCGGAGATCTGCAATATATTCAGTTTCCGGTTGGCATTCTTCGCTCCGGAAGCAATAGCGGCAGCACGTCCATGAATTGTATGGAACCCATAGGTATTCATATAATAAGGGAAACGGGAAGAACATCCGATACCGGAAATCACAGCCCAGGATTCTTTGGGATAGCCCAGTTCAGCCATCGCTTTTTGCACGGAATTAATAATACCGTGATCACCGCAACCCGGACACCATCTGATTTCCTGGTCGCTTTTAAAATCTTTAGGAGTATATTTTAATTCGCTCATTTCAATTTCTAATTTTCGATTTCTGATTCTAAATATCTTTCATCCTTGTTTAAGTCGAAGAGCTTAAATTATTTTATTGATTTTTTCTTTCAATTCTACGACAGTAAAAGGTAATCCAGCCACCTTATTTACTTGCAGGTAATTGAATTCGGGAAATTTACTTTTCAGATATTTAGCAAACTGTCCGAGATTCAATTCACATACGACGATTTTCTTATAACGAGCCAACACATCCCGTGTATTTTTCGGCAGCGGATTGATAAAGTTGAAATGGGCCAAACTGACATCTTTTCCTTCAGCCCGCATTTCAGATACTGTGGTATAAAGGTGACCATAAGTACCTCCCCATCCGACAATCAAAATATCGCCTCCTTCGGGATTACCGTATACTTCCTGTTCGGGCAGATCGTTTGCAATCCGGGCTACTTTTTCTTCACGCAGATCGGTCATGACCTGATGATTCTCGGGCACATAACTGATTGTTCCGGTGATATTCATCTTTTCCAGTCCGCCGATCCGGTGTTCCAAGCCTTTGGTACCGGGTAAAGCCCAGGTTCTGGCCAGAGTTTCGGGATCACGGGCATAGGGTTTATAATCATCACCTTCTTTAGCCAGACGCAATTTTATCTCAGGTAATTTAGCCATGGAAGGAATCAACCAGGGCTGAGCTCCGTTGGCCAGGAAGCCATCGGTCAGCAGGACTACCGGAGTCATATGCTCGAGCGCAATCTTTCCGGCCATAAAAGCATAGTCGAAACAGTTTCCTGAAGTACTGGCAGCGATTACCGGCATCGGACATTCACCATTACGGCCGTAAAGTGCCTGTAATAAGTCGGACTGTTCGGTCTTCGTAGGCAGACCCGTAGAAGGCCCTCCCCGTTGTACATCCACGATCACCAAAGGCAATTCAGCCATAACTGCCAATCCGCAAGCTTCCGATTTCAGCGCCAATCCGGGACCTGAAGTCGTCGTACAGGCAAAATTACCGGCATAGCTGGCACCGATAGCGGTACAGATACCACCGATTTCATCCTCAGCCTGATAAGTCTTAGCACCCAAATCACGACGAAGTGCCAATTCATGCAAAATATCGGTAGCCGGAGTGATCGGATAAGAACCACAGAATAAAGGTAGTCCTGCTTTTTCTGCAGCTGCCAACAATCCCCAGGCTGTGGCCTTATTACCGGTAATCGTACGGTATTTACCTTTCTCGATGGTAGCCGGAGCTACTTTAAAATGAGTGGCTAACGCATGTACATTAGCAGCATAATTATAACCGGCTCTCAACACCATTTTGTTGGCAGAAGCAATAGCCGGTTTTTTGCCGAATTTAATATCGAAGAAAGCTTCGGTATGCTCTACAGATTGCTCGAACATCCAATAGATCATTCCCAAAGCAAACATATTTTTACATCTCAATATCGATTTCTGATCCAAACCGGTCTCTTTCAGCGCTTCGATAGTCAGCTCGGTTACTTTCACCGGAACAACATTATAGTCCGCCAAAGAACCGTCTTCCAACGGATTTGCAGTATAACCGGCCCTTTCGATATGTTTGTCGGTAAAGGCATCGATATCTACAATAATAGTACCTGCTTTTTTAGCCCAACGTAAGTTCGCTTTTAAAGCAGCCGGATTCATAGCCACGAGGACATCGGCATAATCACCCGGAGTAGTAATGTGCTCTTCTCCAATGTGTACCTGGAAACCGGACACGCCACCAACAGTACCTTGCGGGGCACGAATTTCTGCCGGATAATCCGGAAATGTTGCTACGTCATTTCCAAATAAAGCAGCTGTATCCGAAAACTGCTGCCCGGTTAATTGCATTCCGTCTCCCGAATCTCCGGAAAAACGAATGACAACATCATGTTTTTCGATAACTTTTGTCTCTTGACTCATGGTTGAATAAGTAGTTTTAATTGTTGCTGACGTCAATCAGCTTACTTCATTGTAAATGTAAAAGGGAAAATTACCACTTTAACTATTCATTTTAACAATCTTATAACATTCTCCGAATGCTATTTTTATGTTTTAAAACATGGTAAAGGTAGCGAAACCTCCCTTTTAAACAAGTTTAATCCGAACATTTTTTCCTGATTTGCAATAACTCTGATAATCAACGATTCTGCAAACGATTTTCAAGTTTTCGAAACGCTTTAAAATGAAATCGTTCTAAACAATCTTCCCAAAAACGACATTTTTTTTGTATAGAGCGCTCACGTTTGCGGAATTATCGCTTAAAATGTCTTTTTTATTACAAATTATTACTTTATCGTATTTTTTGTTTTTTTTAATAGAATCCTTCTTCTTTTTTTTTTTCCTTTACGTATGACTCTAAAAATGGATACGCATGAATAGAATACTACTCTTTTTCTGTTTACTTTTCGGGTTATACTCCTGTCACACCCCAAGTACGACAAAAACACCACCGGCTAACATTGTCTCCGAATTCAGGATAACGTCTACTCAGGTCGGAGCCATCCGAAAGGGTATGACGATAAAAGAATTGTATGCAGCTCTACCGGAAGACCGGATCAAAAAACTGAAAACCCGTACCGAGTTATCCAACGAGACTGCCGACTATTACTATATCTATGGCGATAGTTCCCGTTTACTCCTCATTGTCAATACCGAACGGCAAAACGACGAACGCTCGCGTATTTCCCGAATCATCGTAAAAGATAAACGTTTCCAGACAGCCTCGGGAATCGGACTGGCTTCCACCGTAGGAACAATCAGAACGGCTTATCCTCATAGTCAGTTTCTACCTTCGGTAGATGAAATCATCCTATATGTCCCGGAAATAGATGCCAATTTCGAAATAAACAAACGACTCCTCCCTCCTTCACTAGCCATCGACTCGACCGGAGAGATCGCCCCCGACAGTATACCCGCCCAAACCAAAGTAACCGACCTGTCTATCTTTTGGGATTACAGTATTAAAAATCTGGCCGACAAAACCTTCTGGAAAGACCTGACTCACCGGTTTACCAATTGGGTAATCACCCAAGTACCTTCTATAATCATCCTCACTCTTATTTTTATCGGCTTATTACGACTACTCAATTATATCGTCAAAAAATTAAATAAAGCGGCCAAACGACGGGTACACCTCAATGAAAATATCGACGACGCAGAAGGCAACAAAAGAATAGAGACCTTATCCGGTATTATCTTAGGGGTTGGAAAAATATTCTTATGGACCATATTCGTGCTGATCATGCTGAGTAAGTTCAACATCAATATCGGTCCGATCCTCGCCAGTGCCGGAATCGTCGGATTGGCAGTAGGTTTCGGTGCCCAGGAATTAGTCCGGGACTTTATCTCGGGATTCTTTATCCTATTGGAGGATCAAATCCGGACAGGAGACGTGGCGATCATCAACGGTACGACAGGAACCGTAGAGAAAATAGAGATGCGAACGACGACCTTACGGGACGCTTCGGGGGTCGTTCACATTTTTCAAAACGGTAAAATCAACTCCTTATCGAATATGACCAAAGGCTGGTCGGCAATAGTAGTCGATATCGGCGTAGCTTACAAAGAAGACACGGACCATGTCAACGAAATAATGAAACAAGTGGGTGACGAACTCATGAAAGACGCTGCCTGGCAATCGATCCTTATGGGGGTAGATTTATGGGGAGTAGATAGTTTCGGCGACAGTTCCGTGATTCTGAAAGTAAAACTGACGACTAAATCAGGACAGCAGTGGGCAGCCAGCCGGGAATTCCGCCGCCGGATCAAAAAAGCTTTCGACGCCCAGCACATCGAAATCCCATTTCCACAAGTCAGCCTGAACACCGGCTCCGGAACAGGGGCTATGCCGGTGAAAATAGAAAGTTAAAAAGCGATAAGCTATAAGCTAAAAGCTTATTTTTGTTTTACCATACAGCTTAGCTTATAACTTTTAACCTATTTAGTTGATTTATGGCTCGTTTTTTAAAAGATAAACAAAAATCCAAGGGAGCTGCTCCTGGTTCACTGATCTTTATCGGCCGGCAAAAGATGGATTACAGCTGCATTCGGGTAACCCAATACAATGCCGAATATGTCAAAGAAGGGGAAGTGAAAGCTTTGGATAAGATTTCCGAATACCTTTCCGACGACCATGTGGTCTGGATTTCCGTGCGCGGCTTACAGGATACCAACCTGATCGGCAAACTCGGAAAGAAATTCGACATCAGTGCCCTGATCCTGGAAGACATCCTGAATACGGACGAACGTCCCAAATTTATCGAAGACGACAAGCATTTGTTCGTTATCCTGAAATCCCTGAATTTCAACCGAGAACTCCGTAAGGTTCAGATCGATCAGATCTCGTTGATTGTCGGGAAAAATTACCTGATTTCCATTCAGGAAACGGATAACGAGTATTTCGAAGATGTCTCGAAAAGAATATATGCCGGACAAGGAAAAATCAGAAGTTTATCCTCCGATTATCTCTGCTATGCGATGATCGATACCTTGGTCGATAATTATATATTGAATATCGAAAAATTAGGTAATGTGATCGAGGAACAGGAAAAATTATTGCTCACATCAGGGAAGGAGCTTGTCGAGAATATTTACCACTATAAGACCGAATTATCTTATGTCCGGAATAATGTCCGTCCTGTAAAAGAGCTCATGACCCGTTTCGTCACCTGCGATTCCGACTTGATCAACGATCATACTTACAGCTATCTGCGCGATCTGGAAGGTTTGGTTACCCAAGCCCTGGAAGCTATCGAAATCTACTACACCATGCTTTCCGACCAACAAAACAGCTACAATGCTACCATCAGTAATAACGTCAACGACGTCATGAAAGTGCTGACGATCTTTTCAGCTATTTTCATCCCCCTCACCTTTATCGTAGGAGTTTACGGAATGAATTTCGACTATATCCCTTTCCTCAGATACCGCTATGCCTATTTTATCCTGTGGGGGATCATGATCGCTATCGTTATCCTGATGCTATTTTTCTTCAAACGGAAAAGATGGTTTTGACAGCCATTTGTTTTCAATATACAATTAACAAGAGGTTACAAGGCTTAGGGATAAACTTCCGAACCCCTTTTCACCTTTGTAACCTCTGTAACTAAAAAAACCGGATACGTTATTTCGTTCGTATTATTTCTTAAGATTGAACTTCTTTCCGGCAAACACAGCATCTTCACCCAATTCTTCTTCAATACGCAGAAGCTGATTGTATTTCGCCATACGGTCGGAACGGCTCATCGAACCGGTTTTAATCTGACCGGAATTTGTTGCGACGGCAATATCTGCAATGGTAGCATCTTCTGTTTCACCCGAACGATGGGACGTCACGGTCGTATACCCTGCACGCTGAGCCATTTCTATAGCATCCAATGTTTCGGTTAGCGTTCCGATCTGGTTCACTTTGATTAAGATCGAATTGGCACATCCTAATTCGATCCCTTTCTTGAGGTATTCGACATTAGTCACAAACAGATCGTCTCCAACCAACTGGCAACGATCACCGATTTTTGCAGTCAGCATTTCCCAGCCATCCCAATCATTTTCAGCCATACCGTCTTCAATTGAATCGATCGGGTATTTATCGATCAACTCTTCCAGATAAAGTACCTGCTCGGTAGAAGTACGTTTCGCTCCATTCGGCCCTTCAAAAATGGAATAATCGTAAATGTCGTTTTTATAGAACTCCGAAGAAGCACAGTCAAGTCCGATCATCACCTCTTCGCCTGGTTTGTAACCCGCTTTTTTAATAGCTTCGATAATAGATTCCAACGCATCTTCCGTACCTTTCAAGGTAGGAGCGAAACCACCTTCATCTCCTACAGCCGTACTCAATCCCCGATCATGCAATACTTTTTTGAGGGTATGGAAAATCTCTGCTCCCATCCGAACAGCTTCCCGGAAGGTTTTCGCACCCACCGGACGAATCATAAATTCCTGAAAAGCAATAGGAGAATCGGAATGGGAACCTCCGTTGATAATATTCATCATCGGCACAGGCAATACTTTTGCATTGCATCCGCCGATATAGCGGTATAAAGGAATTTCCAAAGCGCCGGCAGCAGCTTTTGCACAAGCCAAAGATACGCCCAACATGGCATTGGCTCCTAAATTGGATTTTGTCTTCGTGCCGTCCAGATCGATCAACAACCGGTCGATTGCTGCCTGGTCGGTAACATCGAATCCCAGCAAAGCATCGGCAATCACTGTATTGACATTGTTGACAGCATTCAATACACCCTTCCCCTGATAACGGGATTTATCCCCATCGCGCAATTCCAAAGCTTCATGTTCGCCTGTCGACGCTCCCGAAGGAACAGCTGCACGCCCCATCACTCCGTTTTCCAGAGTTACATCTACTTCTACTGTCGGATTCCCACGGGAATCCAATATTTCGCGGCCTGTAATATCTACAATATGTGTCATCGTTTTGTCGTAATTTTAAATTATACATTCTATTTTGCTGACACAAGTTACGACAAAAGAATGAAGAATGAAGAATAAAAAATGAAGAATTAACTTTCATTTATAAAATTTACATAAAACATAAACTGTATCTATTACGTGATTATTTCAGTCTATAAAATCCGGTAAATTGTCGATTATTTTATCAAATAAAGAAGGAAGCTTATATCTTTGCAAAAAATAATCTAAAAGATATGAAAAAGATCCCGGTTACCTTATTTATAGTCTCGGCTTTACTTTTCATCCTTCCGGAAAAAACAGAAGCACAGAGCCTGAAAGACATCCTAAAATCAGAAACAGCACAAAAAGTCATCGATGCCGTAAAGGAAGCGACAGCACTCAAATTCGAAGACTTGCAGGGGACCTGGCAATACAAAGGAGCAGCCTGCCAATTTAAAAGTGAGGAATTACTCCAAAAGGCAGGAGGTATAGCCCTGGGTGAAACAATGGAAGGCAAACTCGAAAAAGCTTATGAAAAAGCAGGAATCAGAACCGGCAATTTCTCATACACTTTCAACCATGATTCCACCTTTACCTGCCAAATAGGGAAAAAGGAATTGAAAGGTACCTATGCTTATGATAGCTCTAATCAAATTTTGACGTTAAGTTATTTCGGTTTATTAAACACCGAAGTACAACTATCGGGAAAGAAAGACGGCACGACTTTCCTCTTCAATGCCGACCGATTACTAAAACTGGTCACTTTACTGTCGGGTTATTCAAAGAGCAGTACTTTATCGGCTGTCAACAAAGTAGCCCAACAATACGACGGCATGATGCTCGGATTCGACCTGCAAAAATAACCGGGCATCGGCCACTATAGAAAATCCCTGACATCATACTTCCGGATGCAGTCTTCTTCATCCGTAGCGTATAAAAAACCTTTCTCTGCATCCAAAAAAGGATATTTAAGGGGATGGGAAAGTTTGAGTTGAAATTTAAAAGTCCCTTCCCAATCGAATACCTCCACCGAAAAGCCAAGTTTGCCCGGACGCCGCGGATCCTCGGGAAAAGCTCTGTAGGCAAAAACCGTTTTATCGGTACAATCGACTCCAGAATAATTTTCCCCGAATGACTCGGAAGAATTCAATAACGGCAATTCGTTACCCGTTGTCAGCCAACGGAAGTTTTGCATTTTTGAATCGTATAGTATTATCTGATTCATATTACGAAAGGCCACCGCTATTCTCCGGCGATCGGGCGACATCGCTTCATCCCCGAGAAAAAGCTGATCAAAATCCCGGATGTCGTCATAATCGGTATACCATACGCTATCTAAAACGGTAGCGGAAGCATAATTATAGCTCAACCAATACAAATTCTTACCTCCTACATGCGTCGTTCCCTGCATAGACAGAATCCGTATACTACCATCAGCATTTTTTCTAATATTCTGATTCGGTATAATATCATAAGGCCTTTCGGCACGGGAAATCCAAAACACCGAATCGTTCAAGACAAAAACCGGGCGGTATAAGAAATCGGCCATACCCCGATCCATAAATTTATATTGCTTTTCCCAACAAGGTTTACCTGCTGTTAAAGAGCTTTCCAAATCGACGACTCCTATGAAATTTTGGGGAGCTTTCAACCACAGCCTCATTTTTCCCTTCCAGGGAGCTGCCCATATTTCCTGGCAGCTGATCACTTCATCATCTCCTCGTCCTTTTTCCAAAAAGGCCCCTAAAAACCGGTAGGTATCCGCATGATACACCCTCACTATTTTCTCCTCCTCCATATTCAGTATCACCAAAAAAGTATCGAGACGGCAGATACTCATCGGTATCAATTCCTGTATAGGTAATATTTCACCTTCCAAATCCAGCGTTTGTTCCGGACTTGCAGCTAAAACCACTTCGCTGTCGTTTTGCTGCTGCGTACAAGCGAAAAAAAATAAAAGCAAGAAAAAAAGAGAAAAGATTTTCATGGCTTTGTATTTAAAAAGAAAGGCGGATCTTCAGGATCCGCCTTCTATCTGAATTCCTGTAAAAGAATTATTCAGCCTTAGGAGCTTCCTCTGCAGGAGTTTCTGCTTTCGGAGCTTCTTCAACTACTGCAGCCCCGGTAGCTTCAGCTTTCTTAGCGCCTGAAGAACGACGGCGGCGGGTAGTTGTTTTCTTCACTTCCTGTTTAACTTCAGTATAAGTGGCATTGAAGTCTACCAATTCGATAATACAAGTCTCAGCGTTATCACCGATACGATTACCGGTACGCAGAATACGGGTATAACCTCCCGGACGATTCACGATTTTCGGTGCGACTTCGCTAAACAATTCGGTAACGGCTTCTTTCTGTCCGAGGTAACTAAATACAACACGGCGAGAATTGGTGTTATCGTTTTTACTTTTAGTGATCAGAGGCTCAACATATATTTTGAGCGCTTTAGCCTTAGGCACTGTCGTGCTGATTCTCTTGTTGAGAATCAAAGAAGCGGCCATATTGGACAACATGGCTTTCCGATGTGCACTGGTCCGGCTCAGATGATTAAATTTCTTCTTATGGTTCATGATGTTATTCCTTATCTAATTTATACTTTGTAACATCCATACCGAATTCGAGGTTGTTATTTTCCAACAGAGCTTCCAGTTCGGTCAGCGACTTCTTACCGAAGTTGCGGAATTTCAACAGGTCGTTCTTATTGAAGCGGCACAATTCCCCGAGTGTTTCTACTTCGGCAGCTTTCAGGCAGTTCAATGCACGCACTGACAAGTCCATATCGACTAATTTAGTCTTCAACAGCTGACGCATATGAAGCACTTCTTCGTCGAATTCCTCATTACCGTACTTGTCTTCAGATTCCAAAGAAATCTTTTCATCCGAGAACAACATAAAGTGATGAATCAGAATTTTCGCAGCCTCTTTCAAAGCATCGGTAGGAGCGATAGAGCCATCGGTTTCAATTTCAAACAACAACTTTTCATAGTCGGTTTTACCTTCTACACGATAGTTCTCAATTTCATATTTTACATTCCGGATCGGAGTATAAATGGCATCAATAGGGATAAATCCCGCTTCGGCCTCTGCCGGCATATTTTCTGTACTAGGAACATAACCGCGCCCTTTCTGGATCGTAATTTCCATCTGGAAATTAACAGAAGGGTCCATATGGCAGATGACGAGTTCAGTATTGAGCACCTCGAATCCTGTGAGGAATTTGTTGATATCCCCTGCCTTAAAAGCTTCCTGACCGTTGATCAGAACCGTCAGCTTCTCATCCTCTACATCTTCCACTTTTCTCTTGAACCGAACCTGCTTCAGATTCAGGATAATCTCGGTAACATCCTCGATCACCCCGGGGATGGTGGCAAACTCATGTTCTACACCATGTATTTTGATTCCGGTAATCGCGAAGCCTTCCAATGAAGACAGTAGGATTCTGCGTAACGGATTACCAATTGTGATTCCGTAACCTGGCTCTAACGGACGAAATTCGAATTTTCCGAATTTGTCTGTCGATTCGAGCATGATTACTTTGTCCGGTTTCTGGAAAGCTAATATTGCCATAAATATCTTTAATTTTTTTTACTTAGAATACAATTCTACGATTAACTGCTCTTTAATGTTTTCCGGAATATCGCTTCTTTCCGGCACGTTCAACAGTTTGCCACTCATAGAAGCTCCGTCCCATTCCAACCAGGAATATTTGCTGACACGGTTACTACGCAGGCTATCTGCTACCACTTCAAGAGCTTTGGATTTCTCACGTACTGCAACGACATCCCCAGCTTTAACAGCTGCTGAGGGAATGTTACAAACACCACCGTTCACCGTGATATGACGATGAGAAACCAATTGCCGTGCTGCAGCACGGGTAGGAGCAATACCTAAACGGTATACGACATTGTCCAGACGACATTCGAGCATCTGCAACAATACTTCACCGGTAACTCCTCCTGCACGTTCTGCTTTTTCAAACAGGATACGGAATTGTTTTTCCAGTAAACCATAGGTATATTTTGCTTTTTGTTTTTCTTTCAACTGAACACCATATTCAGAGATTTTTCTTCTGCGACGAGCCAAACCGTGCTGTCCTGACGGATAATTTCTCCGTTCCAGTGCCTTATCCGGTCCGTAAATAGGCTCACCGAACTTTCTTGCTATTTTAGACTTAGGTCCTGTATATCTAGCCATTTGTTTCTATTCTTTAAATTTACACAACATTCATAAGCTATAGGCTACAAGCTATAAGCTACAGGCTTTCGGCCTTTTCTTGCTTTTAGCATTTCGCTTTTAGCTTTTAGCTTTATTACACTCTTCTGCGTTTCGGAGGCCGGCAACCATTGTGTGGAAGCGGGGTAACATCGATGATTTCAGCTACTTCGATACCACTGGCGTGAATAGAACGAATAGCTGATTCACGGCCATTACCCGGACCGGAAACATATACTTTAGCTTTACGCATCCCCAGATCGAATGCGACCTTAGCGCAATCGGCAGCTGCCATCTGAGCTGCATACGGAGTGTTCTTTTTAGATCCTCTGAAACCCATCTTTCCGGCGGAAGACCATGAAATCACCTGACCAGTAGAATTGGTCAAAGAAATGATGATGTTGTTAAATGAGGAATGAACGTGTGCTTGTCCCACGGCTTCTACTTTAACCAGCCGCTTCTTGTTACTTGATGTAGACTTCTTTGCCATAATTCAACTCAATTATTTAGTTGCTTTTTTCTTGTTAGCAACAGTTTTCTTCTTACCCTTACGTGTACGGGCATTGTTCTTCGTGCTCTGTCCTCTTACGGGCAGTCCTAAACGGTGACGGATACCCCGGTAACAACCGATATCCATCAGTCGTTTGATGTTCATCTGAACGCTTGATCTCAACTCACCTTCGACTTTGTACTCTGTTCCAATGATTTTTCGTACAGCCCCGAGCTGGTCGTCGTTCCAGTCTTTCACCTTCAGGTCATAATCGATGCCGGCTTCACTCAGGATAGCACGTGCACTACTTCTACCTATACCATAGATATAGGTCAAGGCTATTTCTCCTCTTTTGTTTGAGGGTAAATCTACACCTACGATTCTTGCCATAAATCTTTTTTAATTTAACTAGATTAATGATTAACCCTGACGCATTTTAAACTTAGGGTTCTTTTTGTTAATGACGTACAAAACGCCTTTTCTTCTTACAATCTTGCAATCGTCATTACGTTTCTTGATTGACGCTCTTACCTTCATGGTCCTTTAATTTGAATTATTATGATTCATGATCTACGCATTACGATTTTCAATCAAAAGCCATACAGCTAAATCCGAAATCAAAAACCGTAAATCAAAAATTAAATTTCAGTTTTTGTATCTAAATGTAATTCTACCTTTTGTCAGGTCGTAAGGGGACATATCCACACGTACCCGGTCGCCAGGAAGTATCTTAATGTAATGCATACGCATCTTGCCGGAAATATGGGCTGTAATCACATGTCCATTTTCCAATTCTACCCGAAACATGGCATTCGACAATGCTTCTGTTATTACTCCATCCTGCTCTATTGACGGCTGTTTTGCCATAAACAATTAATTTATGATTTATGATTTACGATTTATGCAATACTTGCTCGACATATTCGAACGTAGACAAAATATCCGCACCATTCTTCCCTACGGCTACGGTATGCTCGAAATGAGCCGCCGGCTTTTTATCCCTTGTCCGGATCGTCCATCCGTCGGCTTCCTGATAAATATGCCTTTTACCCAAATTGATCATCGGTTCGATAGCGATCACCATCCCTTCTTTCAGTTTTACCCCCTGCCCCTGACGGCCATAATTAGGCACCTGAGGCTCTTCGTGTAAATCGTGTCCGACTCCGTGTCCTACCATCTCCCTCACCACCGAATAACCTTCGGCCTCACAATGGGATTGCACTGCATGTCCTATATCTCCGGTCCGCATACCCGCAACAGCTTTTCCGATTCCTTTATAAAGGCTTTCTTTCGTCACCCGCAATAACTTCCGGATTTCTTCATCCACTTCCCCAACCTCGAAGGTATAGGCACTATCACCGTAAAAACCGTTCTTCAAAGTGCCACAATCGATGGAAACAATATCCCCCTCTTGTAAAACACATTTTTCAGAGGGAATACCGTGCACGACAACGTCATTTACAGAAATACAAAGCGTATTCGGAAAACCACCGTAACCCAAAAATCCGGGCTCTGCACCGTGGTCACGAATAAACTCCTCTGCAATACGATCGAGCTCTAATGTAGAAATCCCCGGACGAATATGCTTTGCCATCTCGCCCAGAGTCATCCCTACCAATCGGTTGCTTTCTCTTAACAGTTCAATCTCTTCTCCGGTTTTTACAAAAATCATGCCGCAAAATTACAAAAAATATTTCAAGTTTCTAAGTTGCTGAGTCACAAAGTTACTAAGTTTTTCTGAACTCAGTAACTTAGCAACTCATTCACTATTAATAGGCAGCCGGTCCACCGGGAGTCTTCCCTTTAATTCGTCCTGTTTTCATCAATCCGTCGTAATGACGCATCAACAAATGCGACTCGATCTGTTGTAGAGTATCCAAAACAACTCCGACCAAAATCAACAGGGAAGTACCGCCATAGAACTGAGCAAACTGTTGGTTCACTCCGGCAATGGTTGCAAAAGCCGGTAATATGGCAACTATTCCCAGGAATATAGATCCCGGTAAAGTAATCCGTGACATAATGGTATCCAGGAATTCCATTGTTTTCCGTCCGGGTTTCACACCGGGAATAAATCCACCGTTCTTCTTCATATCCTCGGACATCTGCATCGGATTAACCGTAATCGCCGTATAAAAATACGTAAATGCCACAATCAGGATAAAGAAAGTGAAGTTATACCAAAAACCGGTGAAATTAGAAAAAGCAGTTGCAAAACCGGATAACGATTCAGAAGCTGCATAATTCACAAAAGAAATCGGTAACAACATAATTGCCTGAGCAAAAATGATCGGCATAACCCCTGCAGCATTAATCTTCAGAGGGATATACTGACGTACTCCACCATATTGTTTGTTTCCGACAATACGTTTTGCATACTGTACAGGCACCTTACGGGTTCCTTGTACCAGCAGGATCGTACCGCAGAATACGAAAAACAGCAGAATAATCTCGATCAGGAATGCCACCAATCCGCCACCTTGCTGACTAACACGCGAAGTCAGTTCGGCAAAGAATGCAAACGGCAGACGGGCGATAATACCAATCATGATAATGATAGAAACACCGTTTCCAATACCTTTATCTGTAATTTTTTCACCCAACCACAAAACGAACATAGAGCCCGCAGCCAGGATAATTACGGAATAGATTGTAAAGAAAGCCCCTTTTATCAGAAAGAATTCGGGCTGAATCTGTGCATGCAAGTTGGTAAGATACGCAGAACCTTGTAATATCAGAATGATAATGGTCAGATAACGGGTAATCTGGTTGATTTTACGCCGTCCACTTTCCCCTTCACGCTGCATACGCTGAAAATAAGGAACCGCAATTCCCAGTAACTGAACTACGATAGAAGCAGAGATATAGGGCATAATTCCCAAGGCAAAGATCGAAGCATTCGAAAATGCACCTCCCGAAAACATATCCAGCAATCCCAGCACACCACTCGAAGTCTGCTGTTTTAAAGCGGCTAATCCGGCAGGGTCGATACCCGGTAGTACCACCTCTGTTCCAAGTCTGTAAACGAGAATCAACCCGAGTGTTGTCAGAATCCGGGTTTTCAATTCCTCAATTTTCCAAATGTTCTTTAATGTATCAAATAACTTCATAAGTTCTTTTATTTATAAGTTTATAAAGTTTATAAAGTTTAAAAGTTACAAAGTTAAAATTACCTTATGAACTTATGAACCTTATGAACTTTATAAACTCGTTTTGTTTTACAAAACGACTACAGAGCCACCGGCAGCCTCGATCGCAGCAATCGCTGACTTAGAGAATGCATTTGCTGTAATTTCGAGTTTAGCACTGATTGAGCCGTCACCCAAAACTTTCAACAATTCATTCTTATTGAGCAATCCGGCTGCAATCAGAATATCCCGATCGATTTTCTCCAGATTATCTCTTTCAGCTAAAGCCTGCAACATGCTTACATTGATAGCTTTATAGGCTACACGATTGATATTCTTAAAGCCGAATTTCGGTACACGTCTCTGCAGAGGCATCTGACCACCTTCAAAACCAATCTTCGTATGGTAACCCGATCTTGATTTAGCTCCTTTATGTCCTCTTGTAGAAGTACCTCCTTTTCCGGAACCTTGTCCGCGACCAATTCTTTTTTCGTGATGAGTTGATCCGCAGGCCGGTTTTAAGCTACTTAAATCCATTTTATTTCGTTCTTAAAATGTTTATACTTATTTTACTTCTTCCACACGAACCAGATGGCTGATTTTTGCCACCATTCCCAGGATCTGCGGAGTAGCTTCTTTCTCAACACTGCTGTTGGTTTTCTTCAATCCCAAAGCCTGAATAGTGCCTACCTGAGTTTTATCGCTACCGATTTTACTTTTTACAAGTGTGATTTTAATCTTTGCCATGATCCTCAAATATTAACCGTTAAACACTTTATCCAGACTAATGCCTCTCTGAGCGGCAATCGTACGGGCATCACGCATTTCTTTCAATGCAGCTATCGTAGCTTTTACCAAATTGTGAGGGTTGGACGAACCTTTACTTTTAGCCAATACGTCGTGAATACCGGCACTTTCCAAAACAGCACGCATAGCACCTCCGGCTACCAGCCCGGTACCGGAAGAAGCGGGTTGCATATAAACCTCAGAACCGCTGAAACGAGCTACCTGCTCATGAGGAATAGTTCCTTTCAATACAGGTACTTTGATCAGGTTCTTTTTAGCAGCTTCGATCCCTTTAGAAATAGCTGTAGTCACCTCGTTTGCTTTTCCTAATCCCCAGCCTACGATTCCGTTTTCGTCACCTACCACAACGATAGCTGCGAAACTGAATGTACGACCTCCTTTTGTAACTTTGGTCACACGATTGATAGCTACCAATCTGTCCTTTAATTCCAAGTCAGTATTATTTACTTTTTGTTCCATTCTGCTAACTTATTAAAAATTAAGACCTCCGTTACGGGCAGCATCAGCTAATGCTTTTACTCTACCGTGATACAAATAACCGTTTCTGTCGAAAACAACAGCTTCGATACCGGCAGCTTTAGCTTTTTCTGCTACAGCAGCCCCTACGAAAGCAGCCTGTTCGGTCTTGTTGCCTTTCTTCTCAGCAATTTCCTTGCACAAAGATGAAACAGATAATAAAGTCTTACCTGCTTTATCGTCGATCAGCTGTACAGATATCTGCGCATTTGAACGATAAACGCTCATACGTGGACGTTCAGCTGTCCCGGAGACAATCTTCCGAATTCTCCGTTTTATTCTTAATCTTCTTTCTTCTTTCGTTAAAGCCATAACTTTTTACTTCCTTTAGTAATTAAACTTTAGCTGACTTACCTGCTTTCCGGCGAACCACTTCACCAACGAAGCGAATACCTTTACCCTTGTAAGGCTCAGGTTTACGGAAAGAACGGATTTTAGCAGCTACCTGACCGATCAACTGTTTGTCACAGCTTTCGAGCGTAATAATCGGGTTAGCACGTTTTTCAGTTACGGCTGTAACTTTCACCTCTGCCGGTAATTGCAAGAAGATAGAGTGAGAATATCCCAGTCCCAGTTCGAGAACCTGACCCTCAGCGTTAGCACGGAAACCAACACCTACTAATTCTTGTTTGATGGTATAACCTTCAGAAACACCTACAACCATATTATGAAGCAATGCACGGTACAGACCATGCTGTGCTTTGTGTTCTTTATCTTCTGTATGACGTGCTACATGCACTTCGTTCTCTTCAACGGTAACAGTCAGATCAGCACTTACCTGCTGAGAAAGTTGTCCTTTCGGACCTTTGACTGTGACGGTGTTATCAGGACTTACTGCTACAGTAACTCCTTGTGGTATATGAATCGGTAATTTCCCTATACGTGACATTTCTTCTTCACTTTAAAATTAATACACATAACACAATACTTCACCGCCTACATTCCGCTGGCGAGCTTCTTTGTCAGTCATCAATCCCATTGAGGTAGACAAAATGGCAATACCCAGTCCGTTCAATACACGTGGCATTTCTTCCACATTAGTGTACCGACGTAAACCCGGTTTTGACACACGTACCAGTGATTTGATAGCCGGTACTTTTGTCTCGGGATGATATTTCAATGCAATTTTGATATTGCTTCTTGCACCTTCCTGTTCGAACTTATAATTCAGGATATATCCTTTTTCTTTCAGGATTTTGGTCATTTCGAGTTTAATTTTAGAACCCGGGATTTCAACCACTTTATGACCAACACTTACCGCATTCCGAATGCGGGTAAGGAAATCTGCTATTGGATCTGTCATCTCTTTTCGTTTTTTTTAATATTACCAACTAGCCTTTTTAACTCCCGGTATCAACCCTTGTGAAGCCATTTCACGGAATTGGATACGGCTGATACCAAATTGTCTCATATAACCTCTGGGACGTCCAGTCAGTTTGCAACGGTTGTGCAAACGGATCGGATTCGAGTTTCTAGGCAGGAGACTCAGTGCAGCATAGTCACCTTCCTCTTTTAATTTTGCTCGTTTCGCAGCGTACTTTTCTACCAATTTTGCACGCTTCACCTCACGGGCTTTCATTGATTCTTTTGCCATTTCGCTTGTTTTTAGTTCTTTTTAAACGGTAATCCAAACTCTCTGAGCAGAGCAAAACCTTCTTCGTCGGTATTAGCCGAAGTCACAAATGTAATGTTCATACCCATGATTTTGTGAACGGAATCCATCACAATTTCAGGGAATATGATCTGCTCTTCAAGACCTAATGTATAGTTGCCTTTTCCGTCCAGCTTACTGTTGATCCCCTTGAAGTCGCGGATACGCGGCAGGGCACTACAGATCAATCTTTCCAGAAATTCGTACATACGTTCTTTCCGTAAAGTCACTTTCACACCGATCGGCATGCCTTTACGCAATTTGAAGTTAGATACGTCTTTTGTCGATTTACCTACAACAGCTTTCTGACCTGTTATCGCGGTAATCTCATTCAATGAAAACTCCAGGATCTTCTTATCCTGAATAGCTGAACCCACTCCCTGATTGATTACTATCTTCTCCAGCCGGGGAGCCTGCATAACTGACTTGTATCCGAATTCTTTCATTAAAGTCGGTACAATCTCTTCGTTATACTTTGTTTTAAGATTTGGTACGTATTTCATCTATTTAATTATAATTTTGATTCACGATTGACGATTTTACACACAATAGTCGACCGAAAAATCAGATTTTCAGGCGGCAAAGGTATAAAATATTTTGGATTATATCACTTCGTAAATCCCATTTTTATTCTTGCTTTACGATATTGATTTACGATCAGAGTGTTTTTTCACTATAATCGTAAATCCGGAATCGTAAATCAGGTCTTATTTCAGGATTTCTCCTGATTTTTTAGCATATCTCACCAAGTTACCTTTTTCGTCCTTTTTACGGCCGATACGGGTCGGTTTGTTGGTAGACGGATCGATCACGTTCAGGTTAGAGATGTGGATCGGAGCTTCTTGCTTGATGATACCACCCTGCGGATATTTAGCATTCGGTTTGGTATGTTTGCTGATCATGTTGATTCCCTCAACGATCGCTCTTTCCTTATCCGGAAAAACTTCCAGTACCTTTCCCTGTTTGCCTTTATCTTCCCCAGCGTTCACCTGTACTAAATCGCCTTTTTTAATATGAAATTTTCTATTCATCTCTTTACTTTTTTAATTGTCGAAAGTCCAAAAGTCAAGAGTTTAAAAATTCTCATTCCCGAACATTCGACTTTCTGACATTCGACATTTGACATTAAAGTACTTCGGGGGCTAACGAAACGATTTTCGTATAACCTTCACGAACTTCACGGGCTACAGGTCCGAAGATACGGGTTCCTCTCATTTCACCGGCATTGTTCAACAATACACAGGCATTGTCGTCAAAACGGATATAAGAACCATCGGGACGTCTGTATTCCTTGGTTACGCGTACAACCACAGCTTTGCTGACAGTACCCTTTTTAATTTCACCGCTAGGCAGGGCACTTTTTACAGCAACAACGATTTTATCGCCTACGCGTGCATATCTTTTCTTGGAACCTCCAAGAACACGGATACAAAGCACTTCTTTAGCACCGCTGTTGTCTGCTACTGTTAATCTGGTTTCCTGTTGTATCATGATTACTTCGCTCTTTCAATGATTTCAACTAATCTCCATCTCTTCATTTTACTTAAAGGACGGGTTTCCATAATTCTCACGGTATCACCGATATTACACTCATTCTTTTCATCATGAGCGGTGAACTTTTTGGTCTTTTTAATGAACTTACCGTAAATCGGGTGTTTCTCCTTAAAATGTACAGCAACGGTGATAGTTTTATCCATCTTATTGCTCAGTACCAGACCGATACGTTCTTTTCTAAGATTTCTTTCTTCCATTGCTTTACTTCTTTTCAGTTAATTCTCTCTTACGTATTTCTGTCATCATACGAGCGATGGTTTTACGGGCAGCACGAATCTGCATCGGGTTTTCCATCGGCGTAATGGTATGATTCATCGTCATCTTATTGAGGGCTGCTTTTTCAGTCTCTACCCGTTCAATAAGTTCAGCTGTGGTCATTTCAATAATTTCTGAATTTTTCATCTCTCTGACAAATTAATTTTTAAACTTAATAGCCGGAAGACTATTCTTCTGTATAATCACGTCTAACCACAAACTTTGTCGTAATAGGTAATTTCTGTGCTGCAAGACGTAAAGCCTCTTTTGCCACTGCATACGGAACACCGTCAGCCTCGAAAATAATTCTTCCCGGAGTTACAGGTGCTACGAATCCCTCTGGGTTACCTTTACCTTTACCCATACGTACCTCGGCAGGTTTTTTGGTAATCGGTTTATCGGGGAATATACGAATCCAAATCTGTCCCTGACGTTGCATGTAACGGGTTACTGCAACACGGGCAGCTTCTATCTGGCGTCCTTCGATCCATTTTTCTTCTAACGCCTTAATACCGAAAGATCCGAATGCAAGTTGATTACCTCTCTGGGCATTCCCCTTCATCCTACCTTTCTGGCTTCTTCTAAATTTAGTCCTTTTCGGCTGTAACATAGCTCTTCGTTTATTAAATTAAAAGACTACTTACTTTTTCTTCTTTCTGAAACCGCCTTTTTTCCCGTCAGCTTTACCAGCTGATGCAGGACGGCTGTTGTCACGGGTCTGGAGCAGTGAGTTCGGAACGAGTTCACGTTTTCCATAAACTTCACCTTTACAGATCCATACCTTGATACCTAACAGACCATAAGTGGTCAGGGCCTCTGCCTGTGCAAAATCGATGTCAGCACGGAAAGTGTGCAGCGGAGTCCTTCCTTCTTTGAACATCTCGGCACGTGCCATTTCAGCACCGTTCAGACGTCCTGAAATCAGGATCTTGATTCCCTCGGCACCCATTCTCATGGTTGAAGCGATTGCCATTTTGATAGCCCGGCGGTATGCTACACGGCCTTCCAACTGACGAGCTATGTTATTTCCAACGATCACAGCATCCAATTCCGGACGTTTGATCTCGAAGATATTGATCTGAACCTCTTTATCGGTAATTTTCTTCAGCTCTTCTTTCAGTTTATCCACTTCCTGACCGCCTTTACCGATAATAATTCCCGGACGGGCGGTATTGATCGTGATAGTGATGAGCTTCAGCGTACGCTCGATAACGATTTTTGCGATTCCGGCTTTTGCAAGACGGGCATTCAGGTATTTACGGATTTTGTAATCTTCTACCAGTTTGTCACCGTAATTCTTGCCGCCGAACCAATTAGAATCCCATCCACGGATGATACCTAATCTATTGCTTATTGGATTACATTTTTGTCCCATGCTTTACTCTTTTACAGTGTTTTCAACAACGGCGGTTTTACTTCCCAACACGATAGTCACGTGATTGGATCTTTTACGGATTCTGTGAGCCCGTCCCTGTGGAGCCGGACGCAGTCTTTTCAGAATACCCGCACCATCCACAAAGATTTCTTTGATATACAAAGCAGCGTCGTCTACGCGCTGGCCTTCGTTTTTCACGCTCCAGTTTGCAATAGCTGAAAGTAAGAGTTTCTCCACTTTACGAGCAGCTTCTTTCGGACAAAATTTCAGTGTATCCAAAGCCCTCTGTACGTCCATACCCCGTACAAGGTCTGCCACCAATCTCATTTTCTGAGGTGATGAAGGACAATCATGCAGCACAGCGAAAGCCTTTGTTTTTCTGGCTTCCTTCATCTGATTTGCTTTTATTCTTTTTCTTGCACCCATTTTATACAATCTTCATTTGTTCAACATCATCACGCTATTATTTTTTCTTCTTGTCAGCGTGACCTCTAAATGTACGTGTCGGTGCAAATTCACCCAATTTATGACCAACCATATTTTCGGTCACATATACCGGGATAAATTTATTACCGTTGTGTACAGCTACTGTATGCCCTACGAAATCCGGAGAAATCATGGAGTAACGAGCCCAGGTCTTAACAACCGATTTCTTGTTGGTCTCATTCATTGCCAGGATTCTCTTTTCCAGCTTTACATCAATAAAAGGGCCTTTTTTTAACGAACGACTCATAACATCAAGTTTTAATCAGTTATTTTTTCCTTCTTTCAATAATATACTTCGAAGAAGCCTTCTTCGGTGCTCTGGTCTTCAAGCCCTTAGCCAACAAACCTTTTCTTGAACGGGGCAGACCTCCGGAAGCACGGCCTTCACCACCACCCATCGGGTGATCAACCGGGTTCATGACAACACCACGGACACGAGGACGACGGCCTAACCAGCGGGTACGCCCTGCTTTACCGGAACGTTCCAGAGAATGGTCAGGATTAGATACAGTACCTACGGTTGCTTTACAGGTAACCAGCACCATACGGATCTCACCTGAAGGCAATTTGATAGAAGCATATTTTCCTTCTCTTGCAACTAACTGAGCATAAGAACCGGCGCTACGGGCCATTACAGCTCCTTGTCCCGGACGTAACTCAATGTTATGTATGATTGTACCCAATGGGATTTCAGACAAATACAGCGTATTCCCGATTTCAGGAGCGACTCCTTTACCGCTCTCGATGGTCTGACCGACAGTCAAACCGATCGGGGCAACGATATAACGTTTTTCACCATCTGCATACACTAACAGGGCAATACGGGCCGTGCGGTTCGGATCGTATTCGATACTTGCTACTTTAGCAGGTATATTTTCCTTCTCGCGTTTGAAGTCGATTACTCTGTATTTGCGTTTATGACCACCACCTATATATCTCATTGTCATCTTACCGGTGTTATTACGACCTCCGGTTTTGCTGTAGGGTCTCAACAATGATTTCTCAGGTCTATCTGTAGTCACCTGTTCGAAAGTATTCACTACCTTTCCTCTTTGTCCAGGCGTTACAGGATTTAATTTTCTTACAGCCATCTTATTTAAATATTGCTAAAAAAATCAATACTATCACCTTCTGCTAAAGTCACAATTGCTTTCTTGAACGAGTTGGTACGTCCGCTGATTACACCGGCCTTGGTATAACGGGATTTAGCCGTCCCCTGATAACGCTGGGTATTTACAGCCAATACGTTCACTCCATACATGGCTTCAACTGCTTTCTTTATCTCAATCTTATTTGCCTCTTTTGCTACGATAAAAGCTACTTTACGCTGTTTATCGGTGAGAGCTGTCATCTTTTCCGTTAAAACGGGCTTAATAATAATTTCCATCTCTTCTTGGTTTAGTTAAGATTGAACATTTCGTTAAGGCCCTCTACAGAACTTTCAACTAAAACAAGGTTTTTAGCCTTCATTACGTTGTAAGTTGCGATGTCGCTAACTCTCATCACTTCCACATTCTGCAAGTTACGGGCAGACAGAAGTACATTTTCGTTCACACCGTTACCCAATACCAACAACAGACGACCGTTGTTTACCTGCAGGTTGTTCATCAAAGCAACCATTTGTTTGGTCTTCGGAGCTTCGAAGGTGAAGTCTTCAACGACTTTTACAGCATTTGCACTTGCTTTTACAGCCAAAGCTGATTTACGAGCCAATTTTTTCAATTTCTTGTTCAGTTTGAAGCTGTAATCTCTCGGTACGGGACCAAAAATACGACCTCCTCCTCTGAACTCAGGGTTCTTAATACTACCTGCACGAGCACCTCCGGTACCTTTTTGCTTTTTCAGCTTTTTGGTACTTCCGGAAATTTCATTCCGCTGTTTTGACTTGTGAGTACCCTGACGGTTGTTGGCCAGGAACTGTTTTACGTCAAGGTAGATAGCGTGCTCATTAGGCTGAATTCCAAAAATAGCGTCATCCAACACTATCTTTCTGCCGGTTTCCTGTCCGGCAATGTTTAGTACACTTAACTCCATTACTTCTGAATAATTACGTATGAACCTTTAGATCCGGGAACAGATCCCTTCACCAACAACAAATTATTTTCAGGAATTACCTTCAAAACTTCCAAGTTCTCTACAGTAACCCGGTCTCCGCCCATACGGCCACCCATACGCATTCCTTTGAAAACACGTGCCGGAGTAGAACATGCTCCGATAGATCCCGGTTTTCTCAGACGGTTATGCTGACCGTGGGTAGCTTGTCCTACTCCACCGAAACCGTGACGTTTCACAACGCCCTGGTAACCTTTACCTTTAGAGGTACCGACGATATCGACATAGGCAGTACCTTCCAGTATGGTCACGTCGATTACATCTCCCAACTTGTGTTCTTCGGCAAATCCTGCAAACTCAACGAGTTTACGTTTCGGAGTTGTGCCAGCCTTCTTAAAATGTCCACTTAGCTGCTTCGTTGTGTGTTTTTCTTTTTTCTCATCAAAACCCAACTGAAGTGCTTCGTAACCGTCTTTTTCTATGGTTTTCACCTGAGTTACGACACATGGACCGCATTCAATAACAGTGCATGGGATACTTTTCCCCTCAACACTGAAAACGGAAGTCATTCCGACTTTTTTTCCAATTAAACCTGGTAATTTCATTTCTTTTTTAATAGGTTAATTCTTCATTTTAACGACATAGGGTTTCGCCGTTAACTACACTTTAATCTCAACTTCAACACCACTGGGTAATTCAAGTTTCATCAGCGCATCGATGGTACCTGTAGTAGAACTATAGATATCAATCAGACGTTTGAAAGTACATAATAAAAATTGTTCACGGCTCTTCTTATTTACGAAAGTAGAGCGGTTAACAGTAAATACTCCTTTGTGGGTAGGAAGTGGAATCGGACCACTAACCACTGCACCTGTAGCCTTCACTGTCTTAACAATCTTTTCAGCCGACTTGTCTACCAAGTTGTGATCGTAAGATTTTAACTTAATTCTGATTTTTTGGCTCATGTTTTTTGTTTATTATATTTAAGCGGTCGGAAAGGCCAGAGACCTCTCCGACATTAATTTTTAGATTAAATCCACACGTCCGTTCGCTTTTTCAACCACCTCTCTCGCAATATTCTTCGGAACTTCGGCATAGTGATCGAATTCCATAGAAGAACTTGCACGTCCGGATGACAGGGTACGTAATACAGTCACATAACCGAATTGTTCTGCCAAAGGAACTTTTGCCGTAATCACACGGGCACCGATACGGGAATCCATCGATTCTACCTGTCCCCGGCGACGGTTCAAGTCAGCGATGATGTCACCCATAAAGTCTTCGGGAGTAACTACTTCCAGCTTCATAATCGGTTCCAGCAATACCGGTTTTGCTTTCTGAGCAGCTTCTTTATAACCGATTTTAGCAGCCATTTCGAACGACAACGCATCAGAGTCAACAGGGTGGAAAGAACCATCGATCAAAGTGATCTTCAAAGCTTCCAAAGCATAACCTGCCAGAACACCGTTCTGCATCGCTTCTTTGAACCCTTTTTCTACAGACGGGATAAATTCCTTCGGAATATTACCACCTTTCACTTCGTTCACAAAAGTCAAGCCCTCTTTACCTTCCTCTGCAGGTTCCATACGGAAAATAATATCTGCAAACTTACCACGACCACCGGACTGTTTTTTGAACACATGACGATGATCGACAGGTACAGTAATCGCTTCTTTGTAAGATACCTGAGGAGCTCCCTGGTTACATTCTACTTTAAATTCACGACGCAGACGGTCGAGGATGATATCCAGGTGAAGCTCACCCATACCGCTGATTACGGTCTGGCCTGAATCTTCATCAGTTTTCACGCGGAAGGTCGGGTCTTCTTCAGCCAATTTAGCCAAAGCCATACCTAATTTATCCGTATCTTTCTGAGTCAGCGGTTCGATAGCGATACCGATCACAGGTTCCGGGAAAGTCATACTCTCCAGTACGATCGGTTTATCTTCAGAACACAAGGTATCTCCGGTACGGATATCTTTGAAACCTACGCAAGCGCAGATATCTCCGGCTTCCAGTACTTCTTTCGGCTGTTGCTTGTTAGAGTGCATCTGGAACAGACGGGAAATACGTTCTTTTTTATCGGTACGCGGGTTATAAACATACGAACCGGCTTCGATCTTACCAGAATAAATACGGGTATAGCACAAACGGCCGACAAACGGGTCGGTAGCGATCTTAAATGCCAGTGCCGACAGCGGAGCCTCCGGATCTACAGGGAAATGTACATCTTCTCCTGTCCGGGGATCAGTACCTTTACTGTTCGGAATATCCAACGGGTTCGGCAAATAAGCGATCACAGCATCCAACAGGTTCTGCACGCCTTTATTTTTGAAAGAAGAACCGCACATCACCGGACAGAAGTCCATGGCGATCACAGCCTTCCGAATCACTGCTTTCAGGTCTTCGACTGTGATAGAGTCCGGATCTTCAAAGAAACGTTCCATCAAAGCTTCGTCCTGCACAGCAGCAGCTTCTACCAATTTCTCTCTCCATTCCTGAGCTTCAGCCATCATATTTTCGGGAATTTCTTTCACGGTAGCTTCCATAGCACCGTTTTCCCAAACATAAGCTTTCATTTCTACCAGGTCGATAATACCCTGATAGTTATCTTCCGCTCCGATCGGAAGTACCAAAGGAACCGGATTAGCACCTAATTTCTCTTTGATTTCACGAACTGCTTTGAAGAAATCGGCCCCGGAACGGTCCATTTTATTCACGAAAGCAATTCTCGGAACACCATATTTGTTTGCCTGACGCCATACGGTTTCAGACTGTGCTTCAACCCCACCTACTGCACAGAACAATGCAACCGCACCATCCAATACACGAAGAGAACGCTCTACTTCAACCGTGAAGTCAACGTGTCCCGGAGTGTCGATGATATTAATTTTATATTCGTTTCCCTGATATTTCCAGAAACAAGTGGTAGCAGCAGAAGTGATGGTAATACCTCTCTCCTGTTCCTGCACCATCCAGTCCATCGTTGCAGTACCATCATGCGTTTCCCCGATCTTATGGTTCACACCGGTGAAATACAGGATACGTTCGGTCGTTGTAGTCTTACCGGCATCGATGTGAGCCATGATACCGATATTTCTTGTGTAATGTAAATCTCTCTTAGCCATCTATTTTTCGCCTCTAAATTAAAATCTGAAATGTGCAAATGCCCGGTTAGCTTCAGCCATACGATGGGTATCTTCTTTCTTTTTGAAAGCAGCACCTTCCTCTTTGTAGGCAGCCATAATTTCAGCAGAAAGTTTTTCAGCCATGCTGTGTCCGCTTCTCTTGCGGGAGTAAAGGATCATATTTTTTACAGAGATCGCTCTTTTACGGGCCGGATTAATTTCAGTAGGCACCTGGAAAGTAGCACCACCGACACGGCGGCTCTTTACTTCTACCTGAGGAGTAATATTTTCCAATGCCTGCTTCCAGATCTCCAGAGCAGATTTCTCTTCTTTTTTTGCCATTTTTTCCTCAACGATATCCAGTGCGTCATAAAAGATTTTGAACGCAACAGTCTTTTTACCGTCCACCATCAGGTCATTAACAAACCTCGTCACCAGTACATCGTTGAATTTTGGATCCGGTAACAGGATTCTCTTCTTTGGTTTAGTCTTTCTCATTTCTTTTCGTTTACGAATTTGTTCGTCAAGCTGCCCTTTTTGGTCTTCAACGGTTTCCCAACCATTTACTCAACTGTTTTTCGGGAACGCTTCATAAACATAATTCCTGTTAATCACTAATTTTTATTTCTTGCCCTTTCCTTTAGCTGGAGCAGCAGCCTGACCCGGTTTCGGTCTTTTCGCACCATACTTAGAACGTCCCTGGCAACGTCCGGCAACACCGGCAGCATCCAAAGTACCACGAACCAAGTGGTAACGCACACCCGGAAGGTCTTTTACACGACCGCCACGGATCAATACGATGGAGTGTTCCTGCAAATTGTGACCTTCTCCCGGAATATAAGCATTCACTTCTTTTCCGTTGGTCAATCTAACACGGGCAACCTTTCTCATGGCTGAGTTCGGTTTTTTCGGAGTGGTAGTGTAAACACGTACACAAACTCCTCTTCTCTGTGGGCAAGAATCCAAAGCAGGAGCTTTACTCTTGTCCTCGATCTTTACTCTTCCTTTTCTTACTAACTGTTGAATAGTAGGCATTTTACAAGTACTCTTTTAAAATTATTATACTTTTCTCCAAAATGGAGTGCAAATGTACTTACAATTCTAGTAACTACCAAATGTTCCTTCTACTTTTTTTGTAAAAAAGATAAGATTGTCAGAAAGTTACCTATTCAAACCCACCAGTCCTTAAGATTTCGGAAAGCCGGAAACAGATAAAAGAAAAAGAAAATCGCGATAAAATATGTCTTTATCGCGATTTTCTAAACTAAACACGGACAAGAAACCTCGTTCACTCAACCTTGTCTGCCACACTCATCAATATCTTTCCCGATAAACTATATCCACCGGTTTGGCAAAACCGCTATACTCTTTATACAAGGTCACTTTTCCATTCATCCTCTCCGGAATATCCACTATACGAATCATACCTCCATTCTCTCCACCTTTGTCCGAACCGATGATCAACCGGTATTCCATATCCAATCCTAACCTACCGTATTCACCATACTGGAACCAGTTAAATTTGATAAATGTGATTTCCTCTCCGGAAAGATCTATTTTCTCCCCGTCTCCGTCCAATATATCCAGTTTCCGCCACTCTTTATAAGCCATATCGTACAGATAAATCATATTATCGACAACGTAGAAGAGGTAACGATAATGCATGTGTACAGCAAACAATTCTGCACGTTCGATATCCGGAGCATCGATTCGGTAATAATAATTACTCAACTGAGAGAAAGAATTATACCACAAATTACCGAACCCGTGCAACCACAATTTTCCGGTATCATCACGCAAAATAACATACGAGCTGTTACCATCATGTCTGGTATTAGCAGCATAAACAAACTCTTTTCCTGTTACCATGGGAAAAACCTCATTTGCAACCGGGGGTATACGGCAGGATGTTTCATTCCAGGCAAGCCCCAGTTGTACAAACCGTCTGTTGTCCGTATCATAAAGGATAACCGGTGGTTCATAATATCCCCATACTCCATCTGCCGATGTAATGATAAAGGGAGCAACCTTAAAGGTCTTCTCTTCTCCAGCTACATTATTTCTCGGTAATTCATAAATAATTCTTCCCGATGTTTTACAATACACTTCGGTCGTTGTCAACAATACCGAACAAGGATATGTACCGGAGCCATACATCGGATCAAGACAAATCATAGCAGTCGGAACAAATACTCCCGGTATTTTCCCCATGTCGTACTTCAAATCGAATGCTTCTTCCCAAGCCAAACTTTCCGGATCCAAATAACAAGCCCCTGTTTCAGTCATCAATATGATTTTATCTCCCGATCCTGTTATATTTAACACTATACTTTTCGGTCCCTTTTTATTCGGCAGGGCATAATCGTCGAGCAAATTGCGAATCATTAATTCCTGGTTACCGTATTTAGAGATCATATCCAAACGTACTTCGCCCTTTTCGTCGCACAGCACCAACCAACCTTCAGTTGTCTGAATAATCACCTCCATGTCGAAATGTTGCCGCCAAGTCACTTCTGTCTCTTGGTCCAACACATTCAAATAAACAGCGTATTTTCCCAATGGTAAATCGATAAAATAATTCAAATTTTTCTCTTTACCAATCTCATATTCGAACTCATTACCGGTTTTATTCTCTTTCGCGACAGCCACCCAAGTATACTCATACTTTCCGCTTCCGGCAGCCAATGTGTGTTTCAGCTCCGGAACAACTTTTAGTGTATCTGTATTTTTAAATACCGTCACCAGTGTGTCCGGCATTCCTGCAATAGAAATCTCATCGATATCCTCATAACTGTAATTTCCTTTATCATCGTAACACGAATAAAGTATAACAGTCATCAACCATACAATTAAATATACATTCTTTCTCATCATATTTCATTTATTGGGCCTGTGGTCCCATTGTCATTTCCGTAATACCATCCTCTTCATAAACAGTCCGGCCCGCCGCTTTTTCGTCGGCCAGATATTTTTTCATATACGATCCGATATACCCCATGCGGGAAAGTATATAACCCGCCTCCTCGGATTTTTTATTAAACTCTTCCCGTGGAATATCCATTTCATCGCAAATCAAAGCAAACTTCTTCGCCGAAAATTCACCGAACATATATGGATTCCACTGCGAAGGCGGTTCATTCATAAATTCCGAAAACAATAATATCAGCTTTAACCGCTGCGTCTTTACCCAAGAGGTCGAATCGCTGGAACCATAATCGTAATAAGTTGTAAAATGCCCGTTAGGCAATAATTCCATATCAATTCCCTTTTCTTCCGTTTGTAAGGCTTTCGTCCGGATCATAGTTACAGGAATCACAAGAGAAACCTCTCCCTTCTTAACCACATACTCTTTCTCCAACGGTTCAAAATCCACACCTTCCACCGCATTTACCGGTGTAAATTTTATATTCACCGGACGATCGTAATCTGCCACCTTACCTATCACCTTCAGATGAATATCCTGTGCCTGTGTTTCATATTCACTGTCGACATAAGTAAAAGAAAAACGTACCGTATCCGATATCTCATTCAGATAAATGGCATCAGTACCGCTATATTCCTCATATTCTGATTTACAACTGCTCAATATTGTCAAAAGCAATATAAAAATAACATTCTTTTTCATAACTCATCTTTTAACGAAAATCGGTTTCACTTAATGGCAACGGGACGACGTATTTTGCTGCATCCATATCCAGGTCGGCATTTTCCGAATAAGAATGTAATACTTTTACATTCAAACGCTTATAATAAAAAAACAACTGTCCTTCTCCAAAAAATTCTCTCCTGTATTCGTCCCGAAGCATTCCGGCCAATTGTGTTTTATCCTCCAATTCTTTCACTCCCCTATTAAACAATACGGTATTCAGCGCATCCAACGCCTCCGTCTCATCCGTGGCTGTCTCTGCAATAATGTAATACATTTCCGTCATCCGAATCAAAGGGATCAACTTAGTCCATACCTCAGTCGACGACACGTCTTCATACTTATGGAAACACCTGTAGTCCCGGGTAGTGCCTTCCAACCAAATCGGTCTGTTACGCCAATCCAGCAAATCCCAAGTAAATAAATCATCGATATGTTTTTTAGGTGAATACACTTGTGCAGGCTCCAGAGTGGGACTGAAATAATTCGTAAAAATCTCTTCACGTGCATTATAATAAGCTGCAAACAACAATTCTGAAGAAAAGATCCTGTCCGGATTTCTCGTATTATCCATAATCTCCCGGCGTTCGGTCCAAGGGAACCATTGTTCTTGTACAGCTGTCACGGCTTTTGCTTCCCGATAAGCTTCCGCCTTATTGTCCGCCCATAAATATACCCTTGCTTTTAAAGCTTTTACCGCATAATAGTTCAAGCGTTGTGTACGATAAGTATAATAATTCAACCCATCTTCCGAATCCTGGTTTTGCGGTCCTTCTTCAATAATCGGATCAGACTCACCTAACAAACGTTCCGCCTCATCCAAATCTTTCAGTACTTTCTCCACAACCTGAGTAGCCGGTAAAAGGGAGGTTGCCGAAATTGAATATACCGTATTATAAGGAATAGACAAATCGGCTTTATTGGTAGCATATACCGGTCCAAACAAACGTAACATATCAAAATGCAGAAAAGCACGAAGTGCCATCGCCTCACCGATAATCATTTTCCGCATTTTTCCTGTCAACACTTCCTCATTTTTTTCCGCATATTCCAATAATTTATTACAATTGGCAATCAGCGAATAGGCTTTCTCCCACACTGCAGCGAACTTACTCTTCGCATAATCTATGGTATAATTATATGTTCCCAACCGATAAGCATTTGTCGTATTCCCCGAAAAATCATACCGTTGCGCTAAAATCTCTACGGCATCTACCGATAATTCACCTCCATAAAGCGCATTATTGCTCAATTCCACATAAATTCCATTCAGAGCAGTGCGAAACCCTGATTCCGTACTGAACAGCTGCCCGTCGGTCACCTGATCTTCCGGCTGCACATCCAACCAAGAGTGACATCCCGAAAATATACCCGTTATACAAACAAGTAATCCTATCAATATATATTTTCTATTCATAACTTCCATTTTTAGAACATTGCAGACAATGAAAACGAGAACGAACGGGCAAACGGATACTCAATTCCCCGCTCCTCCTTGATCGAAGAAATACGGAATAAATCCGTCGTATTCGCTTGTAAACGCAAAGACTGGATTCCCAGTTTCTGTACTGCTTGCGATTCAAAATCATAACCGACCGATATGGATTCGGCCTTGATATAATTCTCCCGCAATACAAAACGTGAAGAGATGGGTGTCGTTTCGGTTAGTGAAATTCCTTTAAACTTAGCATGATCCCCCGGTTTTTGCCAACGGTCATGCAAAGCGCGTTTGTCCTGATTGCTTTTCAAGCCAGCCAACGAAATATTCTCCACTTTATTATAAGTAGCCTCCGTAAACACATCTGCCCCCAAGCTATATCTGAAATAAAGCGAGAACGAAAAACCTTTCCAATATAAAGTACTACCTAATACACCTTCTAATTTGGGTTCGGAATTACCGACAACCACTTCATCCTCCGTATCGTACTCAAACGTATAAGTACCTTCTTTGGTCAAAAACAACTCACGACCGTCAGACGGATTGATCCCCAGCGAACGTACAGCCCACAAAGCCGTAGGACTTCCCCCATCATAATACCGTACCAAGCTCGTATTCAGATTCTCCTTATTGAATTGATCCAGGCTATTGCCAATATCTTCATACTTCGCCTTCTGGTGTTTAAAACTGGCACTCAATGTCCAATTTATCCGCTCTTCCGGATGATAAACAGGTGAATATTTCACCGTTCCGCTAACCCCCTGAGTCCGCTGGCTCCCCACATTCGTCATCACTCTCTTCGAACCGACTGACGAAGGCACCGATACTGCAGCTAACAAAGGATCCGTCAATTTGTCATAGTAATCCAAATTTACATTTAAACGGTTGTTCAACAAAGTCAAATCCAAACCAATATTTTTGTCCAGAGTCTTTTGCCACTTCAAATCAGGATTACCAAAATTCGCCACTAACATACTGGTTCCAAATGGATTTTGATTCCCGTTATTAAACACATATGTAGTATAAGACTGATAAGAACTAAAATTCTGATTACCCGGATTACCAATAGAAGCCCTCACTTTCAAACGATCGAGCCAAATACAATTTTCCATAAACCTTTCATTATGTATATTCCAAGCTATCCCTACAGCCCATGTCTCCGAATAGCGTTTGTTTGTACCGAATACAGACGTACCGTCCATACGAACATTCGCATCCAGTAAATAACGGTTATCAAACGAATATCCGCCGTTAAAATAAAAACTATTCGAACGACTGACTGTTTTACCATAAACCGGCTTGCCATCCTGTAGGTAACCACTTGAAAAAGAAGGACGTCTAAAATCTCCGATCGGAAAACCCTGTGAAGTGTTTTCCTCCGAAGTTGCCTCATCCGACCGCATACGTGCCCCCAGTACCGCATTTACCTGATGTTTTTCGCCTAACACTTTACCGTAGCTGAGGGTAACATCACCGTCATAATAAAAACTCTTCCCCACCCCACTTTTATACTCTCCCTTTTTATCGAAAGATACATTATCATATACCGGGTCTCCGGGTGAGATAAAATTATCCGATTTCGTCTGGCTCAAACCAAGTCCAAATCGTCCCCGTAATACCAGTTCCGGTAAAAATCGTAACTCTGCATTCAACTTATTGTCGAACTTCGACCGTTCGCTCAAATTAAAACTATTCAACGTTGCATTATAAATCGGATTCTCTACCCGATAAACTCCCGAATAAGTATCCATATCTATCAGATAACGCTCTATTTTTCCGTTTCCCGCATCTTTTCTATAATAAGGATTGGCTTTCGCGAAATCTGCAAACGACACAATGGGATCCTCTTGTTTATAATAATCGTAAGACATTTTATTACTGATAGAAGCAATCCCCTTCCGATAAGTCAAATCAAAATTAGCTCCGATCAACTCGTTCCAGGATTGTTCCATCACCCCGTTCGTCCGATTGTAGGTAAATCCCAATCCGTAACGGATTGCCTCATCCCCTCCTTCTGCATAGATATTATGCTTATGGGTAACAGCAGTCCGTACCGGTTCACCCAACCAATAAGTATTCACCCCCCGTGCAATCTCCGCACGATTGATATTATATAAACTATCCAAAAAAAGTTGTTCGTCGGGATTCCCCATAGCCGAAACATATCGTCCGGCCTTCTGTTCGAACTCCAGTTTTTCCTCCGCATTCATCAAATTATAATCTGACAAATCCGGAACCGATATATACAAATTCCCGCTATAGGTTACCCGGAATTTACCCGGCTCCGGTTTCTTTGTCTCGATCACCACCACACCATTGGCTGCTTTAGAACCATAAATAGCCGTTGAAGCGGCATCCTTCAGAATAGTCACCGAAGCTACCCGATCCATATTCATATCCACCACTGTTTTCAAATCGGTCTCGAAACCATCTAAAATAAATAAAGGTTGGTTCGGGTCGGTCCCGAATTCCTCTTTCAACCCAATCACACTACTCTTGCCACGGATTTCGATATCGGGCAAACGATTCGGGTCGGAGCCATAATCCCGGCTCTCCATAATCGTAAACGAGGGATCGAGGGTTTTCAAGCTCTGCAACACATTTTGTCCTCCGATACGCTTCAGTTCCTCGGATTTGAATGTAGTTGCCGAACCGGTAAAACTCTCGGACTTCCTTTCGTAAATACCGGTTACCACTACCTCGTCCATCTCAGCGATCTTTTCGGTCAATACAACCGTTAACTCTTTTTCTCCCTGCCAGGTCACTTCCCGAGTTTCCATCCCCACAAAGGAACAAACAAGTACCATTTGTTCGGTTTGCGGAATTTCAAGGACAAATTTCCCATCCATATCCGTCGCGACTCCCGTAGTCGTCCCTTTGAGCATTACCGTCACTCCGGGAAGCGGTACTCCGTTTTTATCCGTTACCACACCACTCACCTTGTGACTGTTTACCTGCGGTTGTTCCTGTGGCTTTGTGTCTTTTAGCCTCAATACTACCGTTTGATCTACAATCGAATAATCCAAATCTGTATCTGCAAGACATTTTTCCAACACATCGCTCAATTTTTCATCCACAAAATGAAAAGTGAGATTTTTTACCCGCTCTACCTGTTCATCCTGATACAAAAAGGTGTAATTCGTAGATTTTTCCAGAATCGCAATAATCTCCGCCAGATTGACATTCTGCACCTCAAAAGAAACTTTCCTCAATTGAGCATATGCACTTGCCAACATCGGAAAAGTCAAGAAAAACAGGAAAAATGTAAAAAACACGATTTTTCTACACCTTTCCAGCAATCTTCCTGGCATAAGAAGATCACATGTTCCATTTTTTTTCATAAATTTGTACAATTAAGTTAAACACTAAACGGCTCTTTGCCGTTTTGAAAGGGCAGAGTACCCACATACTCTGTCCTGTTTATTTTTCGGTTATAAAGATCTTTCTCCCTTCCACCTTGAATCGGATTCCTCCTGTCATTTCCAGCATACTGACAATATGTTCAAAGTCATCATACCGTTTCAGATTCCCGGAAAACGACACTTTTTTCAAGGATTCATTTTGGAATACCGCCTCTACATTATACCAACGTGAAATAATATGCATAACCTCTTCCAGAGAGCGTTTTCGAAACACGAACTTTCCCTCTTTCCACGCAATGTAAGGGAAAACATCTACTTTCTTTTTTTCCAAATTACCATCGGTTCCAACCACCCCCTGTTCACCCGGCATCAAAATAACCGTTTGATCGGCAACAGCAAAGCGGACAGCACCTTCGACAAGAGTCGTCTCGATCCGATTCTCCTCTTCATAAGAATAAATATTAAAACTAGTACCCAATGCTTCTATCTCCGCCTCTCCGGTGACCACGACAAAAGGATGTTCTTTATCTTTTGCTACCTGAAAATAAGCCTCTCCTGTCAAAAATACTTTCCGTTCAGTACCTGTAAATCGCACCGGATAACGTAATTCGGAAGCCGAATTCAGATTCACAACCGTACCATCCTGCAAAGTCACCGAATACTCTCCGCCTCTCGGAATTTGTAAAATATTATATTGAATTTTCCCGGTCTGTTGCCGGCCGATATAGCTCAAACGTTCTTTAGCAGTGTGTATTTCAGCACCAGGTTGTATCAATACCGAATCCACGCCCGGGCCCCCTAACAAAATCCGCTCTCCATCGGCAAGTATCAGTTCCGCTTTCACATTTCCAGGTAAAATATTTTCAGTCATCAGCCCGAGCGGATACCGATCACTTTTATCCCGCAGTACAAAATAAAAAAGCCCGCTAACCAACAGCAACAATACCGAAACAGCAACAGCAGTCACTTGAAACAACCGGACTCGCCTCAAGCGATGTTCACATTTTTGCCGTACCTTTAGATAGGCCATCACCAAATCCACCTGTTCCCATTGTTTACTTTTCGAAATGATAAACTCCGAAGTCAGAACCCGACGATACAGTAGTTCATTCTCCGGAAATTCCTGTCGCCACTTTCCAAGCGTTTCCTCCTCCTTTTCGGTCAACTGTCCCTGGACAGCTTTCGACAATAAAAAAGCAACTTCCTTATAATTTTTAAACTCTGCCATAGAAGCTTTATTTATTCATTACACTTATACGACACTTCAAAAACAAAAAGGAGGTAAAAGAAAATTGTTAAAAGTGAAAATAAATGCTCTTACCGTTGGATAGATAAAAGTAAATAGCAGAAAACAAACGAATTAAGAAAACAGGACAGCAGGAAGAAAAAGAAATAATTTTCCAAATTTTTCCTTTAAAATTTTCCTGGCTATCTGCTTTTGCTTTTTTACGGTCTCTACTGCAATATCTAATTTTTCTGCAATTTCTTTAGCACTATAACCTTCTAATGTTAAAGAAAACACTGTCCGGCAAGCAGGAGGCAAATCCTCCATTGAATTCATTACCAAACGGAAAGTCTCTTCTGCTATATAATTATTGATTTCAGTAATATCTACCTCTTCTGTAAAAGAACGCGTTGCTTCATTTCTTATTTTTTCAGCCCGCAAATAATTAAAACACTTAAAACGGACCATCTGGTAAACATAAGCAGAAAAATCACCGACAGCACTCCAACGTTCCCGGGTTTCCCAAAGCTTCACAAATACTTCCTGTACCAGATCTTCAGCTATAGTTTTGTCTCCCACATAATATAAAGCAAAAGAAATCAGAGATGGGTAGTAATCTATAAACAAATTACGGAAAATTTCATCTTCTTCTATTCCTTTGATTCTAAAATATTTAGACATAAAGCAAAAACGATTCTAATAAAAGAATTCATACAGCGGCACAGATCTATAACCCGCTCATGGCCAAACAAAATTAAAGATTAAAACAGTACCAGCCAAATTTTTATCATCTATTATGAAATTACAATTAAAACATAGGGAGCAACCCTCGTCCGACCTGATCGGACAAACTTTTTCGAATATCCCTAAATAAAGACGTGTTTCAGAAAATACCTTCTCCTGAAAACACGTCTTCAAAGCATTAGTTCGTTCTCCTTATTTTTTATCTAAATATTGCCCGTGAATGGCATGAAGATGCAGATAAGGGTAAAGTGCCGTAGAAAGGACAGGAGCAGGGAAAAAAGGTTCGCTGGCCATCAGTTCATAAGCTTTTTTATAATCCCCACTTTTGGCATGAGCAGCAGCTAGATAAAGCAACGTCTCCTTACAGGGACTATGCTCCAACGCCTTTTCCGCCATCCCGATGGCTTGTTCAATTAATTCCGGATCTGTTACAGAATCGTCAAAAAAACCAGCAATAATGAGAGTATAAAAAAACTGACGATACAAATAAAGATGTTTATCGCCATATTTATCTGCTACTTTCCTGGCCAAAGCCATACCTTGTTTGAAGTTTTTCTCAAACAAGGTGCGTTCCATATCCAGAATCTCCAAATACATCGGTGCATAACACGATTTTGTCTTACGAACCATTTCAAGGTGGGCTCGGTATTTCTCTGGATTCTTCAGATTGGCAGAGCCGGCACGCACCATCATACGATACATATTCACCCAAAAATCATCTCCCTTTTCATACCCCTGATAAATATCCGCATACCGGTTCAAACAGCGGAAAACAATATCGTCTTCCGGCGTACGCATAAATCCCCGCATCAACAAATAGTTCTCCTTTTGCTGCAACTGCTCTTCCGTAAGGGTAGAAAAATAGCTTAACAAGCAACCCTTTACCTGGTCGGGATGTATCCGTTGGAGGAGCCCTACCACATATTCCTGCACCAACTCCAAAGAGCGTTCACCGCTTTCCCAACGTTTCCGGGCAATTTCCAACCGGGCACTTAAATCAGACTTGGCAGCTTCTTCGGCATATCGGATAAAATCTTCCGGAGAAACAGAACCCGTACGAGTATCCAATAAATTACCTCGGGCATCCAACCAAAAAAAGGAAGGATAACCGTTCGCCTGATAGTGCTTAAAAAAAGCGTGAGAACTTTCTTTTTCCGCATCCAATTTTAAACAAACAAACTTATTGTTATAATAGTCACCAACCTCCTGACGAGTAAAAACATTCTTGGCCATCATTTTACAGGGGCCGCACCAAGAGGTGTAAACGTCTACAAAGATTTGCTTCCCTTCCGCCCGGGCTTTCTGAAGTGCTTCCTCATAGGTGCCATGAAAAAATTCAATGCCTTGCGCATATATACTCCCCATAGCCAGGACCCCAAAATACAATAACGCTAAAACCCTTTTCATTCCGTTACTCATATTTTTCGTTAATATCGATGACTTTATCACAGAAACCCGTCTTTTTGAACACACTGTCCAAGTGAATACCACCGGTGGAATTCACTTCGTAGAATACGACCCCTCCCTGACGTTCCGTACGGTTCAAATCCCGCACAGCCAAACGCACCTGTTGGGATATCCGGGTTGCAGAAGGATCAGACTCAGTAGGAGCCGGCACCGTAATATCCACAAACTGTATACCGGTTACCTGCATATTTTCAATGGCCTGCATATCCTTTTGCAGAACTTCCAATGATGAACTTGTAGAAGCATTCAACTGATTTACTGCAAAAGAATAGACCGCATTTTCCGTAGCGTACATCAAAACATCCTCATATTCCGGATTCGCAGCAAATCCAATTGCTTCATGCAAATGAGGTGCAACAGCAGCAGTGACTTCCGTCTTGCTGATGCTGCGGAAACTGTTATTCAACAAAGAAAACTTATACATCCAGTATTTGCCGTCTTTTTTATTCAACAACAGCATCCAGGCTCCCAACTTTGCTTCTGAAAGAGGACCCCAGCATTTCAGCTCCAATCCCGTCCCCAAATTGCTGCCATCAAAGATCCCCGGATCGTTGTCCGCTTTACTAAACGTTTTCAGACTCCCCTGATTCCACGGATTGTGCACAATCAAACGCCCGTACAGCTCATCGAAAAACACAGGATTAGAACCGACAGCCAACACATGGGGGGCTACCTGATATTCCCGCGGTTCGTTCATCAATACCAATCCCGGTTCCCAATTGATTGCCTGCATATTAGTAGCCCTCTTGCAAACCATGCCATTCACAATAATATAATCAATCATACCCCCTTTATAATACAATTCCGGACTCATTTCCGATGCCTCGAAGTGATGGTCACAGGCTTCCCTCATCGTCTTGATTTTCTCAAAAGAAAGCGGACTGGCCACCACACCTCCGTTTTCATCCCGGCAAAAAATCAACTCCTGTTTCAGAAAAGTGGCATAAGCATTCGGATTCACCGAGAATATCCGGGTAGGATTTCTCCCCAAAAGTTGTTTATTGGCACTTTCATATACATCCTCAAGAACCGTATTACTCTCATCATCTGGGATGAAATTAACTTCCGCCAGACCATTCTCTTCACACAAAAGAACAGTTCCTTTGGTAAACTGCGTACGCACCTCAAGTTCCCTTTCCTCCCGGTAAAAAACACCGGTTGTATTATCTGTTACCTTCAACGCCAGGGTATAGGCTTCCCCAGGGGTGAGAATGGACGGTTCTGCCAATACATCCAACTCCCTTTCCCGACCTAATGTGTCTGCTTCATTACGGGTAGTCGTAGTATAAGCATACCAAACGTAGGACAAATTACTCTCGTCATTTTGAGAAGTCCGGATGACCGGCGTACATTGTAAACGATTATATAACAATACAGAATACCGCTCTTGTAACCCCTCTATCGTGACCTGATTCAACACCTTGAATTCATCAATCGTTTTGTCATCCACACATCCTGCCAAAACAGACAACATGCATACCACTCCTATATATTTTATTACTTTCATCATAATACATCAAATTAGAAAGGATTCCACACTGTAATCAAATTACCATCTTCATCATATTCCGTATGAGTTGCATAATACTCACACACGACACGCCCCTGCTGCATCCAATAACTGTAATAATTCAATCCGCCCCATCCTATCAACTCTTCCTTTGTTAAAGGAAAATCATGTCCCATAAGTAAAATGCAACGCTGATGCTTCACTTTTGAATACTCCCCGAAATAGAGAGCTAATGGCATATCCCAATAAGCAGGTTTCACCAATTGATTGGTTATCATCAGACGCATATTTACCCGATCAGGATACCCTAACGATAAACTTTCCGTCGCTTTCAACGACAATTCCAGCATCACAGTTGCCTCATCCAATTCCGCTCCGGGTTTCATTACCACCACCGGAAAAGAAGAAACCGATTTATCAGCTTCATAAGTAAACCGATGCTGCAGCGTTTCATAATGTTTTCCGGCCACCGCCGAGGAATTTTCCGAAACAATGACTTCATACTCCCCCGCCTCATCCAACAAATCTCCCAACAACTTGACATGAATCTGAATCGTATCCCGGTCCGTGTCTTTCATTCGAAAAGAATACACCAAACTATCTGCCCCCACTACATAATCCGGGAAATAAATGCCAGGCGTGTCCGTATACACCATACGTTCGTTTTCCGAACAAGATGCCAACACCAGCATTGCCATAACTATCGTATATAAATATTTCATAATCCGCATTTTTATTCTATTAAACCAAAATCCAATTCATCATCCGGCAAGGGTATCACATACACCTCTTCCGGCTCAATCGCTACCGTCCGGTAAACCCCGATACGTTTCAGTCCTAAACGCTTATAGTAGTAAAACATCTGCCCTTCACACATAAACTCCTTGCTATACTCCTTGGCAATCTCCGCTTGCAGGTCAGTGACCTCTGTCATCGCAGCCAATCCCCGATGGGCACGTAAAGTATTCAGATAAGCTAATCCCTGATTGGCCGAACATTCAGCAGCAATGTAATACAATTCAGACAAACGAATCAAAGGGATACAACCCACATTGACATACTTCCCCGGCATGACGGCAGTAGCAGAATTGGTTTCCTGAAACCACAACTTCAACCGATAATCATCATCCGCCGGATCTTGCTGTGCAAACAATTTGTTCCGGTTATTGATACTGATACTTAAAGCTGTGGAACTATTAGTAATACCGTTTTTTATAACCGACTCCCCGAAATAAACATCGATATTATCCTGCATTTTCCCTTCCTCCAAAGCAAACAACAACTCACTGTCGAATAAACGCTCATCGGTTGCAGCCGCAGTAGTAAGTGAAAACGGTGCGACGGGTTCACTTCCCGGCTCTCCCACAATCTCCCGGGCAGCTTCCAAAGCATCCGGTAAATTGCCGGCATACAGTTGCACCCGGGCCAGCAAAGCCGTCACGGCATAATAATTCAAATGCTTTTGCCGGTTCCGCAACAACGGATGATTCCGATACAAAGATTCCAGTTTCGCATAATTCGGCCCATAGGGGTCAACCTCCCGCATCAATTCACGTGCCGCGTTCAAATCTTTCACGACCTTCTCCAAAACAGCTCCCACCGTCAGCTGATGCTGCGGCAGATTAGTATACGACTCCAGATAAGGGATGGCTTTTCGCTCCTTGTCTATTGCCGGAGAGGCGGAAAACAACCGCAACATATCAAAATGAAGCATACCGCGCAAAGCTAAAATTTCTCCCTTATAGATACGATACACCTCATCACCCGAAAATACCCCCCGTTGCTCATCGATAAACATCAGCATAGCATTCAAATTGGCAATGCCCTTGTATTGCCGGCTCCAAATCGTAGATAAGACCTCCTTATCATAAGGCTCCCTGTAAAGATAATCTTTCGTCTTGATATACCGGTGGGTATTCCCGGAAATATTATAATACTGCGCCAGCACATCCACATAGCCGAATGAAAGCTGACGTCCGTAACTTTCGGGAGCAGACATCAACGAATAGACACCTGTCAACACATCCCGAAAACCGCTTTCCTGTTGGAACAAATCTTCCGCCTTCACATCCGATTTCGGAGACACGTCAAACCAATTCTCACAGGCGGCGGAAAAAAACAGCATCCCCAAACATACCGGTAAATATATTAACTTTTTCATTTGCTTCTTAATTAAAAGGTTACTTGTAAAGCTACAGAATAATTCCGGGCAAACGGATAGGAGGTACCCCGTTCCATTTTAACCGTCGAGGCGCGAAATACATCATTACCGATTAACGACAGTTTCAGACGCTCAATCCCATAATGCCGCAGACGCCCCGCATCAAACTGATAAGAAAGATTCAATGACGACAAGGTAATGTAATTCTCCTGCTCGATAAAACGGGAGGTCGGCATGGTCGCCTCCGTATTGCTGATGGCTTTGAATTTTGCCACATCGCCCGGCGTTTTCCAACGATCGTATAACACCCGGCGATCTGCATTCTCCTTCGGGTCTACGTTTTCTACCTTATCCACTAACGTCTGATTATACACATCAGCACCATAGCTGTAACGGAAATAAGCATTCAGCTGAAAACCCTTATACATAAACATCGTTCCGAAATTCCCTTCAAATTTCGGGTCGCTGCATCCTAACGGTTTATAATTATCCGTACTCCATTTATTGACTTTATCGTCATTCAGCGCAATAAATACTTCTTCTCCCGTATTAGGGTCGATACCTATGGACTCGTTCGCCCAAATCATATTGATGGATTTACCTTCCTGATAACGCACCATGGGAGCTCTGGTTTTCCCCTCCTCTATCTCCCCATTCATTTCATCATCCTGGGATTTGTTATAAGCTGCCAGTGCATCATTCAGTTTCATCAACCGGTTTTTATTCTTCACAATATTAAAGAACACATCCCACTGCATACGTCTGTCAGCATCCTTTAGCAAAACACCCCGGAGATTTAATTCCAATCCCTTATTTTCTATCTCGCCCAGGTTGTCTTTATAAGAAGCAAAACCGACAGACGGAGCCAGCAACACATCAATCAATACCGATTTCGATACATCCTTATAAATATTGAAATAACCGCTCAACCGACTGTTCAATAAAGTAAAATCAACCCCAACATTCAACTTTTCTGTCTGCTGCCATTTCAGGTCCGGATTACCGAAAGCCTTCAATAACGCCCCGATATAATCATCATAGGTCAATCCGTCAATAGCCGATTCCTTATACGAATACATCATCATCGCCTGGAAAGGGTAGAAATTCTGACCACCGGTTGTCCCCCACGAACCGCGGATTTTCAATTCATTTACATACGGATTTTCAGCCAACCATTTCTCATGGTGCAGGTTCCAGGCAACACCTACAGAACCGAACGTCCCCCACCGCTTAGATGAACCGTATACAGAAGATCCATCGCTACGAACCGAAAAGTCTACTAAATAGCGGTTATCATACCCATAATTAAAATTTCCTACCACACCCATCAGACGACTGACCTCATAATCACCACTCGGTTTATCGCCGTCCTGATACTCTACCCCCATACCGATATGGTCCATCTTGTCATTCGGGAAATTATAAGCCGTGGTAGTAAACAAGTCGTTTTTCGTTTCTTTGATATTCCAGACAAAAGTAGCATTGAATAAATGACGGTTCACCTCTTTCGTATAAGCAGCCATAACATTCGCATCATACGAGAAATCATCCGTAACTTTTTTCTCATAACTGCCCTTCAAATCCTTTTCATAAAAAGAATTATGCCCGGCAGGTAAAAAACGGTCTTCAACCGTCATCTTCTTATTCAATGACACGGCTGCCTTCAATTTTAATCCCTCTAAAACATCCCATTCTACGGAAAAATTGTCAATAAAATTCTGATAGGTAGTCTCGAACTTCGTACCCAATGAAGCATTATACAAAGGATTCAATGCATATTCCTCCCCGTCACCGATTTTCAATACCTGCTTGATATGACCGTTTTCATCATACGGATAAAGATACGGATTCATATAGGTATAATCCGAAAATGTGCCATAAGGAGAATCCTTCTGTTTCACATGATCATACGTTAAATTATTCATAAACCGCAAATTCTTATAACGATATTGCAACTTAATGCCGATACCGATATTTTGACGCCCGGAACCTTTCATTATACCTGTTTTATTCTGATAATTCAGGTCTAATCCATACCGCAACCGGGCATCCCCCCCCTCCAACAACAAAGAATGCTTATGACTGAAACCAAGCGCATGAATCGGTTTCTTCATCCAATCGGTATTCACCCCTTGCTGAACCAACTTCAAACGTTCATTGTATGCCTCCTGCAATTCTTCCTTCATTCCGATATTCGGATGCGAATAAAGTCCGGCCAATTGCTCATACTCCAATTTTTCCGATGCATTCATCAGATTGTAATCGCTCAGGTCAGCAAAATTAAAATCACCGGAAAAATGATAAGAAACACGCAATTCTCCCATCTCCGGAGCTTTAGTCTCTACAACGACAACCCCGTTCGCCGCCCGCGAACCATATATAGCAGTTGCCGCCGCATCCTTCAACACGGTAATGCTCGATACCCGATTAGGGTCTAAGTCGAAAATTTTTTCCGCCGACACCTCGAAACCGTCCAAAATAAAAGTCGGCATATTAGGCGAATTCTCATAATCCGACTTCAGATTGCCACTGCCATGGATTTGAAATTCAGGTATATGGTTCGGATCACTACCTGCTGTGATATCCTCCATCAATTTAAAAGAGGGGTCTATCGTCGATAAGGCCGACAAAATATTTCCGGTAGAAATCTCCCGCAACTTCTCTCCCGAAAACGTAGTGGCAGCTCCTGTATAACTATCTTTCTTCCGCTGGAAATAACCGGTAATCACCACCTCGTCCATTTCAGCTATCGCCTCTTCCAATACCACATTCAGCTCTTTTTCTCCCCTCCACTTTACTTCTTTGGTTTGCATACCGACAAACGAAAATACCAAAACGATACTGTCGGCCTTAGGTAATTCAATGGTAAACCGACCTTCTACATCCGTAGCGACACCCAGCGTCGTTTCTTTCAATACCACGGCAACACCTGGCAATACATGGCCATCTGCGTCTTTCACAATCCCTTGAAGCAAAAGTTTTGTGGGAGTCATGCGTACCTGATCATTGATATTTTTACGCGAAATCACAATGGTATGATTCATTAGTTTATAAGTCAGACCGGAATTCTGCAAACATTCGTCCAACACCACTTTCAGGTCCTCATCTTTAAAGTTCAGTTCCAAATCCTGTACCTGTTCGATTTGGGCATCCTCATACAGAAAAATATAGCCCGATTCTTTCTCTAATAACTGAATCACCTGCTCCAATGAAGCATTCTTTACCTCCAAAGAAACCTTTGCGATCTGACTATACACATTCGCAGACAACTGAAAAGAAGAAATACACAAAAACAAGATTAAAAACTTCATCATTAAATACGTTTTTAACCATCTTCTTTGAAAAAGAAGACATCGGATTCCATTTTTTTTCATAAGTTTGTAAATTATAATGAAACATTTCCGGCTTAGCCGGTTGAAAGGCGGAATAGTGCCAATATTCCGTCTTTCTTTATTTTCTTTTAGCTATAAAAACTGTATTGTCTTTTATGGTGCAATTTATGCTCCCGATCGTTTCGATCATTTTCATCAATGCCTCGAAACCTTCATAACGCATCATACCCCCTGAAAAGGTAATCTCTTTAGATTCGTCGTCTTCGAAATAAACCTCGACATTATACCACCGGCTCACCATGGCCATGATATCTTCCAACCGCTGCTTACGGAAAATAAAACGCCCCTCTTTCCAGGCTACAAAAGGATAAACCTCAACTGCACGTTTCTGAAGTCGTCCCTCTTTATCCAAAATACTCTGCTCGCCGGGTTTCAAAATAACCCTATCCTCTATAGATTCGAAACACACCGTTCCCTCGACCAATGTCGTCACTATTTGCCCTTCTTCCGAATAAGAGCGTACATTAAAACCGGTCCCTAATACCTGGATTTTAGAATCACACACTTCTACAACAAAAGGATGTGCAGCATCTTTTGCAACCTCGAAATAAGCTTCCCCTGTCAATTGAACTTTACGTTCCTCACCACCGAATTGCAACGGAAAATGAAGTTCTGATTCGGAATTCAGCCACACTCGTGTTCCGTCTGCCAGTGTCATTGTAAATTCTCCTCCCCGGGGAATAGACAACAGATGGTAGGTTTCGGTATTTTCCGGCTTCCCCTCTTTCTCTGCCTGTAAAAGCATGCCACTGGAATCGATACGGATATGATTTTGCGCAGTAGATATAAGCATTGCCGAATCTCCGATATGCCAAACAGAACCGTCAGCCAGGGTTAAAACTGCCTTTTTACTACCGGGTTGAATAGTTTGAGTCAGTAAAAGGGGATCGCCAGGACTATCCTGGTGAAACCATCCCCATCCTAGTCCTAAAACCAATAAAATTCCAGCCGCCACACCATAACGGCGGATACGCCTTCTCCGTCTGTAGTTCTTTAATTTCCGGTAAGCCCGGACAGGATCATAACAGTATTGTTGCTGTAATCGTTCTGCCAAAGTTTCTGAGTTTCCCAACTTATCTGCCATCTTTTCAACCGGACTATCCTGATCCGGCTGAATGTACTCTTCTTCTTTCTTCCGTAAAATATAGCTTAGAACCTTTTCAGAAAAATCATATATATCATTCCATGTATTCATACCCTTTTTATTATATAAACACATGAAATCAAAAAACGGGTAACAGAAAATAACTAATATTTAAAAAAATCTGAAAAGAAAGAGTACAACAAAATCCCCCATACCATTCCCATGCGTTCACGGACGATAGCATAAGCCCGCTTTTTCTGCATTTTCACCGTATTTTCGGAAACTTCCAGTAGCTGTGCGATCTCCCGGACTTTCAAGCCCTCGAGGCTTAAATTCATAACTTGTCTCTGTTGATCGGACAATTCGGAAAGGACCGAACGGAGTTTTGCGATCACACTTTCTTCAATGGCCAAATCGATAGCCATTTCTTCGGTATAGGAAATCTCGGAAGTATAATTTCCCAATAACCGACGGGCATTGTCCCGATCACGAATCATATTCAAAGCCCTGTTGTATACTGCTTTGTAGAGCCAGCCAGCCAAAGATTTGACATTCGGAAATTGCAAGGAAGAATCCCATAACCCGATCATACACTCCTGAACAATATCCTCCACTCCGACATTTTCATGGGTCAGCTTGGCCACATAAGTACACAATGCCGGATAAAACTCCTCGTACAATTGCTGCCAGGCAGTTTCTCTTTTTTTGTTCAGGTCTACTATAAATCGTTCATTATCACGCATACTTCTCCTCCGGTTGCGTGACAAATATAAAGAAAAAAATAAAAAATAACTCTCCTCTAAACTAAAATCAGTCCAGACACCATTACCTAATGACAACAGTAATAATGGATAAAAAGGATGCTCACCGACGAGAACATAGAAAAGGAAAACGAAACATTACCCCCGTCCCTTTGTTTCGTTCTATTTTTCTTTTTACTTTTGTAATGGGTTTCATGATAACTTATGTTATAACCCTCAGGACCAGAAAATGTTGGAGCAGGATCTGGTCCTTTTTATCTCAGGCGCCTGAGCGAAAAGAATGCAAATAACAGAGAAGCGGGAAACTCTTTTCTAAGAATTTTGAGTCCCAACGAAATATGAGTTTTGACAGTATTCACGGAAACACCCAGTATTTCAGCGATTTCTTTATATTTTTTACATTCGATAAAACATAGCCGCATAACTTCTCCACAACGATCCGGAAGCTGATTGATCCGGTTCATAATTTGCCGGATCAATTCTTCATGTTCGGAATAATCGGTCTCGGCATAGAGCAGATTTTTATACGATTCATTCTCTTCGTGCCGGGCCCTTACTTTCAAATGATCCAGGTAGTTCAGTGAACGGTTACGGGTAAGACTCAAATAGTAAGGCAACATCGGTTGAGTAAAATCTATTTTTTCACGTTGCGTCCATGTTGTCAGAAAAACATCATGTACAATATCTTTGGCAATATCCGCATCCTTCACAAAGCTCATCGCATGAAAACACAATGGCTTGAAGAACCGCTTAAACGAATCTTCAAACTGTAACTTAAACTCACATTCACTTACATATCCTAACATATTATCTTTTTATCTTTGCCGGAATATTGATTTACGTGCAAATATAATTTTTTTAAGGATATTAACAAAGTATTTATTCCGGAAGGTTCCCTGCTATAAAAGATCACTGAATCGGTAACATACGGCAATCCCGGAACCGGGATTGCCGTATATTTACCGACGATTTACCACCAGGGATTAGAATCGTATCCTTTAGCCACGACACATTTTCCCATCACATTCCGGTGAAGGGTCACCTCCTTGCTCATCAGATCCACAATCGCAAAAGAACCCTTGTATTCTTTCGGACTACCGGCATCATAAGTAGCAATGATCAACTGAGTTTCTTTTGCCGAAACTGCAACTGCTACGGGTTTACCGATATCGTCCGGCAATGTCACGAAATCGGCAAGCGTGGGTTTTAATACCGGAGTCGTATAGACCTTATTGCCCACCACAAAATACCAGTCGTTTTCAGCGACCAATACGCCCTTGGTATCGGCATCGGCACCAGCCAAAGGAAGAGTTTCCATTTCCAACAAATGTCCGTCTTCATTCACTGCAGGTTCTTCTTCCGTCGCTTTTTTGAAATCGATGTACTCAAAAGAGATCAGATTGATTTTTCCTGTTTGTGCTGTTGCCATCGACATGACATGAGCTCTGGAAACATACTTGTGGATAATGGTCTGCCCTTCATAAGAGGGTTGATTTTTTATTTCCACAACTCTATCCAAAGCATACGGATCGCTCACTAATCCCAGGGCTGGATCATCGATCTGGTTTTTCAAAATATAAAATTTCTTACTCAATTCATCGAAAACATATACATAAGTATAGGCAGAAGCCGGATTGCTCCAGTAATATTCTTTATCATGCTTAGCTGCCCGATATAATAAACCACTATTATAAGAATAAATTTTACCATTAGAAACATAATAAACGGCATCCGTCAACATGTAAACGGCATCTGTCGGATTGAATGTATCTCCCTCATAGATAAAACTCTGGTCGTTAATCAATCCACTCGGCATAAATGCGCCGTTATTCGTCATAATTACCGGGTTATCCCCTTGGCTGGTAATAATATTGAATGAATAGAAATAATCATTTAAAGAAGAAATATTTCCAAAATGATCGATTATCGCTTTCGGCTGTTTCCCCAATGCATAGTCTCCGATTTTAGTAGCATGCAAACACTCGGTAGTCCCTTCTTTCGATGAGAAATATGACAATACGGCGGACTGGTCGGGTTCTTCACACAAGAAATAATATCCCCAGGAAAAATTCGAAACCACATTCACATTAAAATCCACAAAATACTTCATACCGTTTTTTGTGTCTGTAACGACATAACGGCAGTCGTATTTTCCAACATTCAATGTTTCGGGAACAAAATAAGCCAAATCACGGTTCGTTCCGATCTCTTTCCCTGCCAGACTCCAACTATATTCCAATCCCTCCTCCGAAGCCTGCAATGAACGGCCGATCACCGGATGTATATTCAACACCTCTCCTCTCATCACCGAAGTATCTTCTGTGACACCCGTTACAATCACCTCATTCACTGCTTTATAGTCATAATTTCCTTTGTCTTCTGCACAACTATAAAATAGCGTAATCAGAACAATGATATATAATCCAATACTCTTTTCAAAAACTTGACATCTATTTTTCATAGCAAACAATTTTTAAATATTAAGGAAGCGTAATTCTAGGTTTCGAGGTATCTCCATCCGGATAAACTTCATGATCTATAAAATACTGCTTCAGCTTACTGATAAACATAAAGGTAGAAGGATACCAACTGGGATAACCGGCATAATAGGGCATTTGGTCCCAATATAACAATTTACCGGTATTCGGTCCCCATTTTTCGACATTCGGGTCGGCTCCATAAAAATAAATCTCCTGCCATTTCGCATATTTTTCCCGAACGAATACACCGAAATATCTTTCCCAACTCGGCCACCAGGATGGAGCCTGCAAGATATCTGAAAAGACCAGTTTAGCTGCTAACAATTCGGAAGCTCCTACCTGGAAATTTTCATTATTTTCAATATAAAGGGTAATTGTCCGCGATTCTTTTTTCAGGATGGGGGTCCGGTTGACTTTTACTTCAAGGGTATCCCGTAAAGTACCGGATTGGATGACCGCTTTTTCTATAACCGACATATCCCAGTCGGTCCCGGTTGCAGTAGTTTTCTTTTCATTTACAACAACCTTATAATGCCGGTCTGTTTCTGTCTTCAACCCAACCGAATTCACCGGAATTTTAAAAGTATAACTGGTCACCGAAGGATCATCCATCGCAAAAGAATATACCAGGCTATCTACTCTTTCAGTTGTTTTTCTTCCATATTGATCCAATTGGAAGGGTAGATCGAAGTATATATAATTCGTCGAATTATCGAATCCGTCGATATCCTGATCACAAGCCACTTGTACCATTCCTATCAGGCACAAAGTCATATATAATATTATCTTCTTCATAGATTTGTCATTTAGCATTATTTCTCTTCTTTCGGGCTCTCATTAGGTGAAAATTCGTATTCATCGTCCGGAATCGGGAAAATATATTTATCCTTTGTCGGAGCGATAATAACTCCTTGTTTTACATAAAACTCTTTATACAACCGTTTATAAATCATAAACATCCGTCCTTCACCGATAAAATCTTTCCGCATTTCACGCATCAGAAATTCCATGATTTCATCATTTCCATAGGAACCGTTTAAACGGGCCAGATTACGGGATTCCCGCACATCGTTCAAATAACCGAGTGCCTTGACATTATCTTTACCGATCATTGTCTCGCAAGCGACATAATATACTTCGGCCAAACGTAAAATCGGAATCTCCGGATAATAGGGCAAACGTATAGTTCCGGGGTAGGAAGTTTCCTCAAGTTTACTGAAAATATAATAACTTCCACCGTTCGACGGTTTCCCAAACCAGAAACGCAAGCGATTGTCCGTACCGGACCCATCCGGAGCACGTCCATAAAGATCGTTTAAGTATATGCTATATTGATTGGTATTGATACAAAAGTTATCGGTCTGATTCCCTTTTTCAAAACCAAAGACTTCTTTGGTCACTTCCCAAAGATCGTTCTTATAGAACCCAAGGATCGTCTCTTCTCCCAGATTCTTATCATATAATTCATCTTCCCGGTTTGTCAAGACAAATAATTCATTTTGTTTACATAACTGAATCAGTTCATCGGCAATTTCGTAAGCTCCCGGTTTATTCAATAAGGCCAGCTCTAGCCGCATCAATAGTCCTTTTACTGCAAACAGATTCATCCGATCACCCCGACGTTCCAACACGGAATGATAATCGAGCATAGAAGTATTCCCATCGCCATATCGTTTATTCCCGACGATCGGATCTTCTTTCAACAAGTCCTGTGCTTTCAATAAGTCGGCTTTCGCTTTTGTCAGCACCGAGCGCATCGACTCAAATTTTTGAGCCTCGACATTAAATTGAGTACGATAAGAAATACAAGCCTGATCGAGGTCACCTTCTTTTTCAATTACAGGACCATACATAGCAGCTAATTCCATATGCATAAAAGCCCTCAAAGCATAAGCTTCCCCTTCGATCAATTCTGAATATTTTATAGAGCTTCTATTAGATTCCAAGGATTCCAGAATATAATTGGCCTGTGTGATTCCTTGATACATCGCCGACCAAATTGCATCGAAGCGGGATTTTGCACTCGCATCTTCATAATCGAATTGAGACTGTTTGTAATAGCTGTTCTTACTTTTGGAAGACAAATCCCAGTATTGTGCCAACACATCCATCATACCATAAGAAAGTTCCTTCCCGTACAAGGTGGTAGAGGTTAAATTATAATAAATGCCGTTCAAAGCCGCATTATAGCCCTTCTCATTCGTGAGCAAATCTTCGCCCTCGACCTCCCCCTGAGGGGTTACGTCCAACCAGTTGTTGCAGGACGTGAAAGCCAGAGCTGTCATTAAAACAAGTATATATTTAAATTTCATAACCTGTATGTTTAATTAAAAGCCAATATTTAAACCAAAAACAAAACTACGCTGGAAAGGATAATCCAATCCGCGTTCATTTTTCACAGTAGATGCACGAAAGACATCGTTCATATAAAAACTAAGCCGCATGGTATTCAATCCGAATTTCCGTATCCATTCGCGGTTCAGGTCATAAGAAAGAGAAAGAGAAGTCAACTGTAATGTATTTTCTTTCTGAACAAAACGGCTGGAAATATAAGTTGTCGTATATTCCTTGATATTTTTATACAACGCATGCTGCCCCGGTTCTTTCCAGCGGTTGTTCAACACCCGTCGGTCGGCATTATAACGTGGATTCGCTCCTTCGACACGCTCGGCTAAAGTTGAATTATAGTAGTCCGCACCCAAATCGTATTTAAACACCATATTTAAGTTCCAACCTTTCCAATATAGGTTAGTACCGACATTCCCAAACACTTTGGGTTCGGAGTCCCCGCAAATCACTTTATCGGTAGCATCCCAGGTGTATGTAATCGTCCCGTCCTTTTTCATAAAAAGTTCTTGTCCGGTTGTCGGATCGATTCCCAATGAAGGCACTGCTTTAATGGCGCTCATGGATTCACCTTCTTCATACACAGCTGCCGGAGTCGTTTTATCCTGATTATTTTTCTCGTTGATATTCTTTAAAGCAGTCGAAATCTCCATGATTTTATTTTTATTATGAGCTGCTTGCAACATAACCGACCATTCGAAATCTTTACCCTGATCCCGGATAAGCACGGCATTTAAATTAACTTCGATCCCTTTGTTTTGAATTTTCCCTAAATTAGAAGTAAAAGTATTCGAAGGTAATCCTAAAGAAGGTGCGACAGACACAGAAGTCAACATCCCTTCGGTCTTTTTCTGATAATAGTTGAATTGCAAACGAATACGGTCTTTTGCATACCCGAAATCGAATCCATAATTCGATTGATATTGGTTCTGCCATTCCAAATCGGGATTACCGTACCCCATCAAAGCAGCAGAGATTCCGGAATTGTACAGACGATCGGTATTAAACTGAAACATCGTTTTTGCCTGATAGGCTGAGAACTCCTGATTACCGGTGACACCATAAGAATAACGTAATTTCAACATACTGATCTTCGTATGCTTAAAAAATTTTTCATTATGAACATTCCATCCTGCTCCGGCAGACCAGAAAGGAGCATATTTCTTATCGGCTCCGAACTTAGAAGAACCGTCGATACGTACAGAAACATCCGCAAAATAACGATCGTCATAGCTATAGTTACCATTGGCAAAGAAACCGATAGCACGCGACTTACTTTCCGAACTGGAAGGTTTTGTTTCTTTTTTATATTGGATAGCAAAAGCCGGATCGGAATAACGGTCATCCGGAAAACCGGTCATAATAAATCCATGTGAGTTATTATCATTCTGGGTCACTTCCAAACCGGCACCAGCATAAATAATGTGTTTTTCATTCACCAAAGTGTTATAATTCAAGGTCACATTTCCATCATAACTAAAACTCGCTCCATCTGTCATAGACAAATAACCTCGTTCAGCAATAGGCAGATATTCCTGTACCCGGCTTTCACTATTGTAGGTCGTTTTCAAAAACTCGGCACTGAAGGGTGACTTATAAATTTCACCACTGGTTTCTCCTTTTACGATAGCCATCTGGCCTTTCAAACGTAATCCATCGCAGATAAACCAGTCGACGCTCAATTGTTCACGAAACTCCTGATCTTTGGTGAAATTCCGGTTCGGCAACAAGGCATCGTACAAGGGATCAGTATCTCCATCACTCAATTTCGGAATCAGTTCTCCGTTATCATTATATATTCTCTCGTAAGGATTCAGTTTGGCATATTGCGAGAAACTCCCATAAGGAGAATTATACGCATGGGTATGGGCATAAGAAATATAATTTTTAATGGTAATTTTATCTTTAATCCGATAGATCAATGAGAATCCCAGTCCGAAACGGTCACGACCGGATTCTTTCATAACCCCCTTATTCTGGTTATAAGAAGCGTCTATTCCATAACGTACATTATCTGCCCCTCCCTCGACAAACAATGAATGTGCATGGGAAAAAGCATTTTTTACCGGTTGGGAAAGCCAATAGGTATTTACCCCTTCTACAATATTTTTATAGCGGTTGTAATAGGCTTTGTCCAATTCTACCTGTTCACGGCGATCGTTGTCTTCATAACCCGGTGTGATCTCTTGAGTATATAATCCGGCTTCCTTTTCATATTGCAATTTTTCCCGGGCATTCATCAGATCGTAGTCAGTCAGATCCACGATGGCAATCGTAGGTTTAAAATCATAAGTCACCCTCAATTTTCCGGCTTTCGGTGCTGTCGTTTCGATCACAATGACACCATTCGAAGCCCGCGAACCGTACAAAATAGTGGCGGAAGCATCTTTCAGCAAGGTAATGCTCTCGATCCGGTTGATATCCATATCGAAAACTTTCTGTGACGTTACCTCAAAACCATCCAAAATAAAGATCGGAGCGGTAGAGCCGTTTTGAAAAGATCCTTTACCCCGAATCGTAAAGTCGGGCAATTTATTAGGATTGGATCCGTCCAGATTGTTTTCTTCGATTTTAAAACCGGCATCCAGTGTAGAGATCGTGGTAAAAATATTTCCGGTAGATACCTTTGCCAATTCTTGTTTAGAAATCACGGTCGTTGTACCTGCAAAACCACTTTTCCTACGGTTTAGCAAACCGGTGACAACCACTTCGTCCATTTCCTGGCTATCGCTTTCCAAAGTAACATCGACTACTGTCTTATTGCCCACCACAACCGACTTCGGTTTCATACCGATATAGGAAAATTTCAATACGATATCTTTCATTTCAGGACAAGTCAAATCGTATTTTCCATCCATATCGGTAGCCACCCCGATAGTCGTACCTTCGATCAATACAGCAACCCCGGGTAACGGATTGCCATCTTCATCGATGACCTTTCCCGTAATTTTACGGCTTTGTACCTGAGGAACAGCTGTCTTGCCATTTGCCTGCCGGATGATAATAGCATTGTTTTCTTTCACAAACTGCAAATCGGTACCTTCAAGACATTTTTTCAGGATAGCATCGATCTGGCTATTCTGCATATCGATATCGATTCCTTTTACAGTAGCTATATCCGCACTACTATACAGAAATACAAATTTTGTTTGTTCTTTCAATTCCCAGATAATCTCTTCCAAAGAGGCATTTTGCTTTTTCAAGGTGACTGTCTGGGCATTTACTGCAGCAAACGTTTGTACCAACATACAGAAAACTAAAACGAACGTCAGTTTCATACGTAACAGAATTTGCGACCATCTTCCCCGATGAGGAAAATCATCTAACCGTTTTTTCTTCATACTTTTGTAATAGGTTAAGTTTAACTTATGTTATTATAGAGGACCGGAAAATGTTGGAGCAGGATCCGTTCCTTTATTTCTTATTTCCAACCAATAGTTATCGTATTCTTTTTCCGCACGATTTCAACCTTATCGGTCGCCTGAATCATTTTCAGAATAGCGTCTATATGTTCATAGCGTCCTAAATTGGCGGACAATCGCCAATTTTTCACCGAAGGAGTTGCATAAAATACCTCAACCGAATACCAGCGTGCCAATGTACCCATCACTTCTTCCAACCGTTGATCTTTAAAGACAAATCGTCCTTCGATCCAATCGGTAAAAAGACCGGTATCTACCTGTTTCACCTGGGCTTGTCCCGATCGTTTATCGAGATAATATTGTTGTAGAGGTACAAGCTCTTCAGCCTCGGCCCAGTCTTCTGTTGTATTCACTTTTACAGTCCCTTGCACCAGAGTGGTATGTACAACTTCTTCAGAACGATAAGATTTCACATTGAATTTGGTTCCGGTCACCCGGACATGCATCCGATCAGTTTCTACGATAAAAGGCCAGCCTTTGGCTTTTTCTACCTCAAAGAAAGCTTCTCCATCGAGATAAACACGTCGTTCGCCTGCAGCAAATTTCACCGGATAGCGAAATTCCGTTTCACAATTGAGATGTACCCGCGTACCGTCGGATAATTTCACCAGATAATCGGCACCGGAAGGAATTTTCAAAATGTTATACCTGAGTTTTGCCGTATCCGCAAAACTCCGGGTCGTATCGTGCAGATATACCAGCTGAAGATTCGTATCGTTAACGATCAAAGTACCGTCCCCCTCCTGCAATTCAATCTCATTATTTTCCAACTTGATACGTTGCCCGTCTGCCAATATCAATTCAGCACATTTTTTCCCGGTTAAATCGGTTACTTCTTCGCTTAAAAGAGGAGAACTTTCGTCGTTTTTCATCACAATCCCTACCACCATCGCTAAAACCATGCAAGCAGCCACAGCAACCCAACCACCTTTTCGCCACAAACTCTTTCGGGATGAAATTTTAGATTCAAAACACCGAAATTCAACATTTATATCTATATTCCCTTCTTGTTGAAGACGTAAAAAAGCTTCCCGTTGATTCCGGATTTTCTCGAAAAGGGCCAAATGTTCTTTTTTCTCCAGCCATTCGACAAATTCACCATCCATCAGTCTTTCAGGATCTTGCAAATGTTCGAGAATGTATTCTATTTCATTTTCACACCACATAAACGTCCGATTCTTTTTGCGGATTTCCGCAAAAAGAATAACGGACAGATGATAATGGATAATGGACAATTATTGGAAACTTCACTTCCATTAAAAAAGAAAAATGAGAAAAGAAAACGAGAATAAAATCATTGACAATCAATACAATATATCCTATTCTTCGGGTATACTGCTTCATTGTCAATTAACCAGGAGCCTGCGGGATCCTATGACTTTATAAACATTATGGACTTTATAAACTTTCAACTAAATTAAACGGACGTTTTCTTGGTTATTCTCCTTGCTATTATAAACACAGGAAAAACCTAAAAATGGGTGAAGAAAAATTGAAAAAAAATTAGTATTACAAAAAATTATTAAATAACAATCTAAGTACAAAGTTCCCATATACCATCCACTATTTCAGCATATAACTGCCATTATTTATAATCGCTTTATTTTTACTTTGAATCCAAAGATGTATATTATCTTGTCTTTGAAATTTATAAAACTTTTTACTACGCTGAATTTTTCCGGAATATCCACAAATATATCCAATAAGTCGTTCGAATATGGAGAAGTCCAATCATCTATTCTGTCTGGAGACAATTTCTCCAAACAGAACACATGACTGTAAAAACAGGAATTATTTTTGAATCCGAATTCCGTCCAGACAGAAGTAGGCAGGGGTACGCATACGACCTGTGCCCTCTTCGATATCGGTAGATTCGAGATCGAAAACTATTTTATCGACAACACCCAAAGCAGACAAATCTACGGGATACCAATCGTTAACTACCCTGCTCCAATCCGGATTTTCAGGATCACCTTTACGTGTACACAAATAAAAGTTTACCGTTCCGGTTTGTGTGTTATCTTTAAATCCTTTGATAATCAATTTAAAATAATCCTTGTCCTCATCGACTAATTTCTTTACTCCTCCGGGGACATTAGAATACCATACTCCTTTTTTGTCGGCACTCCCGGGGATATTCGGATTGGCTACGGGAGCTTCCGGCGTACCGTATTGATCCCCATACACCATTGCCAGGTAGGCATAAGTAGTGTTAGCTACCAGTATATGTTCTACAACCGCAGGTTTTTCCAAGGTAAAATAAGCATCGTCGTCTTTTACACAAGCGACGGCATAAATTTCATTGGCATTCGGGAAACGGGTATAGACACTGTAGATATTGGAATCCAAAGCTTCCTGAGTAGCCGTCCAGGTGAAAGAACGGTTGTTACGGTTCGAATAGGCAAAACCACTATACGTGCCGTCCGGATTCTTGACGGTATTAAATTTCACTCCATTTGTATGAGCAGCTTTCGAAGTAAAACCGCCATCCGGAATCTGATGCGTAAAACGTCCCAGTTCCAATTCATTCATCGTCACATCATTCGGGATGCTTACCAAAACATCTTTATCGTCGGAACAGGCACTCAAACCTGCCCATATCATGATTACAGCTAAAAATTTTCTCATAATTTCAAATTTTAACACAGAAATAACTCAACTTCTATTTCCCTAATCCCGGATTCTGATCCACCAGTTTATTCTTCAATCGTTCGGCTTCGGGAATCGGCCAGCAATATTTATCTGCCGAAAAATCAACATCTTGTTTCAACGTATAAATCCAGGATTTATTCTGAGCCGGACTGGCATCGGTATCATTGATAAAACGTAAAGATGCAAAGTATTCGCTCCCGTTTTCAAGGAATTGTTCCACACAGATCTCCCGGAAAATCGTCCGTAACAATTCTTTTTTAGAAGAAGCCGACAAAGCAGGCAATACCGGATTGGTTCGTTTGGAACGCATTTCATTCAGCGGAGCCAAAGCATCGGCAACGGAATAATCGTCCAGCCGGGCTTTCAATTCGGCTTCCATCAGATAAAGTTCGGCATAACGAAAATAATAAGCCGTATAAGGAGCATCGGGAGTATCGTTCCGTCCTCCGTGATACAGTTTCTTCAATGCCCAAACATTTTTTGTATCCCAGGTTTCCGGAGCCCGAACCGAGTCCATGACCACCGTATAGCGGGGATCTTCCTTGATCCAACCGTCGAAGATATCGTAATAGGTATTGTTATATCCTATAGCATAAGAATAGGTAAACTCACTCCAGGCACAATTGGTAATATCCCCCATATAACGGGTCCACAATACTTCCCCGGATTCCCAACCTTTCTCGTACATTTCAGCCAGATCGGCTTCCATTTTCCAGCTACCCGGAGCATCTTTCTTCACAGTAAGCACCAAATCCAGCGCATCTTTCAAGTCCTGTACATCACCGCGCATCACTCCCCGGTTCAATAACAACTTCGCTTTCAATACCTGTGCCAATTGTTTCGATAAATAGCGGGGAGTAGTAAAATCGGGTAAATACTTCAACCCCGGTTCCAAATCTTCAAAAATTTTCTGATAAGATTCTCCGACAGTGATTCGGGGAACCTGCAAATTACTCAGATTGGACATCTGATCGCGGTATAAAATACCATAAGCACAGTCGTCGGCTTCCCACCAGTGTCCGAACATCCAGAATAAATTAGCATAAGCCCAGGCCCGCATACATCTGGCCTCGGCGATCAAAGCCTCTTTTGTTTCGGGCGAAGGATATAACTTTACATCCAGATTAGTCAAAGCGATAACTGCAGCATTCGCTGAATTTACCAACCCATACCAAGATTGCCAAATCGCCCCGAAATCATTGCTGCCTTCTTTATAGGTCATATTGTAATTCGGATTATTATAATTCCATACTCCAGCCTGCGAAGCCCACCTTCCAGCCAGTTCTCCACCGAAATTAGACGATTTCGCAATAACAGAATACATACCGTTGATAATATTCTTCGCTCCGTTATAATCCGTCACTGCATTTTCCAGGGTCAGATTGTATTTCGGACTTTGATCCAGAAAATCTTCGCAGGAAGCCAATATTCCGGCCAAAAATAAGATTAGGTATATCGAATAAGTTCTCATATTCAGCTTATTTTAATGTTAATTTGATTCCAAAATTATAGGTACGGGCAGAAGGATAGGTACTATAGTCGATTCCCATGTTATAAAAAGCACTATAAGTAGTACTAAAATTCCCCTGTGGGTCCATACCCGGATATTTCGTCCAGGTAAACAGGTTTGTGGCCTGGAAAGTGAATTCCACTGCATTCAAAATACTATTTTTATAGAGGTGTTTCGGTAAACGATAAGATAAATTCAATGCGGTCATCCGCAGATAGGAAGCATCGTGAATATATCGGTCGGTAATAATACTGTTACTCCCCCAACCATAATACATCGCCCGTGGATAAGATGCATTTACCCCGGGATTCACCGTCCAGGAATCCAATATCCGGTTAGAAGTATTATATACATTCATATCTCCTGAACTATTTTTTTCTTCGTCCCAAAAACGATCCCCTCCGACAGAATAAGAAAATACAGCATTCAACATCAATCCTTTCCAATACAACGTACTACCGAATCCTCCGAAGAAATCCGGATTAGCATTTCCGATCACGGTACGATCCCCGTCTGCCGTGATTTGTCCGTCCCCATCCAGATCCATAATATACACATCTCCCTGACGTTCATAATTATAATCGTCCCGATAATATTTCAGGGTTCCGGTTTTCGGATCGATGGTCTTCAAACCGACCAGTTCTTCATTAGTCATAAATAAACGACCGGCATCTTTATAGCCGTAGAATCTCCCGGTTTCACCTCCTTCTTCTATTTTAAAATAATCATAAGCTCCGCCACCGAAATAACCGTCTGAACTGTTTAACTTTTCCAGGGTTGTCCGATTACGGGCAATGTTAAAATCGACATTCCAGGTCAGGTCTTTTGGTGCATTTTTGATAATATCTACCCGGACATCGAACTCGATTCCCCGGTTTTTCAATGAACCGATATTTTGATAAACACTAGAGAAAGAAGAGGAAGTCGGCACAGGATCGCTATACAATAAGTTATCTACTTTTTTCTGATAATATCCCAAAGTACCCCGTATCCGGTCGTCCCAGAAACCATAATCCAAACCGACTTCTTTCTGTATCTGTTCTTCCCATTGCAGAATATCATTTCCTAAAGAAGAGGGTACGATGCCGGCAGCGCCGTTATAGGTTGCCGATCCCATTAATGTCCGCCAATCATAGGCTCCCAGATTCTGTGATCCGGTTTTTCCGACAGATCCCCGTAATTTCAGATAAGAAACGATATTGGAATAATCTTTCATAAAATTTTCTTCGGTAATGATCCAGGCAACCGCACCGGAAGGGAAATATCCCCAACGTTTATCCGGGCCGAACTGAGAAGAACCGTCTGCCCGGAAATTCAGGGTCAGTAGATAGCGATTGTTGAATTTATATTCCAAACGTGATAAGAAAGAAGCCAAAGTATTAGAACTGTAACTACTGGAAATACTATTCTTTTTAGCAGCACTGTTTAAATTAGTCAAAACCTGGTCATCGGGGAAACCGCTACCGGAAGCTCCCAACCCATCTGATTCATACTTCTCGATAGAAAAGCCGGCCAATCCCACCAAACTATGCTTCTTCCAGGTATTCACATAATTCAACGTATTGTCCCACATGTAAGTATAGCTTTCATTTTTACTGACACTGGCAGAACTTTCTGCTCCATCATACCAGGCAATGGTATAAGTGTTGTATTTATTCACATTATATTGAACCGTACCGGAAGTACGGAAAGTCAATCCTTTGATAATATCCCATTCCAATCCTAATGTTCCGGAAAAATTCCGTCCTTTGGCTTCATCGGTATCCATCAGTGATAATAACGGGTTTTTCGTATAGTAATCGATCATATTGATTGTTCCGTCTTCATTATAAGCAGGCACATCCGGCCGCATATCGAGAATTTCACCGATCATATTGTCTTTATCATTAGCCGTACGGGCTGTAGCTCTCAAATCCAATTTAAACCGAACAATATCCCGAACTGCAGCATCAAAATTAAAACTACCCCCCAACATTTTAGAATTACCACCTTTGACGATACCTTTCTGGTCTTTGTAATAGATAGAAGCACTATAAGAAGATTCTTTGGAACCTCCACGTATTCCTATACTGTAATCCTGGGTAGCAGCATTCCGGGTCATCAGATCCCACCAATCGGTATCTCCATTTCCATAAGCATCTTTCAGATAGAACTCATCGGTCAGGGAATTTAAATCAAACTGGCTATGATTAATGTGAGAATTAAAATAAGTTTCGTCCACATATTTTTTGGTGAAATAGTCCAGTGAACCTCTCGTAAACAAACTCATCGCACAAGCAGCTTTCGACACCCGGATATACTCATCTGCGGTCAATACCCGGAAATCATTGGCATTCATCGTCTGTATTCCATAACGGGCAGAGAACTCCAATTGAGGCTTCATACCAGCTTTTCCCCTCTTCGTGGTTACCAATACGACACCGTTAGCAGCCCGCGAGCCATAAATAGCTGTAGCGGAAGCATCTTTTAAGATATCGATACTTTCTACATCGGTCAAATTTAAATTATACAACGTATTGGATACATCTCCGGAAGTACTGGCATTATACTCGGGAACTCCGTCGATCACCCACAATGGCTGTGAATCACCCGACAGAGAAGAAGATCCCCGGATAATAACAGACACCGGTGAAGTCGGGGAAGCCGAACTGATCATCACATTTACTCCCGGTGCTTTTCCCTGAAGCATAGACTGTATCGTCGCCCCCATCGGAGCCGTTTCCATATCCTTACTTCCCAAACGGGTAACCGCACCCGTCATATCCTTTACCTTTGTCGTTCCATATCCCACCGCAACCGCTTCTTCCAAACGGTTCATCTCTTCTTCCAGGGTTACATCGATTACATTTTTAGGCCCCACAGTCACTTTCTGTGATTTCATTCCCATAAATGTAAAATTTAGTGCCAGATCAGGCGCCTCGGGACATTCCAGGGAATATTTCCCTTCATTATCGGTAGCCACACCGATGGTGGTACCGTCGACCAAAATAGTCACGCCCGGCAGAGGATCTCCACTCGTATCGGTCACTTTACCGGAAATCTTCCTCATCCGTACCTGCGGGACATTTTCCGACTGGCGGCTACGACGAATCACAATCGCATTATTCTCCCGGACGTATTTCAAATCGGTACCTTCCAGGCATTTGTTCAATATCGCATCTACCTGCGTATTTTTCATGTCGATATCGATTCCTTTCACCGAAGCAATATCCTCATCGCTATACATAAACACCAGCTGTGTCTTCTCTTTCAATTCCCAAAGAATTTCTTCCAGAGAAGCATTTTGTTTTTTCAAACTGACTGTTTGTGCACTCGCTAAAGCGAACACCTGGGACATAACACATAAAAGAAGTACGAATGTAAGCTTCATCCGTAGCAGAACTTTAGACAATTTTCCCGAATAAGAGAAACTGCCGTTTCGGTTTTTCTTCATACTTTTGTAATTGGTTAAGTTTAACTATGTTATTAACTAAAGAAGGGCCGGAAATTTTTGACGCCGATTCCGGTCCTTATTTTTTATTTCAAACTGAATGTGATTACGTTGCCTTTTCTGTACACAACCACTTTGTCCATGGCCCGGATCAGTCCGAGTATGGTATCGATATGATCGTAACGCCCCAGATTAGCGGACAGACGTAAATCCCTCACATCTGCGCCGCTATAAAACACTTCGATATCGTACCAACGGGCGAGTGTATTCATTACTTCTTCCAGACGTTGTTTTCTAAAAACAAACATTCCTTCCGTCCAATCGGTATATAAATGGGTATCTACTTCTTTCACCTCGATTTGTCCGGTGAGTTTATCTAAAGAAAACTGCTGGGAAGGTAAAAGCCGGAAAGTATGTATCTTGTTTTCCGGTCCGGTAACCGTCACCGCTCCTTCCACCAAAGTTGTATGTACAATTTCTTCCTCGGGATAGGATTTCACATTAAAACGGGTTCCGGTCACTTGTATGTGCATATGTTCCGTTTCTACGATAAAGGGCCATTCCGTCGCTTTTTTCACTTCGAAAAATGCTTCTCCGCGCAAATATACCCGTCGCTCGTTCCCCACAAATTTTACCGGATAACGCAATTCGGAACCACAATTCAGCCAAACTCCGGAACCATCGGCTAAATATATTTTATAGTCGGCACCGGCAGGGATTTTCACCGTATTGTAAACCAACTCTTCGCAGGAATCGACGGTATAAGTAAGTGTATCCTGCCGATAAGCCAAATAACTTTGAGTAGAGTTACTGATGTGTATGCCATTTTCTTCCCATAGCTCGACAATTTGTTTTTCCAAATCGATATGTTGTCCATTAGCTAAAATCAATTCCGCACTTTTTTTACCGATTAATTCTGCCTCCCGGACCACTTTCACCGTTTCTATTTCTGTCGGCTGCCAAAGCATACCGATCAGGAGGAATATAAGGCCACTGGCAGCAACGACACCTATTCTCCTCATTCCCCATCCGCTTTTCTTTTGGACATTTACTTCAAACTGTTCCCACTCTTTTGCCAAGTTGATCATCTCCCCTTTATCCACTCTGAGGTAAGCTTCCCGATAGTCTCTCACTCTCTCAAACAGCTGTCGGTGATCGTTGTCCAACAGCCATTCCTGAAATTTTTTCTCTTTCAAAGTTTCAGGATGTCCAAGGTGTTCCAATAGATATTCCAGCTCTTGAGGATCTAACAACAACATAAAGGTTCGATTCTTTTTGCGGGTTTCCGCAAAAAGAATAACGGACAGATGATAATGGATAATGGACAATTATTGGAAACTTCACTTCCATTAAAAAAGAAAAATGAGAAAAGAAAACGAGAATAAAATCATTGACAATCAATACAATATATCCTATTCTTCGGGTATACTGCTTCATTGTCAATTAACCAGGAGCCTGCGGGGTCCAATAACTTTATAAACATTATGAACTTTATAAACTTTCAACTAAATTAAACGAACGTTTATTTGGTAATAAACTATTCATAATAAACACAGGCAAGGAGTAAAAATGGGTGAAGTAAAATTGATTTTTTTATTACTTTGAATCGTTTTTTAACAACCGAATTTCCGTCAATTCGTCCTCCTGGATGAATCATTGTTTTGTTGTTTAATATTCTTTCGGCATTGTCGAGAAAATAGAAGATTGTGTCGGGAGAAAACTCAAAAAAATTTCTGTTGAAATTTTAACGATTAAAGTATTCTTTTTATAGCTTAAAAAATCCTCCCAACCGGAACGAATTCAGTCTTGACAACTAAAAGTCTGAAAACGATAAAGGGCTTCCTGTTTAGTTATTACAAGACTTTAAGGATTACGAATGAAATGAATCTTTGCCATTGAAATTACGGAACGCCTGCCCCGTCCCAGCGCCCCTAAAAAGAAGGTGTGTCGTAATGTACGATGACCTTCTTTTTTTTCGTTAGCTATAAAAATCGGTAAACCTTCTTTAAGCTGCGATATTTTGAAGATTTCTTTGGTTTATGTGTTCCCAACATCTAAATAGAACGGCTGTAAGCTCATAAAACAGTTTAATCAGCCGGTCTATACCTTCTTTTGTCATTTTTACACACATCTTTTTTATATTGAAGGCTATGGCAAAGAAGGAGACGTTAGATGTCTGGTCCCTATCCTCTGCATCCTTTGTCCCATGGGGCAGATACAATAGTCATGTTCTTCATTGTAGTAGAAGTTTTCTGCCTTGAACGGATCCGGTTTGAATCTCGGCCGCTGTTCCATGTGGAAGTAGTTATGTTTGACGTAGGCTTCCATACCGTTTTCTGACATGAAGTGGTAATTTTCTTCAGAGCCATAGCCGGAATCATCAACCACCGTATGAGACATCCGGTCATATCTGTTTGAAAAAGAGTGCAGGAAAGGTATCATGGTTATTGTATCCGTAGAGTTTGGAAAGAGTGCAAAATCGGTAATGAATTGGTTCTCGGTACCGATCTGAAGGTTGTAACCGGGCTTCGTCTGGCCATTGCGCATAGCATCTTCCTTCATTCTCATAAAAGTAGCGTCCTTGTTCTGTTTTGGAATAGGAGTTTCGCTCTTGTAGAGTGTCCAGATGATTGTCATATTCCTGCAGTTTATCTCTGTGTTCTTCCAACTCCTTCAGCTGTTTGCGTTTCTTTTTCAGCGCAGTCTTTTCCTCTTTGGTGGAAGGCTCAGAAACTTTTTCAAGTGCATTACGTAATTCTCCCGCCATTTCGGTCAGCATAGCCGGAGTGAATTCAACTTCCTCAGTACTTTCCGATGATTTCTCCTGGGCGATGACATCGTCTATCTGCTCTAACAGAACGTGTATCTTCTTCATCAGGCGTTCACGGTTCCGCTCAACCGTTTTTCTCCAGACGAAAGTGTACTTGTTGGCCTTGGATTCAATCTTTGTTCCGTCAATATATTCCACATTCAGACTGATGAAACCTTTGGAAGAGAGTAGAAGTACGGTTGGGTAAACACTTTGTTGATTTCCTTCTTCATCCGGTTGCGGAAACGGTTAATGGTAATGAAATCCGGTTTCTCATATCCGGCCAACCAGATATAATGAAGGTCACGATGAAGGAGCTTTTCTATTTTCCGGCAGGAGTAAATGTTGTTCATGTAGGCATACAGAATGACCTTGAGCATCATTCTGGGATGGTAAGGGCTGCGGCCGCATTCTTTATATAACTTCCTGAAACTTTCAAGATTCAGGTTTTCAACCAGAGCGTCAACCATACGTACAGGAGCGTTTCCTGCAATATCCTCATCGATTCTTTGAGGAAATAGCACTTTTGGTTGGGAATGTAAGGACGAAAATGTATCTTTGTCATAGTGCAAAGTGTATGCTTAAAGATACAAAATCTTTAGGTGATAACAAAGCCTTAGCTTGTGAAAGTCGGGGCTTTGTGCATAAAAAAAGAAGGTGTGCACAAGACACACCTTCATTTTATGGAGAGAAATAAAATTAAATATTGCCTTCCAGCCGTTGCAATTGTTGGCTAATGACCCCCAACAACGAAGCAGGCATATCAATTAATTGATTGCGTATAAATTTAACAGCCTGCTTTTTTACTCTTTCATCGGCTTTAGAAAAAAATCCGGAATAATTATTCAATACATAAAATTGCTGGTCGTCATTCAAATGTGCATACTCCTTTGAAAAAACTTTAAGAAAAGCCTCTGAATCACCGGACAAATGAGAGCGGATAATACGGAAGGAAGAAGTGTATCCACCATCTTTATTCAACCCCAGACGATTAACTTCTTGCTCTATCTTCGTCAACTGAGTTTCTTCAACCGGCATTCCTACCAAATATCTTCCTATTTCTAACTTATAGAGCTCAGCGATACGCTTGTCCACTGTCGTTCTCGACTCTTTCGGAAAACGCTCTCGATTTTCTACCAAATAAGTAACCATAGGTTCGTTTAAATTGTGTGTATAAGTAATAAACAGAAACAGATTCTCGGGTAAGACACGTTGCGTATCAGTCAACCCATCAAAATAGTCCTGCGCAATTTGAAAAGCCTCTTTTCTCTTTTCCTCATTCGGGCGAAAGTTTTGGAAAGCTTCCTCCAATTTCAGTCCGGCATATTTACACACCAAGTCTGCCGAACGCTCCCCTGACTCATAACGCTCTTGCAAACGTTTGGGAGTATTTTCCATATTAGTATATTCGCTCACCGATTTCAAGAACTCATCGGCATCGTTTTTAGCACCCACTAACGTTTTCACAAGTTGCTCATCAGGAGTAAGGATTACAAAGGTGGGATATCCTTTTACCTTGTACTTCTTCACCAACTCACGCCCTTCCTCACTTTCACCATCAATTTTAATGGTCACAAAATTCTCGTTAAAGAAGTCTCCCACCTTTTTTTGAGGAAAAATCTCGTTCAACATCAATTTGCAGGGGCCACACCAAGTGGTGTAGAAATCCACAAACACCAATTTATTCTCCACCTTGCCGGCCTCCAAAGCCTGCTTATAGCTTAAGTTTCTAAAATTGGTCTGGCAAAAAGCCGTCGCAACGGCCCCTACCAACAACATAGTCAATACTGTCTTTTTCATGTTTCTATTTATTATTTAATTCGCACTGTTACGCCAATCCATATTCTTCACTTTCACAAGGTTGGTCCAACGACACTTTTCATCCTTAATCAAATCAAGAGCATTCGGGTTATCTCCCAATACATATTTTTGCAATACTCCACCCTCTTGATCATTATAAGTAGCAATATAGAGACCATTATGCGCCCATTCAGAAAGATTATCGAATTTCATCATGGTAATCTCATCTTCCAGTTCCAGTTGGTAATGACGTTCGTTGCCCGGATTGTAATCATAACAATGTAATGTCTTACCTACCGTATAGAAAAGCATGGTACGTTTAGGAGCGAAAGCAAAAAACTCCGCCTTGTCCAGGTCCGGTGCCAACGATTTGTTTATAGCATAATAACCTATTTTACCAACTGAGAATGAAGCCGAGAACTGATAAATATGGAAATCTTTCGTCGGCTCATCGACCATCAACGCCATACTTCCTTTTTCCTTTATGTTTTCTCCAAACTTAATGGTACGACCTTCGGGTTGCTTCCAAGGGAACACATCGCCCGATTTGTCGGACAAGACGCTGCATGTCGTAGCGTTACTTCTAAACGATACAAACCGGTTATTGTCCATATCATAAAGTGCACCGCCAAACATCATATCCATCATAAGGAATGCACACGGATAAGCCTTGAACAACTCGTTTGGAGCCGTACTGACTCTGTTCAACGGATTCGAGTAGGCCTCATCCGCTTCCGAAGAACTCAATCCGGCATAAAAGACATTGCCATCCGAACAGATTATCACACGCCTGCTTGCCGCATCACCTGACGGATAACAGTTTTTTGAATAAATCCATACCGGATTCAATTCTGCCGGTATATCCATATTACTGAAAACCAAGCGTTCAAAAGTATTGCTTTCATAACCCTCAAACGTCGTAGTATTCACATAATAAGAGCGGTCATCAGTCATCACCCATAACTTTACAAATGAATTGGAAGCAGCTCCCGTATGATGAATATTGCGAGCACCCCTTAGACGAGGCAGACCGTTATTGGTCAACAGATTTCTCAACACAACGGTATCTTTCGGCATGGCAATCATATCCACATTGACATACCCTTCCCTGTCTTCACCAATCAACAGGAATCCTTTGCCGGTCTCGGTACCTACATCTATACGGGATTCGCCCATCCACAACAACCCTGTTTCCTTATCCCGCACCTTGAGATACAGTGCATACGACCCCGGAGCCAACTCCACCAAATAGGACAAATCACGTTCCGTCCCAATCACCACGCCTTTTCCGGTATTATCAGCATAAGATACCGCCTTCCATTCATATTCATAACGTTCCGGAGTATCCTTGTCCAACGTACAATGAAGGGTAATCGGAATCTCCAAAACCGTTTTTTTATATACTACCGGATAACGTTCTTCCAGTCCCTCCACGGTGATTTCATTCACCTCCACATAATCATCAGAGCCTTTGTCATCGTAACAAGCGGTCGCAAAGCTCACCGCCACGACCATCAAGAGCCAGTTTATATATCTTCTCATTATTCTTTGAATTTACATGTTTAACCATTCATTCTTCCGGAATCCAAGGTGTTCCGATTACCGACTTCCATGTCACGCCTTGAAACCACATCAAGCGTCCGTCCTCTTCCAATATCGGTGTCTTGTTATTGTACATCTCTTGCAGATACTGAGCCATCGTCTCCTGTATCATAATCTGTCGGGCACCTGGCATGGTAGCATTGGTGGTGAAATCCTCGTATGTCAAAGACATGCGTTCACAAATCAGCCTATATTTCTTCTCGGTGAAGACGCCCCAACGGCCACTTTCGGTAGTGCCTTCCGTATCAAGCGAACTGGAAGGCCAGCGATTCGGCTTTACGATAAAGTCGTTGATAAGAATCTTATGCGCCGTGGCATCATGTGTCATCCGTCCTCCATCGGGCCAAGACATGCCGTTCAACCAATACCAAGTGGGAATACCTATCTGAAAATCTTCGGTAGGAAGCAAACGAAGCCCCAACTGTCTTTCTACTTTCTGAATGCCTTCGTCACGTTTCACCCGAATCATGACATCAGTATAACATTCGCCCGCAGACACCACTTGCAGCTCTTCAAAAGGCTCGTAGTTCACTCCCTGCTCGGCGGTAGTGGAATCCCTGTCCACCACAATGCGGAACGTACGGTCATAGTCCTTCACACGTCCGGTAGTCATCACACGAAGTTTCACATCGTATTCGTCACCGCTAATCTTCAGAAACTCCACCGGAGTATAATACTGACAGGCCCATGTGGCCGGGTCATACCCCTCTTTTTCTCTTTGGACATAGAAATAGACGCCTTCCACACCATCGTAGTCTTTCAGATCCTTCTCGCACCCGGTCAAACTAATGCCGGCGCATACCAAAGCTCCTATGTAGAATATATTCTTCATTGTTTTCATCTTTTAATCACATTTACTAATTATCTGTTCTCTGACTGATTTCGCTGTCCGGCAAGGGGAACACGTAACTGTTCAACGAAATGTTCCGCACGCCATTCACTACACCTCCGTCCGGAATATTCTGCATGGCCTTCCGCTTATAATAGTAGAACATCTGTCCCTCTCCAATTAAATCGCGGAAAGTTTCCCACTGAATCAGTTTCTCCAGTTCGTCCTCCGTAGCGGCATCCAAGTCCACACAATGCCTGCTCAAGCGCAACGGATTGATGTATTTATCCAATGCGTTCCGCACATTATCTTCGCACTCCGCGGCGATGAGATACATCTCACCGGTACGCATCATCGGAATCATCTGAGAGAAAGCATAGGTATTAACGGGTTTATATTTCTCGAGATAGACAAACTCACGTCCATCTTCCACAGCCGCTTTCCACATATTGTAACGAACATCGTTCTCATCATCGTAAACAGTGTGTATGCGTCCCGAAGCATAATCTCCGACCATGGTCAAAATGTTATCGGACTGTAATGTAGAAGCAAAGAAAGTATTGTACACAGCTGATGTGCGAGAAGTATTATGCAAGCCAAACAACACCTCCGGTGAGAAGACGTTATCAGACCAACTGTTTATGTAAGAATAGGTAACCAACGGAAACAACGGCTTACTCTCGTTCGTCACCGCTTCAATCACTTCCCGTGCGTACTTACCGGCGTTCACTTTGTCTCCGCCCCATAAATAAGCTCTGGCCATCAAGGCTTTCACTGCAAAATAGTTCAGACGATATTGTCGGTAGCTCATATCATTGTTTCCTTGAGGATTCTCCACATTCTCCGCACCATTGGTAATCACCGGGTCGACAGGCTCCAGCAAACCTTTGGCCTCTTCCAAATCAGCGAGCACATATTCCAATACTTTGCCAGCACTCAACAACGGCTGCACTGTTCTATCAGCCACCTTCATATAAGGGATACAAGCGATTCCCTTATTTTCCTCATTATAAATGGGGCCGAACATACGCAACAGGTCGAAGTGGAACATGGCACGCAAAGCCAAACTCTCCCCTTTAATCATCCGGTAATAAACCTCGGGTAACACATCGTTGCCGCCACCACACTGTTCGATAATCACATTGCAGTTGGCAATCAATTCGTACATGTCTTGCCAAATAGCCTCAAAGCGTTCCTTGCACTCATCCTGTTCGTATGAATAGTTCATAAATTTCGAATAAGGGTGCATGTTCGAGTTACAATCGTAATATTGCGCCAGCACATCCATCATGCCCATTGTCAGGTTCGCACCATACAAAGAGGGACGGTTCAGCTCGGAATAGATTCCGTTCAGTGCTGTCATATAACCCTCTTTATCACCGAACAGCTCCTCATCCATGATACGGTCGTCCGGTTTCACTTCCAACCAAGAATTACAGGAAGCCAATAGACAGGCTGTCCCCATAACCACTAACATTTTTATGTTTCGTATTATCTTCATATTGCTAAATATTCATTCGTTAAAAAGTCAAACCAAGAGAAAAAGAGACTGAACGGGCAAACGGATAGTCCAAACCCCGTTCATCCTTTACGGTGGAGATTCGGAAAATATCGTTCATGTATCCGCGAACCGTCAAAGAAGAGATACCATACTTCTTCAGAGCTGCCGCTTGGGTTTCGTAACCGATAGAGATAGATTCACCACTCAAGGTGTTCTCATCCTTCACAAAACGCGAAGAGATAGGCGTGGTCTCGGTCAACGAAATCGCCTTGAACTTCGCCACATCGCCCGGCTTCTGCCAACGGTCATACAACGCCCGCTTATCCTGATTATTCTTCAAGGCCCACTCGGAGATATTTTCCACCTTATTATATAAGGTATTCATGAAGATTTGTCCGCCCCAACGGTATCTTAAGTTCACCGAAACGGAGAAGCCTTTATAGTAGAACGAGGTACCAATCACTCCTTCGTATTTCGGCTCGGTGTTACCAACCACCACTTCGTCGTCGTAATCGAACTTAAACGTCTGTGTTCCGTCCTTTTTGATGAACACCTCACGACCTGAGGCCGGGTCGATTCCCGCCGAACGAACCGCCCACAAGTCGGTGGGGCTACCGCCATCATAGAAACGAGTCAAATTGAAGCTACGGTTTTCCTTATTATATTTATCCAATAAATTTCCGATATTCCTGTACTCCGAAGTAATGTGCCGCATATTAAAGTTCAAATTCCAGCTTATATCCTCAGTGCGTAACACGGTACCGTTCAGTACCATCGTCGTACCCTTGGTCACCTGCTTGCCCATGTTCATCGGAGCCTGGGTCGTTCCAGTGGAAGAAGGCAACTGCACATATACCAGCAACGGATCAGTGTTCTTATAGAAGTAGTCGACAGTCAGTTTCAAGCGGTTGTCGAGGAAGGCCAAGTCGATACCAAAGTTCTGATCAATCGTCTTCTGCCATTCCAGATTGCGGTTACCCCAGCTCGAGATAATGGCGCCCAATCCTACCAAGTTGGGATAAGTAGAGGCATACTTGTACACATTCATGGAAATATAGGCGTCGAAATTCTGGTTGCCCGGATTACCCACTGAATAACGTAACTTCAAGAAATCAATCCAACCCAGTTTCTTTATAAAGTTCTCATTGTGGGCGTTCCATCCCAAACCCACAGCCCATGTGGTCGTGAACTGGTCCGACAAACCGAATACAGACGAACCATCCGAACGTAAATTCAAATCCAACAGATAACGGTCGTCGTAAGCATAACCGCCATTCAGATAATAGCTTGCCGAACGGGTCTCCGCATTAGAATACCCCGGTTTACTGCCATTGGGATAACCGGTAGAGAAAGAGGGATTCTGGTAACGGTCGTCTATAAATCCTTTGGCAAGGAAACTGCTCATGTTGGTTTTGTTTGATACCAAGCGCATACCCCCTACCACATTCACCATGTGTTTCTCCTTCAGCAGCTTGCCGTATGTCACATTGAAGTCTGCATCATAGCTGAGATTCCCGGTATTCGATTCCGTGTAAATACCCTTTTCTGAGTCATCTTTACCAATAAACTCAGTAGCCTTCGGTGAACGGAAATCCACCCCTTTCGTATCATTCTTTGTAATACTGAAACGCCCTCTCACACGCAATTCATCCAACACACGCCAATCCACTTCAAAATTGTTGCGAATTCCAAATTGCTCCGAAGTATTGGAACTGTTCAGCCCCCAATCATAAAGCGGGTTATATATATAACGCGTGGGAGCATTAAAAGGATAATCCGGATCGGGAAACTCCTCCAGCACCAAATCGGCATCACCATACTCGTTCACTTTACGATAATAGGGATTCATCTTAGAGAATTCAGAGAAAGCCACTTTCTCCCGAGAAGACTTCACGTAATCCACATTCAAATAATTGGTAAAAGCAATGTTCTTAAAACGATACATCAAGCGTACGTTACCGTTCAGCACATCTCTATCGGAACCTTTCATCACGCCCTGTGTCTTATTGTAGCTCAACCCCAAGCCGTAACGCATCTTTCCATCACCTCCTTCTGCAAAAAGATTGTGACTGTGAGTGGCAGCCAAACGCAACGGTTCACTCATCCAATAGGTGTCTACCCCCCTTTTTACCTCAGCCAGACGTTGATAATAAAGTTGCTGTTGCCTAGCATCCACAATTTCACCATTTTCGTCCAGCGTTCCATAGTGGCCCGACAGTCGCTCGAACTCCAGTTTCTCAGAGGAATCCATCAGATTATAATCGGACAAATCGGCCCACGAAAGGTTCAAGTTGCCATTATAGGTCAAGCGCAAACTTCCCGAAACCGGAGCCTTAGTCTCTACAACCACCACTCCATTGGCGGCTTTCGAACCATAAATGGCCGTAGCAGCGGCATCTTTCAAAATAGTGATACTTTGTACCCGATCCATACTCAAATCACTAATCGTCTGCAACGTAGATTCAAAACCATCCAAAATGAACAACGGCTGGTTCGGGTCTGTTTCGTATTCCTGGGTCAAGCCGATTACACTTGTTTTACCACGCACATTTATATTTGCCAAGTGGTTGGGATCTGAACCAAATTGATTATTCTCAACAATCATAAAGGAAGGGTCCATTGTTTTCAAACTTTGCAAAACGTTTGAGTTCCCGATGACTTTCAGTTCTTTCGATGTATAAGTTTGGGAAGAACCTGTAAAACTTTCCTTTTTACGGGTAAAAATACCGGTAACAACCACCTCGTCCATTTGCTGAACCTCTTCCTGCATAATAACATCAATCACAGATTTATCCCCAACCACTTCACGATGCGGTTTCATACCGACAAAAGAAAAAAGCAGTGCCAAATCTTTAACAGGAGGACATTCGATGGTATACTTACCATCCACATCCGTAGAAACCCCCACCGTTGTTCCCTCGATCAAAATACCGACTCCAGGTAAGGGAGTACCCTCTTTATCCACTACTTTTCCGGTAATCTTCCGCTTTTCAACCTCTGTTTGCCTAGAATTGGCCTTCACCACAATAATCTTATCTTCAAAGTAATAAGTCAGTTCTTTATCCCGGAAAATATCGTCCAGTACTTGTTTCACCGACAACGACTTTGCATTCACATTCACCTCTCCGAAAGTATTACAAAGTTCCTCGTTATACACGAAATAAAGCCCTGTCTGACGCTGAATTTCCTGAAATAAAGTCTGCAAATTAGCTTTGGAAAGATTCAAATTCACTTTCTCTTGTTGCGCAGCGATCTCTGCCGATACACTAAAGGAAAGAAAAACAGTGAAAATGACACACCATTTCATTACATTCCAGATTTTACATCTTTTAGGCTCAAAAAATTTGAGCAAAAACCAGATTTTTTTCATAAATTTGGTAGTTATTAATTTAACAATCTGAATAAAGATTGGTGGAACAATACTTTATTCGTCTTCTTAGTATGCGGAAGGTATGCCACTACCTTCCGTATTTTCTCCGCAAAAAGAATCAGTAGCTAACAGTTAATGTCTTGCCTTGTTTATTTATTTTCACGCCCACACTCTCGGACAATGCTTTCAGAATATTATCGATCGCTTCATAACGTCTGACACATCCGGTGAAATGGAGTTGCTCCAATACTGGATTCTGAAAAAATACTTCCATATCATACCACAAAGACAATGTCGACATAATCTGTCCGAGGGTCTGATTATTAAAAATAAAAAGTCCTTTTGTCCAAGCCAAACAAGGTGTCAGATCAGCGTCCCGGATATCCAGCGTCCCGGACGATACATCGAAATCGGCCAATTGTGAAGGATTCATCATAAATTCCTTCCCACCTAGAAGGATACTTACTTTCCCCTCTACCAAAGCCGTCTGTATACGATCGCAATAATGACTGTTGATATTAAAAACAGTCCCGTATACTCTCACAGTCAACCCTCCAATCTGCACATAAAAAGGAGCCTTCCCTTTAGCCACCTGAAAATAAGCTTCTCCTTTCAGCACCACTTCACGCTTCTCTTTTCCGAAAGCGACAGGATACCTCAATGAGGAACCCGAATTCAAACGGACTATCGTCCCATCTGCCAGCTTTACCTGATATTCACCTCCCCGGGGTATTTGTAATTCATTATACTGCAATTCCCCGGTTTCTTCTCCCTGATAAACCAACTGATTATCTTTGTTCACCAATTGGTTTCCTGCTCCCAAATCGACTTGCAAAGAATCGCTGTTCTCCAGCTTCATCTTTTCGCCATTTGCCAAAATCAATATAGCTTTATCGCTTCCCGGGAGGATATTCTCCACCAGAACCGGAGCTACCTCCGTACGGTTCATCAACTGCCGAAGTGAAAAACCGACGGCCAATAATAACAATGCAGCCACAGCGACTGCGGCAACCCACCGTTTATATGCTCTTTTTCCATGGTCCAATCGGGTACACCGATCAAAACGCCGGATAGCAGCTTCGGTATCGATCTTTTCCCATTGTCTCCACCGTTGTTCCCATGTACCATCTTGTATCAACCGCTCGAAAAAAAGCCGGTTTTCTTCCTTTTTATCCAGCCAAGCCGTCAATTCCTCTCTCCGGACATCTTCCATCTCCCCGGATAAGTACTCTTCAATCAACTGAATAATAGGATCGTTCACTTCAGACATTTTTCACTTCTTTTACATAAAGACAACAAGAGATGCCAAAAGGGGTACGCAAAAAAGTTAAAAATGAATGTTAAAAAACAGGAATAGGATTTTTTACAACCAACATTCTCTAGATCAACAAAATATACAACAAGCCAAAATCTTGCATTTTTTCACGAATATATCGAAGCGCTTTTTTTTTCTGTGTTTTGACTGTGAGCAAAGTTATTTTTAACTGGGCGGCTATTTCTTCATTTTTCTTTCCATCCAAATGCAGTAAAAATATTTCTTTACAACGGGGTGGTAACTCGTCTATCGTCTTGAAAAGCCCTCGATAGATCTCTTCTTCCATGATATCATAATCGTCCAGTTCCGGATTCTCAGGATGCAACTGTCTGTAAGCGGCATATTTTTCCTCGACTTTTTTATGCTTTATCCGATTCAGGCAAGTATTACGCACAGCATTATAGAGAAACACCCGAAAACTGGCATAAGACATAAATTTCTCTTCTTTTTCCCATACAGAGACAAATAATTCCTGTACGATATCTTCGGCTTCTCCTTGTTCGTCAATATATTTCAGAGCAAATATCACCAGAGACCGATAAAATCTCCGAAATAATTCGTGATAGGCTTCCCGCCTTTTCAGATTAATTTGTTCTATGAATATTTCCTCTTTTGTTTTCATCCTAAGCTGCCAATGAAAAACAAAAATAATGCTTTTTAGAGGATTAGAAAGCAAGGAGTTCATAGTTAATTCTAAAAATTCAAAAGAAAAGCTGTGTGAATGCTCGATTCACACAGCTTCGCTTCTATTTCGGACAGAACTATTTACCTACTTTTTAGCAAACATAGATTCGATATATTGTTCCATTTGCTTTGCCATGTCTTTATCCTCACATTTGGCTACCAGTTTCTGACCGATCTTTTTCCAACGGTTGATCTGCAGAGGAGTAGCTTTTTCTTTTGCTCCGGCAATTATCGAGAATGGGAATTCTTCCGGAGAAAGGTTATTCACTTCTTTTTCACAGACTGTAAGCAGCTGATTCGGATTATTGGCTAAGAGTGCTTTAGCGATATTGATCTGCCCTACCAATGATTTTTCATTTTTCAATTTCAGACCGACAATCTCTTTCTTCATCTGATCCAGGTCGGCAGCTGTTGTCGATTTATCCCGTCCGTAGAAAATCATCATCAATTTACGTTGATACCCGCTGGACAGTCGTTTATCGACAGCTTCTTCCGTATTATTTTGTGCAAACTTCTCCCGGTTTGCCAACAAATATTCATAAGCTTCAGAGCCTGCCGGAGCTAAATCAGGATTATTGAAAATAAACCAATAATCAGCCGATACTTTCTCTTCATCGGTGAGTTGTCCATACAATTCTGCAGCTACTTTCGAAGCATCCGGAGAATACATAGAAATCAAACTTTCCACATATTTAGCCAGGAATTCCTTATCCCGGGCTCCTTCTGCATATTTTGCATCCAGTACACCGGTTGCTTTATTATCGTCGAAAGCATCCTTTACCCGTTCGATAAACCGGTCCGGTTCACCACCGCCGACAAATTTATGACGCACGGTTCCATCCGTATTCAAAATGACAAAAGTAGGATAAGCGCGAACACCGAATTTTTTAGCTAATTCAGGTCCTTCTCCTTTTTCCATATCATATTTAACACAAATGAATTTCGGATTCATATAATCTCCCATTTTCTCCTGTGGGAAAACAGTGTTACTCATATATTTACAAGGCCCACACCAGGAAGTATAACAGTCGACAAAAATCTGTTTACGCATCTTAGCAGCCTTTTCTACTGCCTGTTCAAAAGTCAGGTCCTGAAAATTAACCCCTACATGAGCTAAATTCTTCCAGGATTCCACATAATATTCCAGGTAATTTTTCATTTCGCTATTAGCGGGGTTAGCCATCATTTTTTCAGCGGCAGCAACCATACGGTTATAATCTGCCTTAGTCGCTTTATCCCGCATAGCTCCGAAAGCCATCAGCATAGACGATAAATCGTTTCCGGTCAATGTAGCAGCGTTTTCTTCCACTTTAGATACCAACTGATTCACATCTCCCTGAGCCACCAATCCGGCGATATCACATAAAGACAACAAATCGTTCTTTTTCTGAAGATCCAATTTACCGATCTGTTGTTTCAGTTCATCCAAAGATACGGTTTGTCTTTCTTTATTTCCATAAAGGTGTGGAGACAAAGCCCGGCTATAAGCAGAGAATAAAAATTCATCCAATTTTTCTTTCCCTATATTTTTTTCAAAAGTCGGAATATTGGCCAATATCAAATTAAAATCGGGAGTTCCAACCGTACAAGTACCGTCTTCAAACAAGGGCCAGAATTCTTTTTTCAATTTATCTTTCTCGGTGACCTGAGACAGTAATTCTTTTTTTACCTGCTCTGCTTTTTTCTGATCGTAAGCATCATCTAAAGCGACCTTATAAGCCAATAATTGCTTTTTATTCATTTTTCCTTTTTCGTACTGTTGATTCAGATACAGCAAGGAAGTCTTTTCATTCAACCCTTTCTTTACTCTTTCGATAAAAGGTTCCAGTTCACCTCCACCGACGACAGCATGTTGTACCGTTCCGTCCGGACGGATAATAAAGAAAGAAGGATAAGCCCGCACACCTAATTTGTTTTTCAATTCTTTCCCTTCTCCCTGTTCCATATCGAACTTCACACAGACAAAACGAGGATTAAAAAATTCTCCGGCTTCTTTCATCGGGAAAATCTTTGTTGTCATCATCTTACATGGACCACACCAAGTTGTGTAACAATCAACGAAAACCAGTTTCTTTTCTGCTTTAGCTTTAGCTAATGCTTCATCAAATGTCAGATGCTGGAAATCCACTCCCGTTTGCGCAAAAGCCATTACGCTTAGCACCAAACACATCATCAAAGGAATTAATTTTTTCATAATATGATTTAAATAGTTTTGGTAAATGATGATGCAATTTACAAAATGGGATTCAATTAAAGTCTAATTTCTTCCATCTTAACCTATATTTGTGATATCCACGATAGTCCTCTAACATTTTATTAAGAGTTGTTGTCTCTTTTTTTTACAAAACCCAGTCTCCCAAAAACGACAGGCGACCGATACGGCCGGTTAGAAAAAATCAAAAGAGAAATTAAAATAATCGATTTATTGAAAGAGTAAAAATGAATAAATGTTTCCTGATTCGGGCTTTTTAATGTAATTTTGTCAGAGTACCTGTAACTTTTACAGGTCCGGAAGAAAATATGAACAAGATAGCTGAATATGGAAGATATACAAGCGATCAAACAACGATTTGAAATCATCGGAAACAATCCGGGTTTAAATCGGGCCATCGATATTGCAACCCAAGTAGCCCCGACAGATTTGTCCGTATTGATAACCGGAGAGAGTGGAGTCGGGAAAGAGATTTTTCCCCGTATCATCCATGCCTACAGTACCCGCAAACACGCTCAGTATATAGCGGTAAACTGCGGTGCGATTCCTGAAGGAACGATCGACTCCGAGCTTTTCGGTCATGAGAAAGGAGCTTTTACCGGAGCCGTATCCGACCGGAAAGGATATTTCGAAGTAACGGACGGTGGAACCATTTTTTTGGATGAAGTAGGAGAACTGCCTTTACCGACGCAAGCCCGTCTATTAAGGGTATTGGAAACGGGAGAATTTATCCGGGTAGGCTCCTCGAAAGTACAGAAAACCAACGTTCGGGTTATCGCAGCTACCAACCTCGATATCCCGCAAGCGGTAAAAAACGGAAAATTCCGGGAGGATCTGTATTATCGCCTGAATGCTATTCCGATCACGATCCCTCCTTTACGCGAACGTAAAGAAGACATTCCTTTGTTATTCAGGAAATTTGCCGCCGATTTTGCTGAAAAATACCGGATGCCGGCAGTCCGGTTAACGGAAGAAGCCGTTAAAATCCTTCAGGACTTCCGTTGGCCGGGAAATATCCGGCAACTGAAAAACGTAACGGAACAAATCTCCATCATCGAACAAGAACGTATGGTAGATGGAACCACCTTACGTAAATATATACCGGAACACGATCCGATGTTACCGACCCTGACCACCGGCCACGACAAAGGAGAAGCCAGTTTCGCTTCTGAAAGAGAAATCCTGTATAAAATCCTTTTCGACATGAAAAAGGATATGAACGACCTGAAACGCCTGGTCTATGATCTGATGCAAAATGAACCTCAGCGAGAAACAGAGACTACCGAGCCAACCACTTCTCTGGTACTGAGGAATCTCTACGATCACGAACCGGGACAATTTACCCCTTCCCCCAGTCCAACCCTTCTCAACCACCGGGAAGATCATATTCAGGATACCGAAGCAGTCATCGAGGAGTCGTTTTCTATCGAAGAAAAAGAAAAAGAACTGATTACCAAAGCTCTGGAAAAAAACCATGGGAAACGTAAACTGGCAGCGAAAGATCTGGGCATATCGGAGCGGACGCTATACCGCAAACTGAAAGAATACAATCTGGAAAACTAAATTGTGCTTTTATTTAGTGAAGGCAAACTTCACAAAACAAAAGCACAACCGACTCCGTCATTTCCAATTCCATTCCAATAATTGCCCCTCATAGTCTTCGAAATAGAGGAGTTTATAGGGATGGAAACCTTGCTCCAGGGCGATTCGCCCGGAGGCGGATACGGCTCCGTGTGAACAGTCGTTATCTACGACTTTTTGAGAACCGATGTAAAGGACGCTACCGTCATCCGACCTCGTTTCAAATTCATATATTCCGGTTTCCGGAATATAAATCCATCCCTCCCAGATATAACCGAAATGATCGTCTGCCGGGGCCCGATCTATACGGATAGCCGACACATAACCGGAGTCCAGCGGTTGAGTTTTCTCGAGATCCGAAACACAACTGAATTTACCTTCGTAGTACCTAAAACGGATACCTTTTCCGGTATCCTGAATTTGTGACGCCGGCCGGTATACTGCTTTTTCCACTTGCAAAGTCAGGAGTTCGCTTGGTGCATATCCTGTTTTGAATCCCCTTGCTTTCAAAATACAGGAGTGATTCACTTGAATGGAATCACGGCAAAGAGGAGAAGTCCGATCCGGTTCCTTTCCGTCCAGGGTATAACGGATTTCTGTATCTGAAGTGGTACTACCCAACTTGAAAGTCATCTCTTCCTCAAACAAATACAAATCTTTTGAAACATAAGGGATAGATACCTGTTTTCCTTTACTCATAGAATAAGGGAAACTACCGGAAGAAATTCCCCGTTGCAGATTGGGTTCAGCCGATAACTGAAAACGTAATTCCCCTCCCTGCATCAGCTCGGCATAGGTGATAAAATTCCGGTCTATTTCCTTACCGTTCAACCAGACTTTGTCGATATATATGTTCTTCTCCGGTTCATTGGCTTTAACGACCAGTGTTTTCCCATTTGCCAGCTTTAGGGTCGCCTGGGGAAACAGGGGCGAAGTGAACACAAATTCGTTAGAACCGGGGCATACCGGATAGAAGCCGAGACTACTCAGGATATACCAAGCGGACATTTGTCCGCAGTCCTCATTACCGCAAAGCCCTTCGGGTGTATTCCGGTACATTTCTTTCAGAATACGGCGGACCATCGCCTGTGTTTTCCAGGGTTGTCCCGCATAACTATACAAATACGCCATGTGGTGGCTGGGTTCGTTACCTTGGGCATACTGACCGATCAGCCCGGTGATATCTGAAAGGGAAGTTTCCACCACGGAGGTTGTCGAAAACAGACTGTCCAGGTCCTGCAGGAATTGTTCCTCTCCTCCGAACAACTGTATCATCCCGTTTACATCATGAGGAACAAAAAAACGGTATTGCCAGGCACTGGCCTCGGTATACGACCGTCCAGCCTCATAAGGATTGAAGGGTGTTTCCCAGTTTCCGTCCGAGCGTTTTCCCCGGAAGAAACGGCAGGAACCGTCGAAGACATTGATATAATTACGGGCACGCCGGGCAAAACGTCCGGCGATGTCCTGTTCACCCAATGCCTCTGCCATCCGGGAAATACACCAATCGTCATAAGCAAATTCCAACAAACAAGAAACCGATTCCTTACGGAAATTTGCAGGAATATAGCCCTCCCGGATGTAATAATCAGCTCCTTTGGTATTTTTTTCAGCCGACCGTACCATCGCTTCCAAGGCTTTCCCACCATCGAAACCGCGAATTCCTTTCATCCAGGCATCTGCGATGACAGAGACGGAGTGATATCCGATCATAGTACCCGTTTCTCCTGAAGCTAACGGCCAAACAGGCAATTCGCCGGTTATTTCGTAAATATCCAGAGCAGAACGGACGATATCGGCGACAAAAGCAGTATCCAGCAGGGTCATCATCGGATGCCAGGCCCGGAAGGTATCCCAAAGGGAAAGTGTAGAATATCGGTTTTTACCTTTCCCGGTCCGCCCGATGCCCATATCGTGTCTTCGGTATTCCCCATTGACATCATTGATCCGGTTAGGAACGACACTACTGTGATATAAGGCTGTATAGAAATTCACCCTTTCTTCCGGACTCCCGCCTTTGATCCGGATCCCGGAAAGCAGTGACTGCCATTCTTTATCAGCTTTTTTACGCACAGCATCGAAATCCTGCCCTATCAGGTCATGCTCCCGGTTGAACCGGGCATTCCCGACACTGACAGCCGAAACACCGACCTGCAATTCTATAGTTTCCCCGGCCTTTACATGAAATGTAGCGACAGCCTGTAATTTTTCTCCGTCGAGCCGAACAGTATCCCGGCATACCTTTCCCTCTTTTACCCAAGTCAAAGTTTCTATCGGACGAGAAAAGCGGGCCGCAAAATAAATAGGCTGATTGTTTACCCAGGCAGAAGTATTCCGCATCCCGGAAATTTCATCCGGAGCGGTCTGTTCCAAATAAGCAGCCTGAATCGTCTCACTGGTCAGCGAATGAGCCAGATCGATGACAACAGACGCTTCACCTGTCCGGTCAAAACGGTATCTATGCACTCCGGTGTAAGGTGTAGCGGTCAACTCTGCCTGTATTCCTTCTGTCGGTAACATCACTTTATAATAGCCTGGAGATGCCCATTCCTGCCGATGGGAAAAGGGAAGCGGCGAAAGCCAGTTCCCTCCTTGTTCCGGATCCAGTGTCCTACTTGCCGGATAAACGAGGATATCTCCGAAATCGATACATCCGGTTCCGCTGAGATGCGTATGCGAAAAACCTGAGATAAGCGAATCGCTGTAATGATAGCCGGCGCAAGCGTCCCAATCGTTTTTCCGGGTATCCGGACTCAACTGTACAGCTCCGAACGGGACCGTAGCCCCCGGATAAGTATGTCCGTGAAAACCTGTCCCTACAAAAGGATTCACTTCCCGGGCCAACCGGCCTTTCTGTAAAGAACAGCCGAAAATCAGGGACGTTATTATAACACAAAAGACAAGCTTATTCATTTTCCGATAGCAAATTATATAATAGATTCAGGTCGTCGGTACCCACCAGATCAACACCGGTTCGTAGAAATAACCTCTTAAAAGCTTCGGTATCGGGCGCCCCCCACCAACGGAACAATTTTTTTTCCTGATGAACATTTTTCACTATCTCCACCATTCTTTTATACTGTTCTTCAGGCATTTCCCCGTTGCCGTCCCAACTGAAATAACTTTGGTAATTATCACTGATCACCGGAGTCAGGGAAGCCGGCATTCCTTTACCAAGATCCCGGATCTGTCCGTCTAAAAAAGCAAACCGTAAAGATTCCGAAGGCAGGGAATATAACGGACGATTCCCGGAAATAAAAAACAGGACTGCTCCTTCCTGATATACGCCATCTTTTACAGAACAAAAATACTTGCGGTAAGGTTCCATCTGTTTTTTCAAAACTTCATAGATTCCTTCTCCATTCGCTTTAAAATCGGCCATCAGGAAAAAGGGACGTTCACTTCCGGGATATACTTTCCCTCCGTTTTCCTTAATTCGCCGGATCAGTGGCTTCAGATACAAATTTTCAAAAGTGATTGCCGGATCGGGTTCTGGTTTTTCATGTCCGACATACACCTCCCCGCCGATCAGCCAAAGATCGGTTTCCACACAATTGAAACGGAATGCCAATGCATCCTGCAAAGGATTTTCTCTCTGATAATCATTGTGTGAAAAAGCATTGTAATAAATTTTATCTTTCCGGGTAATCGGCAGGGAGCGACTTAATACAGGTCCTGTCGTTTCTATATTTCCTTCTCCGTCCTTCCAGCGGCAAGAAACGACAGCTACCTGATCTCCTTTAATTTGCAGTATAGCAAACGATCCGTTACCGTCTCTATCCGGCCAGGCATTATTCACCTGATAAATCGGATAGGCGCGATAGGTCGGCAGCATAGCCGTATGGGTATGACCGGCAAAAAAAGCAGCAACATTGTAATGGTCCAGCAAACCGAACAATTCATTCCGGGCTTCCTGTGGCCACCACTTTATTGCCCAGGGATCGGTACCGTAATGTTGGATATAAACCACCGGATTACCTTGGGAAGCATATTTCTCCAGGTCAGCTTTCAGCCATTCCAGGTTGCTCTCACAATAGGAAGTATCGCCGGCATATCTTTGCCCATGAACAAAATGCACGTCACCGATATTCCAGGAATAACTCCGACTCGACGGATGCAGATTCAGAATTTCCTTGCGGGCCAGTTTTACACTCAGGACCGAGTCCATATAATTTTTTATCAACTGCAAGTGTACCTCGTTATTCGGGGTCTTGCCTTCTGTAACCGTATCCAGGTCATGATTTCCAAAACCGGGATAAACCGGAAAGTGGATTCTTTTCTCTCCTTTTCCACATTCATAACGCTGGCAGTAAAGGTCGATGATTTCAGGCCTTGCCCTGTCAAAAAGGTCTCCAGCCAAAATGACGGCATCTATCTTCCGGATAATTTCCCCTGAAGGCATGACCCAATGTCCCGGTACCCGATTCATCGCCACGACATGGTAATATTGATCCGTTTCGGGTAAAAAATCAAAATGCAGATCGGCTGCAATGATGCAGGTTACATCCCGTTTTGCCGGCGTTTGTCCCAAGGTTCCGGTGGCGGAACAAAAGAAGAATAACGCTATCAGGACAGGAAAAATATACCTGCCCGAAAAAAGATTTTCCATAAAATATCTTACACAATAATAAATTATTTTACCTGACGGATACAGACCGTTTCATCCGGAGTAAGCAGAAAAACCCCCTCTTTGGTTTGTTTCGCCTTTAATACCGGATTGATAAGCGAGGTCATCTCGCACTTTACCAGGGTAGCGATGACTTTTTTAGGATCCTGGCCGTCATAATACCCTGTCCCATTCTTGATCACTTTCTCCTGCAACTCTTTGATTCGTCTTTGATTGGAATTCATCATCTGAACCAGAAATGCATAATTTTGGTCTTTTTTGGACATAGATTCCAGCTCTTTTTGCCAGGCCTGGTTGTCGTTTTCTATCCTTTTTATTGTTTTCTCTTTCTCTTTTATTTGCTCCTCAAATATTTTTTGCAAGATGTCAATACTATCCCCGACGGTTTGTTTGGTGATCTGTACGTTAGTAAACTCTATCTCCAAATCAGGAGAACCTGTTTGGGTACGCATATATTCTTGTATCGATTTTTCGCTTGTAGAGAGTGAATTACAAGAAATTGTAATCATGAAAATACTTAAAATAAAGATGATTCTTTTCATATATTAGTTTTTAGAGTTTCAATAAATACTTGATTTTTTCAAAAATATCCGTGTTCTCATAAATACCTGTAAACAGTTCCGCTCCGGGCCCAAATGCATACACGGGGACCATGACTCCACTATGATCTCCGGTAGAAAATTTCCCAATGATCTCACCTTCCGGGAGAGATCCGCCGACCAGGGTCAGACCGCCTGTTTCATGATCTGCTGTTACGACAACGAGTGTTTCTCCGTCAGCAGCCGCCCATTCGAATACTTTTCCGATCGTACGGTCGAAATCCAAAATTTCCTCTACCAGAGGATCGAGTTGATTGGCATGTCCATAGTCGTCGATCTGGGAGGCTTCCACCATCAGAAAGAATCCTTTTTTATTTTGTGAGAGAAGTTCGAGCGCTTTCATCGTACTTTCTGTAAGCATTTCTTTACGTACCGAAGGACGCGGCAAATCATGATCCGCCCATACAGCCAATACTTTTCCGGTTTGTATGGCATCCAGTTGCTCCTGATTTTCCGGGGTCTGATACCCCAGTGCTTTCATCTCTTCAAGGATGTTTCTGCCGTCCTTCCGTTCACAAAAATATCTCTTTCCACCTCCGAAAATAAAATCGACTCCACATCCGGCATAATCGGCAATAAGTTCTTCTGCCTGGTCCCGGTCACTGTTATGGGCACAAAAAGCCGCAGGAGTAGCATCGTTCAGACGACAGGTCACAACTACCCCGGTAGATTTACTTTTAGCTGCAGCCAGATCTGTCAGAGTAAGCAGTGGCTTACCTTCCGGATCTACTCCGACAGCATGATAGCGTGTTTTATGTCCGGTTGCCAAAGCAGTACCGGCAGCACCTGAATCCGTAATCAGCCGGTCATAGCAATAAGTTTTAGCTAAACCGACGGTCTGACAATTTTCCAGATTCAATTTTCCCTTATTGGCAGCCCAGGTTGAATACATATGGGCCAGACTCATTCCGTCACCGATCATAAATACGACGTTTTTGATTTTGCCTTTTCCGCGGACTTTTACTGTTTTTACAGGACTTTCCTGTTGGCGGGAAATTTTAATTTCCCTGTCCCTGCCCTGAGCAAAAGTGGAAAATGAACTTCCTAACAGGAAACAGAGGAGAAATAAGATGATTTTATTCATATTTTAATAGGATTTTATCGCATGTTACAATAAGATTCATATTCAGTCCGTGCTTGTTCTGCCTTTTCGGTTTCTCTCATTTTTTCGTATATCACAGCACTGTTTAAAGCTAAACGCGCCAGATAAGGCATAGAAGTACAACGTAATTTAATCCTGTTGATGATTTCCGACAGTTCTGTCAGAATCACCCGGTCTTCCAGCACCGGCATTATACTCCCCAACGGGTAATAAAATGTAAAAAAAGGCAGGCCATAGATTTCATCTTCGGTCCGGTTATATAAATTCCCATTTTGTACAATCAACCAGGCAGTTCCGCAATCTTGCAATAAGGCTTTAGAAAAACGGGCATCGGTAATCAAAGCCGAGACACCTTGAAAATCTGCGTATTCTAATAAACCGATTAACTCCTGATAACGGTTTTCAGTTTCCTGTAAACCATTTTCTAAAGAAGAGCCGGCAATATCTCCCAATTCCATAATCACAATCCATTGCAAAGCTTTTGCCACTTCGTCTTCTCCGAATAACCGTCCGTAATGAATGTGACCGGACATTATTTTTTTGAAAATAGCGGAGTATGGATTATCGATATGGGCTTTGAATAATTCCCAGTTTTCTTTTTCTTCCAGCTGCTGTTGATTCAACCGGTCGAAATAGGCTTCGGCTACTTCCCGGTGCATTTTTTTTGCATGAGCCAGCTTCAGGTCGTTCATCAACTTTTTGACAAATTCGGGCGAACGTTCGCCCTGACGATAACGCCTGCAACTCCCGGCCAGCGTATTATCACTACTCAATGCCACCCGGGCAATAGACAAGATATATTCCACATCCCCTCCCCCTGTAACACGATGTACGACGAGTTCTGTATGAGGGTCAATAAACAATAAGGTTGGAAAAGCCGTCGGTTTATAGACTTTGGATAACATCACGCCATCTACATCCTTTTCCATGTCCATATCGACATTGATAAAGTTTTGATTGTAGAAATCGGCTACAGCATCTTTGGTAAAAATGTTGGCAGCCAAATTTTTACAAGGCCCGCACCAGGAGGTATGACAATCCAGAAAAATCAGCTTATTCTCCTTCCGGGCTTTTTCTACAGCTTTTTTCCAATCCTTCGGTTCGAAACGGATACTCCGGTTCTGGGCGATTACTCCCCCGCCAATGCTTATCCAAAGTAGAAATACCAGTAAGAAACTCCTTTTCATTTTAGGTATTTATTATTGTTATTCAGATTGAAAGGATTCCGGAAATTGACAACGATCTTTGGTCTCTCCGCTTTTCAGCCGGATATAGGTCCCGAATTCTCTTTTCCCTTCCGTGAGTTCGATGACGCGTATTCCGGGAGACAGACTCCCATAGGCATTTTTTCCGGCAGAAACCCTTCCATAACCTAAAGCGATGTCATAATAAGTACCGATAAAATCATTTTCATGATCGTGACCGGCAAACACCCCGATCACTTGTCCTGATTCCTTCAAGGCGGTAAATAAACCGCTGTTCAGGCGGGGAGAGCAAATATCTTCGTGTTTCTCTCCGAAAATTTTCCCTTTCAGAGCGTCATTATATTCTGGCAGGGGAATATGCAGGAAAAGAAGCGAGGGGTAGGGATGCCGTTTATTTTCTGCTATAAACCAGTCTATTTGTGAAAAATCGATCCATTGATATCCTCCTACCCGGGCTTGTTCGCAATTGGCATGAGAATCCATAAAATACAGAGTCATCGCGGTTTTATCCGAATCCTTGCTTTCAATATCCAAAATATAATTACCGACACCTTTGACATTTCCCTTTTCCATCAGGCAATTCGGTGCGGCTTTTACCATATCGAACAGTTCGTCCCTTGTCAATCCCTGTTCGTGATCATGATTCCCGAAAATCATAGTCCAGGGGACACCGCTTTGTTTCATTTGCTTTACCAAACGTTTCCAGGCTTTTTCAGGCTGATATTCTGTGACCTGATCTCCGGTGAAAACGATCAGATCGGGTTTTTCTGTCCGGATGGCTTCCTCTATCAGCTCATAGCACACTTCGGATTGTCCCGCCCTCAAACTGATGTGCATGTCTGTCATCTGAACAATTTTGAACTTCCCGTCCGGTTTGAATTTCAGTTTATTCTGAGCTTGTACCGATACCGTCATAAACAGACAGGACAATATCAATCCCGTCAGGGCGAATGTTTTATTTATCATATACGATTTTTTAGTGAATTGCAGGCTTATGGTTTGCCATAAGCCTACAATACAGTGGATTATTTTACATACGCAATAGAACTGAGAGCCCCCCAGCTGTTGTGGCCTCCACCTATCATACCTACTCTTAATTCTTGCCAGTCGGTATCTTCCATATAACGGACTTCGATCTCATGGAAACCGGCATCCAGTGCAATTTTTCCATTTCCCATCGCAGTGGAATGCGAACCGTCGTTCAATGCCACCGGTTGCCCGTCGATAAAGAGTACAGAACCGTCGTCAGACAGCAGTATAAATTCATACACATCCTTCTGTGTCAACTTGATATAAGCTTTAAATATCACGCCGAAATGATCGTCTGCCGGGTTCAGCTCCCCGAAAGAAAAACCGGAACAAACACCTGTCCGTAAGGGTTGCATCTTTAACATGTCGGCAGTAGATTTCATTTTACCTTCGTAATAAGCATAAGAAACGCCTTTACGGGTCGGATTTACCTTTTTCCCCGGCAAATAGTCGGCTTTGATTGCTTCAGCCACCATTACGTCACTTTTGGTTTTTCCTTCAACGTACGCAACTGCTTTTATCGTTGCAGAAGCATGCAACTTGATCGGCTGGGTATATAAAGTGGAACGATCATCCGGTTCACTACCATCCAAGGTGTAATAAATTTTAGCATGAGGATGCCGCACTTTCAGAATCACAGAGCGTTCGTTCGGAAAATATTGGATGTCACTGGTTGTGTAAGGCATCGGGGCTTTATTTTCCGTGGTCATTGAATAAGGCAGAGATTCTTCTTTAAGACCTCTTTTCATATTCGGTTTATCGGTCAGTGTAAATACCAATTCCCCTCCATCCATAATTTCATGATATTTAATGTAATTACGGTCTATTTCCTTACCGTTTAAGGTGATCTTATCGATATACACGTCCTCCCGGTCGCCTTTTACTTTGATGGTGAACTTCTTCCCATTAGCCAGATTGATCACGGTTTTATCGAATTCAGGTGCTGTCAGGATAAATTCATCACTACCCGGGCACATCGGATACATACCGATAGAAGTAAATACATACCAGGCAGACATTTGTCCACAGTCGTCATTCCCGCACAAACCGCTGGGGGTATTCTGATAAAAGCAAGCCAGAATTTTTTTTGTTAAAGCACTGGTTTTCCAGGGTTCTGACGAATAGGCATATAAGAATGCCGTACCGTGACTGGGTTCGTTTCCGTGGGCATACTGTCCCAGACGTCCGGTTACATCCGGCAGGCGTTTTCCCAAAATAGCCGTATCGGCTTCGAAAAGGGCATCCAACGATTTGGCCAGGGAATCACGACCGCCGAGCAAATTGGACAGGCCTCTGATATCATGCGGAGCATAATGGCGATATTGCCAGGGAGTCGCTTCGGTGAAATTATTATCCATATAATTTCCCTGAAAATCCGGATCGAATATTCCTGTATTGGAACGCCCCCTGAAAAATCCGGTTTCTCCGTCGAACAGATTCCGGTAATTTTCGGAACGCTTCAGGTAAAATTCATAATCTTCCTGATGTCCCAGTCTTTTTGCTATCTGAGCCAGACACCAATCATTATAAGCATATTCTACCGTTTTGGAAACACTCTTGCGTCCGGTTTCGTTACTGGGAACATAACCGTATTTTTCATAGGAAGGGAACTGATCTCTTCCTGCTTCATACGTTTTTTTACAAAGCTGATAGGCTTTCTCATAATCGAATCCTCCCAAATCTTTCACGATGGCTTCTCCCAGAACCGAGATCGCATGAAAACCGATCATACAATCGGTTTCTCCCCCCCATAATTCCCATTTCGGCAGATATCCGTTTTGTTCTCCTTTTTCTACCAGACTCCGCATCATGTCGGCGTTAAAATCCGGATACAATACAGTATAAAGCGGATGTACAGCCCGATAGGTATCCCACAGGGAAAAAGTTGCATAATGAGGAGATTTCCCCTCGTGAAGTTTTCCATCCATACCCCGGTATTTGTAATCTACATCACTGAACAGGTTGGGGCAAATCATCGTGTGATACAAGGCCGTATAGAAAATGGTCTTTTCGTCGTCGGTAGCTCCGGAAATATCTATCCGTCCCATTTCGGTATCCCAGCTGGCCACAGCCTGCATCAAAGCTTTATCGAACTTAGGGGAAGGCATTTCGGCCTCTATATTTTTCCGGGCCCCTTCGTAACCGGTAGCCGAGATTCCTACTGAAACTTCGACCGGTGCATTACCGTTTTCAAATTCCAGAATTGCCCGGATATCGGTACCCTTAAGATCTTTTTCATAAGTCAGCTTACCATCACACCAACCGTTGATTTTCCGGATCGGGGCAGAAAAGCGGGCTATGAAATAAATGTATTGGTTACTTACCCAACCACTGGAAAAACGCATTCCCTGGATTTCAGTATCCGAGATCTGTTTTAACTCCAGTTGATGGATATGTTCTTTTTTCAGGTAATGGGTCAGGTCGACTAAAAGAGAACGTTCCCCGGCAGGATACGTATAACGGTGTACCCCGCAATGCGGGGTGGCAGTCAGCTCGGATAATACACCATTTCCCAATTTTACAGAGTAATAACCGGCAGTTGCGGTTTCTCCGTCTTTTAGCATGCGCATCTGCTTTTTTTCTTTCAGCCAGGTAGCATCGAAGTTGCCGGTTAAAGGTAAAAACAAGATGTCTCCCAGATCAGCCCCTCCCGTTCCGCTCATGTGAGTATGGGAAAAACCGTATAGCAGGGTATCGGTGTATTGATACCCGGAACAGGCCGACCAGTCTTCGGTCCGGGTATCGGGACTCAGCTGGACCATACCGAAAGGGACCGTAGCCCCCGGGTAGGTATGTCCCACCTGTTCAGTTCCGATAAACGGATTCACATACTCAATCACCTCTTTCGTTTCCGTACAGGAAAACAAAATAAAACAACATCCCCATACGGCTATCTTCCTTATTTTCTCTCTGATTGTCATTATGATTTATTTTTTATTATAAAAGTATTTTATCTTTATTTTCCTGTAAATGCCCAGTCGCTTTTCCAGGCCCAACGATGCGGACAATTGTCTGTAATCGTACGGATACGCTTTACCTGGTCCATAGAAATGGTATTTTTATAACTCCCGTCATCCATAATATTTACGGCATAAAAAAGCAAGCCATCAGAACTGATTTTTAAACGGGAATTACTTCCATCACCCACTGTATTCCAAGGTTCTTTATAATTTTTATAAGTAAAAGTATCATCACAATAATCTTCCTTCTCACTTTTCGTTTCCAAAAGCCCGAAAAATTTTCCCATTTGCGTTGCATATCCGACATCTTCCGTAGCAAAGTCCTTGGCATTAAAAATCAAACCGATATCCGTCAATTGATAATCCGCAGCCTCAATCTCCGGCAAAGACGCCAGAGTCATATTACAACCTTTGATCTGATCCAGATCAGTACCCTCCAGAATATAACGCGGTACCCCGACATGATCCATATTATCGATGACCCAAATATTCAGATATTTTTTATAGTCCCAACAAATATCCGGATTATTCACGATCGCTTCATAGTCCAAGTTATTCAATGCATCTTTAGAAAGAGGATAACGGTTGATTCCTTTTTCCGTCATTTTATTTCCATCCGGATCATATTCAGCCAAACGGAAGCGGATCCGGGTATCAGCCCCATTCGGACTGAATACCGCAGTTCTCGCAAAAACATTATAAATCGTATTGAATGCATAATACACAATATCCGACCCGACACCCTGTCCTAAATCCACTGTTGTTTGGTTCTGAATGACATGGAAAACCACCGGATAAACAATCGTATCATAAACATCTGCCGGGAAAGGCCGACGAATAGACACTTTAAAAACTTCGGATTTCAATCCGTTGGCAGTAATATAGAATCCTTGTTCTGCCTTAGAAAGATCTGTGGTTTTATAAGTCGGACCATTCATAGGAGTACCGTCTTCCAAAAAATAGTTTACCGTCCCTTCCTTAATCCGGTCTACCGGAATTTTTCCGAAAACGACACTATCCCTTCCTTCTTCATTTTTAAAGGTATACGACTGATAAAGCATGGGATTCAGGGTGAGTGTTGAAACTCCGTCAGCAATCAATTGACGGTGATCAGCCCCCAATTCTACTTTCGTTATTTCAAAATCATTAAAATCGACAAGCATGTCACTATCCGGAGTACATCCCCATATAGCCATAAACGACATGAATGTATATACAATATATCTTGTTTTCATAGTTTCAATTATTTAATATCCAACCGGGATTTTGTCTGATTTCTTTATTATTATCTATTTCCGATTGTGGAATAGGAAAAGCATACCGGTAATCCCCTTCTCCCTCCAGTTTGAAAGTAATTCCTCCAATCGTCCGTTCTGCCTTTAAGCCCAGACGTTTCATATCCAACCAACCATAATCGCCTTCCGCAACAAACTCTTTTCGCCTTTCCCGGTAAATATCCTGCAGTAAAGCCTCTTTTTCTGTCGGTATCGTATAAGTACTTTTATACCTTGCACTTTTAAACCGGTCCAAAATTATTCTTGCCTCCTCTATCCGGTCTTGCATAGCCAAAGCCTCAGCCTGAATTAAAAAAGTCTCGGCCAAACGGAAACCGCAATGCACATAACCATACCCATACCCCCACGAATCACTGTATGTAGAAAATTTATCGATTGTCAATTTCGTTACGTAATCCCAAATGTTATAATCATATATCTCTACCATCTTATAGTATAAATCTTTCCGGATATCATTTTCCTCTTCAGGGAAATAAGTTTCATAAAATATTTGGTTGGGTTCCAAATTCTGAAAATAATATTCAAAAGTCATACCTCCTCCGGTGCATCTCACACGCAAAGCACATTCCGGATCAGAACTTAAATTGCTATTATAAATGCCCGGTGTAAATATCTTTTTCAATATTTCTGGATCAGACTCCAATATCCGTTCCTTAGTTTCTTTTTCAGCGTAGGTTACCGCATTTTTCCAATCATCGGCTTCCGATGCAGCGGAGAGAGCTTTAAAATGATAGATTTCAGCATATAAACGGTTAATCACCGAAGAATTATACATCAGATTGAAACTTGTCCTCGGAGCCGTACGTCCTATACAAAGTTCAGCCTCATGTAAATCACTTAAGATTTGGGTATATACTTCCTTTTGCGTTTTTCTGGCCACAGTCACCTCCTCGAAATCTTCATAAGTTTCCAAACAAACAGGTATTCCCCATTCATTGTCTTTATAAGGAGAAAAATGTTGTACCAATTTAAAAAAACAATAAGCCCGCATCACATATGCTTCACCCATAATATAGTCCCGCATAGCCTCATCCCCTTCCGCAATAGCAGCTTCATGGAGAATCAGATTCATAAATCCGATAGGCTTATAATAGTTGCCCCACAGATATTGTGTCGTTTCATCCCGCCAATCCGCTTTCTGCATCTCATAATCTTCGAATTCATTAGCAGCCAGCTTAGACAAATCCCATTCATCGGTATAAGGAACCAAACCGTAAACAGGAGATTCAAAAGGAGAACGCGGCAAACTATTCGATCCACTTCCGTCATTCACAATATTATACAAAAAACCGGACATGGCCTGTTTGATACTCTCCAGGTCATCCATAGAAATCACGTTCTTTGGTGTCACATTCAAAAAATTGCTACAGGAAGTTATTCCGGCAATCAACAGAACACTCCATATCGTTCTAAATTTTTTCATAACCTTCATCTTTTAAAAACCTAAAGAAAGATTAAACATATAGGTCCGGGGCAACGGATAATTGAAAGCCCCACCGGTAGTGGCATCCAAACCACTATATTTAGTAAATACAAATAAGTTGGTTACCTGTAATCCTAAACGACAGCGACTCAGTCCAATCTGATCAAACCATTTATTTTTCAAATCATAAGATATGGTCAAATCACGGAAAGCCAGATAATTTCCTTTTTCATATTTATCATCGGTAATCATATCATGATAATTCATACCATTATATTGATAACGCGGAGTATTCGTAATATCACCGATCGTTCTCCATCGGTTCATAGCACTTTTTAAACGGTTTGTCCTGGATACATAGATTTCTGAACGTTTATTTGCTCCACTGGGAGCGTACTTCCTTTCATTAAATGATTCCAACAAATGTCCTGCACTATAACTGAAACCGGCTCTCACTTCCAGATTTTTCCAAGTCAGAGTCGAACTGAATCCACCGATCACTTTCGGATTGACAGAGCCTAACTTCTCCATAGAAGCCCGTAAAACTTCTTCATAATCATCACCGGGAATATCTTCTGTATCGATTTTATCAGGGACCTGATTCAAAGAAATTCCTTTATCCCGGGCAATAATCTGTTTCGATTCATCCGAAATATAAATCATAGCCTGTCCGGTCAATGGATTCACTCCGGCAAAACGATAACCGAACATGGTTCCCGTAGCGTACCCTTCAACATTATCGGTAGATCCTTTCCAAGCTACATCTTCCAAACTTTTTATATAAGTTTCGGTAATCTTATTTTTATTTTGTGCAATATTGAAAGAATTGATCCAACGAACATCTTTGCCCAAATCCAAACGCAGATTAATGTTGAATTCCCATCCGGTATTTTCGATACTGGAAACGTTAGCTGTAACACTGGTTCGTCCATAAGAATCCGGTGTCGTCTGAGTTCCTAATAAATCTTTTCCGGTATTCCAATAATAGTTGAACGCACCTCCGATCCGATTTCCCCAAAAAGCAAAATCCAATCCGACATTCCGGTCTTGTTTCCTTTCCCACTTGATATTGGGATTCGGATAAGTCACCTGATTCGCTATAAAATTACCATCATATCTGTCTCCTCCTAAAAATATCATCGGAATCGGATAAGATCCCCGGTCGATATTCCCGGTGTAACCATAAGAGAAACGCAGGGCCAGATCAGAAATGAAATCGACATTTTTCAAAAAATTCTCCCGCATGGCATTCCAACGGAAACTGGCAGACCACAAGGGAGTAAAACGGTTATCCGTACCGATGATATCGGCCCCGTCAAAACGTCCGTTTACATTAAATACATATTTGTCTCTCCAGGTATAAGTAAAAGCACCGAAAAACGAAGCCGAACGATCCTGTGCTTCTGCTGTTCCAATCAAACCACTTAAAGAATTTTTAATATCGTTATAGGAAATATCATCCGAAGGAAAATCCGGGAAAGCAATAAACCGATAATAATCATTGAATTCCGGAGAACGATGATAATTGTTATAAGACTTACTACCGGACAATTCCGTACCTACAACCAATGAAAAAGCGTGATTTTCCAACTTGTTATTATTATAACTGATCAGTCCCCGCAAAGCAAAAGCCGTTGAACGTCCTGATCCTTCTTTCAAATAACCGTTATTGTACTTTTCCGGAAGTTCCCCACTAATTGCACTGGAAGTAAAACAGTTAGAATAAGACGTATAGGTCCCGGGGGCAGCCCAAGCCTCTGTATTGTTGGTACTATACGTAAGCGATCCATTTAAATCCACACTCAAACCTTCCATTACCTGATAATTCATCCCTAAACGGGCAGAAAGATCGGAAGCGATGGTCTTATTCTGAGTTTCATTCAATTCCCGTAAAATATTAAATTGGTCATATATATTGCCATAATGGATCGAGCTCCGGTTATCGCCCAGATAAGTAAAATCCGCCGCATAACTACCGTCTTCATTGAAAGGTTTCTCGTAAGGATTGGCGAATACGGCATATTTGAAGGGATCTATGGAAGAATTATGATCCTTACTTTCGCGGAAATTCCCGTTTAGTTTAAAATTCATCTCAAAATTTTGGGCCGGTTTATGGCGGATTTCCAGACTGGCTCCCAGATTATCATACGAATTGCTCTTTAAAATTCCGGACTGGCCATTATAGTTAATAGATGCATAATAATTGGTTTTCTCCGTACCTCCGCGCATAGACAAAAAATGGGATTGTGAAAAAGCTTTACGGAAAATCACATCGAACCAATCGGTATTGATCTTGCGCAATTTATCCAGCTCTTCCCGATACTGGCTTTCTGTATATCTTCCCTGCATGTAATAATCGTATATTTTACCGACCAGTCCCCCTTCCCATGCCCTGGAAAAATCTTTCATCAAAGAAATCTCAAAATCGATTTTTTCGCTGCTGTTCATAAAATCCAAATCGATACGGGGAGCTTCTACCATACCGAAACTGCCGTTGTAGTTAAATGTCGCCTTCCCTTCAAAACCACGTTTGGTCTTGATCACAATCACTCCGTTGGCTGCACGTGCTCCGTAGATGGCCGACGCAGCAGCATCTTTCAATACCGTAATCGATTCAATATCCGTTGGAGCGATATTACCGATCCCATGATCCAGTATCGATTCCTGAATATTACCGGCATTTACCACATTAATCGAAGCAACTCCTCCTTGCAAAGGCAAACCATCCACCACCCACAACGGTTCTTTGTTACCTGAGATCGAATTGTCACCCCGAATCCGGATATTGGCCCGGGTTCCGGGAGCTCCACTGGTTGTATAAGAGTACAAACCGGCCACTTTACCTTCCAAAATCTGATCGATACTTTTGAAAGAATTGTTTTCAATCTCTTTAGCGGTAATCACAGTAACAGATCCGGTCACCCGGTCGCGACGGATATCCTGATACCCGGTTACCACAACCTCATCCAGGTTACTACTCTCTTCCGTCATCTTTACATTGATTTCCGATTTATTAGCCACTGCAATTTCTTGAGTCTTCATGCCGATAAAAGAAAAAATCAGAACGGCATCGGAAGTTGCAATCGGTAACGAATAAACTCCGGAAGAATTTGTAGAAGTCCCTACAGCTGTACCTTTAATCTGAATGGTCACTCCCGGCAGAGGATTATCCCGGTAATCCGTTACCTTCCCGGAAATGATTTTCGCCTTTATAGTCTGCGGAAGAATTTCCTGTTTTTTGACAATGATCACTTTTCCATCACAATCATAAGTCAAAGCTTTTCCGGAAAAAACTTTGTTCAGCACATCGCTCACCTTTTCATTCTGCGCTTGTACACTGACATTAGCCAGGCCATCCAATTGTTCTGCATTATACAGAAAACGCAAACCTGTTTGTTCTTTTATCTGATTGAACAGTTCATATAAACTGACATTTTTCAGATTCAACGTCACTTGTTGCTTTTGTGCCAGACTATTTCCGAAACTTGTACCTACCAGACATACTGTAAAAATAAAGTACAATTTCATGACTATCCAACATTTTTGATGAGTCTTGTCAAATAAATGACATAAATGAAATTTTTTTTTCATACATTTGTAAATTATAAGTAACACTTAGGATAAATGCTGGGGAGCTTTATCCGTTATTAAACACAGCCGGGATTTCGCAGATCCCGGTTTTATTTTTCACACACAATCAGGGTACGTCCGTTGACTTGGAAACGAACATCCGAACTCTTCTCCAAATAGGCTAATATTTCCCGGATATCGGAGTAGCGTTTCATGTCCCCGTAAAAACGTAAATCTTTCAACCTTTCATTTTGAAAAAATACATTCACATCATACCAACGTTCAATTTTTTCCATAATAGATTCCAAACGTTCGTTAACAAACACCATGTCTTTATTTTTCCAGGCGATATAGGGATATACATCGACATCCAGGACTTCTGTCTTTCCATTTCCGGTATTTGCAATACCCAACTGTTCCGGTTGCAGAACGATTTCTTTGCATCCGGCATTTGCCCGGAAACCGATACTTCCTTTCACCAATACCGCTTCAATACGATCGGTATGGTAGGTGTTCAGATTAAATTCCGTTCCGTAAACCTGGAGCTGATATTCTCCGGACTTTACAATAAAAGGTTTTTGGCAATCTTTAGCTACCTGGAAATAAGCTTCTCCCTTTAATCTGACCTCCCGGATAGTTTCACTGAAATTTACCGGAAATTCGAATTCGGTATCTGCATTCAACCACACTTTCGATCCGTCGCACAAAGTCACGAAATATTCCCCGCTCCTGGGAACGATCACTTTATTATATATGATTTCTTCCGATTGCAAATCCGTTCTCTGATAACGAATCTCTCCGGATGAGTCCACCTCTACGATCATCCCATTCTGTTCTGTGATCTGCTCATGACTTTCCGCAAGATCGATCTGTTTACCTGAGGAGAGTACCAATACTGCCCGGGGAGTTATCGGTTCGATTTTAGCGAATACTTCTGCCGGGATTTCCGTATTTTTATCTACATGCCGGAAACCCCACCAGCCGGCGAAGAGAAGTATAACAACCGAAGCTGCAATGGTCAGGTAACGTTTCCAAGATAAGCCGGGTTTTCTATTCCATACTGCTTTCAGTCTTCGTTCTGCATCAGAGGAATCGAGTTTCCATTCTTTCAGGCTCCATTGCCAAAACAACATATCCGCACTGATCCGGCGGTACTGCTGCCGGTGTTCTTCCGATTCCGCCAGCCATGCTTCTACCCTTTGTAGCTCCAGGCCTTCCAGTTCTCCCCGGAAATAAGCGGTTAATAATTCTTCGGTTTGTTTATCCAATGGTCCTTTTTCCATGCTACAATCTTGTTTTCATGTATTAGTACCGGAAAAATGGAAAAAGGTCTAATGGAAAATCAAAAAAAATTAAAAGATCTGACAAAAAGATTTTTTCTTGCAAAAAAAGAATAAAAAACCGGCAAATTTTTCTTTGTCCAATCGTTCCCGCAATTTCCGGACAGCATTTCCCAATAAGGTTTTTACGGTTGAAATGGAAACATTGTATTTTTCCGCCACCTCCCGATATTTCATATTGTGAATAAATACCTCTTCCATAATAACCCGGCTACGAGGCGGCAGGTTTTCCATTTCCTGCAAAACCTGAGTCAGAATCCGGTCATGTTTTTCATTATATTCTTCAAATGCCAGGTGTACCTCCTGCAAATCGGTAGTATTATGAAAAATATCCTGTTTTTCAAGTTTATTTAAGCAACGATTTCTTACAGATACATATAGAAAAGAAGTCAAAAAGGGGGCTGTCAGTTCTTTCTGTTTCCTTTTTTCCCAAAGGGCGATAAAAAATTCCTGAACAACACCCTCAGCCAATTGTATGTCTTTCAAAAAAGTATCTGCCCACACAACCAACCGGCTATAATAGGTATTGAACAACAAATCCATTCCTTTGGGATCTCCTGTAGACAATAACCGGCATATCTCATCGTCTCTTTTTGAATATTCCATAAAAAAACACTACGTTTTCTCACAATGTTCAAGCAAATTTCGTTCAAAGTTATAAATTGAATTGTTACCTCAAACAGAAAACCGGATATTTTAATACCTTCTCCTGTACTTCTTCTCCAACCATATTAGCTTTTCCGATACGATTTTAGCATACCCATCATCGATGCGAACCACAGAGAAGGCAGTAACCTGGGATTTATTCATTTTTACTCACCTGTGGATTATCTGAAAAATTTCATGTACATTTGTATTCAAATATCAGGAGAATGATCTATGGGAAAAATCAATTTTTTAATTCTATTGTTTGCCGCAGTACTTTGTTGCAATTCTTGTAAGCTTTATAAAGTAAGTTATTCCACGACAGGAGCTTCCATCAGTCCTGACGTAAAGACCTTTTCCGTGGATTATTTCCCGAATAAGGCTCCTCTGGTAGTACCTTATCTAAGTTCGCTGTTTACCGAGAAACTGACAGATTACATGCGTTCCAAAACAGGCTTGAGTCAATTGACCGATAACAACGGAGATATTCGTTTCGAAGGCCAGATCACCGAGTACAGCCAACGGCCCATCGATATCCAAAAAGATGAAATCGCAGCCTCCAACCGGCTGACGATCGGAATCAAAGTAAAGTATACGAATACGAAAGACGATAAATACGATTTCTCTTCTACGTTTTCCAACTATGCCGATTACTCGACCGACGCTGATTTCAATTCCATAGAGGAGAGCTTGATTATAGAAATCCTGGATAAGATTATCGACGACATATATAATAAGGCACTCGTCAACTGGTAATCGATCGGCAGAAGAATGAAAAGTGAAAAAATCATAGAATTTATACGTCATCCTGAAAAAATCAACAATGACGATCTACGGGAATTACATACACTCGTAGAACGTTATCCTTATTTTCAGACGGCTCGTATTCTATATTTAAAAGCTTTATATCTTCTGGGAGGTGTCAGATTTCGCAGCGAACTAAAAGCTTCGACCGTCCATCTTACGGATCATAAGCAATTTTTCAGGTACCTGAACAATCAGATCGGTTTCGAACCCTTGGGTTCCGGTACGGCAACCCCTAAAAATTCGCTGAGTCATATTGTCGACGAACGTATCCGCGAAATTCATGGTCATACCGTCGTTCACAGCCAGGGTATTCCGGTCTGTCAGACTACCGAAGAGACAACTACCGGATGCGAAGAAGACATCATACAATTCAATCTCCGGCAAAAGGGAAGAAAACGGCCGGAAAACGATGAGAAAGAAATCATTTCCAACCCTATCCGACTGGACGATGTACCGGGAATAATCGACGATTATTCCAACTCTACCCAAGAGGATAGGTCCGAAGCGAACCATTCTGCCACCCCGTATGCCTCCCCCATCCAGCCCATCGATCTGAGCGGAATACAGGGCATCGTAGATGAAGCCCCCCGTCCTGAAAATAATTTCTCTATCGATGTCGATCTGGACGAAGAAATAGCGGATGCACAGGAAGAAAAACCATCGGTCTCTCTCGATACTCCCGAAATCATCAGTGGCGGATACCGGCTGACCGACCAGCCTCATACCGAAGAAACCGTCATAACAGAGAAAGAATCCCGGAAATCCCGAAAGAAAAAAGACGATCTCATCGAGCGTTTTATTCAGTCTGAACCCATCATGCCCAAAATAACTTCGGCCTCGACGGATAACAGGGATCTATCTAAAGAAAATCCTTATATCCAAGAGGAATTATTCAGCGAAACACTGGCAAAAATATATGTCAAACAACATCTGTACGAAAAAGCAATCTCAACTTATATAAAATTAAGTTTGAAATATCCGGAAAAAAGTGTTTACTTTGCAGACCGAATCGAAAAAATAAAAGAGAACATTAATAATAAAGAGTAATTATGTATACGGCAATTTCTGTTTTGATATTCATTATCTGCGTTTTATTGATATTGATTGTATTGGTACAAAACTCCAAAGGCGGAGGCTTGGCTTCTTCATTTGCTTCTTCTAACCAAATCATGGGAGTAAGAAAAACGACCGATTTTCTTGAAAAAGCAACCTGGACGTTAGCCGGAGGAATGATGATCCTGTGTGTATTGGCCACCTTTTTTATCCCCAGAGGAGAAAATGCAGTAAAATCTGCTATCCAGGAACAAATCGAAGCTCAGCCTGTTCAGCAACAAACCATCCCGACTTTCCCGACCAATCCGGGAGCCGGCGAAAATGCCCAGGAAACAGGAGCTGCAACACCCGGAGAATAATTCCATTAAAACTTAAAATAGAATGTCAGTATGTCAGTCATACTGACATTTTTTTTGCTTTTCTGCCAAACCCTTTTTTCCCCTATTTTTTATCTTTTATCATTTTTCCTCTATTTTTCAATGATTTACATTTTCTTTCCTCCTCTTCCTTTCTGTCGTATTTTTTTTGGCACAAAATATGATAAGAAGGAAATGTTGTAACATTCAACCTTACAACGACGTTGAAATATTGCGTATTAATTTGAAAATAAAATCATATTATAAACTTTTAAATTTTTAACATTATGACACTGAAGACCGTACTTAACAAGGTAATTGTTGAGCCTGTTGAAGCAGAAACTGTAACTAAAGGAGGGATCATCATCCCCGACACAGCACAAGAAAAACCCCAGAAAGGTACAGTTATCGCAACTGGTAAAGGTAAAGCAGACGAACCGATGGAAGTAAAAGCAGGCGATACTGTTTTATTCGGAAAATATTCCGGTACAGAAGTTCATATTGACGACAAGAAGTATCTGGTCATGAACCAAAGTGATATCCTTGCAATTCTTTAATTGTAAATTGTAAGTAATCCCAAAAATTAAAATCTAAAACTAATTTGTTATGGCAAAAGAAATAAAATTCAATATCGAAGCTCGTGACCTGATGAAAAAAGGGGTAGATGAGCTGGCAAATGCAGTAAAAGTAACTCTGGGACCGAAAGGCCGGAATGTAGTCATCGAAAAGAAATTCGGAGCTCCCCATATCACCAAAGACGGTGTCAGCGTAGCTAAGGAAATCGAACTAGCCGATCCGTATGCAAATATCGGAGCACAGATGGTAAAAGAAGTTGCTTCTAAAACCGGAGATGATGCCGGAGACGGTACGACTACCGCTACTATCCTGGCCCAAAGTATCATCAATGTAGGGTTGAAAAACGTTACTGCCGGAGCTAATCCGATGGAATTGAAAAGAGGTATTGAAAAGGCAGTTGCTGCTGTCGTAAAACATCTTGAAGGACAAAAAGAAGAAGTAGGTAACAACTTTGAAAAAATCCGTCAGGTAGGTCGTATCTCTGCCAATGGCGACGAAACGATCGGTAACCTGATCGCCGAAGCAATGGAAAAAGTCGGCATCGAAGGAGTAATTACCGTTGAAGAAGCCAAAGGAACCGAGACAGAGGTAAAAACGGTCGGTGGTATGCAATTCGACCGTGGATATATTTCTCCTTATTTCGTAACCGACAGTGAGAAGATGATCTGCGAATTCGAAAATCCTTATATCCTGCTTTATGACAAGAAGATTTCTTCTATGAAGGAATTACTTCCGGTTCTGGAACCGGTAGCACAATCAGGTCGTGCCTTGTTGATCATCGCCGAGGATGTCGAAAGCGAAGCATTGGCTACTTTGGTGGTCAACCGTTTGAGAGGTTCTTTGAAGATTGCAGCAGTAAAAGCTCCGGGATTCGGTGACCGCCGGAAAGAAATGCTGGAAGATATCGCTATCCTGACCGGAGGTGTTGTCGCTTCGGAAGACAAAGGAATGAAACTGGAAAACCTGACTATCGATATGTTGGGTCGTGCAGACAAAATAAGCATCGACAAAGAAAATACGACGATTGTCAAAGGGGCCGGTAAAAAAGAATTTATTCAGGAGAGAATCGAGCAGATCAAGAAATTGATTGAAAATTCGACTTCCGACTATGATAAAGAAAAACTGAAAGAACGTCTGGCAAAATTGTCAGGTGGTGTTGCCGTCCTGTATGTCGGAGCAGCTTCTGAAGTTGAAATGAAAGAAAAGAAAGACCGGATCGACGATGCCCTGCATGCCACCCGTGCAGCCAGCGAAGAAGGTATCGTACCGGGAGGTGGTGTCGCTTACATCCGCGCACAAGCAGCCCTGGAAGGTCTGAAAGGAGAAACCGAAGACGAAACTACCGGTATCGAAATCATCAAACGGGCTATCGAAGAACCGTTACGTCAGATTGCTTATAATGCCGGTGTCGAAGGAGCTGTCGTTGTCAACAAAGTACGTGAAGGCAAAGGCGATTTCGGATACAACGCCCGGAAAGATATCTATGAAGATTTGAAGAAAGCCGGTGTGATCGATCCGAAGAAAGTAACCCGGGTAGCCTTGGAAAATGCAGCTTCTATCGCCGGAATGTTCCTGACTACCGAATGTGTATTGGTGGAAGAGAAAAAAGATGAACCTGCCGCTCCTGCCATGGGTGGCGGAATGCCGGGAATGATGTAATAAAAAATGGTTCAATACAAGGAAGCTGTCTGCGTTTGCAGACAGCTTTTTTTGATTAATTACCCGTATATTTTTTGATTAGTATCATAATACCCACTACTATTCGTAGGTAATCTTTTCAATTCTACTCCTTGCCAGATAATTTTAAGAATAATTTCTCCATTAGCCGTAAAATTTATCTTATTCCCTGATTTATAAGCACTACCACTTAAATGATTATAACCAATAAAAGCATCCCAAAACCCCGTATTGTAAAAAGCACTATTAGTTACAGCAGGTACAGTGATATCCCAAAAAACATCTACCCGTCCATCAGAATTCAAACCAGAGATTTTAACAATCCTTTGCCCACCACTTTCATTAGTTGACTTTAAACGAGGTAACATGTCAAATTGTTCAGAAACTAGTGTTCTAATATTTTCAGATTGCATATTCTGAATATATTTCAACACTTTTTCTAGCTCTTCAAACGAAGTTATAGCTTTCAAATTTTTGACTACTGACTTGTCTTTCACATTTTTCCACATTCTCCCATCCATATTTGGAAAACAACTTATCGTACTCCATTATTTCTGAAGTGTCATCCGATATGTTTTTTGAACAAGAAATGGAAAATAGTGAGATCACCATTAATACTAAATACAATTTTTTCATCATTTTTAAATTAATACTTATCTATTTAACAATGATATGAAAACATTTTATTATACCCAATAGTGAATCCTCGGAAAATATTCGGAATATTTATCCTCCCTTTTCGGGAAAAGTTTAGGGAACACACCGGCAAAAACGGTCTTATTCCTGCGTATTGTTTAATTCTTTCCTAAAAATCTTAAAAATATAAGTTCGTAATATTTTCGTAATCTGAATGAGTTTCCTATTTTTACAGTCGCAAAATTCGGAATCTTAAAAAATGCAAAAATGGATTATGGAATCTTTGATGTACTGAAGCTCATCGGATCGCTTGGTGTATTCCTTTATGGAATGAAACTAATGAGTGAATCTCTTCAGAAACTGGCTGGCAACAAAATGAGGCAGATATTGACAGCCATGACTTCCAATCGTGTTACGGGTGTACTTACCGGCTTATTTATTACAGCCCTGATACAAAGTTCTTCGGCAACGACAGTCATGGTCGTGAGTTTTGTCAACGCCGGATTGTTGGACCTGGTCGGCTCTATCGGTGTTATTTTGGGAGCCAATGTCGGCACAACCATCACCAGCTGGTTGGTTGCGGTGTTAGGACTGGGAAAATTCAGCATGAGCGATCTGGCTCTTCCGATTATCGGTTGTTCACTGCCCCTATTGTTTTCACAAAAACGTTCCCGCAAAACCTGGGGTGAAATGTTCGTCGGTTTCGGTTTGTTGTTTTTAGCCCTGCGTTTTCTGCAGGAATCGATGCCGACCGATTTGCACACTCTTCCCGGAGTAGGAGAATTCATACAAAAAATCAGCTTCCTGGGATTCCGTTCCTGGATGATCTTCCTGCTTATCGGTGCCGGTTTGACTACGATATTTCAATCCTCCTCGGCTACAGTTGCTTTAACTTTGGTGATGTGTTCGAAAGGCTGGATCGGTTATGAAGATGCTGCTGCGATGATTATGGGTGAAAATATCGGAACGACTATTACCGCCAATCTGGCAGCAGCAGTCGCCAACGTACAAGCCAAACGGGCAGCCCTAGCCCATTTTATCATCAATGTATTCGGAGTGATCTGGTTATTCCTGATATTTACCCCTTTTTTGAACTTCATCGGAGACTTGTGTGTCACCCTGCATCTCTCGACTTATAATCCCAAATTTTCGGACCCGAAACTGTTGAACGAAGCTTTCTCACCGGAAGCCCGGGCCGGAGTGACCGCTTCTATAAATGCCGCCATGCCGCTTGTATTATCCCTTTTCAACACCTTGGCAAAGGGGATCAACGTGGCTATTCTGATTTGGTTTACCGAATATCTGGCCCGGATTGTCAGTCGGATTATTCCTCCCAAGAAAGGGGAAGAAACTTTTACTTTGAAACATATCAAAATCGGTTTATTATCTACACCGGACGCCTCGCTTTTCCAAGCCAAACAAGAGATCTCCCTCTACGGGCAAAGTACGCTGGAAATGTTTCACAAAACAATCCAGGCTTTCGATATGCCCTCCGGAGAATATGAAAAAGAATTCGATTATCTCCAGAAAATGGAAGACGAAAGTGACCAGGTGGAAGTTGAAATTGCCGATTACCTGACCAAAGTTTCCGAATCCAGACTAACCTCCGAAAACTCCCAGCGGGTACGTGCGATGTTTAAAATCGTATCGGAAGTGGAAAGTGTAGCCGATTCTATTTTAAATGTCGCCAAAGCGATTTATCGTCGTAACGAACAGAAAATCACCTTCCCGGAAGAATTGTCCAATAAACTCAAACATATGTTTGCCTTAGTGGATGAATCTATCGTCGTTATGTGTGCCAATCTGGCTACCGAATATACCCAGGTAAACGCCAAGAAAGCCTATGAACTCGAACAAGCCATCAACGATTACCGGACCATTTTGAAACAGGAACACCTGATGGCGATCGAAGAAAAACGATACGAATATTCTATGGGTATTCTGTATAACGACCTTTTCTCCGAATGTGAGAAAATCGGAGACTATACGATAAATGTCACACAGGCAATGAAAGAAATCGGACACGAAGAATAAAATTTCATTACCTTTGTCACTCAAACAACATTTTATAAGATTATGGCACAGGAAGATGTATTCAAAAAATTAGTAGCTCATTGTAAGGAATATGGGTTTGTGTTTCCGTCTTCAGATATTTACGACGGACTGGGAGCTGTATATGATTACGGACAGAACGGCGTGGAACTGAAAAACAATATCAAACGGTATTGGTGGGAATCGATGGTCCGGTTACACGAAAATATCGTAGGAATCGACTCTGCCATTTTCATGCATCCGACCATCTGGAAAGCTTCCGGCCACGTAGATGCATTCAACGATCCCTTGATCGATAACAAAGATTCTAAGAAAAGATACCGGGCAGACGTTCTGATCGAAGATCAGATTGCTAAATACGACGAAAAAATCGAGAAAGACGTTGAAAAAGCCCGGAAAAGGTTCGGGGAAAAGTTCGACGAAGCCTTATTCCGGGAGACCAATCCTCAGATTCAGGAACACATCCGCAAAAGAGAAGCTCTCCACGAGCGGATGTCCAATGCCTTAAATGCCAATGACCTGAATGAAGTACGTCAGATTATTCTCGACGAGAAAATCGTCTGTCCGATCTCCGGCACCTGCAACTGGACCGAAGTACGCCAGTTCAACCTGATGTTCGCAACTGAAATGGGGTCTACCGCAGAAGGAGCCAGCAAAATTTACCTGCGTCCCGAAACAGCTCAGGGAATCTTCGTCAATTTTCTGAATGTACAGAAAACCGGACGCATGAAAGTGCCTTTCGGTATCGCTCAGATCGGTAAAGCTTTCCGTAATGAAATCGTCGCCCGCCAGTTTATTTTCCGGATGCGCGAATTCGAACAGATGGAAATGCAATTTTTTGTACGCCCCGGTTCGGAACTGGAGTGGTTCAAAAAATGGAAAACGACCCGTATGCGTTGGCATCAGCTCCTGGGATTCGGGGAAGAAAACTATCGTTTTCATGATCACGAGAAGCTGGCCCATTATGCGAATGCCGCTACCGATATCGAATTCAAATTCCCCTTCGGTTTCAAAGAAGTGGAAGGAATTCATTCCCGTACGGATTTCGACTTATCACAACATCAACAATATTCCGGTAAAAAGATTCAATATTTCGATACCGAACTGAACGAATCTTATGTGCCTTATGTGATCGAAACCTCTATCGGTGTAGACCGGATGTTCCTGCAGATTATGTCGGCTGCTTATTGCGAAGAAGACCTGAGCAAAGACGGCAAACAGGATTCCCGTGTCGTACTGCGCCTGCCGGCAGCTCTGGCCCCGGTAAAGATGGCCATTATGCCACTGGTGAAGAAAGACGGGCTGCCTGAAAAAGCGCAGGAAATCATGAACCTGCTGAAATACGATTTCAACTGTCAATACGACGAGAAAGACTCTATCGGTAAACGCTACCGCCGTCAGGACGCTATCGGTACTCCTTTCTGTATCACTGTCGACCACCAGACTCTGGAAGACCATGCCGTCACTATCCGTGACCGCGACACCATGCAGCAGGAACGGGTAGCCATCGATCAGCTCTTCGGTATACTCAAAGAAAAATGCGATATGCAAACTTTGCTGAGAAAAATGACCGAATAGTCAGCTCATCGAGGGATCGGTTTCTTTGGTTAATAATCAGAATCACCGTCCTCCGGGTATACTTCACGTAAGTGCTGTGAATTCTGACGATCTGGAAGAACCCTGTCGGAATAATTATAATACATAGAATAAACCCCGAAAGCCAGATAAAACTTTCGGGGTTTATTCTATAATAATTACACCACCATGTAATAAGCAAATTTTAAATCGTCATTTTTCGGTAAAGTTAAATCACCACATTATAATCGAGATCATTTGTTTAAACTATTGATAATGTTGGTTTGCTTGTCATTATACAAAAAATGGGTTAAGGTATATGTCAGTTTTTCAGGGTTCATGCCGGAAGTGTTGGCTTCGAAAATAGGCTCCGGCTTCGTCGGGACTTCTACAAATTCTTCCCCATTGCGAACTCTGAGAATCTCGGCTATCTCCATCAGGCAGCAGCCGTTGAAGACACCCGTCTCAAGGTATTTGGAGAAGGCTTCGACAAGTGAAGCAAATTAAAAATTTTAGTGAAGATTTTCTTTTGAATTTAAACGTTCTACAGTATTAGTTGTTGTCGTTGTTGTATAGTCTAAAATATTTGAACCGATAGGGTCATAAATAAATCCGCCATGTTCATTAGATACATACAATACATAATGATTTAAAGTGCTTATTTTTATAACTCCATTCTAATTCCAAATATTCATAATCCAAATGAATTAAATTATCAAGCTGTTGTCTTAGTGAGGTGAGCAGACTTTTTTCTCCTATAGACTCTGCAATTTCTAATCGCTTACGAATAGAAATGATTTCAAATTTAGGCAACATTCTTTCCCGAATGACACAGGAATCTCCCCTTGATACTGTATCTCTCATCACTATGGGAGGTAAATGCAAAATAGCAGGAGCATTGTAGGATAATAAGGAATCTATTATATCGGATTTAACAGTTTGAGATCCAATTATTCCTTTATAGGTATACCCTAATAGTTTCAAAAACGACACATCACCCCTATTTTCTTCATTGAAGCTATTTTTTAAAGCTTCGAGCCGGTCTTGCCAAGTTGTAGGTGTATTTTGTGAAAAACATACATTTGTATATAAAACACCTGATATCAAAATAACAAAATAGAATAAATTGAATGATTTTTTTCCATACTTTTCTAATAATTTTTATTAGTTCAAATATATAACAATCCCAAATCAAAAATAAACGACTAATTATCTTATTTTTCCGAACATTGAGCCCAATTTTCAGTAGCCTAACTATGGTGTAACTGAATATTTTTTATTATAGGAAATTTTTCAATAAATGAAATTACTGCTTATGAGAATTACCAGAAAATCTGTTTTCCGTCAGAATAGGTAAAAATGCGTTCTTCTCTTCCACGGCTTACATCCCTAAGCCAATAGAGCGCATTCGAAGGAGCCAGATACTCCAAAACAACATCCCTGGCTATTCGGGGTCCGCCAATCAGTTGCCATCCCTCCGGTCCCCACCAATACAACTCGTAAGTGTCGCCCAATTGGATCATATTTCCATCGGTACGGGGAATAAAAATCAGTTTACCGATGTTCACTTCCTTTCCGAAATCCATCCCCACCCAGGCACCACTTCCAGTCGGCGCATCGAAAAAAGTCAATGGGTCTCCGTCGAATACCTTTTCTTTCACATGGTTAGGATCATTAAAACAACTTCCTTCCGTCCCTATAATTTCACCCACAATAGGGCGCATAGAATCTCTCTGATAAAATACCAATTCGGCAATATTACAAAGTCCGTTTTCGGCAGACAAATACCTCCAATAGCGCCAGGCAGTATCGGTAGTAACCTTCAGGGAATAAGCACTTTTCCACTCAGGTACCCGATAGATAGTAACCGAATCGCTGAAGTCCGCCCGATTGGCAGCCTGAATTTTTCCTCCTACAATCCGTCTTCCCATAGCATAAGCATTGTCAGAAGGAGGATATTTCCGGTAGAGTTTCAACTGTTGCCGATTCAACGTATCCCCTTTCAGGACAATTACCTTCCCGTCCGTATCCAATAAAAAAGGACTGGCCAAAGGTTTCAGCCCATCGGAAGTATAGTAAACAGGCAGGTAAACAATATCACGGGCTACATTTTTAAAGAGGGCTTTCCCCCGGTGTATTCCGGCCCAATCGACCGGTACCCAATCTTCATTATCGAAAATAGTCAGATAAGCATAATTTTCAGAGCATTTCACCGAAGAGGGAACTTCGATTTCCACATCGGAAGTGCGCATATATTCGGCTGTCACATCTTTCATAAAACAATTCTGGAAAAAATCGGGCACATCGCTACACTCCCGGTTCAATCTTTCCAGGTCACGGTTGATTGCATAAGTCTGCCTGTAAACTTTCCCTAACTTTTCTTCCACTTTATGAGGCATCCCCGGATCACTCTCCGTAGCCAGAAAAACTACATTTTTTCCCCTGTTATCCAACATCACATTCCAATAATGCCTACCGGACCTGACAGGCCATTGAGGGATAAAATCCATCATGACAGGAATCCCTTTCGAACGCATAATACTCAATCCCATCAAAGCATACTCCCGGCAAGACCCTCCCCTGGATTTCGGCAACAAGGAAGGAAACAACAGAGGAATTTTAGAAAAAGGTTCGAGGGTCTGAAAACGAATCTGAGTCCCGATCTCCCGGTTTACCCAAGTTGCAGCCCAAAATGCAGAGTGACTGAGCCGGGGATGCCGGAGGTCTATCTGTTCTTCATAACCGGTAGCAAATTTTTTCCGCCAATCTTCCAAAGGTTGGTATTGTCCGACCGTATAAGGCAATATGTATTCACAGAAATCATCAAAACCGACATGTGAAGCCCAGGGTTTTTCCCTCCAGACCCGAAAAGCACTATCGATATTGGCAATCAGAAAACCGGACTTTATCACCTTTATATCTTCCTGTACACGCAATCCGGATTTATAATACTCATGGATCTTATCGAGACTATCCTGCCAATTTCTCAAAGTATCGTTACTGAACACCGCATTCAAAGCCGCATAATAAGGCCCGATCGAATCGCCACCGATAGATAAATGCCCGGGCATATTTTCGATTAAAAAGCGGGCAGCCTCCCACTTCAGGCTATCTTTATCCTCTTCGGAATAATGACGCAATACCCGTTCCAGTTCTATCCGATTTTCCCCGGCCCTTTCAAGAGCCGATTCCAAAACCGAAGGCCGGCAAGCCGAACACCCGACAATAATAAAAAAAGAAAAGATTCTAAATAGCATTTTACATCCGAAATCAAAATTTATCGATATCCCCCTCTCAGCGACAGCCCATATTTGAATTACAAATATAATATTAAATTATTCTTCCAGAATTCCGATCATAATTTAACTAAAAAGGATGTCTGGAAATATTAATCTTTTCAACCTTCACTACTACCCCGGTATAGATTACAATCAAAGAGAGATTGAACAATATATTTCCTGTCCAGGATATATCCTTTTGCCATGCTCCCAAAAAATAGAATAATATACCGCCTGAAAGATAAAATAGGATACGTTTGAGCGGATAAGGAACCGGATAATATATTCTGCTCAAAATATAACTGACGATCACCATAATCCATTCGCTTCCCAGATGTGCCCAGGCCGTTCCGGCATATCCCAGACGTGGAAGTAATAATAAATTAAAAACAATCGTGCAAATCAATCCACTGCCGGTGACCAAAATGGCCAGACGGGTTTTACCGGTCCGCTTATACCAGAATGAAAGATTAAAGACTATACCATTTCCGATATTAGCAAACAAAACAACAGGGATAATAAATAATCCATCCCGAAAATCCGAACCGAGGATCAAACCAAAGAAATCGGAGAAAAGGGAAATCACTAAAAACAACAACATAGAAACGATCAAAAAATATTTTAACGTCTCCGCATTTGCTTTCAAGAAATCTTCCTTTTTAAAAGCAGCCAGAAAAAACGGTTCTGCAGCCAAACGGAACATTTGCACAAACAACAACAAAATGCCTCCGAGTTTAAGGGCAGCTCCATAAATACCTAAAGTACTCATTGCCGACTCTTGCGGCAGCAAATATTTAATAAATTGGCGGTCGATAAATTCATTGGCGGTACCCGTAACCCCGCTGATCAGCAAAGGCAACGAATAGATAAATAAAGGCTGAAGCAATTTCCGTTTTATCCGAGGCCGTATTCCCCGGACGGCAGGAATCAGCATAAAAGCCGCTGTCATGCTAGCGATTAAATTCGATATCAAATAATATCCGGCACCATATTCTGCCGGGAAGATATTTTGCAGGTCTCTAATCCCAGGTATCACAGAATAAAAAACGATACAAAAAAACAGATTGACCAGTATCGTAACGACCCGGATTTTCACATAGGCCGATGCTTTATTTTCCTCTCTTAACTTAGCGAATGGTAAGGCCGTCACAGCATCGACGGTTATAATACTTCCCATCAATAATAGATACGACGGAGTTCCGGCATAATCCATCACCACCGACAAAGGATGCAAGAACAATAAGGTGAAACCGAAAAATAGAAGGCTCACTAATATAACGATACCCCAGGTGGTTTGAAATATCAATCTTTTCTCTTCAGAAGTTCCCGCCTTACCGGCAAAATGAAAATACCCTGTTTCCATCCCCATCGTAAGCAATAACAGGATAAAAGGAATGAGAGCATAGAGATCGGTCACCACCCCATACTCACCCGTAGTCATAATACGAGTGAGATAGGGGGTCAATAAGTAATTAAGAAAACGGGCAATAATACTACTGATCCCATATATAGCCGTCTGTGCAGCCAATTTCTTTAACATACCGGTATTCTATGTGGGATGAACAATCTACGACCAGTTAACACCGGTCATAAAGTATGGCCCGAAAAACTTCTTTCACTTAATGGAGATGAAACAAAATCCAGGTTCTTCAAAGTTACACGAATTTCATCCCCCATATTCAGGTTCGAATGATAAAAATCCAACAATACGTTACCGGCGGTAATAGAACCCGCATCAACAGATACTTGACCTTGATTTATGGTTACAACAAAAGTGACTGCTCCCCCATCTATAAATGGCATACATATCGTATTGTTTTCTGTACAGACTTCCATTCCATATATTCCCTTATCACTCATAAACTCCTTTTTCTGGTTAGAGAAATCAGGCATAACAAACTCATGTACCGACTCAGTACCCTCAGAAACAATCCTCTTTATGCAAACTGAATCACCTATATTCAAAGAAATTCTATCATCCGAAATATCTGAGACAATACATGCTAATTCATTTCCATATTTATTATTACAAACAGAAATTACACCAGTATGATCGAACGGAATATAAAACAATGATTCATTAATACTTAATGCGGTCATATTTGCCATATATTACATAACTATATTATAAAACTCCTTTTTTCTTTAACTGAGCTTCTAAAAGATAAAAATCTTTCAAATATTCAGTAAGCATTTGTTGCTTCTGTTTTTCGGATAATTTTAGTGGATTAGGATCTAATTTTTTTACACAAGTCGGAGACGAACAAACCTGCTCGTCTGCATTTATAATTTCGATCTCAATACTTTCTCCAATATGCATATCCGATTTTATCCAAAAAGTATCCAGGGCGTCATCTCCAAAACCTTTGATACCGGCAACCGATAGTTCATAGCCGTTCGAACTATTGTAAAAAATAGTGACTGATGAACGGAAGTCAGGGGTAACAACAATTTCTTCTGACCTGAATTTTATTCTGAATCCTCTCATTTCAACACACCTTCTTTTGTTAAAAATTTTTTAAGTTGATTATAGTATCCTAACATATCTTCATCTGTCATACTACTCATATATATGGTATCATACTCCATACCCTCAATAGCAGTAATTTTCACTTTGTCTCCTACAGCCAACTCTATTTTACCCCAATCCAACTTAACGCTGTTTTCTTTGTCTTCACCGAGAACAACCATATTGTCAGCTTCTACAAACACACAAACCTGCCCTTTCGGTGTGACGCAATTCATTATTTTTCCTCGAATATCTATTTGCAAACCTTTCATAACATATGTTTTTTGGCGCTTTTCACTTCAACACAACTATAACTTGTTAAAATACCTAATATTTTAAGAGGTTTTTCACCTTTATTGATGATTCCAGAAGTATAAAAATACGTTATCCACTTTTCTCACACCAGGCTGAATCATCGGAAAATGTTCGGAATTATTTCCACATTCAACAGAAACAAAAGTTGTGATTCTTTCACTTAATCTTTATTTTTAACCCGATGAAAAAATTATTTTTACATAACCCCGGCATGATCATCCTGTCGATAATCCTGTTTCTCCTGACAGAAAGCAGCTGGCTGATCTATTGGTTCCGGATTGAAGAAAAAAATTTTCGGAACGACATCAACCAGGCGATACATGCTGCTATTCAAGAAGAAGCATACAGGATAAATGAGGAGGACGACAGTTTCGTCGACTTCAGAATAGAAAACAGAATTATCATGGAGTATACTCTTCGGGGACACCATTTCAGAATAGATACCCTGCGGAAAGAAATGACCGACTTATTCAACAAACAACGTTATGATTACAATAAAAAGTTGTGGAAACTGGACAGTATAGCCCACTATTTCCGGCATTTTTGTCCGGTAACGGAATTACCCGTAATTTTCACACGAGAAGATCCGAACGGAAAGCTTATAGATCACTATCCCTCCCATCTATTGCCTCAAAGAGCTCCTGCTTTCGGCCCGCAGCAATTGGGTAATATCGAGAAAGACCAGCTGATGGCCTGGTATGATTTTCCGCTTATTTATTTTTGGAAGTATCAGAAATACGGAATTTTACTTTCATTACTTCCACTCTTCCTGGCCATTTATTATGGATTCCTGATCATAAAGAAAGAACATCGGGAACGTAAGAACTTACGCTATATCGAGAAACAAGTTATTTTTATCCATGACCTGAAAACTCCGCTATGTACCAATCGCGATATAGAAGGCAGGATCCTGAAAAATCTGGCCACCTGGCCTCCCGAAAAAATATATGAAAAACTACAAATCAGCCGCCACCAATCGGAGCGTTTATTAAAAGAAATGCAACAAATTACCATACAGTCGGCAGGACGCTGGGGAGGAGAAATAGAAAACCGAACTTTCGATTTGAAAAAAGCACTCGAAGAACTGATCGACAACTACCGGAGTGGCCACGAAAAAGCCACTATCAATCTTGATTTTCAATTGAAAGATCCGGAAATCTTTGCCGATCCTTTTCATTTGATCCACCTGGTAGACAATCTGATCAGCAATGCGCTGAAATATGCCGGAGAAAAAGCCGAAATTCAGATTACCTGTAAACAGGAAAAACCAAATAAATTACTGATTTCGGTCAAAGACAACGGACCGGGTGTTTCCACTCATTCCCGGAAACGTATTTTCAGGACCGGTTTTCATTCCAATCACCGTCACCAGAATAGCCACGGTATAGGACTTGCTTATGTGCGTAAAATTGTGCGGCAGTACAATGGACACATACAGATAAAAAGCAAAGAAAACGAGGGATCGGAATTCTGTCTCTCTCTGTGTCTGGATAAACCGAAATCATATAAAAAATCAGTTTCCTTTTCACATATATACCGCTATTTTTTCATTGCCTTATTACTGGCTGAAATGGTCTGGATGTTCAATTTATATTCAGCCGAACGGACTAATTTTGTAAACCACGAAAGCCCTTTGATCGACGAAACGATTTTTAAAATGAGTAAAAATCTTTTCCAGATACGGGATACCGCCAGGTTTCAAAACAATTGGCAGGAGAATTCAATTACGATCACCCGGGGAGTAAAAGATACGACAGTAGAGATGGGCGGGATCGTCAATCAAAGCTATGTATATGGCCGCTTATTTTATGATCTTCGGGATTCATCCTGGTGTCTCGATTCACTTGTCCACTATTATAAGAAGAGCGACCTGCCATTTCCAATTTTCTTCATCCGGAAGGACGCCAATGGAAAAATCATCGACCGGTATCCTTCCGAAGATCCGCATATCTTCCTGCCGGCTATTTTCCATATGCCCCTAGGGTATGTCGAGAGACACCGACTGGAGGTACAACTCGCGTATCCCTGGTTACAGCCCTTGACCACCCACAAAATTTGGCTACTATTTGCCTTGCTATCGATCTTATTGTCGGGATGGTTCACCCATTTATTGGTGGCGGTCGATCGCCGCCAGAAAGCACTGATCCATCTGCAACGGAATGAAGTACAACATTTCCTTCGGGAATTACAAGTACAACTCTGTCATTTACATGGCACAGAATCGGATCACCCCTCCCCGGCTATCCCTATATCCCCACCGATCCATGTCGAACTGTTACACAAAAACATCAAACAATACGAAAATATGATCATTAAAATAAATTACTTACTGGACAAATTAACCATACTCAAAACACATCCGATGATTTTATACCACGACTATGGATACTAAAAAAATAAAAATACTGTACGCAGAAGATAACCGCATCACCGCACAAGAAACCGGGGAAGCCCTGGAAGACAACGGTTATGAAGTAAAAACAGTCTTCGATGGCGACGAAGCCTGGCTCGCTTACCAGTCTTCCCGTCCGGATGTTGTCGTACTCGACTATCAAATGCCGGGAAAAACAGGAATAGAAGTATTTTTACTGATCCGGCAATTGGATAAAAAAATTCCGGTACTCATCCTTAGCTCTTACACCGAACTATGTGCAGCCTCATTAAAAATAGGTACCAGTGACTTTGTCCGTAAGGACGGAGGTATAGACGAATTGTGTGCCCGGATCGAAGCAGCCCTGAATCGATATCCGGGACCGGAAATAACCGGCCACCCCTCAGAAAAAGTATATCAGCTATCTCCGACCAACCGTTTCTACCCTGCAAACTCTACCCTTGAAATCGGTGACCAGCGTTACCCGCTCAAAACGATGCTCGCCGAATTATTGACTATTTTTTGTCAAAATCAGAATTCCTTTATACCGGGAACAATCATTTGCAGAAGACTTTGGAACAATGACAACGCGTCCAAAATAAGTCTGTTACGGGATTATATCTCTGAGCTCCGGAAAATTCTGAAAGCTGATACTTCGCTGAAAATCCGTTCTTCCTATGGAAAAGGGTATTGTTTCAGTACTCCCGAAAAATAATAGTAAACGGCTAATTATTAGTACATCACATTAAAATGCAATTACTCTGTTTTTATAAATGGTTATGGATCAAAAGTATCGTTTCATTCTTAATCTATACTTGTTTTATATATAACTGCCAAAAATTATTCTCAGCTTATACAGAGTTATAAATTCTTTAACCAATCACAACCTACTTTATAGTATTTCCTTTCTACTTTTTCGCTCCCTAAAGCGTATATACTCCATAACAAAAATGAAAATGTAAAAAACTAAATAGGTAGGATTATGAAAAAAAAAGTTTTAATCGTATTATTTTCTGTGTTTGTGGCAGGGATTTATGCACAAGCACAGAAAGTAAATGTCGTATCGGTATCGAAAGAAAGGGATATCCATAATTTCTATACCATGATGAAAGAAGCCTTTCCACTGGCTTACAATGACCCGGCAGCTCCACGCTTTATTTTCTTCGATGACAACAAAAATTTTATTTTCGGTGTCGGGGGATACGTTCAGTTGTCAGGAGTTTACGACTTTAACGGCGTAGAAGATTATAATTTTTTCACAACTTCGACTATTGCCATGAAAGGACATCAACCCGGTGCCAGTTACGGTATGACAGTCGGACAATCCCGTTTGTTTTTTAAATTAGTAGGCAATACGGATGTAGGACGTTTAGTGTCTTATATCGAAATGGAATTCCAGGGGCCGCAGAACACCCCGAAGCTCCAGCAAGCTTTCGTACAATTCAAAGGTTTTACGCTGGGACAAGCCTGGAGTACTTTCGGCGATATGACAGCCGTACCTACGACTATCGATGAAGAAGGACCGAGTAGTGGTATCGAAATCCGTCAGCCGATGCTTCGGTATACTTACCATATCAACGATCGATGGCAATCTTCTTTAGCCTTGGAATATGCCAAAGCATCGTATACAACCGGGAAAAATGCCGAATCCATCCGGCAGAAAGTTCCGGATATTCCTTTGAATGTACGCTATACGATGAAAAACGGGAGCCACGTTCAGGTAGGAGCTATCTTAAGAAATATCGGTTATAAAAATGTAGTGAAAGATAAGGATAAAATCAGAACCGGTTGGGGTGTTATGGGTAGCGGTAAATTAAATATCACCTCATCGACCAGTTTTCTGTTTCAGGCCGAATATGGTAAAGGGATTGCCAATTACATTCAGGATATCTCGGGTATCGGTTATGACCTGATCCCGACAGCAGACGACAATGGAAATCTGAAAGCTCCCGGTATGTGGGGCCTGTTCGGCGCTTTCCAACACAATTGGAATCCTAAGCTTTATTCGACGATCACCTACAGTTATGCCCGGCTTGAAGCCCGCGGCAGCCTGGAAGGGGATACTTACAAATATGCACAATATGCAGGAGCTAATCTGTTATGGAATTTTACGGAATTCGGAACTACCGGTATAGAATATGTTTTCGGACGCCGTAATAATTTCAACCACGACTATGGCAATGCCAGCCGTATCAATGCTATGATTCAATATCGGTTCTGATTATTTACCGAAATAGATCGGCAGGAAGAAAGCCAAAAGGTTTGAGTTTATAAAGTTCATAAAATTAGTATTCCCCCTGCTTAGCACCTTGTTTATAGGACTTTCAGTCCAGGTCGGTCGCATTAACGACCGTAAGGAAATGACCGCAGATTCAGAAACTCTAAACTTTATGAGCTTTATAAACTAATTTAATTCTAGAATTATTCCGGTATTTGTTCGTCTTCGGTGTTCATGTTCGGTGACCCGGTCGCTTCTGTCGGTCATCTAGCTTTTTCTTTCACTGACCGGCGGAACTCCTCACTTCGTTCGTCAGACACCACCGGTCGGGCGCTCAGAAAAAGCAAGACGACACTCGCCAGAGCTCCAATGGTCTCCGAACACGATCACCTTCGACTGATCTTATCACTTCATGGAAAACGAATCAGGATCTGAAAAATAGAAATCACAACGGAATAAGGGTTTTCCATTCCTTATGCCAGAAATCGAATTAAAATCAAAGGTACTGAAGACGCTCCGATAAAGTAACTCAGCAATCCATATCACGATAGAGGTGATCCGGTATTTCATTTTACAAAACTTTCCTTATTCTTCCTTTGCTCTGTAGCGCAAACGGAAGATGCAGGGTTTTGTGCCGGAAGACCCTTGGAGCAGGAACAAGGGTCCGGTTAGGTTTTCCGAGCGCCCGACCGGTGGTGTCTGACGAACGAAGTGAGGAGTTCCGCCGGTCAGTGAAGGAAAGCCTTAACGGACCGTTCCAGGCGACCGGGTCTGACGACACAGAACCCGAAATCGGAATAGAAAGAAAAAATAAAACCTACCTTTTTTCAGAACCCGCTAATCAGGTTTACAGGGCAAACGTCATTGCTGTAGCAACACCGATACTTCCTGACGGTCCTTTTTCAGCTGTTCGCTCAATTCGTCGATTCCGTTGAATTTCCGTTCACCCCGGATACGGGCAATAAGTAAAAGCCGGATTTCTTTACCATAGATGTCGGCATCGAAATCAAAGATATTCACTTCGATCCGCACTACGCCGGAACAACTGACTGTGGGGCGTACGCCAATATTGAGCATACCACGATATTCTTGTCCTTCAACCTTCACTTTTACAGCATACACTCCGGCGGCCGGCAATAGTTTACGGTCATCGTTCAACCGGATATTGGCGGTCGGGAAACCCATACTCCGTCCTATTTTATCACCGGCAACAACTTTTCCACTAACAGAATACGTATACCCCAGAAATTCATTTACCCGATCGATATCTCCGATTTGCAGAGCATTCCGGATTTTTGTGGAACTGATATTGATTTGGTTCTCTTCATATACTTCTTCCTGTTCGAGGTAGAAGTGATAACGGTCAGCTAATTCTTTCAGTTTTTCAAAAGTTCCCTCCCGGTTTTTCCCGAAACGATGGTCATACCCCACGACCAAACCTTTTAAACCGATTTTATCGACCAAGATATGACGTACAAAATCTGCATATTCCAATTCGGCCAGCGAACGGGTGAATTGCAGGACGACCAGATGTTCCACTCCATAAGTGGCGAGAATAGCAGCCTTTTCCTCCAAAGTGGTCAAAATCCCCGGCCTTTTTTCCATCGGATAGAGTACCTCCCGGGGATGGGGCTCGAAACTGATGATAACAGTCTCTCCCTTCAAATTCCGGGCCACTCTTTTCAGTGACTCGATCACCTGCACATGCCCTTTATGCACTCCATCGAAACTACCGATGGTTACTACCGGATTGACTATTTGTAAATTTTCGGTTCCGTAATGTATCTGCATCTCAAAAAGTGAAAAGTGAAAAGTAAAAAGTGCTGTCATACACCTTCAACTCTCCGGTTAGGAGGACAAAAATACGAAATTGTTATTATAGTGATAGCGGTTACACCGGTTTATTTGCAATTCAGCCTAAACCCATATAACCGCTATCCGCAAAATATTCGGAGGAGTGATTATTCTATCCGCACTTCGATGTTCCGCAAGTTTTACAGATCAGACAACCTTCCTGATAAACCACCGGAGAGCCACAATTCTCACATTTTTCGCCGGTAGCCTCTGTTCCGTTGGGAATATATTTCTTTAAGGCTCTTTCGACGCCATTCTTCCAGGTATTGATATTTTCGTTATCGAATTCCATAGAAGCCACCAGTTCTACAGCCTGATGCACCGGCATACCGTGGCGTAAAACCCCGGAAATCAATTTGGCATAATTCCAGTATTCTTTATCGAACTTATAAGACAATCCTTCTACCGTCGTTTTAAAACCCCGTTTGTTCTGGAACTGGAAATCATACCGGGAATTTCCTTCAGCATCATAATGCTTGACGATCTTACCCGAAGTAACCGCTTTAGGCAGCATAATTCCTTCCTCATCATCGGCGATACCGGTAAATATCTCATAAGGCCGACCGTTATACAAACCGATAAAAGCAATCCATTTTTCTTTGTTATTCTGGAAACGCACGACATCGGCATCCAGCTCCATCGGACGTTTTGCCGGCATTTCATTAGGACTAGTAGTCTGTTTTTTATCTTTATTAGACACCAATACACCGGCCCGTGAACCGTCGCGATAGACCGTACATCCTTTACAACCGCTCTTCCAGGCTTCGATATAAAGATTACCGACCAATTCTTCGGTTACATCCGAGGGTAAGTTGACCGTAACACTGATAGAATGGTCCACCCATTTCTGCACCTGTCCCTGCATACGTACTTTAGCCACCCAATCGATATCATTGGAAGTTGCTTTATAATACGGCGACTGTGCTACCAATTCATCGATTTCTTCGTCGGTATAGCATTTAGTGGTATCATAACCATTCGCTTTCATCCAATCAGCGAACTTGTGATGGAAAACGATAAATTCCTCATAGCTATCCCCTGACTCATCCACAAAATCGATATGTACGTTCTGATCGTTCGGGTTTACCTTTCTTCTCCGTTTGTATACAGGCAGGAACACAGGTTCGATACCGGAAGTCGTCTGAGTCATCAGGCTTGTCGTTCCGGTTGGTGCGATCGTCAGACAAGCAATATTCCGGCGTCCGTACTTCACCATTTCGGCATACATGTCAGGATCGGCTTCGCGTAAGCGCTTGATGAAGGGATTATTCTCCTCACGGCGAGTATCGTAAATCTTAAAAGACCCTCTGTCTTTTGCCAGATGTACAGATGCCCGATAAGCTTCGACCGCTAAAGTCTTCTGAATATCCACAGCAAAATCGATCGCTTCTTCACTTCCATAACGCAGACCCAAAGCAGCCAGCATATCTCCCTCGGCCGTAATACCCACTCCGGTCCGCCGGCCTTCTTTCGCTTTCTGTTTGATTTTCTCCCATAAGCGAATTTCTACGCCTTTCACTTCTTCACTCTCAGGATCTTCGTGTACCTTATCCAGAATAGCATCGATCTTCTCTAATTCGAGATCGATAATATCATCCATTATCCGCTGAGCGATAGCTACATGTTTCTTGAACAAAGGGAAATCGAAAAAGGCCCCTTTAGTAAACGGATTCTGTACATAGGAATACAGATTTATAGCCAGCAGCCGGCAAGAATCATAAGGACATAAAGGAATTTCACCGCAAGGATTGGTAGAAACCGTACGGTATCCTTTATCTGCATAACAATCGGGTACACTTTCGCGGATGATCGTATCCCAGAAAAGGATACCGGGTTCAGCCGATTTCCAGGCATTGTGTACAATTTTATTCCACAATTGGCGTGCATTGATCTGTTTCCGGTTTTTCGGTTCATCGGAATAAACCGGATATTTTTGTTCATATTCTTCGTCGTTGATCACCGCCCGCATAAATTCGTCATCGATCTTCACGGATACATTCGCACCTGTTACTTTTCCTTCGGTCATCTTTGCATCGATAAAGCTTTCCGAATCAGGATGATTGATCGACACACTCAGCATCAAAGCCCCACGCCGACCGTCCTGAGCAACTTCCCGGGTAGAGTTAGAATACCGCTCCATAAACGGAACGATACCGGTAGAAGTCAATGCAGAATTTTTTACAGGCGAACCCTTCGGACGGATATGAGACAAATCATGTCCCACTCCACCCCGGCGTTTCATCAGTTGCACCTGTTCCTGATCGATTTTCATAACTCCACCGTATGAATCCGAAGGACCTTCATTTCCGATCACGAAACAATTAGAGAGAGAAGCGATCTGAAACTCATTTCCGATACCGGTCATAGGACCTCCCTGCGGCACAATATATTTAAAATCCCGTAATACCTCAAAAATTGTATCCTCACTCAGCGGATTCGGATAACGGTTTTCTATTCTGCTAATTTCTTTGGCTAACCGACGATGCATATCATCGGGATTCTTTTCAAAAATATTCCCATAAGAATCTTTCAATGCATACTTATTCACCCAAACCCGAGCAGCCAATTCATCGCCGTTGAAATAATTCAATGAACTCTGAAACGCTTCTTCTTGCGTATAAGTATCCTTCCCCTTTGTTTCGTATTCATTCATAGCATATTGATTTAATAGATTTTTTCTGCATTAGGATATTGCAAATATATAGAAAAATAGATCAAAGATGATAACTTTTTTCCATGATTTTTTCGACAAGTTTTCCAAAACAAACAGACAACCATTTATTTATCAACAAAATAAAAAGTTACCAACAGGTTAAAAGTTTTCCAAAATATAGTTTTGGTGAATAACAAAAATGAAACAAACAAGTATTTTAACAGAAATAGTTTTCAACAAGAGGACACCCGGAACAAGCATCGGAAAACAGAGTTGTCAATTCAATTCTACAAGTTCCCGGGGAATCTGCACCAGCAACCGGCTATGCTCGAAGTCGATCTTGCAGATATAATTTTCGGAAAAGGGTAAAAGAATCTCCTTATTCATAATGGAAACCGTCAGCACAACATTACCGGAATAATCGGCAACATCCGCAACTTCTCCCGTTTCTTCAGAAACCTGATCTTTCACTTCAAAACCGATTAATTCGAAAATATCATAACCTGATTCTTCCGGTTCTTGTCCCTCCAGCATTCTTTTTTCGAAGAGAACTTCACATCCGACAAGCCGTCCTGCCTGGGCTAAGGTATCGACATAGTCGAATTTTACAATATAAGAAGTATGATTACGGACCGTCAAGCCTTCATCAGCTATAAAAAAAGGAACCGGCGCTCCGTCCAAAAGGAGGAACACCGGTTCGTCTGCATATTTTTCGAGCAGATCACTATCGGTAGTAATAACCACTTCCCCTTGCAGGTTATGTGTTTTTGCAACTTCTCCGACTTTAAAGCAATCTTCCCGTGTAATCATTACCAGAAACTTATTCAGCAGCAGGAGCTTCGGCAGCAGCTTCCTCAGCTGGAGCAGCAGCAGCTTCTTCTTCAGCTTTCTTAGCAGCTTCGGCAGCAGCTAATTCAGCTTTTTTCTTAGCAATTATTTCTTCTTTTGCAGCACGAACTTTAGCTTCGGCTTCCAAAGCAGCTTTAGCAGCTGCATCACCGGCCTGAGCCAATTTCTGAATTTTAGCCTGTATTTTAGCTTCTTTTTCTTTCATCCAGGCTTCAAATTTAGCTTCAGCAGCAGCTTCATCAAAAGCACCTTTTTTAACGCCTTCCAACAGATGTTTTTTCAACAATACACCTTTATAGGACAGGATTCTTGAAGCAGTATCGGTAGGCTGTGCACCAGTCATCAACCAATACAAAGCTCTGTCGAACTTAAGATCGATAGTAGCCGGATTAGTATTCGGATTATAAGTTCCGATTTTCTCAATGTAACGACCATCGCGTGGTGCTCTACTATCTGCTATCACTACATGATAGAATGGACGACCTTTACGTCCGTGTCTCGCTAATCTGATTTTTGTAGACATTGTTTCTAATTAAAAAATTAATACTCTCCCCATACTCGATAGGGATTGCAAAGATATATGAAAAAGCCGGAAGTAAAAAATGAATATCAAAAATATTTCACCCGGAGTATATCTAAAACCGAATATCCCCACTCTCAACCTTCTAAATACCTACATATTGGTATTTAAAAAAGTGAAAATAAGCTCTATTTTTGACCGAAATTTAAAAATCGGAACAATGAAACATATTTTGTTATTTATCATGCTGACAACTATTACAGCTTGTCTGTTGACATCCTGCAAATCCAAAACGACTCAATCGGCCACATCACAATCCCAAATGTCACAATCCCAGATTCTGGAAGTGGACGACATATTGGCCCGGGCCGACAGTCTGACCGGAAAAACTTTCACGACAGAAGCGCTCTGTACGCACATCTGTGCTCACGGAGGCGGCAAAATCTTCCTGATGGGTAGCGACGACACCAAAACCATCCGTGTAGAGGCCGGCACGAAAATCGGCAGTTTCAAACCCGAAACCGTAAACAATCTGGTCCGGATAACAGGAAAATTAGTCGAACAGCGAATCGATGAAGCCTATCTGACCGAATGGGAAGCCCAGGTGAAAGCCCAGACTGCGGAGAAACACGGTACGACAGAGCAAGGATGTGCATCCGAACAAAAAGCAAGGGGAGAAGCGCCTGCCAACAGCATCGAAGAACGGATCACCAATTTCCGGCAAAGGATCGCCGACCGTCAAGCCAAAGAAGGCAAAAATTACCTGTCTTTCTATTACATTGAAGGAGATACATACGAAATTGTCGAATAAATTATGTCACAAAAATCATATTCTGATATCATCCGTAAATGGAGCAGGTTACTTCATCGTGACCTCTCCTTTTTTTTTGCCGGCATACTGATGATTTATGCCATCTCTGGTTTTATGCTCAACCACAAAAAGGATTTCAATTCCGATTATCTCATCCGGCAAAAACAAATTCGGTTTACCGAGCCAATCCCGGCGAATCCCCAGGAAATAAACCGGGAATTTGCCGAAAGACTGTTAAAAACAATCGGAGAAGAGAACCGTTACCTGAAACATTATTCCCCTGAACCGGGATGCATCAAAATCTTCATAAAAGGAGGAAGTTCCCTGGTAATCCATACTGAAAGCGGAGAAGGGATCTACGAGTCAATCAAAAAACGGCCGGTTATCAGCTGGTTTAATCGCCTTCATTATAATCCGTCTCGTTGGTGGACTGTATTTTCAGATATTTTCATTTTGTCTCTACTGATAATTACCTTCACCGGTTTGATTATGATCAAAGGCCCCAAAGGTTTCTGGGGACGCGGAGGGATCGAATTCGCACTCGGTTTGCTCATTCCTATCGGGTTCATATTCTTTTCCTGATTTTCAAATCGCAAAAGTAAGGGCCAGATGCCATGCATTTCTCTGGGGACTGTCGGAAGATGCCAGTCTCCAGGTTGCATCAAGGCCGATTCCGTGCCATTTCATCCCGCCTCCCAAAGCCGTACAGGCAAATATACCTTTCGCAGGTCTGCCACTCCGGTATCCGCCCCGTAAAAATATCTTCTTCCGGAAAGAATACTCTACTCCTGCACTTCCCAAAGTACAAAATCCATAAGCCAATTCCTGATGGGCTATTCCTCCGGTACACATCACCCGATGTGCCCCCTGTTCCCAACCGGCACTCACGGCATACTCGATTTTTAAAGGCAGATAAGCCTCACCGATATTCGACAGCTGCATTCCCGCCTGCCAGAAGTAAGGACGTCCGGCAAGCGAATCGCGATAAAACAAAGACAGATCACAAGCTACATATGTTGTCAACAATGTTTTTTGGTCCAGGCGGAAATAGCGGCACGTCAGCCCGGCCGCCAGCTTTCCTCTCCAAGCATAAGCATATCCGGCATCCACTTCCAAGGCGTAAGGAGTAAAACGGCTCTGAAGATTTCCTTCTTCATCAGTCAATTCGACAATAGGCAGATTCAGATAACGCACTCCGGTAAGTACAGCCTGTCTTCCTCCGAATGTAAACAGCCCTCCGGCATCATGTATCCAATGCCGATCCGCCAAATCCCATCCCGGCATCCAGGAAGAAACCGCATAACCGGCAATAACCTTCGCATCAGCCAGGGCCCCCTGTGCCGAATTCCTGAACACAGCAAAAGCATCCGGTCCCCAAGCAACCCCGTTGCCTCCCAAAGAAGCTGTAACCGTCCCAGCCGCCGAATACGTAAACAAACCGGCATCAGCCACCGACTGTGCGGATACTCCGAATGCCTGACAACATATCACCAATATATAAAAAATACGATTCATTATTTCATTGTTTTATTAGAGTTCGGGTATAGGTTTCCTGCAAATATTTCAATTGTACGACATACGTTCCTTTTTTCAAACCGGAAAGGTCTACTTCCGCCGGAGCAAAAGGTCCGATCGGAGCATTCACCTTTTCGACCAATTGTCCGTCCAGCGTCGAAAAAGTCAGGTAAATAGTTCCTTCTACTTCCCGCCCCATCCGGACATTCAGTTTATCCATAACCGGATTGGGATAAAAGGTTACCTCTTGCCGATAGTCATGGGTCATCACCAAAAAATCAGTTTCCCCGGCAAGCCCTTCAGCATCCGTCGCAGTGATTTTCACTTGGGAAAGACCGAATTTCAAGGGTTTCAGTCTAAATTCTCCCTGCCCGGAAGTTAAAGTCAAATAGGCCGGATCATATTCATAAGCATAACTCAAGCCTCCGGGACCTTCATCAGTAAAATGAGCGGCCAGCGACACCGTACGCACTTCCTGCAAGGAACCGAACCATACATTTTCAAAAGGAGATTGCAAACGGGGACTCTCGTTCGGCTCCAGAACCACCGTAAATTCTTTGGAAGCCATTGCCCCTCCGCTATCCGTCACTTTCAGACACAAACGATATGTCCCGGCCTGAAATCCATAATTACGTATTTTCACCGTAATCCGGTCATTCAGTTGTGTCGCTGCCGCCAGATGGTTTTCATCTTCCAATTCATAATTAAATTCCTGGTTTTCAGTATCTGAAATCCAAAAAACTATTTCTCCGGTTTGGTTATACTTCAAAGTAAGCGCTTGTTCCTCATATTCAGAAGTAATCATCGGGGGGTCATTATGCGGCGACACAAAAGAAACCGTCGTAGTCCCGGAATAATGTCCCCAGGGATCAATAGCAACAATACCTACATAATACCGGGTTTCTCCCCGGATAGCTGTCAGCCGGCACGCCATCGTATCCCCGACCTGCCCGGCCCTGGGAACAGTAACCCGTACCGAAGCAACTCCTTCGGGTAACCGTCCGGGATCCAATTGCCCCAAAGGGTCTTCACTCCAACAAACCAAATACTGAAAAGGTTTGCCATCATCTTCATCGGCCGAGATCTGCCAGGTCACGTCAACCACTCCGGAAGTATTTCCGCAGTATAAGGTATCGACAGCCTGAGGAGCGATTCCCTGATCTTCAGCAAGAGCCAAATAGGCATCAGCGGCCCCTATCCCCAATCTACCCGCATACTCCGGATTATAAATATCGATGTCCCGGGTTCCCTGATACAGGTGAGCCAAAAGTTTTTCCGGAGTAAATCCGGGCCCTCCGAATTGGGATACGATTAAAGCAGCGATACCCGAAACATGAGGACAAGCCATAGATGTCCCCTGCATATAGCCGTACTGGTTATCCGGTAACGTACTGTATACAGGGCATTCACCGTTATACTTCCTCCCATAGCCGTATGTCCCGCCCGGAGCAGCGATATCGACCCAGTCGGCAAAATTGGAATACCAGCTTTTTTTGTAATCAGGAGCATAAGCCGCAACAGAAACGACTTTTTCATAAGCCGCCGGATAAGTCCGGTAATCTTTATTTTCATTACCTGCAGCAAATATGACTACTCCTCCTTTCATCGGCCCTGTCTGCTCCCCTCGTTCATCGACTCCGGCATACTGAATAAAATAATCGATCGCTTCCTGATCTGCCCGGGGTAAATAAGTGATATTTTCATACCCCCAGCTATTCTGAGCAATAACCGCACCGGCATCCGCAGCATATTTGATCATTTCCGGGAAAGAAGCAGAAACCTCCCGGCCATCTATCGTCCCGAACAGCTGACAACTCAACAACCATACTCCCGTATTTCCGCCATGTCCACCGGCAATACCGCAAACACCGACACCATTGTTATTCTCAGCCCCGATAGTACCGGCAACATGGGTCCCATGATCATCCGCTTCGATCTGATTCGTTCCATTGATAAAGTTCCATCCATATATATCATCGATATACCCATTCCCATCATCATCGACCCCCGGCTCTCCGAATAATTCTGCAGGATTTCCTACATTTCCGGTCAAATCCTCATGCCGGTAATCAATACCTCCGTCGATGACCGCCACAATAACTTCCCTCGACCCTTGATTTTTTTGCCAGGCTGCAAATAAATTGATATCCGCCCCTGCCACAGAATTCGGTAACTCTCCGGTATTGGAATAATGCCACTGTCTGGATAGTTCCGGATCATTGAAAGGTGCAGTTCCATCCGAATTCCGCTCTCCGGCAGAGCGGACAGGAACCGTTCCTTCTCCTCCGGTATTACGGATAATGTATACCGGTTCTGCGATCTCAATCTCCGTTGTATCTCCCAATAAGGCGAGAGCCCGGGTCACAGGTGTCTGTTCGTCGAACTCGACCTCATACCAAAGATGCAGACCCGCTTTCCGGGTCCTTTCTTCAAATTTCCCGGCAAAGGGAAATAACCGTTTCATAGATACGATCCGGATATCTCCGGTTCCAGCACGGGTATATACCGCCTGCTCAGCTTTCCCGGCAAACCGGGATTTAAATTTTAAACGAAGGCGTCCTTTTTGTGCCTGCATCCCGATCGGAGTGTCCTGTACAGAAGTTTCAGATACGATGATTTCCTCCCGGGCACAGGCCATCATGAACAGTCCGAATACAGACAGGAATAATGTTCTAAATTGTATCATACAAAATTTCAATTAAGCATGCGAAGTAAAGCTTTCTCTATCGATTTTGTAATCACAATTTTTAGGTATTTTAAACTACCTGACAAATCCGGATTTTCCGATTATTCTGGTAAATACATCCTGTCTTTACTCTAAAATCAAGTAATCATATCCCGTTATCCCAATAAGAAAAAAATAACAATAAATGGGGATTTTTTTTCTCTGACAGCTTTACAAACTTTGCGATCTCAAATTAAATTTTAATAAAAACATGAAAACACTATGGGCAATCATTCTGATTTTTGTTTTGACTGATAATCTGACTGGTCAAAACACAAGAAAGAATACATTCCCCATCCGGATTACAGTGTGCGATTCTATCAATCATGACCCCCTTTTTTTGGCGACAATCAGCTTAACACAGGATAATCATAAAATCATTGCAGGAAGTAGCGACGCACAAGGCGAATATTTATTCCCCTCTGTTCAGACAGGAGTCTATAAATTGAAAGTCAGTTTTATCGGTTATAAAACTTATACCGACACCATCCGGATTACAGGTGATTTTTCCCAGCATATTCTGCTGGCTCCCGATCAGGTTGTCATGCAAGAAGTTATCGTCACCGCCCGGGAGTCTCATGGTATGACTTCCTCCTCGATAATCGACCGCAAAGCCATGGAACATCTTCAACCTTCCAGTTTCAGCGATCTCCTAGAATTGTTACCGGGGGGACGTTCAGCGGATCCGGCCCTAAATCAGGTAAACCCGATTCGGTTGCGGGAAGCCGGCGAAGGTTCTTCGAGTTCCGACTACGATGTCGCTTCCCGCGGTGTCGCTTTTTTCATCAACGGTACACCGATCAATACCGGAGCCGATATGCTGTACGTCAGCGGTGAAGCAAGTACAGACGACCGGAAAAGAAGTACCGTAAACCGGGGAGTCGATATGCGCAGCATTTCTACCGATGGAATCGAACAAGTAGAAATCATCCGGGGTATTCCTTCGGTAGAATACGGAAATCTGACCAGCGGAATCGTAAAAATCAAACGTAAAATGGGAGGTAACCATTTTAATGCCAGATTCAAAGCAGATGAAAGTAGCAAATTGGTTTACCTGGGAAAAGGATTCGAGTTTCCGAAACGACAAATCAAAATCAACAGCGATATCGACTGGCTGGATGCCAAGGCAGACCCCCGGGACAATCTGGAAAATTACAAACGCCTGACCTTTTCCCTCCGGTTGGAAAAAACCTGGAAAACCGATCCGTACAATGTCTTTTACAGTACTCACGCCGATTATAACGGTTCGTTCAATACCGAAAAAATCGACCCGGACATCAATCGTCATAAAGAAGACAGTTACAAATCCAGAATCAACCGACTATCCTGGATCAATAATATCGAATGGCAATCGGAAAACCAAACCGCATTTTTCAATTCCTTATCTTTTAATAGTTCAGTCAGCTTTTCCAAAGACAAGGTCGATGAGGTACGCTATAATTCTCTCAGCCGGGCTATGGCAGCCCCGAACAGCAATGAAGCAGGGGAACATGACGGCGTCTTTCTGCCCTTTCAATTCGTAGGTACTCAAAAAGTAGACAACCGTCCTTTCGGAGCCTATGTCCGGTTAACGGGTAATTTCAGGTTATTTATAGCCAAAACAAGACAGGAACTGAAAATAGGTACAGACTGGCAGATGGATAAAAATTTCGGAGAAGGACAACTTTACGATCCCCTGCGGCCGGTCAACTACACCTCCATCTCTACACGTCCCCGCCCCTATAACGACATACCGGCAGGACACGACCTATCCTTTTTTGCCGAGGATTATTTTACATTACCGGTCAGTACCCATACCTTGGAAATACAGGCTGGAGTCCGGGCTTCTTCCCTTCTGAATCTACCGAAAGCATATAAACTCCACAACAAATTTTATTTCGATCCACGTGTCAACATGAAATGGCTGTTTCCCGCTTTCTTCATCGGAGACCAGAAACTAAGCTACGAAATAGGAGGAGGAATCGGATGGCATTCCATGATGCCTTCTTTGACTCAATTGTATCCCAATCTGTTATATGAAGACATCATACAACTGAACTATTATCACAACAATCCGGCCTACAGACGTCTGCAGATGATCACTTACATCATCGACCGGACGAACCCCGATTTGTCGGCTGCCCGGAATTTCAAATGGGAAATCCGGGGGAATATAACATACGCTGAAAACAATCTCAGTGTCACCTATTTTAAAGAAAATATGACCTCCGGTTTCCGGACGGGAACCCGGCTGCTACCGCTGGCTTACAAAACATACGATAACAATTCCATCGATGCAACGACTTTAGACGGTCCCCCCGATCTAAGCCAGATGACTTATACACAAGATACCCTGATGTGTATATACGGCATCACGACCAATGGGACAAAACTCCGGAAAACAGGCGTCGAGTTTCAGTTTTCAAGTAAACGGATTCCGGCTTTGGCCACCCGGATCACCATTTCAGGAGCCTACTTCCGGACCGTCTATTCCAATAGTCAGGGTTACTATGAAAGCAGTACCAAGATCATTGACAACCGGCGGTTACCTTATGTCGGCTGGTACACCGATCCCGACGGATACATCAGAAAAAGCTTCAATACAAATTTTATGTTCGACACCCATATTCCCAACCTGAAACTAGGCTTTTCCCTGTCGGCACAATGCCTGTGGTTCAGCAATCAGCAAACGGAATGGAAAAGCGGGATTCCCGAATATTATATAGACAGTCAGGGCAATAGTTATCCTTATACCGAAGAATCCAGCCAGGATATGTATTTGCAATGGCTGAAAAAATCATACAATGAAGCCCTATTCGACCGGAGAATCAGCGAGGCTTTCAATGTCAATTTCAATCTGAAAGTCACAAAACAACTATATAGAGACCGGATCAATCTGGCGCTTTTTGTCAACCGCCTGATCAGCTGTCATCCCGATTACACCTCCAATGGTGTAAAGATCAGACAGATCGGTCAATCCCCTTATTTTGGTATGGAACTAAATTTTAACATTTAATATTATGAAATCTAAGTACAATCTATTTCAGGCCATTTTATTGGCATTTATCATTCCTTTCACATTCACAGCCTGCGATGATGATGATAAAGCAGTCCCCGAAAGTCAGGTAAGCTGGACGCTGTCGCTACCGGAAGATATCGAAAACCCGACCCTATCGGATCTGAAGGTAACCATCACCAACATCAACACCAACACCCAATACGATGGCAGTGTCAGTATGAACGAACAAACCGTCACCGTCACGGCAACCGTCCCGGAAGGTTTATACCGAATTATTGCAGAGGGAAAAGTCAGCTACTCGATCAGTGGTATCCAGACTCCGACAGTTGCCAATATCCGTGCTTATCAGGAATCGGTAACCATCAGCGGAACGACAGTGACCCTGCCCGCACAGGTCATGTCTTTCTATACCCCCTCTACCAACGGTTTCGTCATTGAAGAGATCTATTTCGCCGGTAGTACGACTCCTACAGGAGACCAATACAGCGCTGACCAATACATCAAAATTTACAACAACTCTTCAGAAGTACTGTATGCCGACGGTCTGGCAATTCTGGGATCGGAATTTATGACCGTAGACAAGCAAGATTATACCCCGGATATTATGGAACAAGGGTTCTCTGTAGAGTTCATTTTCGTCATTCCGGGTTCCGGGCAGGATCATCCTGTACAACCGGGCGAATCCCTGTTATTGGCCCTGGATGCCAGCAATCATACAGAAGCCAATCCCAACTCATTCGATCTGAGTGTTGCAGACTTCGAATTTTATGACGAATCTTCGAACCCTAACTATCTAGATACAGATAATCCGGAAGTACCCAACCTGGACAAATGGTTTTCTTACACCCTTACTTATACCGTCTTACACAACCGGGGATTCCATAGCTACGCCTTAGCCAAAATGGAAACAGACAAAGAAACTTTCCTGGAAAAATATGCCTATACTGCTAATTACACATACGTTTTCGGCGATTTTTCAATTCCCAGGGAAGTAGAAACCTATTACGTTCCTAATTCCTGGATCATCGATGCCGTCAATCTAAGTGTAGAATCCGAATTCCAGTGGATCGTCACCTCTTCTTCCCTGGATGCCGGCTGGACACACTGTGGTAGCATAGATCACGATCCCAATCGGTACAACAAATCCGTACGGCGGAAAGTCGAATCGACAGTTAACGGACGCAAAATATTACAAGACACCAACAATTCGACAGTAGACTTCGAAGCCGATGCGACCCCGTCTCTGAAAGAATAAACAAATATCCATGAAAAGGAACGGTTATCTATTCATCATATTGTTTTTGTATACGACACCGATCTTAGGAATAGGAAAAGACAACCCGGACAGCCTCCAAGCCGTCCGGGAATGTCTTTCCCCTCTGTTCGCCTTCGGAGAAAAGTCATATGCCAATCCGGCCTTACAACCCTATGCCCGGCAATTCAGTCTCTCTTCTCTCCGGTTAAGCGGAGAATACAAAAATGAAAAGGAAGCCGTTATCGTACAACAAGGGAGCGGATACCGGCAAGGAGTATTCCGGGCCGAAAGTTACCTCCACCTGAATCCCCGAACCACTGTCTGGGGGCATGCCGGATACCGGTCCGGAAAAATCAAATCGGTTTGCTGGAACGAAACTTCCGATTTCGAACTGCTGTACCCATACATTATGGCCGACACAGCCGGAGGCGACCTGAATACCGAATCCTATACATTCTGCGGAGGCTACTCGCGGATCCATAAACGCTTTTCCTGGGGACTCAGCGGAGACTACCGGGCAATGATCGAATACCGGAAAACCGATCCCCGGCCGCGCAATATTGTTTCCGATCTGAAATTGTCGGGAGGTGCTGCCTGGCAGGTCCATACCCGATACCTCATCGGAGCCGCGGTTTACGGAAGGATTTACCGTCAACGGAACAGTATCAAATTCTTTTCGGACCTGGGCGTATCCAAAGTGTATCAAATGCTGGGATTAGGTATGTATAGTACCCGGTTTTCAGACGGAAATACAGGAATACAATACGACGGAGGAAGCATCGGAGGAGGTATCGACCTCGTTCCGCACGACCGGCAAGGCTTTTACGGCAGTGTCCATTTTCACAAGCTGAACATCAAACGAACCATGTTGGCTCACAATTACCTGCCATTGACCCGATTGAACGAAAACAGCATCCAGGGTACCTGGGGATGGAAACGGTCTGCCCCGGGACATCAGCAGGGTATCCAACTGGAAGGACTGTACCATAAACGAAAAGGTACTGAATTTGTCTACGGAGAAGGCAGTAGTAGCAATTATCCGAAAATCAACGATTTGGAACAATACAGCAATAAAATATATGCCTTGTTGTTAAACGGAATATGGGGCTGGGGAAATGAACAGCAGGATATACTATGGGTAGAGCCACGGATCGGTTTCCGCTCTGTCAGCACAGGGTATCTGTCCCCCTCTCTTTCCCTGAAAGATTCCAAATATCAGGGAGGTCTGTCCGTTTCATCCCTGCTCATGCTCAGAAAATCATTGTTCCGGATTTCCATCGCGGGAGACTATTTCGGAACGACAACCAGCCATTTGGATATCGACCGCTTAAGTTCCGAAGAACTGATCAAAAATGCCGTCCGGCAACAATATGAAAACCTGAAAAGCGATTTCAGCCGCTACGAACTGTCCATCGTATGGAACCGTCCGTTAAACCATACGTTCACTTTATCCACAGACATCGGCTGGCAACATTGCAGGTTCCGGAATCACAATTATTCTGACCGGATCACGGTCGGCTGCAGTCTTAAATTCTAATTCAATTCAATATGCAGGATAATATCATAGAATGCCAAAACCTGACTCACTACTATGGGAAACGGCTGATATACGAAAATTTAAGTTTTCAGGTTCCCCGGGGTCGTATCCTGGGTTTACTGGGTAAGAACGGAACCGGTAAAACCACAACGATCAATATTCTCAGCGGATATTTACAGCCCCATTCCGGAGAATGCCGGATATTCGGGGAAAATATCCGGAACATGAATCCGCAGACCCGGCAGCGGATGGCTTTGCTGATCGAAGGGCACGTACAATACACATTTATGACGATCAAAGAAATCGAACGGTTTTATTCCGCCTTCTTTCCGGCTTGGAATAAAGATGCCTACTACGAACTGATGCACAAACTGAAAGTCGCTCCCGGACAAAAAATCTCACGGATGTCCTGTGGCCAGCGTTCACAGGTAGCTTTAGGACTAATCCTTGCTCAAAATGCAGAATTACTCGTTCTGGACGACTTCTCGCTCGGTTTGGATCCCGGTTATCGCCGGCTGTTTATCGAATACCTGAAAGAATACGCTAAAGCCGAATCGAAAACCATTTTCCTGACTTCCCATATCATCCAGGATATGGAACGTCTGATCGACGATTGTATCATCATGGATTACGGAAAAATTCTGATTCAAAAACCGGTAAACGACTTACTGAACACCTTCACCCGTTACCGCTTTACAACCGGGAGCGGAGAAGTACAATTACCGGCGGATTCCCAACTCTACAATACCTCCGTAATCCGCGGACATGCCGAGACCTATTCTTTTCAGGATATGGAATATGTCAAACAGTGGCTGGAACAAAACGGAATCCCACACACTTCTTTATCCGCTGAAAAAATGAATCTGGAAGACGTTTTTATCGGGTTAACCGGAAAATATTGAATTTATGAAAAAAGCAATTTTTTACAAAGAATGGATCAAAACACGCCGTTATTTTCCTATCGCTTTAACTGTATCGGTCATATTCATCATTTACGCCCTGCTCGGGATACAACGAGTGATCAATTTCAGGGGGGTAGCCCATTTATGGGAAATCCTGTTGAGCAGGGATGTCGTTTTTATCGAAACTTTAACCTATATCCCCCTATTGACAGGACTCTTGCTCGCCATTGTCCAATTTGTGCCCGAAATGCAGCAAAAACGGTTAAAGCTGACTCTGCATCTTCCATATCCTCAAAACCGGATGTTAATGCTGATGCTGATTGCCGGTCTGAGTGAACTGATCGTCATTTATCTCATCGACTATCTCATCCTGTATGTTTATCTTCAAAATATACTTGCTCCGGAACTAACCGACCGCATCCTGCTGACCTCGCTTCCCTGGTATATTGGCGGTATTACTGCCTATTCCCTGACAAGCTGGATTTGCCTCGAACCGACCTGGAAACGGAAGATTCTCAATTTTTTTATCAGTTGCGGTATTATACGGATTTTTTTCCTCTCGAATGTTCCTCAGGCATATGACGGATTTATATGGATCCTGCTTCTTTTTACCGGTTTCACATTCATATTGCCCTGGCTATCTGTCACACGCTTTAAAGCCGGAAAACAAGACTGATCATCATTAAAAAATAAAATCAATGGCACGCTACAGCAAAATATTTTTCGTTTTTATCATCCTTGTCTTATCCCTTTGGCTCATTCCCTGGTTTTACCATTTCATGACCGCCCAGCCAATACGCAATCCTTTCACTCTATACAGTTGCATCATCGATGATTTTGCCTGTCTCGACTACAGTGAAAACAAAGGGGTACAATACAAAGACCGGAACGGACATCTTTATTCCGATCGTCAGTTCGACAGCATATTGCCTTTCTTTTATTACCATCAGCTCGCTTCCGACGGCCGCCTGCCGGACAGCCTGAACGGAATAAAACTAACTCCGCAAAAAATAGGATTGACCAATTTCATTTTCAGACAATCCGCTTCGGACATAAATAAAACGGTTCCCCGCTTGTATCCGCTATTGGAAGCGATGTCCGGACGGGTAGACCTGCAAATGCCGGGAGACGTATTCCGGCTAAACGACCGGATCGAATTTATAGATATGGCAACCAACACCATCCTGGAAAAGAAAAGTGAAATTTTTACCCAGGCAATGAAAAAGAAAGACTTTCGTTTTCCGGTCCGGTGTATCGGAGGCAATCCCACTGTGAAAAAAGAGTACGATGAAGGATATTTTCTAACCGATTCGGATCACCGGCTTTTTCATCTGAAACAATTGCGCGGACGTCCTTATTTTCGTCCGATCCCCTTACCCAAGGGAATTGAAATCACACATATTTTCGTAAAAGAATATCCGAACCGTAAATTTTATGCACTACTGACAGATCAGGAAAATAATCTTTGGGCATTATCCAATCCGGATTATCAGTTATATCCCCTACCGATAGGAAAATACGATCCCCGGCAGGACGATATACAAATTATCGGAGATCTTTTCAACTGGACCGTCAGCATCGACAAAAAAGACGGAGAACATATTTTCGCTCTCGACGCAACGGATTATTCTTTGATCGATTCCCTGACCTATCCGCAACAAAGTAGCATGGCCTCAAAAATCGGACATTACTTTTTCCCGGCAGAGCTGTCTTTTACCTCGTATGACGACCAATATGTCTATCCCCGGTTAGGAAACTATTCGGTCAAAGCCCTTTGGGTACCTACTCTGCTTATCCTGCTGTTCTTAGGCAAGTACTATAAGAAAAAAACAGTTCATTGAAACCGTGACTGCTTTCTCCCGTCCCCTGCTTCTCAACGGGAGAAAGCCGGTTTTATCACTAAAATAGAAAAATAGGTAAACGAATGCCCTAATATTTCTTCCCGCACAGAAGAATAATATTCCTGTCCTGTTCCCACTTGTTCGAAATAATAATAGTGTAATTCAGGATGCCGGGCTATAAAAGGACGCAATACCGCCTCGCCCAAAGGTACTTTCATGATAACGAGTGTACGCTTGGCAACTATAGTTTCCAGCAGTTCTTCGACAATCACATCCCCGGGAATCACCAACAGTCGTTCCTGCTGTTTTACCAAATGCAATCCGACAGATGCCCCGGCAGCAATAAAAGCAGGTACACCGGCGATCATCGCAACCGGAAAACCGACCTGCGCAAGCTGCCCGTACATATAATGAGCAGAAGAATAAAAACAAGCGTCCCCTTCAGCTGTAATCCCTACTGATTTTCCTGATCTGACCAATTCCAATACCTCTCCGCAAACCCGGTCATAAGCACACAAAGCTTCCTGCCGATCCCGGGACATCGGCACCTGAAATAGACGAATTTTAGTTTCATCGACCTCCAATTGCCGAAGAATATCCAAAGCCCGGGATTTCATCCGCCCTTCGCCGGATTTCGTCCCCGGACAAAAAATAACCTCCACGGCATTCAAAGCCTTCAACGCTTTTAAAGTAATCAATTCCGGATCTCCCGGTCCCAGCGATATTCCAAAAATCTTACCTGTATTTTCCATACTATCATATCTCTGCTTTATCCTCCGGCAAAAGTCATAAAAAAAAACAAAACAGTCAAAATAAAACTCAAATCTCTCATCATTTTTACCCACTCCAGACACGTTTTTTCAGAAACAAATATTCTGAAAAATACGGATTATCGGATTTCTCTTCTACTAGTCAAAAATCTTCTATTTGCTGGCTGGAGGAAATAAGTACCCCCTTACTGCGACTTCTGACGATCTCTTTGACTTCAGGAGTCATTTCTTTGGCATGCCGCATAATAAAGGAATGAGCCACATCACCCGCAATCTGGGGACAAAGATGTAAAGCCGAAAGTTTATCGAACCATACATTGAAATACTGAGCCGGTTCCCCGGAAAAGTCTTTCAATTCCTGAGCGATTTTCTCATTCCAATAGGAAATTTCGTACGTTTTGTAACGATAGACCTTATTATAAATCATAGAGTCATTCTTGGGTAATATCTCATCGAAGATATTAAAGTCTTCGGGAATTTCACTCTGATCCTGGGGATTCAGCAAAGCATGATACACCGGATAATAGAAATAGGATACAGCCAAAGGTACTTTCACCTGCAGTTTGAACAAATCTGCAAAATCCCGGTCATAACCGGATGAATCAGCTTTCAAAAAATCTTCAATCAATCCATCATTATAGCCGACAATCGTATCCAGCAACTCTTTAAATTCAGCCGGAGTATAGATAAATAACTCTTCCGTAGAGGGGAACCATTGATTCTCGTAATAATGTATCATCATGCGAGTCTCTTTATTGATGCCTTCAGGAAATACAACCGACCCATATTCGCCATTTTTTATTTTGGCTGCATCCATTTCAACCCTGAGTTTCATGCCGGGTGCCAGATACAAAGGAAAAGCGGCTTTCCCATTCATCAGGCGCACATAAGTCCCTTCATCCAACTCCAAACATGCAGAAAATCTGCCGGCCGAATCAAGCTCCGCTTTAACTAAAGAATCCCGGCCGGAAATCTCAAAATATATTTTATTTCCCTTGTAATTTGTCAGCTTACCGTTTACCGTAACCTTTTGCTTTACATCCGGATTGCATGCCCCAAGACATGCAATCCATAAAATAATGACTATATATCTCATTCTTCCTCAACCAAACTGAAAATATACTGAATTTTTGCATCCCACATCAGGGCTTGGGGGTCGTCCTTGAAAAAATCATATATTTCCATAAAAAAGTCAACCGGTGCATAATCGAATACGGTTACTTCCAATGTTTTTTCATCTTCCAATATCCTGAAACCGACCTGAGCTTTCCTTTCGTTGACTGTACTGGCAGAAAAACTGACATTGACTTTGCTCATCTCGATCAAAGAATACACGACACGGGTTGACAAACCTGTACGTACAGTTGTATCACACACATAGACCAATTCACAATCCCTGAAATAATTTTTCATATCACCGGTAACATGAAGTTTCAATTTATTTTCATCCCCGGCAATAAACTCCAGGGTATCTGTCAGCAGATTATTCGTCGGCATATGGGTAAAATCACTGGCTGATACAAGACCTTCATAATCTTCTTTAAGTCCTTCAAAACTATCACAGCTCTTAAAAGCCCATTTACCGAATAACTTACCTACGGTTGTCGGACCATACACTTTTATGGTTGTCTTTCCATAATTTCCCAGCATAAATTTCTCTCCCGGATTGTCCAGTTCCAAGACCAATTCATCCTTTCCGTTTTCCTGTTTCAAAAAATTCAGTTTAACAGAAGCATTCTTCTTGCCGGCCGGAATAACAAATTCCGTCACATTACCTTCAACATCAAAATTTTCTCCTTTCACCGCCGTCGAAGCCGGACTTATTGTAAAAGGAAGATGAATATCTTCGGTAGCAATGTACGCCAAACCATCCGGAGTTTTCAATTCGGCCTCAATAGTTACTTCTCCGGCCAGCACATGGTAATCCGTTACAAAAGAATAGACAATCTTATCTTTTGTTTCTACCGTAATAGTCGTAATTTTCACTTTCCCCAATTCAAATCCCCCTACAGCATTTAATTCCAGCTGGATCTGCATATCCGGCGTATAATTGTCTTTCGGAGTAATCACGATCTGAGCTTTTGTTTCCCCTGCCTTCAGATTAAACTCCTTAGCCGAAATCGTGTAATCGATTCCTTCCCGTGCAGTCCCTGAGATAGTAAAACTTACGGATGTATTCTGTGTAGCAGCAGCCGATGCCTGCAATTCAACGACTAAAGATGCGTCTGCACTTAATGTATAAACAGATTGGGCAAACGACAAAGCAGGCGGATTCACATCGTCATTGTCATCACTACAAGACATCAGGGTTCCCAGTAACACAAACCATGATAATAAAAAAACGATTCTTTTCATAAGTTCAGATTTTTAGTAAAAATTATTGACCTTTAATTGCATTCTTATATTCTTCCCGTTTTGAATCAATCAATGCCCTCTCTTCGGGAGTCAAGGGAACAGGTTTGGGCATGACATAAGCCTCTGTCGACGTTTTCCGATAGGGAGGTACTTCATTCTCTTCAGCACATCCACAACAAAACAATACGATAAACAGTATCCAAAAACAAATCTTCGCTTTCATATTTTTCTGTATTAATTATTCATAACCCGGATTCTGTTGCATACCCGGAACCAACTCCAGGTCATTCCGATGTATGGGAGCTGTATACATAAACTTCTGACACACATATTTTTGTCCGTCTTTTGCAACCCAAAATTCAGGACGTCCATTCCGCTTTAACTCAAACCAACGATCACCTTCCATAAACAACTCTTTCTGTCTTTCATTCATAATAGCAGCCATCAGTCTGGTAAGAGGTTTTCCGGTCGCATCAACCCGGATCAAAGCGTCCGGATTCACTTCCGGCAGATTTTCCAGCGTATACGGGATATAGGGAGTGATGCGGTGAGATCGTAACAGATTCAAATATTTCAGGGCATTTTCTGTATCCGAAAGCTGAGCATAAGATTCCGCCAGCATCAACACCATTTCGGCACACCTTACCCGTCCGCGTAATACTTTTGTCTCTTCCCGCTTTTTATTAAATGAAAGGGCATAGCGAATATCAGCTTCTTTCTCGGTAAACAAATCGATAAAAGACTTATTTACAGGACGATAAGGGATTGCAGAACTTACCTGAGTCTCACTATTATCCGCTCCCTGAAAAACATAAGAACGAATGAAAACATTCGATTGGGTAGTCGCTTTATCTTGTATCATCTTCACATAATCGTCACCCTGAAGCAGTGGAAAATCCTTTAATAACTCTTCAGCCAAAGGAATCACATTTTCCCAATCCTGTGCCCAGAAATATAGTTTTGCCAGATAGGCTTTAGCCACTTCTGTCTTAAACCGGTAGATATCCTTTTTCATATTGAAACCAATGGCCCTCTTCAAGTCATCCCGGATAAATTCCACCGTCTTTTCCATAGAGGAACGGTCCGTCAGTGCTTCCATGTCAAAATTACTGACCAGAGGAATACCCAACTGGGTCTTTGCCATTGCTTTATCATAAGGTTCACAAAACCATCGTAAAAGATTATAATAACATACCCCTCTCAATGCATAAGAAGTTGCCAGAATATCCTTACCGAGTTCCGTATCCTGATCTTTCATATTTTCGATAATCAGATTACAATTCCGTATTTTCTCATAGAGTTCCCGATATACATTCTGGTAACCGTTCAAACGAGGAGCTACATACAAATCCAACTGGCCACCTTCAGGATAAATAGTCAAGCTGGCATCCAGATTATCGGCATAACTCTCATAATCCAGTACAGAACGGCTATTCCCAATGATAATCCGGTCTGTACCGTAGTCTATGTCATTCAAGATGCTATGCAACAAGGCCGAAAATTCCTCCGGAGTCTTCGGGATTGTCTCTCCGTACGGTTTAAGGTCCAGATAACTATTACAGGAGAAACATACCCCCAATAGCATCAGCATTATTCTCATTTTCAGATTTTTCATACACATATCATTAAAATCCAACATTCAAACCAATAGTCACAGACCGGGAAACCGGATAAGTAGCTCCCGGGACCTCCGGGTCTATTCCGGAATATTTCGTTATGGTGAAAAAATTATTCAATGTCAGGTTCAGTGCGGCAGAAGAGAAATTTATCCGTTCTAATACTCTTTGCGGCAAACTATAAGACAAGGCAATGGTATTGATCCGCAGATAGGAAATATCTTCCAGTAAAGCTCCCCTTGTAATCGTAGTTAAGGTGGGATTAGTCAGGTCTAATCCCAATTTTTTTCCATAAGCATCTATTAAACGGGGATATTTCACTCCCGTCCTATTTTCCGGAGTCCATCGGTTACGAACCTCACGTTTTACATTCAGATGATTTCTGTACAAGTCATTATGGGGAGTCGGGATAGATTCCAACTTACTTCCACTGAGCAATTCATATCCAGCCGGAGATTCTATATTATCCACCATCTTTGCCTTTACTGAATAACTTCCGCCTACACTCAGCCCGATATTTTTATAAGAAAAGTTCAAATTAAATCCACCGGTAAAAGGAGCTACCGAAGTCCCCAGATAATAATAGTAATTATTAGGCTCACGTAAATATCCGTCTTTATTCGTCACAGCATCCGGACGAAGCTTAAATTTATACATCCCGGTTTCAGGGTCTATTCCTTCATATTTCCCGGAAAAGACGGCTCCCATAGGATAACCTACATATTTATCCAAAGCCAGCGAAGTATTAGGTGAATTATATTTTTTCAGTTTGTTTTGATTCCAGGCAACATTGGCCGATACCGACAAATTATAATCCTTACTTTTAAGAACTGCTACCGATAATGAAAATTCAACTCCATTATTCTGCAATACAGAGGTATTATACGACTGGTTAAAAAATCCGGTAGTTACCGGAACATATTCACTGGTCACACAATCTTTACTTTTCCGCCAGTAAGCTTCAACAATACCGTTAATCCGGTCTTTCCACAATCCGAAATCCAAAGCCACTTTCACATCCCTGGTCTTTTCCCATCTCAATTTCGGATTCGGTGCATTGTTAATATACCCCATGCGGTAATTCTCATCGTCGGATATCCGGAAATTTTTATAATACTTCATCATCAGGTTGGGTTTCACCGTCTTATTGATATTTCCGGTATAACCGGTAGCAACCCGCAATGACAGCCGGCTTAATACCGGACGAACAACCTCCATAAATGTTTCTTCACTCACATGCCAGACAGCACCTGCCGACCAGGTCGGATTAAACTGTTCATCACTACCGAAATTATTAGATCCGTCTGTTCGGAACGATACATTCAAAACATACCGGTCAAACAAAGAATAATCCAACGCTCCATAAAAAGAAGCAAAACGATTTTCTTCTATTTCCTGTCCTGACAATTGATCCATTGCATTGGCATAAGACACCAGATCCGAATATTTAAAACCTTCTCCATTACCAGGATCTTTAGGAACCGGCATAGCTGAATTACCGGTCACAGGGTCATATCCGTAACGTTTTTCAAAAATACCTTCGGCTTTCTCGCCACGAATCTCAGCACCTGCCAAAACAGAAAAACGGTGTATTTCCCTGTAGACATCGGAATAACTCAATTGACCGCGCAGACTGTAACTTGAATTGTTGGTATTGGATTGCGATATCGAAGAATACGTCCGCGAACTATTCCCCTGGGTATCGAAATACAAACGGTCAACAAACGCAGCGTAAGTATCTTTCCCTTTATAATTATCGCTTTTATTGTTCGTAAAAGAATAAGAAGCCAAACCCGAAAATTTGAGCTGCTTAAAAAAAGAATAATCGAGGTTAAAACGGGACGTTATTGAAAAATTATCAGTTTTACTTTCAGTTTCATTCATCTCCCTCAACATATTAAAACCATTGGGAGGGATAGTGGGATCATAACTCCCGTTCACTTTGGGTAATTTGTAATAAGTGTAATCTGCACGATATGAGCCATCTTCATTAAAAGGACGTTCGTACGGATTTGCAAAATAAGCATAACTGAATGGATCTGTTGATGGTCCTGTAGAATTTTGCATAGCCATATCGAATCCCAGTTGGAAATGCAAATGTTTGTTCGGATTAGCATCTATTTTACCACTTAAGTTATAGCGGTCGTAATCTGTTTTTTTTACGGCACCGTTATCTTTTGAATAACCGAAAGATACATAATATGTATTTTTCTCACTTCCTCCTGAAAATGATAAATAATGATTGGTAGACACCGCTGTCCGGAATAACAAATCAATCCAGTCGGTATTCACAGAAGCCAGCTCTTGAATATATGCCTCTTGTTCAGTGACACTCATATCCCTGAACTCTTCTTTTCCCGAACGGATCATACCGACAATCCCCACTACAGGATAACGATCTCCCCCGGCATATCCCTCTGCCGCAAATTCATCCCACAACTCCTGTTCCCATTCCAATTTCTCCCGGGAATTCATAAGCTCCGGGTCGCGTCCGGGTTTCATCACCATCGAAACATTCATAGAATAATTCACTGCCATCTTTCCCGATTTTCCGGTCTTGGTCGTAACAACAATCACTCCTCCGGCAGCCCTGGAACCATAAATAGCCGCTGCTGCCGCATCCTTCAGAATCGTTACATTCTCTATATCATTGGGATTGATACCGGCAACTCCATTGGTAAAAATATCGCTGAAATCTCCGGCCTTGATCTGTCCTGTAGAAATAAGAGGAATATTTTTTTGCAAGGGAACCCCATCCACGACCCATAAAGGCTCTGCATTCCCCGTGATGGTATTAGTTCCCCTGATCCGTATTTTGGCAGATTCTCCCGGACGTCCGGAGCGGGCTTGTACACTGACTCCGGCAATCTGTCCCTGCAACAGCTTATCCATCGTCGGCAAAGCTTTATTCTCAAACACTTTTTTATCCACAACAGCTACCGATCCGGTTGCCCTCCACTTGGCCGTCTGTGTATATCCGGTACTGACAATCACTTCCTCCAACTCGCTGATATGCGGACGCATCACAACATTCAACTCATTCATCTGCGGAGAAATCTTAATCTCCTGAGTCTCCATTCCGATAAAGGAAATTTGCAGGACTTCAGTTTCTCCGGGTAAATCCAGCGTAAAACTTCCGTCTATCGCCGTAGAAACCCCTATCAAAGTCCCTTTGATCAACACAGTAACCCCCGGTATAGGTTCTCCATTTTCATCTCTCACCGTCCCCCGGAGTGTCCGGAAACGAGGTTGTTCTACCCTATTTTCCTGAAGGATAATGATATTATCCTGAATCCTGAAATTCAATCCTGTTCCCTTCAACACCTTTTCCATCACTGTTTCCAGAGGTAAATTTTTTACTTCCAAAGTAATTCTACCCACATTTCTGGTAAACTTTTCGTTATACATAAAATTGTATCCCGACTGTTTTCTGATCTCTTCCAAAACCTTGACAAAAGGGACATCCGATACTTTCAGGGAAATCAGATCCTGTTGCTGTCCCAAAGCATATCCCGGGGACAAAACCACAAACATCAGCCATCCGCAGATAACCGCAACTCTATTTTTTTTACCCATTTTGAGAAAAATAAAATTATACACTTCTTTTCATTATATTTGTATTATAGGATGCGGTTCGGCAAAATCAATCAAACAAGTTTGTTGTTTTTGTTCTCACCTTTCACTATATTTGTGGGACATGTTTGTATAAAACATTTTGTGTTAAAGAGATTAGGAGAAAGGCCAAATTCACCCTAATCTCTTTTCTTTGTGATATACACAGTCCTGTTCACTATTTTAAATTGAATATCCGTTGTCTGTGCGCTAATAGCCCCGAGCAATACTTCCAAAGATACGTTCCGGGAGATATCACCGGTATAAGCTTCTCCTTCAGCATCTTCCAGATTCATAAAATGCACATCATAATACCTCGCCACCTGTTTCAAAATATCCGGCAAAGAAGTTTGTCTGAAACAGAACAAACCTTTTTTCCAGGCGACCAGTTGTTCTACCGATACCTCCGACATCCTGACACATGCTCCCGGGCGGCGTACATCCAGTTCGGCAACCTGTCCGGGAGCCAGAATCAAAGTATTCTCCCTGCCACAGTCCATCTCCACAACGCCACTTTCCAAAGCCGTATAAACTTTGCCATTATCACCGAAAGTATTGATACAAAAAGAAGTACCCAATACTTTTACATTAAAATTTTCTGTTTGTACAATAAAAGGCTGACCAGAATTCTTGGTAACTTCAAAATAAGCCTCTCCGGTAAGAATTACTTTCCGGGCATTACCTGAGAAAACAAGCGGATAAGTGATTTTTGAATCTGAATTCAACCACACTTTTGTACCATCTGAAAATATCAGATGATAAAAAGCTCCTTTGGGAATAATCAAAGTATTGGTCTCTTCAGAATTCCGCTTTACAGAATCACTACAATATTCCAACTGCCCGTTATGCAGAATGACTTTTCCTTCGATTTCGCGTACATCTACATTTTCACAGTCCGAAAGGTCCAGGATTCTCCCTGAAGAGAGCACCAACCGTACAGCTTCCGGAACCGTTGCTGCAATTTCCGGCTGAGGAAAAAGACGGGCTTGCCGGTAAAACAACCAACCCGTTCCCAACAATAAACATATTCCGGCAGCAACAACACCGACTCTCCACCAGATATAAGTACGCCAGGCCGTCCGTTTCTGAAAATTTTTCCATTGACGGTCTATGTCTATCTTTTCATAACGGTCAGCTAACCCCTCCGGGTCAATATGCTGTAGATTTTTAAATGCTGATTTATCACGTGGATTCTCCTTCAGCCATGCTTCTAACTGCTCTGCTTCTCTCCCGTTTAACCCCCAAAGCCGGCGCTTGCAAATCAGACGGGCCAGCTCAATGTATTTCTGAATAGTTTCCATTTATTCCTGTTTTATACCATAAAAACAATTCAGAAAAAAAAAGGTATGAGCTAAAATTGATTTTTTTTCACACTATTTACACAAACAAGCAAAATAAAAGAAACAGAATGTGCTAATATTTTTCTCAATTCCTTGTAAGCCATCATTTTATGAGATTTCACCGTAATAACACTAATCCCCATTTCTTCAGCTATTTCTTTATTTTTTTTCCCTCCAAGATGTAATTTTATGACAGTCTGACATTGCGGAGTCAAACACCGGATGGCCTCATAAAGGACATAATGTGCTTCTTCATCCAATACGGAGCTGAACATATACTCTTCTGATTCCAGCTCTTTCAAATATTTCTGTGAATATTGTTCTCTGATTTTATGGTGTTTTAAGTAATTGAGCGCTTTGTTACGGATAGTTTTATAGATAAAAGCATGCAGCATTATCGGAGAATCGTACTGATTACTACCCGACTCCCATACAGAAATAAATGTTTCCTGAACCAGATCTTCACAAATATAGCTGTCTTCAACAAAACGAACAGTAAAAGCATAAAACTTGGAGAAATTCTCCTTGAAAAACTTTTCAAAAGACAGAATTTCTCCGGTACCAAACCTTATCTGTTTATCTTTATTCAATGGCACCTCCCAAAAGATGTTCTGCAAAATAATGCCGTAATAAATTAAAATAATACGGGGAATCTATACTGTGGTCAGCTCCCGGAATAACCATCATATCAAACAATTTATCCGCCTTGATCAAAGCATTTGCCAGACGGAAGGTATTCGCAGGATGTACATTAATATCCATATCCCCTGTCACCAGCAATAATTTTCCCTTTAAATTCGCTGCCAATTCCATTATTGTAGGAATCTTCGATTCAAAAATATATTTTTTTATACCATCTGCATCTTTTTTGACCTTCATTTTTACTCCATGATACATCTCTCCCCACCATTTGGTATAAATATTATTGTCATAGTTACCGGAAGCAGCCACAGCCACCTTGAAAAAGTCGGGATAAGTCAGGATTGCTGCTGCTGCCATCATCCCACCTCCCGAATGTCCGTATATTCCCACCCGATCCCGGTCAATATAAGCATAACGGTCGGCCAGTTGCTCAATGGCAAATTTGCAATCGGCCAAAGGATAATCCCGCAAATTACCATAACCGAAATTATAGAAATTTTTCCCCCGGAACATAGAACCTCCCCGGTATCCGATATGGATCACAATAAGCCCCAATTGTGCCAGAGCCTGATTTCCATTATCATCCATAGAAAAAGCCTGGGGTACCTGATCCTCCTGAGGCCCAGGATAAACATAAACAACCAAGGGATATTTGCGGGTAGAATCCATGTCAAAGGGGGTATACATCACGCCATACAAATCAGTTATTCCGTCAGCTGATTTTACCGCTATTTTTTGCGGTTCCCGCCAACCGGTGCTATACAATAAACTCAGATCCGCTTTTTCAAGCGGTAAAATCTCCCTCCCTTTCATATCGCGGACAACCGATACCGGCGCCATATCCACTCTGGAATAAACATCCAACAAATAATTTCCCTGTTTGGACAATTCGATAGAATGATATCCATTCCCCGGAGTCAGCAAAGTCAGGCCGGAACCATCGAAATTTACCCGATAGAAAAAACGATAGGCGGGGTCCATCCCTTTTTCACGTCCATACCCTTCAAAAATAAAACGACGTTTCAGTTTATCCAAATGGGAAATCCTGCAGGCGGTAAAAGTACCGGAAGTAATGGTATTTTTCAATTTTCCATATTTATCATACAGATAATATTGCCCCCAACCGGTACGTTCCGACCACCAGATAATATCTTCCCCACCGTTCAGAATCCGGCAATCAAACAATTGTTCGGTAAAATAAGGCATGGAAGTTTCGCAGATCACTTCAAAAACGTCTCCCGTACGGGTATCCACCCGGCATAAATCCATTTTATCACAAGTCCTGCTTTTACGGGTAAAATAAAGATCCTCCGGACAATTTTCCAAATCAGATGCAACAATCCGAACCTCCTGATTGGGGTATTTATCAATATTCACAACAATATGTTGGCAGGTTTCCGGATAAAACAAATGCAGATCGTAGGTAAAAACATATTTTTCACCCGGCATAGGGAATTTATAAGTACGCAATTTAGGACGTGGTTCGGCCAGATTATCAACTACCCAGCAATTTTCAACCTTACGCCTGTCCTGACGTAAGCAGTAAAACACCTTAGAATTTCCAGCCCACACAATATTGGGAGTTGTATTTTTATCCGAATCGCTGTCCTTCTGATTACTATAGGAATAATACTTCTCTCCATCTGTGGTCAACTGTACCGGAACCGTATCCTGCCTGTTCAGCAGATACAGATTGTGCCGGTAAGCATATATACTGTAACTACTGTCAGGGGAAAACTTTAACCAATAAGGGGATGCCGGAGGATAAAAACGGCAGGCTTGTTCAGGGTCCAGTTTTTTCAGCTCCCGGGTTCTGATATTGTAATGAAAATCCAGTCCTCCCTTGGAAAAAGAAAAACAATACGGATCCCCCTCATCAAATTTCAGCCCTCCCAATCGGAAATCTTTGATATTAAATGATATCCCCGTAGCTTGGGTTAATTTACCGATCATATCTTCCATGTCAAACATTTCCAGTTTTTTTTTACGGACCGGATCGACCAGATAGTATTTAGCACCTCCGGGCGTAATATAATTATACCAAAACATATCTGTCCCGGATATCCAGGAAGGAAATACACTCAAAGAGTGATAATACTTCTTCAGATTTTCTTCCGAATACTTGTAACAATTTTTTAAATCTGCTTTCTGTGCATAAGAAAAAAAAGCACAACAGAAAAAAGCGAAAAAAAGGATCTTTTTCATCATGTTTACATTTTGCGTTCTACTTATTATCATATACACATACTTTCATAAAGGCCAATAAATAAAAGTACATGGTGACCAAAAGTAGTAATCTTTATTTATTCTTTTTATAATTTGGACAAAATTAACAGGATAAAGTGCCTAAAATACTATCTTTGTAGCAGCATCGGTATCCCCGCATGGGAATTTGGGAATTCGGTGAAAACCCGAAGCTGTCCCCGCAGCTGTAAAGTCATTACTGTCATTTTGCAGGTCTTTTCAATGATCCACTGAAACCCGGGCGTTTTGGGAAGGAGAAAAGATGACAAGCCAGAAAACCTGCCGATCATAGCTAATAAACAAATTTCTTTCGGAGGAAAAGAGCATGAAAAAGATTTATTTTTTATCACTGGTATTTACCATCGGTTTTTGTCTGGCCTTAGGTTCCTGTCGTTCAGGTAACCGCAAAAAACAAAACCCTGTCGCTACACAAACAGATCGTTCGAATATTCGTTATGCACAAGGCTTCTGGCTGGAACAACACGAAAATTACCGACTCCTTCATATCAAAGATCCTCAAAGCGAAACCGGTTCGGAATATACCTTCGCCCTAAGACAGCGAGGCACACATCCTGAGCTTCCCCCGCATATACCTGTACTCGATCTGCCGATCCGGGGCGTCATCTGTATGACTTCTTTACAACTCTCTAATTTTATCAAGCTCGGAGCAACTTCTCAAGTCGTGGGAATCAGCAGTACCCGCTTTTTGAATAATGCAACGATCAAACAACAGTTAGCCGAAGGGAAAACTCAGAAAATCGGTATCGAGGGTAATTTCGATGCGGAAATCATTATGAACCTCGCTCCCGACCTGATCCTCATCTCTCCCTTCAAACAAGGGGGCTACGACGCTATGAAAGAAGTAGATATTCCACTAGTCCCTCATTTGGGTTATAAAGAAACGACTCCATTGGGACAAGCCGAGTGGATTAAATTTGTCGGTCTTTTAATCGGAGAGGAAGAAAAGGCGAATAAAATATTCAATGAGATAGAACAAAAATACAATGATCTGAAAAGATTGACAGCCCGGGTCGAACACCGGCCAGTCGTACTCAGCGGTGAAATACACGGAGGAACATGGTATGCCGTAGGAGGACAAAGTTTTCTGGCACAAGTGTTCGAAGATGCCGGAGCCGATTATTTCCTGAAAGACGATCCCCGTTCAGGCGGCGTATATCTCGATTTCGAAACGGTATACAATCAAGCCGACCAGGCAGATTACTGGCGCATCCTGAATAGCTACCCGGGACAATATACCTACGAAACACTTTTAGCCCAGGACGAACGTTACGGTGACTTTAAGGCTTTCAAACAAAAAGGAGTGATTTATTGTAATATGCGTGAAAAACCCTATTACGAAAATATGCCCATGGAACCGGAATTATTACTTGCCGATTTCATTAAAGTGTTTCACCCGGAATTATTACCGGATTACGTACCGGTATACTATCATCAGTTAAAAGACTAATCACTATGGCTTCAACCGGACGAAATACAACTTTTATCCTGCTTATCATGTTAAGTATAGTTGTATTCTTATTCCTCAACATGGTATTGGGTTCGGTTCGTATACCGATGAGTGCGGTATGGCACATCTTTACCGGTACAGGAGATGAGCCTCAAACCTGGCAGAATATCATTTGGAAATCGCGTTTTCCGCAGGCATTGACCGCCTTGGTCGCCGGAGCAGGTCTGTCGATCAGTGGCTTGCAGATGCAAACGGTATTTCGCAATCCCCTGGCAGGACCTTCTGTATTAGGAATCAGCTCAGGAGCCAGTATGGGAGTTGCTTTCGTCGTACTTTTTTCAGGTAGCATAGGCGGAGTAGCCCTCAGCCACCTCGGTCTTTTCGGAGAAGTGGCGCTTTCGATCGCTGCCGTCGCCGGTTCGTTATCCGTTATGGCACTGATTGTTTTCGCTTCACATAAAGTAAAAGGAAACGTTACCCTGCTTATTATCGGAGTGATGATCGGTTACCTGGCGAATGCCATCATCGGTATTTTAAAATTTTTTAGTGTAGAAGAAGATATTAAAACCTATGTTATCTGGGGGCTGGGAAGTTTCTCACGGGTATCCGGTAATCAAATGATGCTTTTTGTTACGATCATGGCCATCTTGATCCCCTTGTCTTTTTTGTTGGTGAAAACATTAAACTTATTGATGCTGGGAGAGGGTTATGCCCGGAATCTGGGATTGAATATCAAACGGGCCAGAGTTCTGGTGATCACCTGTTCGGGCGTATTGACGGCTATTGTTACGGCCTATTGCGGTCCGATCATCTTTTTAGGCTTGGCAGTCCCTCACCTGTGCCGGGCTGTTTTCCAAACTTCGGATCACCGGCTTTTGATGCCGGCCTGTCTGGTTATGGGCGCCTCCCTGGCTTTGGCCTGTAATCTGATCGCACGCATGCCGGGTTTCGAAGGAGCCCTGCCGGTTAATTCGGTCACGGCACTCATCGGAGCTCCGGTTGTTGCTTCGGTATTATTCCGTAAACGTAAAAACGAACTGAATGAATAAGACCGCCACCATACAACTCCGTAACCTGACGATCGGCTATAAAGGGAAAGTACGCCCTAAAATTGTAGCCGAAAATATTTGCAGTGATATTTATGCCGGTGAACTGACCTGTCTTTTAGGAACGAACGGTATTGGAAAATCCACCCTACTGCGCACCCTTTCGGCCTTCCAGCCCAAATTGAGCGGAGATATTTACCTGGCTGGAAAAAAATTGGAAAAATATACGGACAAGGCCTTATCCACGGTGATCAGTGTCGTGTTGACCGAAAAATGTGATATCCGCAATATGACGGTCCGGGAATTAATCGGTATGGGCCGTAGTCCTTATACAGGTTTTTGGGGTAAATTAAGCCGGGCTGACGATGAGATCGTGGATAAAGCGATCGGGCTGGTCAATATTCATCCTCTGGCTTCCCGAATGCTTCATACCCTAAGTGACGGTGAACGTCAGAAAGCAATGATCGCCAAAGCTTTGGCTCAGGAGACACCGGTCATTTATCTGGATGAGCCGACCGCTTTCCTCGATTTCCCAAGCAAAGTCGAAATCATGCAACTGCTTCATCACCTGACCCGCGAAACCGATAAAACGATTTTTCTTTCGACTCATGATCTGGAACTAGCCCTCCAGATCGCCGATAAGATTTGGCTGATGGATAAGGTGAACGGTATCACCTCCGGTACGCCGGAAGACCTTGCCCTGGAAGGATACCTCAGTCGTTTTTTCGCCCGCAAAGGGATTACTTTCGACATGGAATCAGGACTTTTCCGCATCACCAACAATTATCGGCAGGAAATCCGTCTGACCGGCCACGGCTATCGCTATGCCATGGTGCGTAAAGCCCTTCAACGAAATGAGATCCTGGCCAATCGCGATATTGACTCAGCTGTTTACATTGAAACCAACAGGCAGCCTGATCAATTCATATTGCATTTTCCTCACCAGGAAGATATTATAGTCCATACAATAGAAGAATTATTAGAAAAACTAACACTGTAACATACAGAGACAGGGGTTTTGTGCTAATTCGATCGACGCATTGTTGGAATAAATACTGTCCTGTCTCAAATAATCCGGTCGAAATATCTATATACAACTCCCTATTTTTAGGGTATTTCTCTGATCAATTTCACTAAAAGAGGGGATTTTCCAACCCGATAGAATCGCGTATTTTCGTTCCGATCTTATTAATTAAAACATGAAATATGAAAAAGATTGGAATATTTTACGGTTCAACAACCGGAACAACCGAATCAGTAGCGGAGCAGATCGCTTCTCATCTGGGGGTCGGTAGCAGTGAGGTGTACAATGTAGGAAATACCGATGCTAAAGTAGCTGAAGAGTATGAACTGCTCATCTTAGGAAGTTCGACCTGGGGATCGGGAGAATTGCAGGATGATTGGTATGATTTTCTGGAACAATTAGCCGGAAAAAATCTAAGTGGTAAAAAAATAGCCCTATTCGGTTGTGGGGATGCCATGTCGTTCGGATCTACTTTCTGTGATGCCGTCGGGATCATCTATGAAAAATTACAGGGTACAGGAGCTACGTTTATCGGAACTGCCGATCCTTCGGATTATACCTATGATGCCTCCACTGCCGAAATCGACGGACAGCTGGTCGGATTATTGATCGACGAAAACAACGAAGCGGATAAAACGGAACTCCGTATACAAAACTGGACCGATGCGTTGAAAAAAGAAATTTAATACCCTGATCATGGATAGTTGCATTTTATCCGGAGACATGAAAATATTCGTACACCATATCTACGAATTACAAAAAGGTATACGGTACATGGCATTGTGTACGATAGACAAAACCGATGAATCTTTTGCCATACAAAGATTAGAAAAATCAGGTCTTGAATATGAAATCTGTCCCATCAATGCCCACCGACTGAACTTGTTTTTCGGAAAAAAAGAATGTATCAATATTGTCCGGTTAATCTGCAACCGTCCATTAAACCTGTTAACCCCCGAAGAAGATTTTATCCTGGGCACCATGCTGGGATATGATGTGTGTCAGCAATGCGAACGTTATAACCATCGTAAAACTTTAATACAAAGTGCCTGATAATTAATCATAAGGACTCTTCAGAAATCAGCATCAGTTCAATTATACACTTTTTTTCTCCCTTTATATAGGAATAACAAACTTCCTCGCATTTTTTCAAAAGAAAGGAGAAAAACGGATGATCGGCCGGTAACATGTTCCATAATTCCCGGGCTAAAGTCATTTCAGAAATGCGGGCACAAATCCCGTCATCACAACCGGCTTCCTTCGCCAAACCGATGATAAAATCGCGGTTCATAACTACATTCCGGCTATGCGTATCCCCATGCCCCTCGGCCAATTTCACCGCTTTGCCGATCATAATCCCCATCGTTACCCGCCCGATACCTTCTTCCTCTATGATTTTCAAGGTCTCTTCGATATAATTACCATAATGGACAAAAGCCTGAGGTATCATTTCAGGGAAACGTTCACGGAGGATCCGCTCACTTTTAGCTCCCGAATTAATGACGATATGCCGGCATCCCAATGCTTTAGCTACCTGTATTTCTTTACGGATGGTCGCAACGAAAGCTTCGGACGAAAAAGGACGGACCACTCCGGAAGTACCGATAATGGAAATTCCCCCGACAATACCTAATTTCGGATTGAAAGTTTTGAGAGCCAGTTCTTCTCCATCGGGTACCGAAATCTCGATGACTACTCCTTGTTTCGGTATACGATGAGCTTCCAGAATTTTTTCTGTCTCGGCGGCCATCATCTTTCGGGGAGTCGGATTTATAGCCGGTTCTCCTATCTCCAAACCCAATCCGGGCAAAGTTACGATACCTACTCCTTTCCCTGCGGCAAAACGAATACCGGTTTCTTTAGAAAGCATTACTTTTGCACAGATTTCCCGTTTATTAGTCACGTCAGGATCATCTCCCGCGTCTTTGACCACCGTGCAGATTATACTCTGTCCGTCCTTCTCTGTACGGCTCACAGGCAATTCGACTTCTTCGCCGTCAGGTAGAGTGATCATCACCTGATTCAACACTTCTCCCGTCAGCAGAGTCGATAAAGCCGCTTTTGCAGCAGCACAGGCACAGCTACCGGTCGTGAAACCACTATGCAATGGATAAAATCCGGGCAACAGACGTTCTATGCGGTGCCGCAAACCGTTGTTCCCGGTTACGACATAGAATCCCTCGGGCAATGCCGGACGTTTGATCACGACAACCGGAATACCTGATTTCCGGGCAGCTTCGACCTTTTCACGGAAATAACCGGACCGGCCGCTCTCCTTGGTCAGGATAGCATCGGGGCGTAATTGCAATAACAACTCCCTTTCCTCTTTTCCCTCTTCCCAAAAAATCAGCTTCCCTGCCGGGAATCCATATTTTAAAGCTAATTGCCGGGACTCAGGCCGATCGAGTACCCGGAACCAACAAGGATTTTCCAACCAATAAGCCTTCAATTTAGGTATGGTCTGCACACCGGACAACGCCAGTAAATTCCGTATTCCCTGATTTTTCAACCATACACAAGCTTCTGCATACGAATCACACCAGATCAGGTCCGGATCACGGGGAGGATAAATCCGTTCGTAACGAACAACCGGAATATTCAATTCTTCAGCAGCTTGTCCTATATTCTTGTGCAGTTGTTCGGCAAACGGATGAGCAGCATCTACCAACAATTGAATCCCATGTTCCCGGCAGAAATCGATCATCTCTTTCACTTCCATAGCTCCCACCAGCCGAATGCCGTGTATACACTCCACTTGCTGTCCGTTTCCCCGGGTTGAATAATAATAAGTTTGCCCGGCTTCATCCAAAGTCTCTACTGCAGCCCTACCTTCTGTAGTTCCACCAAATACCAATATCATTTTTACCTTTTTAAAACAAAGGGACGGGGGTAATGTTTCATTTACAAACGATGGATTATACCTAAACTGACCCCTGTAATACGGGCAAGTTGCCGTAATCCAATGTTCGGATTCTGTTTCAATACTTTCAGCACCTGTCTCTGTTCAACTTTAGTTAAAATCTCAAAACTTTTCCCTTCCAACATTTCTTCCAACAATTTCCGGACCTCATGATCTTTAAATTGATATCCCGCTTCCATGAATTCCCCGTCTTCATCTTCTAACATATAGGCCTGAAAATCTGCTTTACTATCGAAAAACAAAGTTAAAAATTCAGTGGAAACAAAAGAATCCACCGGATTAAAATATACCGAATAACTGTTCCACCGGTATTCCGAAATTTCATGACACAAACCTGCTTTCAAGGGATTTTGCAGCACATACCGAAAACAACGCAACAAGTAACCCTGATCTTCAATGACCTCACTTTTAAAACGATCTTGAAAAAGATAACCCTCCCGTTCATATTTATGATTAAACCATATCGCATACGCCGTCAAAATCCGATGAATATAAAAACTCAAGCGACTGGTTTTTACGATAAGATGAATGTGATTATCCATCAAACAAAAACAATACACTTTGAAAAATTCACCAGCCTGTGATTTCAAAAGATCGAGAAACATCCGTCGATCAGCGTCTTCATGGAATATCAACATACGATTAACACCACGTTGGATGACGTGGTATACACCTGTATTGGACTGTTGACGAGCCTGCCGGGACATTTTTTTGCCAATTTAACTACAAATTAAATTTACAAAAAAAATTCCACACAACAAAATGAAACATTATCCCCGTCCCTTTGTTCCACGAAACAGGTGGGTGAAATGGCTGGAGTAGAGTTTTGACAAACCTTCCCGGTTACCGATTGCTTCGCCGACTACAATCATGGTGGTCAAGGTCAAATTGTTCTCTTTCATTATTGCCGCCAAATTACGGAGTTCGCCCCGGAAAATCTTTTCGTCTTTCCAGGTCAGGTGATAACAGGCTGCCACAGGAGTCTCGGGAGGATAACATTCCAGTAATTCACGCTGTACTTCTTCGGCAATCGAAGCACTCAGGAAAATGCACATCGTGCTTTGTGACCGGGCCAACAGATGGAGTTTTTCCTTTTCCGGCATCGGTGTACGCCCCTCTCCACGGGTGAGAATAATACTCTGAACCTTTTCAGGTATGGTAAACTGTGAACGCAATGCAGCAGCAGCAGCCAGGAAAGAAGAGATACCCGGTGTAATCCGGTAACGCATACCGTACCGGTCGAAAAAGGCCATTTGCTCCTGGATAGCCCCATAAATACAAGGATCCCCGGTATGTAACCGGACAATAAATAATCCCCTGTCATAAAACTCTTTCATCAATGCAAATTGCTCTTCCAGAGTCATGGAAGCCGAGCTACGCACAGTCGCCCCCGGCTTTGCATAATAAGTAAGCTCGATTGGCACCAGACTTCCTGCATAAAGAATCAAATCGGCTTTTTCCAATAACCTTTTCCCCCGGACAGAAACCAGTTCCGGATCACCGGGACCTGCCCCGACAATCTCGATGAAACCGCTTCGTTCCGCCTCTCTATCCAGAGCAACGGCAAAAGTAAAATCATTCCCCGGAGTAACCTGTCCCTTCTGTTTTTCCAGCAATAATTTCGTATTCCCGGCACTTTTCAAAGCAGTTGCTTCGGAAACACTATAGGCGCCTGTCACCTCGAATACCTTCCCGGAGGGATTCGGTACTTCTATATCCTTCAGTTCCTCAGGCCTGTAAATCTGCATTTTAGCAGACAGATTCCGAACCAGATCGGCGACCATAGGTTCATCTTTTTTCAACTCAATAGTTGTCACTACCTTAACAGCTAAAGGAGAAAGTCCATGCCGTTTCAATTCATCACCAATATAAGCCCAAATACCGGTCGGGTTACACTGCTTACGGCATCCTACCCCCAAATGAAGTACAGCCGGATGATAATATAAAATCGGTGTTTCACATTCATACAAACAGGGAGTAACAGCAATAATCAGCCCATAACGTCCTGCCGGAATATCCTCGAAATGATAATAGACATCCACATGGGCCGGTCGTGAATGTTCAAGCCGGTCGGTTCCCTCATCGCGTATATCCAACAACAGGGCCGTCGGCCGCTGGTTGACGAAAATGGAAATCAGCTCATTCAAGGAACGCCGGTATTCCATTTTCCAGCCATTTTCTTTACCTAACAAATCCAAAGCCCACAATCCGGTATTATCACTTTGGGTCGTAACCACAGGCTGAGCCCCTAATATACGGGCTAACCGTTCGGTCAGGGCATTTGCGCCACCGACATGGCCGGCCAGAACCGACACAACAAAATGTCCGGTAGCGTCCACATTGACTACGGCAGGATCTGCATATTTCGAAGTCACACAAGGAGCGATCGCCCGTACACAAATTCCCATCGCCCCGATAAAAACAAAAGCTTCGTAATCCCCGAAATGCCTTAAGGTAAAATCAGTGATCGAATCGATCCGGACACACCCGCTCCGTTCCGATACAGAGAACAGGTCCACTTCCTTACCTAGTTCTTCCCGGATAATTCCGGCAGTTCGTGCCCCGGCATCCGAAGCGATTATCATAGCTGTTTTCATTGTATTTATCATCATATTTAATTAGCTACAGTTATAATTCAATTATATTCTCATCCAATAAAGTCATTTTTTCCACACCGGAATCTGTCACTAAAAATGTATTCTCAATCCCCACGGCTCCGATTCCTGCCAATACGAACTTCGGTTCAAAAGCAAAAGTCATTCCCGGTTGTAGTATATCCTTCGAGCGGGTGGTCAATACAGGCAATTCATTTATTTCCAATCCAACCCCATGTCCGACGAATTTTGCCTGAAAACGGGTACCCATAAAACAATCCTCCAACCCTTCTTGTCCGGCCATTGCCAAAGCATCCCTATACAATTCGGCACAGGGCACCCCGGGTTTTGCCGTTCGTTCCATGCGAGCCTGTATTTCCAAAGCGACACGATGCACCCGGTAGGCCCGGTCCGGTAATTTCCCGATTGAAAACACCCGGGTCATATCCGTTTGATAGGCAGTATAGTTTCCCGACATATCCGCCATTACCGTAGTTCCTTCCCTCAACAAAGTCCCGTTCGCTCCCAAAGGCCCCGAAGCATGCATTCCCGTTCCCCCCAAGGCAAAGTCAAAAGGGGAAGGTTCTCCGGCATTTTCTCCTGCCAACAGACTTCCCATAAAGATATCCATATTCGAACCAAAGGCCCGGAAATAACCCAGGGAACCATGTACCCGCATTCGCTTTTCAATTTCGATCTGCAATTCAATATCCCTCATCCCAGGCCGGTAACAGGCTGGAATCTCACGATAGACCGCCTCATGCTTCCTGGCAGAGATACGCATTTGCTCTATTTCCCAAGGCGTCTTGATCATTCGGATGTGCCGTATCAAGGCAGAAGCGTTACCCGTAGCTTCAGCCCGGAATACATGTTGCAAACGGATATATTCATTATAAGAAAGCTCGTCCGCCTCAAGAAGTAGCTTCCGGGGCATTGCCAGATTCAGGTCCCGAAAAAAGTCCGGTATTTGTTCCGGTTTCCGGATAACATGTACCTGATTTGTTTCGGGTATAGTCAGTCGCTTGACAAACCAATAAGGCCGTCCCTCCGCCGGAAGATAAAAATAACCGTTAAACACCTGCCCTGACACATAGTACAAATTCATATTCATCGTCAGCAAACATCCGTCAGCTTCTTCCTGCCGCATAGCCTGCTGAATCCGTCGCCATTTCAACTCCAACTCGTTCTCCATTTGCTTTCTCTCCATCTATCTTCAAAACATACTGATAAATAACATCACATTCAATACGGTCACAATCCCTCCCAAAATATATAAGATCCATTTTGTAGAAGTCCGGTTTTTATATTTACCCATGACTTTCCCGGAAGAAGTCAGATATACCTGCAGGAAAATCGTAACGGGCAACTGAATACTCAGGATCATTTGGGAATAGATGAGTCCCATAAACGGATTAGAAACCAGCATGATAATAATCAATGCCATCACCAGTGAAAGCAATACCCCCCAACGGGAATGACTGTCTTTGATGTCGTAAGGCTCCCGGTAAATGCCGGCAAAGATCGAACCGGCAGCCATTCCCGAAGTAATGGTCGAAGCGATGCCGGCAAACAACAAAGCCACGGCAAAAATCACAGCGGCATTATTTCCTAAAAGCGGTTGCAATAAAGCACTGGCATCCTGTAACTCATTGACCGTACTACCGCTTTTGAAAAAAGTGGCTGCCGCCAATAGGATCATGGCACTATTGATTGCCCAACCGATCATCATGGATAAGAAAGTATCCCAAAACTCATAACGCAACTGCCTGCGAATCACTTTATCGTCTTCAAGGTTCCATTGCCGGCTCTGAATAACCTCGGAATGAAGAAATAAATTATGCGGCATCACCACTGCTCCCAAAACACTCATGATCACGACCATCGAACCTTCAGGAAAAGAAGGAGTCACCCACGCGAGAGCCGCTTCTCCCCAATCGATATGTACCAGGGACAGTTCGTAAATAAAAGATAATCCGATAATAGACACAAAAGCGATGATCCAACGTTCGATCATCCGATAGGAATTAGTAAAAAGCATAATACATACGAAAACGGTAGTCAATATAGCTCCGATCCGCACCGGAATACCGAACAACATTTCCAAAGCGATCGCTCCTCCCAAAATTTCGGCCAGGGAGGTGGACACCGAAGCTCCCATAGCCGTCCACAACATCATTTTAGCATATTTCGGCCGGATATAGGTCATGGTGGCTTCGGAAAGACACAGCCCGGTAGCAATCCCCAAGTGAGCCACATTGTGCTGCAAAATGATCAACATGACCGTAGACAACGATACCATCCACAAAAGGGTATAACCATAATCGGCACCGGCAGCCAGATTCGAAGCCCAATTCCCCGGATCGATAAATCCCACAGTAACCAATAAACCGGGACCGATATATTTTAAAATCTCCAGTCCTCCTAACCGGGGATGGTGTTTTGCCGTTTTCAACGACTTACGGATAAAGTGAAACATAAACATTCATTTAAACTTAGTTTTACGACTCAGGCCTGTATTGGTTTAAAATACGACTCAGCACAAGCTTTCAATACCGTTATCGGATTGTGATCGTCCACAGCAATCCGGCATTCGTCCGTCAGACGGAAACCGGACCGGACCGCTTCCTGACGAAATAAGTTCAGACTCTCTTCGGAGACCGAATTAAAAACGACAATACCTCCTACAGGCATAATGCCGGCTAATATCGTCAGGATACGGGCAAGTTTTCCACCGTGTCCACCGATAAAAACAGCATCAGGAACCGGATAAACCGATAAATCGGCTTCCGTAAAATCACCGATAACTCCCGTTATTCCCGGAGTACCGAATTTCCGGCTATTCTTTTCAAGTAATTCACGCCCTTCCTCCCGAACTTCAAAAGCCGTGATATGCAAATGAGGAAATTGCAATTTGGCCTCGACAGACACGGAACCTGTACAAAAACCGATATCCCAGAAGCTATGCCGGTTATGTAAATCCAGCATACTGAGTGTAAGTAAACGGACAGGCATCTTGGTAATCATTTTAGCACGCCCGTCCAACAGGTGAAACCGATTTTCAGGAATACCGAAAGGGCGGCTCCGCAGCCCGGTCCTTTCAAGCATCAGACAATTCGGAAACGCAAAATCCGAACGCAACACCTCAGACAATTCCATCGTCCGTACCCGTTCGGTCACATTTCCCAGCATTTCACCGATATGCATCCGGTAGCCGGCATACCCGTATTCCAACATACGCCCGGCAATCGCTACCGGAGTATGCTGACGGTCGGTCAACACCCCGATCTTTTCCTTTCCTGCAATCAAAGCCCGGTCGAACTCATGCCACGGACGCCCCGTAAGGGAAACGACCTCCATATCCTGATAAGGAATGACCAAACGATGAGCCAGCATTTGTAAAGAATTGAACCAGGGGAAGACTTGTATCTCCGCTTCCGGTAAACGGCTCTTTACCGTATTGGCAAATCCGAAAAAAAGCGGATCACCCGAGGCAAAAACCACCACTTCGCAATAAGCGGCATATTTCTCAAAAACCTCCTCCAGAGGTACGGTGATATCAATCCAAACATACTGTTCCGGCAGACGGTCGCGCATCAACTCATAATGACGCTTCCCCCCGGAAAATACCCGATGAGTTGTAATGATCTCCCGAACTTCAGCCTGAAATTCCCTTTGGCCATTATCGTCGATGCCTATGATATAGAATTTTTTCATTTATCTCTATTTTCATTCCGGATTCATCAGAAAACTATCGGTCCAACAATCGCTGGAATTCCTTCAAATACAATCCGATCTGATAGCCGCTGACAAAACCGTGGTTAACCGATAAAGCCACCGGCATGATCCGCTTACCTTCCCGTTCTTCGATCTTACCGAAAGTAAAAATCGGAATATTCTGGTGAGGTTCTCCGGGAATAGCAAGTTGTACATTTGTAAAACGATACCAGGGATTCACACTGATCAGCAAAATATCCCTACCTTGTCCGGCCTCATTATGTACCTCTCCTTCTCCACGCTTTGCAGCCTCGATAAGAGGCCGGGCAACAGCCAGGAAATCTTCGAATGTTTCTATCGCAGGCAAACGGACAGAACGATAACTGCCGTCAGCATTTTGTACAGGCGTAAATAAATCGATTCGTTCATAAAGTATGACCTCTTCTCCTACTTGCCGGTAACGAAATTCCTCGATGCGATTAGCCGCCGTTACAGCTGCATGCATATAATACAATGAAAAGGGCTGTTGTCGTTCTTTTGCCTTCCGGTAAGCCGTCGTACAATCCACCTCAACCGTAACAGAAATCATCGGATTAAGAAAAGTCCTGAAAAACAGGTATTCTTCTTTCCGTGTCCAATTTTGTATATCGATTACCTTATCCATCCTACACCATCTTTAAAGGTCTCTCCCCGGCAATAACTGCCCTGCATCGTCGAAACAAAGAATGGCATTCACAATCGTTGCAGCCAGATTGCTCCCTCCTTTCCGGCCTTCGATAATAATTTTAGGAACAGCCGTAAAAGATTTCAGCATATGCTTGGATTCACGTACGTTTACAAAACCGACCGGAGCACCGACCACGCCGACAGGACAAGCCTTTCCTCTCCGCATCAGGGAACACAATTCCATCAATGCTGTCGGCGCATTACCGAAAACATAAAGTGCATCGGGATGCTCTTCCGTAGCCAGCCGGATACCTGCTTGTGTACGGGTAATATTCATCCGGGAAGCCATCTCTGCAACCCGCGGATCGACCAAATAACACTTCACTTCCAAACCTAAACGTTCGAGTGCCCCTTTCCGGATTCCCGAAGCAGCCATCGTGACATCCGTGACGATAGTCTTTACTTTCCCCCCGCTTAAAGCCCGGTAGATCGAATCCACCGCCCTCTCGTCGGCATAGAATATATTTTCCATATCGAAATCGGCAGTGGTATGTATCGTATGCAATAAAACCCATTTGCGATCCAGCGGGATATCGGGATGCTTCAACTCCGAAGCGATCGTCCGGAAACTACGGATCATGATCTCCTGACCTGGTTTTGAAACAAAACCCCCGTCCCCGTGTTTCATTTTTTGGTAATATCCGCGGGGGGTGATCATTTTTCCTTGCCAGTTATAGGACTGGGAGTTTCCCAAAAGTACTACGGTGAACATGTCTATCTGTTCCGGATCGAAATCGGCCAGGGTGGTCACGGTTACCTCCTGCTCCGGCCGTCCGGCCTGACGGACATAACCCACCGGGGTATTCCCTGCCCGTTGTTGCAGAAAGATTTCTTTCAGACGGTATAATTGCCAATAACGTCCTTCACTTTTGGGGTTGTATACAGCAGTGATAAAATCGGCAGCGGCAGCAGCCTCAATCCGTTTTTCTATTTTTTCCCAGGGAGTCATCAAATCAGACAGCGAAATCACACAGAAATCATGTCCGACAGGTGCTCCGAGCAAAGAAGCCGCTTTCTGAAAAGCACTGATACCGGGTAATACTTCGATTTCGATTTCAGAACCTCTTTCCCGCTTCATCTCCCAGACTAAAGGCGCCATTCCATAGATTCCGGCGTCACCGGAACTGATGACACAAACGGTTTTACCCTGTTCGGCATACCCGAACGCCATCTGAGCCCGGTCCCATTCTTTTCTCATCCCGGAATCGACACACTCTGCCCCTTCCATGACAAAGGGCTGTATAAAAGAAAAATAATAGTTATATCCGACCACGACATCCGATACCGACACCGCTTTCTTCACTGCAGGAGTAATATCATCCTCACAACCGGGCCCGATCCCGGCTACATATATTTTACCGTTTTTCATTTGAATTCATTTTAAAGACAAAGATAAAAATAATGTGATAATCCATTTCATCTATTATTATAAATAAAGAGACAAGGATTCTGTGGCTATCTACCACAAAACCCTTGTCTCTTTATGCATTTTTAATCAAAAACGGTAAGATATCGTTCCGGTAAAATTTCTCGGTTTACCATATACCGTCGTACTTTTAAAATATTCTTTGTCAAAAAGATTATCCACATTTAAAGCCAAAGTGACTTTTTGCTTTATCGTATAGAATAATCCTCCGTCTACAAGAAACAGAGCAGGGTTGTAAACCCGGTTGGCTACATCGGTAAATATTTTATCCTGGAAAGTTCCGCTCAAATGGAAGGACAAATTTTTCAATAATCCTTTAGGTATGGTATAATCGGCATATACATAAAAAGTAGTGCGGGGAATTCCTGTAGCCCGTACATTTTTACTAGGATCGGTATATTCCGGATAGTCTTTACTCTGATTGATTTTCCTGATCCGGTAGTCCTGCCAGCCCAAGCCACCCGTAACAGCCAAGGTAGAAACGGGATGTACCGTCAACTCCAGATCGAATCCCCGCGAATCGGCAGTACCCACCTGAGCTTGTATCGTTTTTTGAACCATTTCACCGGTTGTTTCATCTTTCTCCTCCTGGGTTCCTAAATTTTTCACCACATTATTTTTCCGGATATAGTATACACTTCCTGAAAAATCGATCCGGTTAGCCCACATATACCGTACTCCGATTTCAGCCTGGTATCCCTTTTCAGGCTTAAAGACTTCACCTCCGTCTTTAGAAGGATTAAACCGCTTTCCATTGCGGTCGAGATAAATTACCCGGCTACTGTACATCGTATTATAAGGTTTGAAATGAGAACCAAAAGAAGCATAGAGAGAAATCTCCTCCACCGGAATATACACTAAACCTGCCCTACCGGTAAAGGCAGAAGTCTTTACTTTCTTCCATTCACTCCGGTCTGCCTCATCGTATTCCTGCCGTCCGTCTTTTACTTTAGCAGTAGCAGTACGGTAATTATAAAAATCCATACGGGCAGATCCCATCGCTTTCCATTTGTTATTTATATCGATCACGTCATGTATATATAATCCTGAAGTTCTCCAATCCCGAATGGATGCTTTGGAATATTTATAATCCCACCAATTTCTTACCAGCTGCGGATTATGCAGCGATACCAGCTGATTCAAGCCAGGTCCCCATACATCTCCTTCATTCCAGCCATTATACTGTGTATAATTAAAATAGGAATAGGTAAAACCCAATATATATTTATGTCCCACTATTCCGGTTTTAAAATCTCCCGTTAATTCCAGCATATTGGTCCATCCCCGGCTGTCAGGACTGAAACAAAGCGGAGAACCTGTTTTCAGGGAGTCGGTAAGATCAATATAATATCTTTTACTGCCGCTTTCATAATAATATCCTCCACTGAAGCGGTTCACCGTATCTGTCCGGTAACTCATTCCTTCAACCGCAGCATAATCCAAATCACTATGATTCCAGCTGAACCGGTCCCGTATTTTCATAAAAGAGGCGAGTTGCTGCGTATAGGATAAAGAAATATCAGTCACCCGGCGTTTCATCATATTATTATTGAAATCATTATATATGGTATGATAATCGGCAAAGGGATTCCGGGAACCTTTCGCCATAACCACCTTCCCGTCGGGACCGAAGATATCTGCACGATTATAGGTTGGAGCAGATCCTATTTCCGTATCGTATTTGTCATCACTATAACCTAACGTTCCCTCGAAATAACCGGTTTTACCAATATTTGCCGCCAGTGATCCCGTTGCTGAAAAACGGTCAGCACGTACATGCCGGTATCCATCTCCTGTCGAATAATGTGCTGTTGCCCGGTAAGTCAAAGGACCTGCCAATTTCCCACCGAAATCCAGACTTGTCGACTTCACCCCCCAATTCCCATAACTCAACCGGGCTCCGGCAGTAAAATCAGGAACGGCTTTTTTACGCACAATATTAATCACTCCACCCATGACAGAATGCCCGCTCAACACGGCTGCCGCTCCTTTCAACACTTCGATAGATTCTACGGAGGACAAATCACCGAAAGGTACATTGTTTAATAACGAACGCTCATCTCTAAAACCATCTACAGCCACTACCGTCTCATTCGATCCCCGAACCGAAAAGCGGTAAAAAGCTCCCAACTGATCTTTCACCGTAACTCCCGGTAAAAAACGGACAGCATCCTCAAGATTCAGAATATTCTTCCGTTCCAAAACATCCGACGACAAAGTAGTCACCGTCATTGGTAATGTTTTTAAAGGAACATCCAGATTCAAAAGGTTTACTTTCTTCTTGATTGTTTCTTTCACAATGGCTTGATCTAACTGGAAAACCGTATCCGTTATACTTTTCCGCTGATTTTGTCCAAACACAGACACCATCATCGGCCACATTACAAAAACTAAAATTAATTTTTTCATTTTTAGCACTATTAATAACAATTCAATTCTATTACTTTATCTATAAGATTATCGGAATAATTTCCGGATTTTTCTTCCCAACCACTTGAAAGTCAACACAACCCCGGATAGAGAAAGGAAAGTTCCTCCGAGCATCAACACATACATCACAACGTTCCATAACAACGGACGTTCGGCCAGAAATTTAAAATTCAGACTGTGCAATCCACTATACAAAACTCCTCTCAAACGTCCATTATCATCGATTTGCCGATGGTATAAAGTTTCGGGATTAAAATAATGGCGGGTATGCAATTCATCGTCTATCACCACTTTATACACCGGAAGTGTCAGCATATTCCGGCGGGAGAAATAATCATCATCCCAATCCGTCATCCATTCCAGAGTATAAGGGGTATCCTGACCGTGAATTTCACGAACCGTTTCACGCACCATCTCTTCGGTCAGGGTAAAAGGCGACAAACGGCTCGTATCCGCAGCATCGATAAACTGTTTTTTACTGCCCGAATTCACGACATAATAAGGATATTTTCCAAAGGATGCCCACTCGATACTTTTCACATCAGACAGACTATCCACGATTTTCCGGTAATCCAAGGCATACAGATCGGCGGCCAACATTCCCCCCTCACGTCCCCGAAAACGTACTTCACGGTTCCTGGTTTTACCTTTCTGCATCCAGGAAGGAATATCCACCAGCGACATCATTCCGCTAAATACAAATGTCAGAGCAAAAACACCGAAAACCACACCGGTGATATGATGCCAACGTAACCACCATTTTTTATAAGGCGAACGCAACCCTTTCTTCCGGTTTTTCCAAAATACCCAAATCCCGATCCACAAACCGGAGAAGCACATGATAGCTCCCAATCCGGACGCCCAGATCATAAAATTAATCCAAAGCGCTTGATTTTGCCGTAGAGAAGTAAAATACACCCAATGAGGAATAGCCCCCAGCCAAGCCCAAAAGCGGGAATTCCGGTCAGTCCATTGCAACACTTTACCGCTTTTCGAAGATATATACATCTCTTGCCGGGCATCATCTTCGAACGAAAACTTATAAATCGGAAATTCTTTGGTCAAATAACCGAAAGGAATCCACTGATCCAACCGGTTTAAGGAATCTACCCGATAAGCAACCGATCCACCCAATTGTCCGGCAATCCGGCAAATCTCGTTAAAATCAGGTTTACCGACAACCTGCAATGAATCGGCATACAAACCGGCAGGTAATTGCCGCCCTTTCAGATGAAATACCGGCCGGTCGAGATACATATCTACAGACAAACCTCCTAAACGACTACTGTCGGGCAGTACCTGCAATAAAGAATCTACAGCCGGAAGCGGACCTGTCAGAGACTCCTGACGGGCTAATTTCAATTTCTGATTTACCCGTGGGAAACTATGATAAATCATTACAATCCCAGAGATAAACCACATCAGAAACAAGATACTGAGTAATAAACCGAGTATCCGATGAATTTTTCGGAAAATTTTTGTCAACATGTTTTTATCTATAATCTTATTCCTGTCCACGGGAATAGCATTATTATTATTTTCGGCAGGTTTCCTGACTCAGTCCAGAAAAGTAACCTTCCAGTCGCGTCGACCGTGGTTGTAAGAAAACTTTTCACCTTATACGAACCTCACAGTAGCGGGCACTGTTCCGGAATTGCACCGGATTCCCTCTCATTTTATGCAGAAAACATAAAATTCACCGAAAACTTAAGAGATATCAAATAAAACGTTCGTTTAATTTAGTTGAAAGTCTATAAATTTCATAATATTTATAAAGTCATGGGACCCTGCGGGCACCTGGTTAATTGACAATGAAACAATACACCCAAGGAATAGATCCTATCGGATTGATTATCAATGGTTACATTCTCATCTTCTTCCCTTCTTTATCTTTTGATGGAAGCAAAGCTTCCAATAATTGTCCATCGTCCATTGACATCTGTCCATTATTCTTTTTGCGGGTTTCCGCAAAAAGAATCGACCTTTTATTTTCCCTGCATATACCCCTTTTTCCTGGTAGCCATATCCACCGCTTTATGTCCGGCAGCAAACCGGGCATGTTGGATGAAGAGTTGCTGAACAGTTGGATTTTCTCCCAACCCTTTCAGGTAAAGATTCACTTTATAACCCTGTTTTTCAAGATTTTCCTTCCATTCGCCTGCTATATCATTTTTAGCATGATCTCCGGCAACAAACATCAGGGGGGCCAAAGTCAATGTTTTGGATTTTCCGTTTTTCAATAGCCGCAAAGCGTCTTCGTATTCCGGATACCCTTCTACAGTTCCGACATGATATTCCGGATGTCCTTCCGCTTTCAGCATATAATCGAACATAGCATACGAAGCTGTTGCAGGATCGGGGGTCCCATGGCCCACCAATAATTTTTGTCCACCTCTATCAGCCTGATTCATGGCCTCTGTAATTGCCTTCACAACCACGGCATAATCCTCAGGAGCATACAACAAAGGATTTCCGACACGAATATCTTTAAAATTCAGCGAAAGCCCTTCCACTTCGCGACGCAATTCTTTCATCTCGGTACCTTCGATTATATTCGTAGATTGTATTAAAATATGCGTATAACCTTGTTCATGCAGCTGAATGAGTGCCTGGGTCGGATTCAGGCGTTCTACTCCCCTTTCCTTCAATTTCTTCAGGATAATCCGGGAGGTCCAGGCTTCCCGGACTTCGATACCTGGAAAAGCTTCTTTCATCTTTGCATTGATTGCATCGATTGTCAAAACCCGGGTATCGTCATGAGTGGTACCGAAATGGATGATCAGGATGGCAGCCTTATCCCGCTCTCCTAAATTTCCGAAAAGATCCGATTTTATAAAATTTTCATCGGAATGGGCCATACACACCGGCCCGATAAACAACGCTATTACTAAAAACAAATATTTCATATGATTATCATTTTATTTTCAACGATCCAATATACCTCTTATCCTGCAATTAGTTCGGACTGATCCTGTTATTTGTACCGACACATAACCGATGGCAAATAACCCTAGCGTTACCAGCATACACCATTTTTTCATGAAACGATTAAATTAAGACATTAATAATAACTTTTCTGACCCCGGAAAAGCTTTATTACCTATACAATCATGGCAGGTCTCCTGACTTACCCCAGAAAAGCAACCTTCCCATCCTTACATCCGGACAGTGGTGTAAGACGCTTTTCTACACACAGGGTTCACAGTAGCGGGCACTGTTCCGGATTCCAACCGGATTCCCTTTTAAACAGCAAAGAAAAATACTGTATTACCACAACCGGCCGCAAAGGTATAAAAAATCTCCGGAATAAATGAGAAAAACGGGAGAAATAAAGCGAAACGGAGGAATCGGCTGCCGAAACGTCGTTTGCGCACATCGAAAAAACGAACGGGAGGAAGCCCGACACTCAGGATTTCCTCTCGTATGAATAAAATCTCGCATCTATATACTTTAATGTTTAGGGTGTTTGCAATTCGGCTCTTAGATAATTTTGTCATCTGATCCAATTAAATTTTTACTGTCATAATAGATATTTCTGACTGATTGAGTTAATGACTGAATGGTTGGCTGGATTACTGACCTACTGGTTATATCCGACCAACAATCCAATATCAAATTGCTTTTGGTCATACTTAAATTACAGACAAATTTACCTGCTTTTTTATCTTGATTTTTATGTTCAAACGAACATCAAGTTGTGTTTTGGGGCACCGGAAATATTTCGGGAGCCCCAACTACTTGCTAAAGCCTTTCCTTCCAAGGTCGGTAAATATGTGCAAAATAAAAAGTGAATTACTCCTATTACCGAACAAAATTAATTCATTACCTTTACGTAAAATTCAATTTAATGATTGGCATGGAAGATATAAATAGACTTAAGTTGGTTTTGGTAGAAAAAAAGAAAACAGGAAAGTGGCTGGCAGAACAGTTGGGGAGGGATCCATCAACAATATCAAAATGGTGTACCAATGTTTCACAGCCTGATTTGGTTACTCTTTCAAGAATAGCAGAACTATTAAATATTGAACGGAGAGAACTTATCAATAAAAGTAAGTAAATATTATCTGCCACAAGAAATTATTTGATAACATTAGAAAGAGTAATATAATAATGACAAGCATACAGCAAAGAGAACAGCTGCAATCTCAGATTTGGAAAATAGCCAATGAGGTGCGTGGGGCTGTTGACGGATGGGACTTTAAACAATTTGTTTTAGGCACATTGTTCTACCGTTTCATCAGTGAAAATTTTACTGACTATATAGAGGGTGGAGACGATAGTATCGACTATGCTTCTTTGCCTGATAGTGTTATCACTCCTGAGATTAAAGATGATGCTGTAAAGACAAAAGGATATTTCATATATCCGAGCCAGCTTTTTGGTAATGTGGTAAAGACTGCCAACACCAATCCCAATCTTAATACGGATTTGAAAGCCATCTTCGATTCTATCGAAAGTTCGGCCAATGGTTATGCTTCCGAAAAGAATATCAAAGGACTGTTTGCCGATTTTGATACAACCAGTACAAGGCTTGGTAATACCGTTGAAAACAAAAACAGTCGATTAGCGGCTGTTTTAAAAGGTGTAGAAGGATTGAATTTTGGAAATTTTGAGGAACATGAGATAGACCTTTTTGGTGATGCTTACGAATTTCTCATAAACAATTACGCAGCCAATGCAGGAAAGTCAGGAGGCGAATTTTTCACGCCGCAAAATGTTTCAAAACTCATATCACAGCTTGCTATGCACAAACAGGCTACTGTCAACAAGATATACGACCCGGCCGCAGGTTCAGGTTCATTGCTCTTGCAAGCCAAGAAACAATTTGAAGATCGCATCATTGAAGACGGTTTCTTTGGTCAGGAAATAAATCATACCACCTACAACTTGGCTCGTATGAATATGTTCCTGCACAACATCAATTACGATAAGTTTAACATTGCACTCGGAAATACGCTTACCGACCCTCAATTTGGAGATGACAAGCCTTTTGATGCCATTGTTTCCAATCCTCCCTATTCGGTAAATTGGATTGGTTCGGATGATCCCACGCTTATCAATGACGACCGCTTTGCTCCTGCCGGAGTACTTGCCCCGAAATCAAAAGCCGATTTTGCTTTCGTACTTCATTCGTTGAGTTATCTGTCAAGCAGGGGAAGGGCTGCTATTGTATGTTTCCCCGGAATCTTTTATCGCGGAGGAGCAGAACAAAAAATCAGAAAGTATTTGGTTGACAGCAATTTTATTGAAACTATCATCTCTTTGCCTTCCAATTTATTTTATGGAACTTCCATAGCCGTTAATATCTTAGTTCTCTCAAAACATAAGCCGGATACCAAAATCCAGTTTATTGATGCAAGCGGAGAAAGTTTCTTCACCAAAGAAACAAACAACAATGTCCTTGAAAACAAACATATAGACAGGATTATAGATATTTTCGACAAAAAAGAAGATGTTGATTATATAGCCAAGTCCGTTGACTATAAATCTATTACTGAAAATGATTATAACCTATCCGTAAGCAGTTATATAGAAGTGGAAGACACTCGTCCGAAGACCGACATCAAGGAACTGAACGAACGGATTCGCCGCATTGTGGAAAGAGAGAACGAGTTGCGTATAGAGATAGATAAAATAGTTGCGGAATTAGAGGAGGACGAATTATGAACAATGAATTACTTACAGCCGGCAATTTATATGGTTCGTTGATAAACGATATAGGCAATATCCTTGTCGAGGCACGTGGCAAAATATGTCGGGAAATCAATTCTGTAATGGTAGATGCCTATTGGAATATAGGCAAATACATTGTAGAATACGAACAAAAAGGAGAAGAACGAGCTGAATATGGGAGTAACCTCTTGAACCGTCTTTCCAAAGATTTGACGAGATTGTACGGGAAGGGATTCGGGAAAAGCAATTTGTTGTATATTAGAAAGTTGTATCTGTATTTCCCAAAAGGTGGGACAGTGTCCCACCTTTTGAACTGGAGCCATTACTATGAGATACTTAAGTTGGATAATGAATTAGAACGTTCTTTTTATGTAAAAGAATGTGAGAAGCAGCATTGGAGTGTGCGCGAACTCAAGCGTCAGATGAACAGTATGCTGTTTCACCGCATAGCATTAAGCAAAGACAAGGAAGGGGTGTTGAAACTTGCGGAATGTGGGAATGAGGTGCAAAAGCCGGAAGACATCATCCGCGACCCCTTTGTGTTGGAATTTGCCGGATTGCCAGACATTAATCATTATGATGAAAACGATCTTGAAAAATCGCTTGTAAGTAATTTGGGACAGTTTCTGCTCGGTCGGGGATTTGCTTTCATTGGACAACAATACCGTTTCAGTATAGCCGGCAGACATTATTATGTAGATTTGGTATTTTATCATGTGATATTGAAAACTTATGTGCTGATTGATTTGAAACGCAATGAGGTACAGCACGAAGACATCGGGCAGATGAATTTCTATCTGAATTATTTTTGTAATGAAGTATGTACAGACGGAGATAATGCTCCGATAGGCATCGTTTGGGAGCTACAGCCGACAAAATGACTATGGAATATGCCATGGGAAGCATTTCAAACCAACTTTTTGTCAGCCGATACCAGCTGTATCTCCCGGACAGGAAGTTGTTTGAAGATGAATTGTGGCGGATAATGAAGAAGCAGGAACTTGAAAAAGAAGAAAGGGAGGACGAACGATATGAGTAAATCGCAAAAAGATTTGAATATTGTGACACATACAACCGAATTAAATCCCAAACTTCTGACTGATGTTCGGAAGAGTATAGTTGTAATCAGGGATATTCCTGTAATAGCCGATGCCGATGTGGCAAGTCTTTATGGCGTCGAGACAAAGAGGGTCAATGAAGCTGTGCGTAACAATCCGGATAAATTTCCGGAGGATTATATGTTTGTTTTGTCTTCTGAAGAATCAGATGTTTTGCGGTCGAAATTTTCGACCACAAAAGTTTCTTCCAAAAGCAGGGTACTTCCCAAGGTCTTTACAGAGAAAGGGTTGTATATGCTTGCCACAATCTTGAAGAGCAAGAACGCACTAAATGTCACATTTGCTATTATTGAAACATTTACGCAAGTAAGATGCTTGAAGCGTGAATTGGTCGATTTACATAAGGAAACCGATTCCGGAAAACAGACAGCGAAAATGCGGCACTTTGGTAAAGTGCTGTCGGATATTGTGATGCCTGATTTGGAAACTTCTATTGAAGAATGTATTATTAGTTGATTATCAGTATTATACGCTCTAAACGGTAGAAAAGTGACCGTATGGATTCTGATTAGATACGAAAAGGTGAAGATTTAACGTATTTAACTTTCAATCACATCAGGAATCACGAAATAAGGGTTGGGAGGGGCGTTTTAAACTGACCCTATAATGTGGTGAATAGAAGTTATATGACGAAATTCATAAAGGGGTACGGTTGAAACGACTCCCTTGAAGGGTGTGATTACATGTCATACCCTTTTGTTCTATAAAGCATTTTTGTGTAGTTTACGAAGCTACGTTTTGCAGTTTTTTTACTTGATAAACGCAGTTTTTTCATTGATTGTGCTGGCTTTTGGGATAAAACTATTATCTTTGCGGTGCAAAATGTGATACCAGTATCAAAAACAATACTCTAATATGATATTTGAACGTAAGAAATACTTGGATGAACTTATTGCAGGACGTGGAAACGGTCTTGTGAAGATTATAACAGGTGTCAGACGATGTGGAAAGTCTTTCCTGTTGTTTGATATCTGGCATAACTGGTTGTTGGAACATGGGGTGACTGATAGTCACATCATTGAGATACAACTTGATGATTTCCGAAACAGGCGGTTGAGGAAGCCTGATACCTTGCTCGACTATATAGATTCAAAGGTTATGGATGATGGCAAACCTTATTATATAGTCTTGGACGAGGTACAGTTGGTAGAAGAATTTGTGGAGGTTATTCTTAGCTTGACACACATGAGGAATGTAGATGTGTATGTGTCGGGCTCAAACTCTCGTTTCCTGTCAAGTGATGTTGTGACAGAGTTTCGAGGCAGAGGTGACGAGATACGCATCTGGCCTCTCACCTTTGACGAATACTTTAGTGGTATTGGTGGAGATATACGCAAAGCTTGGTTGGATTACTATACTTTTGGAGGACTGCCACAGGTGGCTTTGCTTGAAACGGAAGAAAAGAAAACAGACTATTTGCGTGGTCTGTATGAAACGACCTATCTGCGTGACGTAATTGAGCGCAACCATCTGCGTAATCCTGAAGGAATGAAGGAATTGGTGCGTGTGCTTGCCTCGGGCATTGGTTCGTCAACCAATCCAACGAGAATAGCCAATACCTTTCAATCTTCACAAGGGGTAACCATAAAAAGAGACACTATAAAACAATACATTGACTATCTGAAAGACTCATTCTTGATAGAGGAAGCCTTGCGCTATGATGTGAAAGGCAGAAAATATATTGGTACCGAGACGAAATACTACTTCGCTGATGTCGGCATACGTGCAGCCATTCTCAACTATCGACAGCAGGAGGAAACACACATTATGGAAAACATTATCTATAATGAACTTCGCAGTCGAGGATATAATGTGGACGTAGGATTGGTTGAACTTGGTGGCAAGGATAAGAACGGTAAGTTTGTCAGAAAACAGTTGGAGGTAGACTTTGTGGTGAACCGCCCTCCATACAGAGTGTATATCCAGTCGGCTTTCCACATGCCTACGCCAGAAAAGGAACAGCAAGAACGTCGCCCATTATTGTCAATCAATGACCACTTTCGTAAGATTGTCATTGTTGGTGATGACATTCATCGCAAGGAGGACGAACTCGGTGTGTTGACTGTCGGACTCTTGGATTTCTTGACAGATAAGAACTTGTTGGAGCAAGGATAATCATTTTATTATATAATTATGCATAGATCCAAGAACTCTTTCCTTGAGTGGCTTGTCTACTCGCTTATCTTCTTCTTCCTGTACGACATCATTTGGATATTGGTAGACCTGCCCGACTTCCTACAGTCTGTAAGCGGACTGTATCCTGAGTTGCTTGTTGACTTTGCACTCTGCGGTTTGTTCTCGCTTTCGAGTTTGTATCTCAACCGATGGCTGTTCAAACAGCAGCGCTTTTGGCGCGAATGGCAGGGCCACCGTGTGTTCGTGCAGAACGGACTGGTGTTGTTGGGCTTCAACCTGCTTATTGCTGGTGGCTGCGAACTGCTGCTGAGCCTTGTAGCACCTAAGCTTATGATGCAGGATATATGGGGAACGTCTTTCCTATTCGGACTGATAGCGAGTCTTGTAGCACTCATCCACCTTTCGATGCACTTTTCAGACATGATTGTTCTGAAAGGCAAGGAGAACCTCGCCTTACAGAAGCGATACCTTATGCTGCAGTTGGACCCACATTTCGTGTTCAACAGTCTTAGTTCACTTGCCGGAATGATAGGGGAGGACCCGAAGATGGCTGAGGACTATGTCGTGAAACTCTCACATATCTACCGCTACATACTTCAGCATATCGACAAGAAGTATATAACCCTTGCCGACGGCACCGACTTCATCAAGTCGTACATCGGGCTGTTCAACATGCGATACGACAACGCCATCGTCCTGCACGCCGACGATTTGCACGGCGACCGCAACGAATGTATTCTCTCGCTGAGTCTACAGCTTATCATCGAGAATGCCGTGAAGCACAACTGTCCGCAGAGCGGCACCGAACTTCATGTGTCTCTTGGTCGCCAGGGCGACATGCTCGTCATAAAGAACAACCGCATATATACCAACCAGACCAACGACCAGAGCATAGAGTCGTACGGAATAGGTATCAGCAACCTGAAGCAACGCTACCGACTGGAGGGCGAGGCAGAGCCAGAGTTCGTAGCCAGTCAGGATGCCTTTGAGGTGCGACTGCCAATCATAAAACGAAAACAATAGAAGAACGATGCAAAAGGTATTGATTATAGAAGACGACCATTTCAGCGCTAGACGTCTGAAAAGGCTCATTATGGATATTGACGACACGATAGACGTGCATGGACCGCTGAAAAGTGTGGTGGAGGTGACAGAGGAGCTTGCCGCCAACAACGACTATGACCTTATCTTTTCCGACATCCGACTTGCCGACAGTGACGTGTTTGAAGCGTTCCGCAAGGTGATGCCGCAGTCGTTCGTGATCTTCACCACGGCTTACGACGAATATGCAATGGAGGCGATAAAGAACAACGGACTCGACTATCTGATGAAGCCGATTGACGCAGGTGAGCTGCGTGCCGCAATCGGCAAACTGCGGTTTAACCGCTATGCGCAGCAGTCTGCCGTGGTGAGTCCGCTGCACGACGTGCTTAACGACACGCGCCAATACCGCGAGCGTTTCCTAATCACGAAAGGTGACGAGCTTTGCATGCTCTGCGCTGACGACATATGCTACATCAATATGCATGACAACCGCATCACGGCGTTTGCCGTCGACGGCACATCCTATCCGCTGCCCATGAGCATGAACGACCTGGAGCAGGCTTTAGACCCTGCCCGTTTCTTCCGTCTCAATCGACAGTATATCGCCAACATTAATGGCATCAGAAAAATCAGTTTTTACTTCAGTTCCAAACTCATAGTAAGATTGAAAGGATGTAAGGATGAGAATATTGTGATAAGCAAAGAGAAAGCGACATTGTTTAAGAAATGGTTGGAGAAATAATTTGAAACGTAAATTTGCAAGTGAAAACGGGACAGACTTTAATAACATATTGCCTAAAATGAGTCCTCTTAATCCGCAATATTTAACGAAGAAGCAGACGGTTTTTCAAAAAATTGTTACCTTTATCGAGAAGTTCAAAGGTGTAGGGGAACAATTATAAGTTATTGATTAGTATATATATAATATATATTATGGATACATTATTTAAAATAACTGCGGTTCTTGGTGCATTAGCCTGGATGCCACAAATTATTAAATGGATTGTGAGTTGGCTTAGGAAACCCAAACTTAATATTATTTGCGATAATGAAGCCCAAGTTGGTTATATCGCATTTGGCTCCGTTCTAAATGTGAATTTATCATTCATTTCAAAGCATAAATCTTCCTTGGTAGAGAATATGGAGTTAATAATCAAGGATAATAATAATTCTACGTATAATCTTAATTGGGCTTGGTATGGAGAAACCTATTATGAGCTAAAAGCACCATTTGCATCTGCAACGATGGGTAAACAGCAGAAAGCTATAGCTTTTGTTTCATATAGGGATGCGTTGGTTGAAAAACTTGTAGGATTCCAATCGGTATATTTTAGAGAGAAGAAAAAAGAGTTGATCAATAAAATTAATCAGCTGATTGAAAATCAAAAATATACAGGAAATATAAATGTGGATACTATAAAACAATCAAGTGAATACATCGATTTAATGCGATTGTGTGATGACTCTATAATATGGAAGAAAGGAAGTTATACGGCATCATGCAAAGTTTATATAGCAGGCAATAAGTCTCCATTTATCTATAATTTTAAGTTTTCACTAACTGAAACAGATATTAGTAACTTAAAGAGTAACATTAAATTAGCGAAACTTATTATTGAGAAGTCTTATTTCCCTGATGAGAATAAAATTGAGGACAATTGGTTATGGGCAAGTCCTACAATAGAAAAGTTATAAGTATATATACTGAATTTACCGCATTTATGAGACGAATTAAAATATTCATAAGCAGTGTACAGAGTGAGTTCTCGAAAGAGCGAGCTATGCTTTGTCATTATATCCGAACAGATGTATTGTTGGGGAAATTTTTTGAACCTTTCATTTTTGAGGAGGTTCCAGCGAATGAGTATCCGATAAGTCATGTATATTTGAATGAGGTGAAACTATGTGATATATACTTGGGCTTGTATGGTAATTTGTACGGATATGAAGATGCAGAGGGTGTTTCACCGACAGAACGAGAATACGATTTAGCTGCGGAATTACATAAGAGCCGTTTAATCTATATCAAGAGCATTAATGAAGACGATAGGCATCCAAAAGAGACTGCTCTGATAAAGAAAGTGGAGCGTGATATTGTTCGCAAGACATTCGTGGATTTAGAAGGATTACGTACATCTGTATATGCATCATTGATTCGTTATCTTGAGGAAAAAGAATATATAAGATGGCGACCGTTCGATGCCTCATACGACAATGGAGCTACACTTGATGATTTGGATGAGGATAAAATACGTAGTTTTCTTCAAGTTGCCCGTTCAAAACGAAATTTTCCACTTTCGGTAGATACTCCCATAAAAGAGTTGCTTACTCATTTGGATTTGATTGATGAAAACGATAGGATTGCCAATGCTGCAATTCTGCTTTTCGGCAAGAAACCTCAGAAATATTTCATACCTTCAGAAGTTAAATGCGTTCAGTTTTATGGTAATGTGGTGAGAAAGCCTATGCCAGCATATCAGATTTATCGTGGAGATGTATTTGAATTGGTGGATCAATCAACGAGTTTTGTAATGAGTCGTGTGAATAATTGGGTGGGTACTCGTGATGAAGGAGAAACAGCATCTGTTCCAACTCATCCTGAATTGCCTATTGATGCAGTTAAAGAAGCGATTGTCAATGCCATTTGTCATAGAGATTATACGAGTAATGCAAGTGTTCAGGTGATGCTATTCCGGAATAGGCTGGAGATTTGGAATCCAGGACAACTACCGTATGGACTCACGGTGCAGAAACTTCAAGGACCTCATAAGTCTCTGCCGACTAATCCATTGATAGCCGATCCGATGTATTGGAAGGGGTATATCGAGAAGGTTGGTACTGGTACAGAAGATATTATTGAGAAATGTCGCGATTATGGGTTGAAGACACCGGAGTTTTACCAGGAGGAAGATTTCAGAGTAGTCATTTGGAGGACAGAAGAGCAAAGCGATCCAAAGCGATCCAAAGATGATCCAAAGATGATCCAAAGTGATCCAAAAGAAGTCGAAGACCTTATTGGACTGATAAAGAATAATCCTTCTATATCAAGGGCAGAACTTGCAAGAAGGCTTGATTTAAGTGAACGGCAAGTTCGTAAGATAATGGGGCAATTACGAGCAGATGAAAGGCTGACTAGAAAGGGAGGTAAAATAGGAGAATGGATAATAACTGATAAATAAGATAAAATAGCCAATCTCTTTGCCCTTTATATCAAAATACAATTTAAGGGACATTGTCTCGGATATGTGAATGGAACTACCGTACTTCACCTTAATAAAAAAGCATTGCCCGAATTTGAAATCAGAATACCCTCCGAATATGAGGCAAGAACGATGAACGACACCTTTGCCATTTTGAGCAAATGGCAAAGGTGTTACAAGAAAATGACAGGCCTATTTGCCTTCGTGACACACTTCTTCCGAAACTAATGTCGGGCAAGCTGAAAATCAAAGAGATAGAAGCTAAACTAGATGGTCAAACCAACTGCTAAATTCTCATTTATCTTTTTTTCCGCCTCCAGATTACCACTAAAACCAATAGTATCCCAACGATCAGCATCCCGGTAAATACAGGTTTCAGACCGATTAAGGTATTCCGGTTTTCTTGCGCCGGCTGATAAGAAGCCTCTTTTTTCAACACCACCGCATTCTGCCTATGTTCGGTTTGCACTTCCCGGGTCCTGTCCAATTGTTCCTGATATACTTCACGACCATTTTCAGGTATATGAGAAATTACAAATTTCTGCAATTTCTGATTATCGCATACAAATCCGGAACAGGCCGGTCCATGCTCACTGATAAACCGGACATGCAAGCCGGATATTTCCTTCAATTGCTCCTCCGTTGCTTTCCAGTATCCTTTCCGTGCTGTTTCTAACATCACTGCTGTAATCTCCTGCAACGCAGCCGGATTTTCCGCTTCAAAAAAACGGTGTATCCCCAGATTGAACTCATCTTTTACATACACTTGATAGATACGATCCCAAATATCGTTTCCTATCACCGAAGGCTTCATCACATTCCATCCGAAAGTATTCCGGATCGTTTCACCAAAAAGAGCGGCCGACGAAGCACCTCCTTTCATTTTTTCACGAATATACTCAGGATTAAAAAGAGTAGTACGTCCTTCTACCCCTATCGCCTCTTTCAGGTCCTGCACGCGCATGTGGTTCCTGTTCCGGTAGTCACTCAAATAAGTTTCCGGATCCTTACCCGTAATCTGCCTTATCGTAAGATTCAGACCACCCATAAACTCATAAACATGATCCAAACTCAAAGCTCCCCATGTATTACTCTGACGGGGTTGAACAACCACATCCGCATCATGTAGAGCCGCTTCAAAAACTTCTTTACCATACTTACCCCAGGCTTTACCGTCACTGTACATCATCCCCATATTCACTAGATAACGGGCAGCAATCTCGGATTCCTTTTCCCAGGCATCTCCTTTTTCCACCAATCCTGTGATTCCCGTTCCATAACCGGCTCCACCGAAAACACGTACTGTCGACAGTTCACGGGCTTCTTTCGGAGAGAAACCTTTTTCCAACAAAATTCTTTCTGATTCTACCGTTCCTTCCGACACATAATTCCCGCAAGTGTCATTTTCCGACTGAGCCACCATTTTCACAGCCTTAGTCAATAATTCCAAACGGGAAGCAGCCACATCACGTAATTGTCCGGAGGTCTGAACCACAACGTCTATCCTCGGCCGACCCAGTTCAGCCGATGGAATCAAACGCAGATCTGTCACACGATTCATTCCGTCACGAACAGGGGCAACCCCCAACATATACAAAGCCTGAGCCAAAGTCGCTCCCTCAGTTTCGATAAACTCCCCCGCCCAAAAAGTGTAACTGACTTTACGCGGATATTCACCATGCTTACGATAATACCGGTCGAGCGTGGACTTGGCCAACGCCTTCCCTTCGTCCCAGGCCCTCACACCGGGTGTTGCTTCGGCATTAATACCGAAGAGATTACGCCCGGTCGGCAGTGTATTCGGATTACGCACAGCATCCCCTCCCGGCGACGGAGCTATAAATCCACCGTTCAACGCATTCAACAACGAACGCATTTCCCGTTCCGGAGACTCACGCAATTCCTGTACATACTGTTGTATATTTTCAGCTGTCCGCTCAATCTCCCCAACCGCCTGTGCAAATTCTTTTTCTTCCGCCGGAACTTCCGGCATCTCCGCTTTTTTCCCTTCCGCTTCCGCCTTTTTCCGGGCTTCAATCCTTTTTTTCACCCAATCCGGCATCTTACCGACTTTCGGAATTCCGGCCGGCATTTTCATTCCTCCCTCACTTTTTTTCACGCCTTCGGAAATATTATTACCTGCTTCCGAAGCCATCGCCATCATCTCACTCATCGACAATTGCCGCGGACTTACAGCCATTTCCGTCGCTTTCGCCCGCATCACATCTTCCATATTCACCCCCAACTCCCCGAGCGACAAATTGCTGCCAGTCCGTAGTGCCTTTCTCACCAACTGACGGGAATCTGACAAATAGTATCTGGATATAAACACATTATCATTATATTGTTCCGGTGTAATTTTCCCTTTCTGCCGGTCAAGCCGGGCCAGACTATAGGCCAGTGGCTCGGCACTCATGGCAACGACAGTCTCCTCCATTTCTTTCCCGGCATACACTTGCCCCATTGTATAAAGCTTGCCCGTCATCTTTTCATTGGCAATTTCTTCGGCAAAACTCTCTACCTGCCGAATCTCCTGCTCTGTACTCGGTATAGTAATCACACTATCCAGCTGCAAATCATGATGTAATCCCAATGCAACCACCTTCCGCTTAATCTGCAATGCCACCTCCTGTCGTTGTACTTCCGAAGTCCGGTCGTAACGAGCAATCAAGTCGAAAAGTTCTTCATACTGTCCGCGTGTACGGCTCTCCATAAACGGAGGTGTCAGATAAGACACCAGTGAAGCATACGTCCTTCGCCTGGCTACGATCCCTTCACCCACATTTGCAATGGTATAATAATAAAAATGCGGTAAAGTTCCTACCATCCGGTCTGACCAGTCCTCCCGCGACAGAGCGGCCTGCTTACCCGGCGTAAATTCCAGGCTACCATGCGTTCCGAAATGGATTAAGGCATCCGCTTTAAATCCGTTCTGAATCCAAAGGTAAGGAGCCATATAAGCATGAGGTGGTGCCACCTTTGCACCATGTACAATCTTAAACTCATCATCCCCGGATGCCGCAGGTGGTTGTGGCATTAAAACCACATTTCCAAAATGCAGACAAGCAAACGCCAAAGCCGGTTCACCATCTTGTTCCCCAACCATATAACTACCGGGAGCCTCTCCATAACGCTCCACCACCTCCGCATATTTTTCCGGAGTCAACACCTTTTGCACCCACGCTTCATAATCCGATTTTTTTATCCACTCAGGATGTCCCGTCGCCATAAACTCCGCAATCCGTCCCTTCGCATAACTACCGAAAACACTACCTTCCCGTTGGAGCATCGCCTCGAATTCCTTTTCCGTTTCCGGAATACCCTCTACTGTATAACCTTCCGCTTTCAACCGTTTCAGCAATTCATACAACGAAGGTGCCACTTCCAACCCTGCTGCTGTCAGAGCACTCTGTCCCGGTCCCTTCAGATAAACAACAGCAATACGTTTATCCCGGTTTGGCATCCGCTGTAATTTCACCTGCCGGCAAATTGCTTCTACCAAATCATCTACCCGGTCATCCACCGGCACAAACTGATAATATCCGTTTTCATCGGCATCCTGAACCGACAATACCTCCGGACGCCCTCCTCCGTCAATTTCCGGCAGCACGACACTAGCCGAAAGATAACTACCTGTCAACCCACGCGGATCAGCTTCCCACTCCTGCCGTTTTTGCAGCAAAGTCAATGGACAAAACAAAGGGATATTCCGCTCCTCAAGCCACTTCACTGCCCGATCGCCTCCCAAACGTCCCATCGGCAAATAAATCACGGCATCCGGTGATACTTCTTTCAACATTTCCAACCGTTTCCGCGCCGCATAAATCGGATAAACGTTCATTCCGGCACGCTCCAAACGGCGAATCAAGGTATCTACATTTGCCCGGTTACCGCTCAAAGGTGAAGTCATCCCGGAAACAAGAGCTACGGAAGGCGCTCCTTCCTTGTAAAAACCATGCTCGCGACAATAGCTCTTGTACCCGTTCAAGTCCGTGAAAAAATTTTCCTCACCCAAATGCCAGTAATAATCAGAAGGCAAATGCACCGGTCTGTCTACTGCCGGCGCAAACCACTTCCGCCGGTCCAATGCCGTCCGGCAGAAACCCAGTAAATTCTTATAATTCGTTTTATTTCCATTCCCGTAATAATCACCGATCAACTCCTGCTGTAAACTATCTACATGATGGTTTGCAATAACTCCCGATGGAAAAATCAGTGTATAAACCGCCGTTCCCTTAGCTCCCGCCGCCTCAATATCCGCCGCCTGATCACCATTCAGCCGCAACCCCGGTCCGAAAAACAAAGCTACATCATAGCGGCCTATTTTTGCGGCCTCCTCTACTGTCAGCACATCCACCCGTACCCACCGGCTTTCGTTCGCCAACGCAATACTCGATGCCTGATAAGCGGGGAAATTAACCAGAGCCACCCGTGTCGGCGAAACATAGCGGATATAAACCGCCCACAAACAACACAATACGACAACCCCGGCAACCACCCGCCGCACCGTTCTACGATGCTTATATATCCCTGACTTTAAACTCATAACACACTACATTTATAAATTAAGAGTATCCCCGATAAATCATCTCTACCGGGGACTAATCATACTACTATCTAATAACCACTTTAACGTGCAGGATAAACAAATTCAAAAATAATCTGACTACTTCCGTAAGAACGCATAATCAGTTTTGCTTTCGTTGTTCCGTCGGCACACAGGATACCGAATACATTGTTATTGTACTCATATCCCCCTCCCATACCTGCTACATAAAACCACGTTCCTTCCACCTCATGGCATACAAAAGCCGGATTGATGGCTGTTTCTATCTCTTTCTGCGAAGACATCGGACTATTCTGTATGGTAGCTGTTTTATCCTTCTCATACCCGCTGGTCGGCAGATTGGGCACATCGTCGAACTCCGTCTTATTCATGTCCAAGGCTCCGCCATTACCTTTGCAACCTTCCCCGCTGTTCGTCCGGATATAATTCCGGTCAAAAGCGATATCCCACTCCAAACTTTCAGCAGCTTCCTCGTCTGTCATATCAACAAGCTCTCCCTTAGCAAAAGAATAATAATGCCACCGGTGGCCGCCCATATAATTGCTTACCACCGTATCTTTCGTCACGCCTGCCGGAGCGGGCTCTTCCGGTTGTTCCGGCTCTTTCGGCTGTTCGATATCGGCATCCTGCTCTCCGTCATAAATATAACGGAAAGTTATATGTCCGCTGTTTCCCATTTGATCTTTGTAGGTATCGAAAATCACCTTAGCACAATTTTGTCCGTCTGCCGACCGGAAAATGAAAACATGATGGTTATAATACCAGACGCCTTCCATATATTTATACCATGCCCAACTATTAGATCCCTCACACTCTATCTCCGGATTATAAGAATCCTTACCATTCTTTCCCATCGTAGTCATAATACTCAAAGAATCGTCTACTGTAAAAGCTGCATTTTTGTCAACAGTAACAGCATCAAAACCGGTTTCTTCGGAATCGATACATCCTCCTTTACCTTTACCTGAAGTCCCGCTGTTCGTTTTCACATAATAACGGTTGAAAGCGACATCCCAATCCAAACTTTCATTAGGTTTTGCCGGAGTTTCTATAAAATTTCCTTTCTTAAAAGAGAAATATTTCCATCCACTTGCATAATCATTGGAAAAAAAAGTACGGGTTCTTTCCCCCTCAGTCGTTTCGCCGCCCGGTAATGTTTTTTTCTTATCATCATCGCAAGCGACAGCAGCCAACGCCAATACAACGCAGGCCCACTTCATCAAATTCAGTCTTAAATTCATGCTCTTCATTTTATTGATTAATTAGAAAACTATTTATCAAAAACGTAATATCAACGAACCGAAAAACCGCCGTCCCGGGTCGTAAATAATACTCGTATCGACGAAATCGAACAGATTATCGACACCACCGGTCACCGACAGACGCATATATTTCCATGTCCAGGGTGTATATTGCGCCGTCAGTTTCCACATCGTATAACCCGGTTTGGTCCGGGTGGTAATCACCTCCACTTCCTGCCCGGAATCATCTGTTTCTGTCCGTCTGCTCTTGGAGATTCGCTTCGAATCCCAGCGTCCGGACAAGGTTACAGCCCCTTCGTGTTTTAACAATTTACCATGCAGCGAAGCACTCCAATTCATCGCATGTTTCGAGTTACCGGACAATTGCAATCCAGTCTCCTTATTCAAAGCATCACAGAAAGCATAGGATGTCCGTAAAAGCAATGCCGATACCGGATAATACGTTGCTGTAGCCTCCGCCCCCCGGATACGTACCCCCTTGACATTTTCATAACGAAGCTCTGTCCCCAATTCTCCCGGCTTCGGATCCTCTATATCCACATTATAACTATTGATCTTATTGTCCACCGTATTTTGATACAACTCAGCCGTCAACATCAACCGTCCCTGCCAGGTATATTCACCGGAAACCGAAAAATAATCGGAATGTTCCGCTTTCAGATCGGGATTCCCGATATTATGCGACACGCTTCCCATATTAAAATCCGAATACAACTCTGTCAGGCCCGGAGTCTTGAATCCCCGGCTGTATCCTGCCCGGATCTTGAAATTACCCGGAGAATACATCAGATTTATTTTCGGTGTAAAGGCACTCCCGAATTCGGAATTGTGTGTATAACGGAATCCGCCAATCACCTCCAGCCGATCGGTAATCATCCAGTCGGCTTGCGCAAACAGATTGGCATCGTCCATATCCCGGATCGTTTTTTCTTTACCATACTGCATTTTATTATAGTTTTTCGTCCCGTTCCATTCGAACCCCTTAACGATCACCAAATTGTCCCAAGGCTTAAATTCATCCACCAAACGGACGGTCTGCTCGTGTGACCAGGCGTTCGTGCTATCCGGAAGGTAGAGAAAATCATATACTGTCTTACGTGTATAAAAATCTCCTGCATAAGTACCGTACAATTTATAGCGGTCATTAAAAGCATGTTCGGCGTTCACCTGTAGTGTTTTGGTCAGACTACGGTAATGTGTCGGCGCAGTACTTTCCCAGGGATTTTCCACTTCACCCCAATACAACGAACCTTTCACCGTGATGCGGGAATACTGGTTATTCCAACCCAATTTCTCTTCGATGGTCATATGGTGAGAAGGATTTTCTGTAAAAGATTCCGGAGTTTCCGGTGTCAGGTCATATCCATCCGAAGAAGTACGATTGAAAAGTGTCTGAGCGTAAAATCCTTTGTATTTCATCCCCACTCCGGCATCTAATTGCAAATCGTTGTACTTTCCATAACGCACCTTCGCCCAGCCTTCCAGCGGACGTTTCGGTATATCCGTGATGATATTGATAACCATCCCCATCGCGCTCGATCCATACAAGGCCGAAGCAGCTCCCTTCAATACCTCGATTTTTTTGATATTGGCAGTCGTCAACCGGTCGAAATCGATCGGTCCGCCCGGTGTCGTCGACAAACGTTCTCCGTCTACCAGGATCAAAATATAACTGTTTTCCAACCCCTGTACCTGAATATTATTTCCACGAGGATCGGTATTAAAACGCAAACCGGGAATATTATACTCCAACACATCGATCATACTCTCGAAATCGTTCCGTTGCAATACTTCTGATGGCACAATCCGTGTCATTACCGGCGTTTCAGCCACCGTTTTTTCCGTTCGCGTACCCGTTACCGTCACCTCATCCAGGTTCAGCAGGCTTTTCTTCAGCCGAACGACCAGATTCCCGGTGACATCCGATTCCAATACCAGTGTCTTCGTCTCGTATCCCACAGAACGCACTGTTAATTCAGCAGGCTGATTCACAGGCACTTCTACCTTGAAATAACCCTTCATGTCACACACCGTTCCCCAGCCCAAACCAGTTACACTAATCGTCGCCAGCGGAATCCCATCACCGGTATTTTCATCAACCACCTGTCCGGACACCTTTGTCATCCGAACCGCACTCTCCGGGATCTCCGGTGCTACGGACTGCTGTCCGGATAGCGGAATCCCCCACAGCATAAGCACACCGCCTATGACCCACAAAAACTTTTTCATGTCTATATTTTGTTGAATAAACACGACACCCATCAAGCAACGGGCATTTACTCTACCTCTTGATTTGTATCCGTCATTGTTAATAAAAACAATAGCTGTTTATGTTCTTCATTCATTGTTCTTGATCCACGAAAACAATAAAGATTGTCCGATTCCGGCAGGTTTTCTGACTTTCTCCGTCTACCTCGCCTTCCCGGACAATCTCCAGTGGCATAAGGTGAGTAGATATTTCCAACAATATGGAAAGAGATTACAGCAACGGGCATTGTTCCGGATTTTCACCGGATTCCCTCACATTTCATACAGAAAATATGAAATTCACCAAAATCGATGTGAAGATATAATATTTTACAATGAATTTCTTGAAAAATAAGTTAAAATTTTTATTCCGGTATATAGATAATTTCTCCATTTTCTAATTCGTAAGCAATCCCTATTTTCTTTCCCTTCTTTCCAACTTCTCCCTCACTGTCAGATGGTTTATACCGATTTATTTTTTCCCCTTCTTTGGTAATGATCTCCATATTTTCTTTTCCCGGATTTTTTACAATTGTAAAATCATCCTTCGAAAAGATCTCTGTCATATTAAACTTGGTGACCAAAGCCACCATCAGCGCTACAGCAAATACCATAGCGACATCGAACAGATTAGACAGCATCCCTACAGGATCATGTTCCTCCCGATGATTAAAATGCCGGCGACTCATCGGATCTCCTCCTTTCCTGCCTGTTCCTCAAGCCTTCCGGCCAATCCCGCCAAAAAATCCAGATTCAACAGATCCCGGTCGATCCACCGTTGTTTCACTTGTAACAAAATATAACCTATCCCACCCGAAAATAATCCGATAACAGTGGTTGCAAAAGCAACCTGCATATTATAAGCCATCGATGCCACATCCCCGGTGGAAAGCCCCACCAAGGCCGGTCCCATAGGGATTAAAGTACCCATCAATCCCAGAATCGGACCAAATTTCGTCAGATTTTTTGCAATATTCAAACGGGCACTTTCCTGTATTTCATATCCGCCGATCAGACGATCCCGGTGAATGGAAGTCATCCCGTCAGCCAACAACTTCCGGGCGGTAAAGACAAAAGGAGTCGGTTGCATTTTCCCCAAATCCGTCCGAAATCCATACACCTCCTCTTCAGCCATATTTTCCAACTTTTCATTCAAATCCCGTTCTGTTTTTTTACGTTCGAGATATTCCCCGTAAACTCCCCCTAAAAGAAACAAAGCCCGGATAAAAAAATATAACAAACCTACAATGACAGGTACCAACAAACCGTTAGAGATCCAAAACAATACATTCGAAATATTTTCCATGATTTAAAGATTTATATTCTGAATTTCATTTTTTACACTTCCGCCATTTCCACAGGATAAAACCTCCGAAAATCAAAAATAACATTACTCCGGCAACTTCAAGCGTCTGCCTCCAATCCGCCGTCCGGATGGCAGGAACCACTTGTATCGAAGGATGCAAGACCGTACACACCACAATCCCTGCCAAAAGAAATAAAGCCAAAAGAACGGTCAATTCCAAACGCAGCTCCACCTCAGGCAACAACTTCTTTACTCCCCAGGTTCCCCCGCTCACTATACCCAAAATACAAACACCGAACAGACCTGTCCCTTGTCCGAAACTCAGGCCAGGAAACCAATAAAAAAAAGAGAAATGAAGATAAAATAAGACAGGGAAAATAATTACCGGTGGACAATACAATAGCATTTTTTCCCAAAACTTCAGAGAACCGCCGAACCGGTATTGCATAGCAACCCGGCATTGAAAAGCAGTCAGTAAAAGATCCGCCATAGCCCACAGGGAAAGATCCAGTAAAGAATCATAATCAGAAATCCACCGGTCAAAGACAGGCTTTCCCAGTTCTATGACACAATCATGGACTGAAACGATAAAAACCACACATATGCAACCAAATACTAAAACACACCGTTTCCCGGGCCACAAACTCATCACCCACACCGACTTTACCAGTGCCAATATTGCTAAAAGCAAGAGGATATGTTCCATATAAAATTCAAAAACAATATAGTCGCATCAATTAAATCTTACAGACAAACTGACATAAAACGAACGACCGGGATTCAAAGTCGAGTAATTACTATTCCAGGGGCGGTCGTCGACTTTGTCGAAAAGATTTTCCACCCCGAACCCCGGTTCCAATACCACCGATTTCAAGTTAAAAGAATGCCGGGTATTCAGATCCCATTGTGAAAAACCGGGAGCAGGATCGTAATAATAGGTCTTAGAGTAGCGCCCTTCCTGGATGCGACCGTTAAGGTTGACATTCAGATGATATAATCCCCAGCGGTGTCCCCAGCGGGCATTGGCCGTCCAGACATTTTTCACACTTTTATCGATCGGTTCCTGAGTTGTCTTATCTTCGGTATCCATAAAATGATAACTTCCCCCCACCGAAAAACCGGCTCCGGCATATACATTCAATACTGCTTTTACCCCTTTTACCTCAGCCCGGCTTATATTATCCCGCTGTTGGGCCTCATTGTGTTTACCATACCCCAACTGTTCGGCTATAGCCGGATCGATTCCCCGGTAGTTGATCATATCCCGGATTTTATTGATATATCCGGATACAGAAAACGAAATTCTATTGTGTACGTATTCTGCATTCAGCATAAAATAATCACTTTTCTCGGATTTCAGGTTAAAATTAGGAATCGTCACCATATCCGTCGTTTTCGCCACATCCGTGGCATACAACTGGGATAAAGTAGGAGTCCGGAAACCGGAAGCATAAGATGCCCTGAAATTCAGGTCGCCCCACTTATAACTCAAGACAACATTGGGAGTAGCATAGTTTTTAAAAAATTCGTTATAGATATACCGCAACCCGACCACAGCCTGAAAATTCTTCCATAACCGGATCTCATCCTGCAGGAAAAGAGCCATCGTATACATATTTTCCCCATCCAGATCATCGGTAGCACTCATCAAAGTCTCTTTCACATACTCCATACCCACAGAAAATTTTTGTGCCTGTCCGAGTTTAAAAATACCTTTTAACGAGCCATTGTAATAATGCACTTTTTTCCGGGTATCTTTCCCCCGGGAAGCTTCTCCGGGCTTACTGACCGAGTCGTAACGCGAAGTAAAATTATCGGAATAAAAATCGGCATCGATATAAGCAGATTTATTGATCATATATTTAGCTCCTGCGCCATAAGTATACGTTTCATGCTCCATATTGTATTTATACACCGATGCCGGCCGGTCGTTCTCCCAATTATAATACGTACCCCTTATCCCCAGGGTGAGACGATCGTTCACCGCATAGGTAAAACGTTGATTCACTGTATTGGAATAAAAGGCTGTCGAAGCTTCCTTATCCGTTGCCTTGTCTTTTTCCGGATTACGATATTTCCGTTTTGTCTCTTTATCCGTCGCATAAGCAGCCTCCAAAGCATTCAATTGCCATCCGTCGGCCTGCAAGCGTTGATAAGAGGTATACGAACCGAATTTACCCTGATTAAAATCTGCATTCACAGCCTCCGAGAAACGCCCCTTACTCCCATAACGGGTATCACTGGAAACCTGCATCACATTCTTCGCATCGTCGGTAATAATATTGATCACCCCTCCTATCGCATCGCTTCCATAAAGCGCCGAGGCAGCACCGTTCAAAATCTCGACCCGCTTGATGTTAGCGACATTGATACGGGAAATCCGGTCATCCCCGGCCAGCCGGCGCCCATTTTCCAACACCAGTATATAATCGTCATTCAGGCCGTTCAAACTCATGGTTGTCCCCATACCGCTCGTCACAAAAGCAAACGAAGCATTCATCTTAGTCAATACTTCTTCCATGGTCGAGAGGTTGGCTTCCCGGATATCCTGAGCCGTAATAACCGATACCGGCACCGGGCTGTCTTTCATCCGCCGGTGTGTTCCCGTTCCGGTGACTACAACCTGACCGATATTGATGTAGCTGTTTTCCAATTGCACAACGACCTGGCTTTCCCCGCTCTTTACCGTAACCGATTTTGGAGCATAACTGACATGAGTCACCCGCAACTCATGGGTTCCTTCGGGCAGATTCCGAAGGATAAACTCTCCTTTAGCATTGGTCGAACAACCCGCAAGACTATGGTCTACCCGGATATTGGCACCATCTACCGGATTCCCGGATTCAACACTCACCACTTTACCGCTGATAGTCGTTTGCGACCATACCTGACCAACGACAAACAACAAAACGATTGTCAGCGCACACCACTTTTTCATTAATGATAGAAAATTAGATATTTAACAATCACATTTCTGACCCCGGAAATGCTTATTTTCTGTATAATTCTGGCAGGTTTCCTGACTTATCCCTGAAAAGCGACCTTCCCATCCTCCATTGGACAGTGGCATAAGAAACTTATCAATTACGGGATTCACAGTAGCGGGCACTATTCCGGATTCTCACCGGATTCCCTTTTATGTAACGGATGAAATCTATTACATCACCAAAATTGCAACAAAGGTAGAAAAAATTAAAAAAATCTCCTGCAACAAACCGGGAAATTATTCAATGAACTACCGGGAAACGCCCAGGAAGCCTACGACTCAGGAACGACAGCCGAACCGAATCCGGTCTTGTTAAAAGCGAAACACCGGTAAAAAAAGAGATGGTGTTTTATATTATTCTCCTATTACTTTGGGCACGTGTTTGCTATTTTATTTGCATGTGTTATTTTTGTAGTTATGAAATGGTTATTATGAAAAATTTATTTAGAACAGTCAGCGTGATTGCTTTAGCCGGCTGGTTTTTAGCGTGTTCAGAGAAAAAGAGTGAACCGTGTTACGAAATTATTCCTGCCCCGCTGGAAATCCGGGAGAATTTTTCAGGCGGGGAATTCGTGTTGGATGATGGCGTGTGTATTGTTTACCCGGGAGAGAACGAGGCAATGCGTCACAACGCTTTGTTTCTGGCGGATTACCTGAAAGCGGCTACCGGACGGGATTACCGGGTGGAAACCGGTTCGCGCGGGAAGAAAAATGTAACGTTACAATTAGATTCGAGTATTAAAAATCCGGAAGGGTACCGTGTGAATGTGTCTGCCAGCGGAGTAGTGATTGCCGGGGCAAGTGAGGCAGGCGTATTCTATGGCATACAAACGTTGCGCAAGGCTATCCCTGTAAAGGCGAACAGTGTTCCCGTATTAACCGCTGTCGGGATAGAAGACGAGCCGCGTTTCGGTTACCGGGGGGTACATCTCGATGTGTGCCGCCATTTTTTCACGGTAGACGAGGTGAAGAAGTTTATCGATATGATGGTTTTGCATAACATGAACCGATTACATTGGCATATTACCGACGACCAGGGATGGCGCATCGAGATAAAGAAATATCCTGAGTTGACAACAGTAAGTTCCCGTCGCACGGAAACGGTGATCGGGCATAATAGCGGTAAATATGACGGTAAGCCGTATGGCGGTTTTTACACGCAGGAGCAAGCACGGGAAATAGTGGACTATGCCGCCAAACGCTATATTACCGTGATCCCCGAGGTCGATTTGCCGGGACATATGCAGGCGGCATTGGCCGCGTATCCGTATTTGGGGTGTACCGGAGGTCCGTACGAAGTGTGGAGAATGTGGGGTGTGTCCGAAGAAGTGCTTTGTGCAGGGAACGACAGCGTGTTGACTTTTATCGATGACGTATTGACAGAAATTATGGAGATTTTTCCTTCCGAGTACATTCACGTAGGAGGAGACGAGTGCCCCAAGGTGAGATGGGAAAAATGCCCAAAATGTCAAGCCCGTATCAAAGCATTGGGTATCAAAGGTGACGACAGGCACACGAAGGAGGAATATTTGCAGAGTTTTATTATTTGCCACGCGGAGAAATTTTTAAATGAACACGGGCGCCGGATGATCGGCTGGGACGAAACACTGGAGGGCGGTTTGGCCCCGAATGCCACGGTGATGTCCTGGCGCGGGGAAGGTGGAGGTATCGAAGCCGCACGCCAACATCATGATGTGATCATGACTCCGGACACTTACTTGTATTTCAATCATTACCAGAGCAAGGATACCGAGGAAGAACCGGAAGCGAATGGAGGTTACTCCCCGCTAGCACACGTGTATGGTTACGAACCCATACCTTCAATGCTCACTTCTGACGAGCAGAAGTTTATCAAAGGCGTGCAGGCGAACCATTGGACGGAATATATCACCACTTTCCCGCAATTACAATACATGGCTTTACCGCGCTGGGCGGCTCTTTGCGAAATTCAGTGGAGCCAACCGGAGAAGAAAGATTACGCTGATTTTCTGGAACGATTGTTGCGGCTGACTCGTTTGTACGATGCCCTGGGATATAATTACGCGAAGCATATATTCGATGTGACGGCAGATTATCGCGTTAACACGAAAAACGGGACGGTGGATATTTTCACGGGCACGATCGACGACGCACCGATTCATTATACGCTGGACGGGACAGAACCCACGGTTCAGTCGCCGGTGACGGCGGGGGTGTTGTCTGTCAGTCAAAGCGGAACGTTTCGGGCGATGGCGGTGCGTCCCTCAGGAAACAGCCGCGTAGTGACGGAAAAGATCACTTTCGGCAAATCGACTTGCAAGCCGATAGTCGCTAACCAGCCCATAAACGAGCAGTACAAGTTCAACGGAATCACGACTCTTGTCGATGGTTTGCAGGGGAATGGCAATTATAAAACGGGGCGTTGGATCGCTTTCCGGGGTAATGATATGGATGTGACGATCGATTTATGCCGGGTTGAGGAAATCTCTTCCGTGACATTTCACAATTGCGTAGAAAAAGGGGATTGGATATTCGACGTGCGTTCCGTGGCCATAGAGGTTTCGGAGGACGGGAAAAATTTTGAGCGCGTGTTTTTCGGGGAATACCCGGAGATGCAGGAATCCGACCGTAACGGATTGTACGTGCATAAGCAGACATTTGCCCCGGTGAAAGCCCGTTACATGCGGATTATGGCTTCTCCCGAGAATGTAATGCCCGATTGGCATCCCGGGAAAGGTTACCCGGCGTTTTTGTTTGTGGATGAAATAGTAGTGAATTAAAGAAAGATTCGGAAGATATGTCGTTTGTACGGAATCTGTTTTTCAGCGTGTTCCTGGGTGTCTGGGGAACATTGTCGGCACAGGAGGAAAGGGTGATTCCTGTCCCGAGGGAAGTACTCCCGGGAACAGGAGAGTTCCGTATATCGGAAGTTACGGCATGGCACACCAATCTGAGTGGAGCGGAGAAGGAAAGTTTAGTCAATTACGCGGCAGCGGAGTTATCTACGGGGAGACAAGAATGGCACGGAAAAGATCATACGGGCAAGGATGTCGTATTTTTTCAAAAAATATCCGATGCGGGCATTCATCCCGAAGGGTATGTTTTGGAAGTTAAACCGGAAATAGTGACGGTATCGGCCTCTACCGCAACCGGTTTGTTTTACGGTTTGCAGTCATTGCTGCAATTGATGAAGCCGGATAAACGGGGAGGCTGGACAGTTCCGGCGGTGACGGTTAAAGACTCCCCGCGGTTCGGGTACCGCGGATTCATGATAGACGTTTCGCGTCATTTCCGCCCGAAGGAGTTTGTCAAGAAGCAGATAGACGCTATGGCCCGTTATAAGTTGAACCGCTTGCATTTGCATTTGACGGATGCCGCCGGTTGGCGTATCGAGATCAAAAAATACCCGAGGCTCACAAGTTTTGCAGCGTGGCGCCCGGAAGCGGAATGGAAGAAATGGTGGAATACTGCCGATGGACGCAAGTATTGCGAGCGGGAGGATCCTGCCGCTCAAGGCGGGTATTACACGCAGGAGGATATCCGGGAGCTGGTGCGTTACGCGGCGGAACGCCATATCACGATAATTCCTGAGATAGAGATGCCTGCCCATTCGGAAGAGGTATTGGCGGCTTATCCCGGTTTATCGTGTGCGGGTGAACCTTATAAGGGGTCTGATTTTTGCGTGGGTAACGAGGAAACGTTTACTTTTCTGGAAAATGTACTTACCGAGGTGATGGCGCTTTTCCCGTCGGAATATATTCACATCGGGGGCGATGAGGCTGGCAAACAGGCATGGAAGAGTTGTCCGAAATGCCGGCGGCGGATGGCGGACGAGGAGTTGAAGAACGAGGATGAATTACAGAGTTATCTGATTTGCCGTGTGGAGAAGTTTTTGAACGGCCACGGGCGTAAGTTGTTGGGATGGGACGAGATCATGGAAGGCGGGTTGGCTCCGAATGCCACGGTGATGGTGTGGCGGGGCGAGGAAGGCGGAGTAAGGGCCGTGAAAGCCGGGCATCGTGTCGTGATGACTCCCGGAAAATTTTGTTATCTGGATAGTTACCAGGATGCACCGCAGTTTCAGCCGGAAGCAAGCGGGGGGTATTTGCCACTGGCTAACGTGTATTCGTATGACCCGGCATCTCCCGCGTTCACAGAGGAAGAGGCGAAATTGATTTATGGCGTGCAGGGCAATTTGTGGGCGGAGTATATCCCTACCGATGAACATTACGAATATATGGCTTATCCCCGTTTGTTGGCTATCGCTGAAGTGGCGTGGAGTGAACCTGCCAACAAGTCATATCCTGATTTTCGCAGGCGGGTATGCCGGGAGATCGGATGGTTGCGTGACCGGGGGTACCATCCTTTTCCCCTGGAGCAAGAGTTAGGGGAACGTCCCGAAGCAAAGGAAAAGGTCGTTCATTTGGCATTGGGGAAACCGGTGGTGTACAATGCTCCTTATAACGAACATTACAAAGCACAGGGGGATAAGACCCTGACAGATGGTATTCGCGGGGGATGGACGTATTCCGATGGCGCGTGGCAGGGATTTATATCGCGGGACCGCCTCGATGTAACTATCGACCTGGGGAAGGCCATTTGCATAACTTCCGTGGAGGCAACTTTTATTCAAATGGTGAATCCCGAGGTGTTTTTACCATGCGAAGTGATCGTTTCTTTCTCGACAGACGGGAAGAATTTCGTGGAAGCGAAGCGAGAGGAATACAAGGTATCGAAAGAAAAACCGGTCTGCTTTGGAAACTTCGGTTGGACAGGATGTGCCTCGACCCGTTACGTGCGTTACCAGGCCCGTTCGGACAAGGATTTACGCGGTTGGTTGTTCACGGACGAAATCATCGTGAAGTAAAAATGATAATGTATGGATGAAAACGATATTTTGCTCGTGAAACGGTAATTATTTACGCGATCCCTCATTTCCTGCTGTATGGCAAAAATGACAAATTGATGCAATACAAGGCGGAACGTCCTGCTATCGGTGTACCGTTAAGAGATAGGCTCAATCAATTGAAATAAGTGTTAGCGGTTATTGATGTGTGACGGTTGCCCCTATCCCACCTGTCTGGTTTTTCGTTTTTTATCACTATCTTTGCGAAAAAAATATGCGCACATCTCAATTTCTCATCGGTGCAGCTTCGTCGGGCAGCGGAAAAACCACTTTCACGCTGGGATTATTGCGTGCGCTGAAAAACCGCGGTCTGAAAGTACAACCGTTCAAATGCGGCCCCGACTACCTGGACACCAAACACCATGCAGCTGCGGCCGGGCAAACGTCATACAATTTAGATACCTTCATGGCTTCAGCGACACATGTACAAGAGGTATATGCCCGGCATAGCCGAACGGCAGACATCTGCATCACCGAGGGTGTTATGGGACTTTTCGACGGATACGACAATATGGCAGGCAGCAGCGCCGAACTTGCCGGCCTGTTGCATCTTCCCGTTATCCTCGTGGTCAATGCCCGGTCGACCGCTTACACCGTCGCAGCAATCCTCTATGGTTTCAAACATTTCCGTCCCGATATCCAAATCGCAGGAGCTGTATTCAACTTCGTCGGTTCCGAATCGCATTACACCTACCTGCAACAAGCCTGCCGGGATGCCGGCGTCGAAGCCCTGGGATATTTGCCCAAATGCAAAGGCATCGAAATACCCTCCCGCCACCTGGGCCTGAACATCGATAGTGAGTTTTGCTTCGATGAATTTGCCGACCGGATCGCCTGTCAGGTGGAACAGACGGTGGATATCGACCGTTTGCTGGATATTTGTTCCTGTGCAACTGCCCCGTCGTCCTGTCTTCCGGGAAAAACAAACAGCCATGCCAGTGACATGCGTATTGCCATCGCCTGTGACGAAGCTTTCAATTTCATCTATCCGGAAAATTTACGTGTACTGGAACAAAAAGGCAAACTCACTTTTTTCAGTCCGCTGTATGACAGTGAACTTCCCATCTCCGACCTGGTGTATTTACCCGGAGGCTACCCGGAATTTTACCTTTCCCGTTTGACTGAAAACCGAACGATGCGGCAGTCGATACTGAATTATTGCCAAAACGGAGGACACCTGTTTGCCGAATGCGGGGGAATGATGTACCTCGGAGAATATATTACCGATACAGACGGACATTCCTATCCGATGTGCGGTTTTTTACCGCAAGGAGCAACGATGGAAAATATGAAATTAAAACTCGGATATCGCAAAATTTTTCTGAACGGGCAGGAATACCGGGGCCACGAATTCCATTACTCCCGCATAATCCCGGGTCAAAGCCCCCTGCCATCCATTGCCCGGGTAACGAATGCCAAAGGGATGGAAGTCGATACGCCGGTTTATCGTTCCGGGCATGTCACTGCCAGCTATATTCACTTTTATTGGGGAGATCTTCCCCCGTTCTTTATTTGATAAACACGCATAGGTAGACCGCAACGATCGATACTACCGTAAGGAGAGTTACCCTATGATTCACCCGGACTGCAATCCGGAAATCGGCATAGCTTATTTCCCTGTCGTTATCCCCGATATAAGGCTTCTCGACCAACAAACCGTGATAAACGTGTGCACCGCCGAACCGGCAATCTAAAATTCCCGCCATAGCCGATTCCGGGAAACCGGAATTCGGGCTGGCATGCTGGTGGCAATAACGGAAAATAAACCGGAACAGACCGGGACGATAGGCTACCAGGGCCATAAACAAAGCAGTCAACCGGGCCGGGATATAATTCAATACATCGTCCAAACGGGCTGCCATACAACCGAACTGCCGGTAACGCTCATCTTTATAACCGATCATCGAATCCAGGGTGTTTACCATCTTATAAGCCATCATAGCCGGAAATCCGCCCAAAGCATAATAAAATAAAGGAGCCACAACCCCGTCACTCAGATTCTCTGCCATCGTTTCGAGTACAGCCGTATATATCTCCTTAGGCGATAATTCCGATGTATCTCTGCCTACAATCCAGGACAGGCGCCGGCGTCCCGCCTCCACGCCCTGTTTTTTCAATATATCGATGACTTCCCTCCCTTCCTGGATCAGGCTATGGTTAGCCAATCCATAAAAAACAAAGACAGACGCAACAATACAGAAACACCAAACCCCAACGGCCAGGGTCCCGACGGTTATCCCCCAACCGATCATACCGACAAACAAAGGAAACGACAGTGCCACGACAGCCCCTTTCCATTTCCGGAATCGGCCGCAATTGAAATGCCGTTCTGCCCAAGAGATCATATTTCCAAACCCCACGACAGGATGCGGGATTGTCCGGGGATCCCCAAAGGCCAGATCCAGCAGATAACCCGCAATCAAGGGAAGAATAACCAGCCACACCTCATTCATAAGGCTCTAATTTGATTTTATCTACACTTTCCAATGCTTCCAACAGGAGCCGGTTTTTTGCCTCAGTCAGGGTATTCACCCTAAAATAGTGCGTATCCAATCCTCTGAAATTGGAAGCATCCCGAATCAATAGTCCATGTTTCTCCAACAGATATTTCTTTAAAGCCGAACTGTTGTAATCCGTTTCTACGAGAAAAAAAGAAGTACCCGAAGGCAAGGGACGGAATCCGGAAATTCGGGCCATTTGTGCAGCGAACTCCTGCTGCCGGATCCTTAACAAAGAAGCATCCGGCAAACCTTCCCCGCCATGCCGGAGCAAGAATTTCCCGGCTTCTATCGCCAGCGCATTCACAGACCAAGGCTGCCCGAAGCAAGCCACAAATTCGACGATAGCCGGATTTCCCAGCATATATCCCAAACGCAAGCCCGGAATAGCATAACACTTGGTCATCGATTTTATAACCAACAAATTCGAATATTCTTTCAGCAGTGATAAAGCCGACTCCGTCCCGGGAGCAAAATGAATAAACGATTCGTCGACAACCAACATCATATCCGGATAATTTTTCACCAAAGCCGTAATTTCTTCCAGGTTCCAGATTCGTCCGTCCGGATTATTGGGGTTACAAATAAACATCAGATTGGTATGTTCGGGAATATGCTCCACATCGACCTGCCCAACGAATTGGATATGATGGTCATACAAGGTACATGCATCTTCGTACTCTGTAAACGACGGGACAGGTATCAACGTACGATTACCGGAAAAAGCATGAGCCACCATATAGAACAACTCTGTAGCCCCGTTTCCGACCAAAACCTGTTCGGGAGTAAGCCCGTGGTAGGCAGCAGCCACCTTACGGAAAGAACCGGCATCCGGTTCCGGATAATGAAAAATGCCTTCGAGATGCGTACTCAAAAAATCACACAAGGGACGGGTATCCGCTTCATACCAGACATTTGTCGAAAAGTTCGCTTTTATTTGCACCTGCGATTTATAAAGGTCATCCCCATGTCCGTGAATCATAGTTATAAATATAAAGTTGAATAAATATAGTCCAAATCGACAGCTTTCCGTACCTGACCGGCCAGAAGGTCGTATTGCCGTTCTTTAAAAGCCCTGTAATCAAAACCACTGCCGGCAGCCACTCCGAAACCTGCAGCCAGATCGTCTAAAACAACCGGATTGTCAAGGATACCGTGCATATAACTTCCCCAGCAGTCTGCGTTCAACCGGTAACCGTCGGTTGTACCGTCTGCAAGGGTATTGAGCGTTGTTTGCCGCTCTCCCGCGTGTAAAGGTGTCGTCGTCCCCATGTGAATCTGATAACCGGCACAATCCGATTCATAATTCTTAAAACGGAAATGACTTTGACAAACCACCTTCGTATCCTGCATCACCGTGACCAGAGGCAGTAACCCCAATCCGTCGGTCACGGTTTGCATACCTTCGACCTGCCCGGGATCCTCGATCCGCACTCCCATCATCTGATACCCACCACAAATGCCGATGACTTTTTTCTTCTTCCGGAAGGCCTTCACCACAGCTTCCGCCACCCCGTTGGCATAAATAGCCTGCAAATCGGCTATAGTACTTTTTGTTCCCGGCAGAATGATAACATCCGCTTTACCGATTTCCTCCGCTTTATCCGTATAATATAAATGGAAACGCCCGTCTCTCTCCAATGCATTGAAATCGGTGAAATTAGACATTCTCGGCAGACGAATCACCGCCACATTGATCTTCCCTGCCACAGCAGCAGAAGCTTTTACCTCCAAAGCGACAGAATCTTCTTCTTCGATATGAATATCTTTATAATAAGGGATCACACCGACCACCGGAACTCCGGTAAGCTCCCGGATGATCTGCCTTCCTTCTTCAAAAAGAGACACATCTCCGCGAAACTTATTGATAATGATACCTTTGATCAAACATCTCTCCTCTTCAGGCAGCAACATCACGGAACCATAAACAGAAGCAAACACTCCTCCCCGATCGATATCCGCCACCAGGTAAGTCGCAGCATCCACCTCTTTCGCCATCCGCATGTTCGTAATATCCCTGTCCCGCAAATTAAGCTCGGAGATACTACCGGCCCCCTCCAATACAATAGGATTATAGTTTTCTTCCAGACGATGAAATGCCTTCACGGCCTCGGTAAATAATTGCGTTTTGTTCCCCGAACGAAAATATTCCCGGGCGGATATATTCCCCACAGCCTTGCCGTTCAATATCACCTGGGAAGTCTGATCGGTGGACGGCTTCAACAAAACCGGATTCATATCCGTATGCGGCAAGATCCCACATGCCTCCGCCTGCACGGCCTGAGCTCTTCCGATTTCTCCTCCCTCCGGCGTAGAATAGGAATTCAACGACATATTCTGCGCTTTAAAAGGCGCCGGCCGATAACCGTCTTGTTTGAAAATACGGCAAAAAGCCGTATTCAGGATACTTTTTCCCGCATCCGAACAAGTCCCGACAAACATAATCGGACGTAGTTTTTTTTTCTCTATCTTTTCCATATTTATCACAGATTGCTGCAAGGATTATTCAAGGGAGACGCGCTATTTTTTCTTATATAAGAAATCACGCCAACGCTCTTCTTCAGCTCCTTCTTTATCCATTTCGTACCGGGCCAGGATGAAAAGCAAATCCGACAAACGATTTACAAAACGCAGGATAACCGGTTCGACGGGATCTATCCGGTTCAAAGTCCACAAACGACGCTCCGCCCGCCGGGCCACAGTCCGGGCCACATGACATTGGGCCGATACCAGGTTCCCTCCGGGTAAAATAAAATGAGTGGACGGATACTGTATTTTTGCATTAAAAAAATCGATTTGCCGCTCACAATACACATCCGGTTCTTCCGGCAACCGATTCGGATTTTGTCCCCTTAAGGCAGCCGGAGTGGCCACATGCGACATCACCACCATCAAAGAACGTTGCAGGTAAAACAACATCTCCTGCCACTCATGCCCCTCTCCTATCAACGCACGAATCAATCCCAGGACAGAATTCAACTCATCCAACGTCCCATTGGCTTCTATCCGGATATCGTCTTTATCTACACGCTGTCCGCCATGAATACTCGTTTTCCCCTTGTCTCCTCCGCGAGTGTATATTTTCATATGATTATCATTTATTTTAGTATCCCGAATTTATCTATTATATACTTAACCGGATAACAGAAGTATTTTCCATGATAGGCAGATCGACCATATCGGCCGGTTTTCCTCCGTTCAGATAAGTCAGAATCGCCCGGTTAAAAGCACCGTGCCCGACTGCAAGTATACATTTACCGGCATATTTCACCCGAAGGTAATTCACAAATTCTCCTGCCCGATGATACAACTCGTCCACCGACTCGACACCAGGAGGCAGATGCTCCCAATCTACATCCTCCAGCGTTTCGCCGGTATATATTCCCCAGTCCATCTCCCGCAATAAAGGAGTCGGCTGAGGCTGTTTTCCATGGTAACCGGCAACGACCTTTGCCGTATCGTAACTACGTGCCAAATCACTACATACGATTACATCCAAAGGTTCTTGCTTCAATTGTTCTGCCAAAACAACTGCCTGCTCTTTTCCTAAAGGGGAAAGTGTTCCCGGCAATTGCCCCTGGAGAACATGCCGTTGATTTTCGATGGTCTCCCCATGCCGTGTCAATAATAAATCGATTTTCTTCATTTGCCTAAATTTGTACAAAGGTAAAAGTTTTTGAAATCATTTATCTAAATTCAGATCGGATTTGATCCGGGGCACGGCTGGAATATCTTTGGCTTTGGGAATCGTAATTGTGCTTTTGGAGAAATCCACACGCCAATGCTGCGGACAGAGGAAGCTCTGCCTGTCCTTACGTGACTTGAAACGGGGGAAGCCAACCGCATGAGTATTACGGAAAAAGTCGGTGTAGGCTGTGTCAGGATTGCGTAACGCACTCTGCAAGGACTGGGAACTGATTTCTGAAAGCCATTCGTGTTCCGCTTTCGGTTCGCTCTTCATCAGATTCGTCAAATATACATTGCCAAGCGTTTCCTTACGCTCCTTGTATGCCGTGATTTTAAGGTTCAATGCCCAATTATAGACAAAACGACAACAGCCGAAGGTCTCGGCGAACAAAACCCTTTGCTCATCAGCCGGATAAACAGACAAAGACCATATACACATGATGATACGTAGCGAACCCAAACTGTCTCCGCTGCAAATTGCACGAAGGCTCAAACAAATGTCAGCGGCTGCCATCTGGAAAAGATATGAAAACTACCTTCAGTACATCAAAGATTCCATAATCCATTTTTTAAGATTCTGAATTTTGCGGCTGTAAAAATAGGAAACTCCTTTCTGTTACGAAAATGTTACAAGATAATTCATTGAGTTTTTTTACTGAAAGATTACATGCTATCCTTGATCCGGTGAATAAAACTCGTTTCCAGGGATTCAAATAGGTATACCGGCAAGATTCGCCGGATCTTTACTCCGTCAGGAAGGAAAGAGGCAGGAGTGGCTGAACCGGCACGCCTGGGGGGCGTGTAATCCTCTGAAAGGACTCCGGAGTCCGAATCCCCGTCTTTCCACAAAAAAGGGCTGACTATCCAACCGGAATCTCATTCTCACACATTCAGGGGATTATAAATCATGTTTTTTACTGATCAGCCCCCCTTATTAAAAACATTTTTTCCCATACTTTTATTTTTTAATCGCTACTTCGTTTATTTAAATCCATTTTATCGAAACCATTATTATATTTTTATCGATTCCTTTAAAACAAGTACTGACACACCAACGATATAAAATATCAAGACCCACTCTTTTACTTTTTTATTACTGAATACCTCAGCCAGTTTTATATCTCCGACGTTGTCGGTAAATGACACGCCAAGGATACAAAATATCAAGACCCACTTTTTTACTTCCATATCATCGATCAAATCAATCAGCTTCATACCTCTTTTGCATTATTAGTTAACAATATCATACTACCTCCCCGAAAAGTATGTATAAAATGTGTATACATATATTATCATCCGACAGGATATCAGGTAAAAGTTCCGGGTCAGCACCATATTTGTCTTATCACAATAATATTTTTATATAAAAATGACATGTTCTGAAAATAAAATTCCACCAAAAAAACGGACGTTTTTTTGGTGGTCGTTTGGGAAAAATTTTGGAACTTTTATGAATCTCTTAATAAGAGTTGATAGTCAGATGATTATAAAGTATAAAACAAAAAAAACACCCCTGAAAAGAGGTGGTATAATATAATGAATTTAAACGTCGTTTTTATATACTCAAAACTACTTCATACTCTATGAGTTTAATTCTGATTCATGCGCAAATATAAACACTTTTTTCGAGATTACAACAATATTCGGTAGTTTGACACAATAATTTTTCTATTTTATTTGCCAGCAGGCCCTCCAAGGTCTTTTTTTGTCAAATATTCCTTAATTAATTTGTGGTATATAACGGTATATTGCAAAGATGAGACTTGTCATTAAACCAGGCGGTCGTTTCACATACCTCTATACCATCAAGGGGTAGCGCGCAGATGATGGAACGACCTTAACAGTATCCTGTCCATGCCGGTGTACACCCGGATATTGTATCCCGGGTCAAAGCGCTCACCGCTGGAGGACACCAGGAAGTTCTTCGGGCGGCCGGAATGCACGCTGGAGCAGGTGTACAGGGCATTGTCACTACCAGCCACGGAGTTCAGCGAGATACAGGCAGATATGTATAAGCGCAGCCAGAAGCTTTGGAAGCGTAATACGCAGGTTGTGTACTATAACCCGACGAACTACTTCTTTGAGCGGGAGGAGGAATGCGGACTGGTGCGGTTTGGCCACTGCAAAGAGGGCCGTCCGCTGCCCCTTGTACAGCCGGGGCTGTTCATGGACCATGACGGCTTCCCGCTGGCAATGTGCATCGAGCCGGGGAACACGGCGGAGACCAGCACACTCAAGCCGATGGAACAGATACTGAAAGACAAGTTCGGTCTGTCGGACATACGATGTGATACTTTACAGCAGCACCACAGTCAGAACACTTCAGCCTCTACCTTGCTCGCCCGAAGGCGAGCAAGGTAGAGGACTGAAGATTCTACACGAATTGCACTTCTATTGTGAATCTTCAAAAAATTATATCTATCACTCCACGATGATCGTCATGGCATCTCGCAAAACGTGAGAGTATCCGGGATTCGTCAATCGAACCGACACCTTATAGACGCCCGGTTTCGCATCATTCTCTAACGGGTACAGCAAAACTCCGCCTCCACGGATTGTCAAGTCTTTCTTGAAAATCGCCGCAGCCTCCTCTCCCTGATTCGAAGTCACCGACTCCACGCTGAATAAAATCTGCTGAGTCCCCTCGTATCCTTGTAACGCCAAACTCACCCAAGGAGCCTTATTCTCAATCCGGACAGCATCCAATTCCGGATCTAACGTCTTGCGAATATACATCGTGTCCGGGTCGTAAGATGCGTTCTCTGTCAACAGGTAGCCGACCGTTGTCTGATGGCAAGCTCCGACCAACAGGCCCACTGCCAATATCATCCATATCATTATTTGTTTCATCTTCATGTACTTTTTTGAATTATTCTTCATACCCCAATGCAAAATTATATTCCAATGCGTGCACCAGACAATTGTCCGGCTCAATGTCTCCCGAGGCGATGGCAAAAATAGGCTGGGAATTCATGAAACTGATGTATATCGGCTTAGCTGCATGTTCCACTACGCCATTCTTCTCCTGCTTCATGATAAACACCCATATTGGCGTACCTGCCAAGGTAGTCAAGTAGCTACCACCCGTGCCCGGAGTACCATAAAGCGTCGGTTCTCCGTAAGGAATGTCTTTCCGATAGAGTTTTCCGTCAATCACATGCCTCAGCAACATTTCACGACACCACTCCGGGTCGAGATCAGCCACCCGTTGATAACCGGATTCCAACAAATGCCGACGAATCGAATGATTCGTGATACCAAAGAACGTAATCTCTTTGTGCTCAGGATCTTTACCCTCAAAAAGCCGTACGATATCGTCTCCCGCATGTCGAACCAACAGAATCGTAGAATCCCAATCGTAGGAATTCGATCCCATGTACTGCATCAAATTTCCGTGATAACGTCCGTTACTAATCCCTGTGTCGATATAATTGTCTTTTGTACACCCCACATGTAATAACGAGCCCAAAAACCATATTGTATATAACATTTTTCTCATAATATTCTTCTTTTAATTCGAACGACGATTCCAATACTTATTTTGGCGAATCAAATCATTATTGGAGAAACAGTCCGCTCCCAACATTAGATATAAAGCACCATCTTGAATATCTCTATCCGTGAGTTTACCATAAGCTTCAGAAATTTCCATTCTGATATAATCATGCGTATCATCCCCTCTCAAGAAACACCAACCGTTACGCATAATGTCAAAATAACGGTGATATTCCGCCAGCAATTCCTTCTCCCTCTCCCTGAAAATAGCCAGCTGAATATTCCCACTCAGTCCTTTTTCCACATCATCAGAGTTCGGGAAAGCGTGCATGTCATCCCCATAGGCCCGGCGACGGATCTCATTCAAATCGTCTACGGCATCCGTCTTCCCCTGACGGGCCCGACATTCTGCACGGAGCAAGTATATCTCGCCCAATCTCCAAATCACCTTATACTGATTGATTCCGGCATATTGAAGCTCCGGGGTGTACGCAAGCTTAATGTAATGTGCATACCGGAACTTATACAGGAATGCCCGTTGCAACTTCTGATTGTCCTCCGCTGCTATGATGGAATCTCCCGGTCTATACTTCGTTGCAGCATAAACCTCCTCATTGCTCTTATAAATCAAGAACAATGAATCCGCATCAATATTCCAAAAATAGGCATCCCTACGCAAATCTTCGGGAGCATACATCATTCTCACCGTACTCTTGTAATATCCGTCTGAATACTGATTGTTAATCGGATGCGCACTTCCCAGAGCTATCGGGAACGTAATTGGCAAATCAGTGCGCAAACCCTCTTGTGAGTCATAGTAAATCTCCCAAATCGACTCGGCGCTTCCTCCTTTCATCACGCTTGTACAAACGGTCTCAGGATCCGCAGCCAACGAATAATTGCCTGCTTTCCCTTCAATGAGCATACTGCAATACTCTTCGGCCTTTGCCCAATACTCTTTCTTGCCTTCTACGCCAGCTCTCCACGCATAGAGATGTGCCAACAAAGCAGCCGCGGCACCCTTGCTGCCATACTGTTTCATTCGGGATTCTTTTGAAGTAGCCACCAACTCCTCGTATGTCGGCAAATCCATCGCCTTCAATCCCCATTTTTCCGCCTCATCCAACACATTGCCTATCGGGCTCTGAGGAAACTTAGAGAACTCAATTGTTGAGCCAGTAATCGGCACCTGTCCATAATTCATCGCCAAATAGAAATAAGCCACTGCCTTGGCAAAATATGCCTGCTGAATATAGGGTTTCAACTTCTCCGGGTCTCCTTTGAAACGGTGTGTATTCTCCAGAATCAAATTCGCCTGATAAATCGTGTAATAATAATATTTCCACGTTCCTACATTCGACAATGTCAACCCCTTGCGCAAAGATCTGTCGTAATCCAATATCTCTCCGGCTCTGGAAATATCGCCACCGGTAAACTCACCCACAGCCTGCCTCAAATAGACTTGCAAGCCGGTCAGCACAGCCTCCAGCTCCTTCTCGTTTTTGTAATAATTAGAATAGGTGGTTGCATTCTCCGGCTGGATATTTATAAAATCCGCACAAGAAGTCCCCCAAAACAAAACTGTCAAACCAAATATGTAAATATATCTTCTCATGTCCGTTAAAAATTAAGAGTTAATCCCAACGTATACTTTCTGGGTAATGGATAAGTATCGCCATTATCACGTCCCGTGTAAATATTCACCACTTCCGGATTTCCGCCCGAGTAGTTGCTCAAATAGAACAGGTTTTCTGCTGTCAGGAAGAAACGTACTCCCGAGAGCCCTGCCTTCTTGGATATCCTGTCCGGAAGATTATATCCCAAGGTTATTTGCTTCAAGGCAAGGTGGTGCACCTTCTCGATAGCCGAGTCCGTATTCATACTGAGAGAATTTCCCCATGCCGGAGCATTCGGTTTCTTGTTCACCCCGTCCCATGGTCTCAACTTGCGGTAATCAAACAACTTCGTCAAATGGCCATCCTCTGACTGTCTGCTGAACCCCAGACCCATCCGGTTGTTAATCATTTTTCTCCCGATTGTGAAATTCACCAGTACGTTCAGGTCGAAGTTCTTCCACATCAATTCGTTCACCCATCCTCCATGAGCCAAAGGAAGCGGCGAACCCGCATAATATGAATCCGGATTCCCGTCGCCATCCAAGTCAAGCAGACGATAATCACCGACAGCGCCGCTGATTCCATTTGTCGCCACACCGTTGAAGTATATTTCCTGTCCGTCAATCTTGTACAAGCGAGGTACCTCAGCATCCGAGTTGTAATATCCCCGGTGCGCCCACACGTACAAACCGTTCAAAGGTCTGCCGACTACCAGTAGCGTCCCGTCACCGTCCACTACATCTTTCCCCGAATACGACTTTTCAAAACGATTCCAGTTTCTTGCCATATTGAATTTCATTCGCCAGCTCACAGCACTCTCCCGCAAGATATCTGCCTGCAACTCCAGCTCAAGCCCCTCGTTGGAAATTTCCATCGCATTTTCCACCTGCGCACCGAACGCATACAAACTGCCCGGAATCGGAATATCATAAATCAGCGAACTGGTATATTTGTAATAGTAATCCAATTTCACATTCAAACGATAATTGAACATATCCATATCCAAACCCAGGTCATACTGCCTTGTCTTTTCCCAGGTAAGATAAGGCGATACAGGCTTGTCAGTCGTTATACCCGTCTTCCCGAAAAAGCTCTTGTCCATAATGTTCATCAATCCGTGAGCGAGGTAAGCACTTGTAAATGTCTGTCCGGATTTTCCATAACTACCGCGAATCTTACCCCAATTCAGCCAGCCTCCGGTCAAGCGTTTGATGAATGGTTCCTCCGAAAACGACCAGCCGACAGCCACCGACGGGAAATTTGCCCAACGGTTTCCCTCACCAAACGTAGAACTACCGTCACGACGGAATGTAAACTCCAGCAAATAACGCTGTTTGTAATTATATCCCAAACGGCCGAAATAACTCACCATCCGTTTCTCGGTAAAATCCGAAGAGTAATAGCGCGTTGCAGCATAGTCCGGAAACTCCGGTGTTCCGTGATTCACCACCGGCGGGACCTTCTGCGGGTTATAATAGTACACATCATCGCTCACTCCCCGCAACCCATAGCCGTACATCGAAAATGCCTGTTCCTTGTTTGTATTGACACCCAAAAGTACATCAATATTATGCACATCATTCACACTTGCGTTATAATGCAACAACTCCTCCGAAGAAAGCATCACCTGTCGACCGATATTTCCTTCCGACTTACTTTCGTTATGATATTCGTCAAACACACCGGGAGTATACTTATTCAGGTTCGACTGCGAGTAGTCGATATTCCCTGATGCCGAGAATGTCAATCCTTTAAGAAACTCATACTCAAGGAAAGCCGTCACCATTGCACGATAATCGTCCGTGCGATCCTTGATTCCCAGGACAGACTTTTTCCACTCTGCCTCCAGTTCCTTCGTGGCAGGCAACACGGTAAGCTGCTGTGACGGATTCACAGACAATCCCTCGTAGCGGGTATGCTTGGATGAAGCCGATGACGAGGAGCGATTCATTGTCCGGTCCACATAAGAGAGATACACACGCGTATCCATCCTCAATTTCGGTGTGAATTGTGCTGTCAGGTTCGATATCAGGTTCGCCCGTTTGTATCCGCTGTTAATCATGATTCCCTGCTCGTCATAATATCCGAGTCCCACCATATAACGGAAACGCTCCGTACCTCCTACAGCCTGCACATTTGCATTGACCACCTTGCTCCTGCGAAAAGCATACTTCCACCAGTTTGTACTATTATTGTAATAAGGGTCCAGACTATCCTGCAATGAATGTATCATGCTCGGCGAACCCCAGTAACCATTCCCCCAAAACTGGTCGTAGATACCGTTTCCATTGTTATACACATCCTCGTACGAAGTAGGGACGTGATACTTCCCTGTCGCCCAATCGTAATAATTATTCTTGATATTCCTCCGGAATTTAAGTTCCAACCATCTCTCCATGCGTCCGCCCGTCTGCTCGGGATATTCCATCAATTGTGAAATCGAGTAGGAAGCATTTGCCGAAAACTTGGCCTCACCGACCTTTCCCTTCTTCGTTGTAACAAGAATCACCCCATTGCCCGCACGGCTACCGTAAATCGATGCCGCCGCCGCATCTTTCAACACCTGTACCGATTCAATCATGCTCGGGTCCAGGTCAGCCAGCGTATTCGTACCGGTCACCGGTGAAACAAACGAATACATCGGCACTCCATCCACCACCCACAACGGCTGTCCGTCACTCGCACCATCCACCAACAGAGAGTTGAACCCCCGCACCGCAATCACCGCAGCACTACCCGGAGCTCCCGACTGCGACACAATATTCACACCCGCCAATCTTCCCTGCAACATGTCTGCGATGCTCGCTGCCGGCAATTCTTTCATTTCTTCCGCTGTCACCGTCGAGATTGCACTCACCATCTCCCGCTTATTCTGCGTACCGTAAGCCCGGACAACCACTTCATCCAAATCGGATACATCTTCCGTCAAGGTAATACGCAACGTATCTCTCGCCGTCTTTTCAGAAAATTCCACCCGCCGTTTCTTAAAACCGACAGATGAAAATTCCAACGTCCCTTTCAACAAAGGCAAATCCCATGCGAACCAACCTTTCTCATTTGTAGCCGTACCAATAGTAGTGCCGACAACCCTTACCGTTACCCCCGGCAAAGGCTGTTTGGCCGCATCATATACGAAGCCTCTCACCCGAACAAACTTCTTCTCGGGTTCCTGGTACGAGGTTGCCTTTATAATTACCAAATTATCGTCAAAAGAAAACGACATTCCCAAGCGAGGCAACAAGTCTTTGAGCACCGCCTCTAATCCTTGATTCTCTGCACTGATACTCACGTTCTTCCAAGTCACCACTTCCCTGTGATTATAGAGAAAACTATAACCCGTTTGCCTTTCCAATTCCTGAAAAACCTTCTCCAATGTCACGTTTTTCAGCTCTATTGAAACTTTCAATTGGCGAGCGCTCACTGCTGCCTGCACCTGCACCAAGCTACAAACCAATAAAATAAAAACGACTTTCATCTTCATCATCCACTTAGGGACAAGAATTCGCCCTCCGGCTCTTGTCTGATTTGACTTTTTTTTCATACTTTTGTACATTAGAATTTTACCTTGCACGTCGGTCAAGATTGCCACACCATGCCGCGTGCTTTAACTAAAAAGCTGTTCCACTCCCGTGCGAACGGCTTTTTTTGCTTTATTGTTATAAAAACATTATTCCCTTTTATATCAAATACTACATCTCCGGTCTGCTCGAATTTATCCAGCAACATACGGGCATCCTCATACCGTCTCACTTTTCCAGTGAACTCTACCTGTTTCGCACTTTCATTCACGTAGAACACGTTCAATCCATACCAGACAGACAACGTCTCCATAATCTCTTCCAATGTCGTTTGCCGGAATTTGTAATACCCGTCTTTCCACGAAACATACGATTCGGTATCCACCATCCTCACATCCATCACCCGATTATTCTTGTCATATACAAACTGCTCTCCCGGCACAATCTGAAAACTCTTGCCGGCACATGCCACCTCCACACTCCCCTCGACGAGCGTCGTCGCCACCGTTTCCAACCTCTCGTAAGCCTTCACGTTAAAAGAAGTCCCCAACACCTTCACATCCATCGCTCCTGCATGTACCCAAAACTCACGGGCGCTATCTTTCGCCACCTCAAACCATGCCTCTCCTTTTAAGAAAACTTCCCTTCTGGCTTTCCCGAACCTCTCCGGATAACGCATTTCCGAACCGGAGTTCAAGAACACCTTTGTCCCATCCGCCAAAACAAGCTGAAACCTCTCACGCACAGGAACCGTCAACGTATTGTAGACAATCTTCTCCGAAGCCTCCTTGCTTTTGATTTTCGAGTATACCAATGTTCCCCGTTCATTCCTAACCTGCAACATCGTACCCCCAAAAATCAACCTGTTCGTATCCCGCTTCAACGGCACGCTTTCACCATCTCCCAGCGTCAACACCACTTGCCCGATTCCCGGTTCCACCGTTTTTTCGCCCTCCCAGACTCCATTCTCTTCCGGCTTCATCCATAACATTATCCCGACACCCAATATCAACAACACCCCTGCCACACTCGCCCCAAACGACCACCACCTCATCCGCCGTATCTTACCCTTCCGTACCGTCATTTTCTTCCGGATATCGCTCTCCAACCTCTCGTAGGCCTTCTCCCTATCCAACCCTCCTTGCTGTCTCACCAACCTCACGACCTCACCCAACTCACCCATCAACATCTTATACGTTCTCTCATTCCCTCTTTTCTCTTCCCACCACCTGTTCATCTTCTCCCTCTCCTCTTTCGTCACGTTCTCCCCCGCTATTTCAGCCGCCATAATTTTTAATATTTCGTCTTCCATACTCCTAGTTTTATACAAATAACACCACCACCCATCAAATCATGTGACAGGAAATCCCATTTTTTTATAAAAAAATTGCAACAATCCCATTTGTATCGCCAATTCCTGCGACACCACCCTGATTATTCCGATTTTCTGAAATAAAGCAATAATATGGTAAACATGTGGCCCTCCAGTTTCTCCCGCAGAAACTTCAACGAACGCGACAACTGGGTTCGGACAGTATTAATACTGATTTGCAAATGCTCGGCAACCTCCTTATATTTTTTCCCTTCGGCATACACCATCATAAAAATACGGCGACGCTCCGGAGGAAGCTGGTTTATCGCGAAGTACAAAACATCTATTTCAGTTTGCTCATCTTCATGCATGATTTCTGCCACGGGCATTCCTTCCATCATTTTTTCATGGCGGGTTTTCCTGCGTTTACAGTCTCTCAGCTCGTTTAAAGCAGCATTCTTGACCACATGAAACATGTATTTATCCAACCCATCAGAAAGTTTTTTATAAAGAGAGCTTTCCCAAGCCTGTACGAAACAACCCAACACAACATCCTCTGCCGCATCAACATTTTTCAGAATACTTGTGGCATATAAAACCAACACATCATGGTATTTCAAGAAGAAAGTCTTGAACGTTTCTTCTTCGGGATTTTTTTCGTACATGCTACAAATATACGAAATTAACCCGTTATACATCTGGCATAAACGCATAAAAAAGTTGTTCACGCCGGATAAATTCCGTATATTTATTTCATTTCCAATCAGATAAATATCATGAACAACTTTTGTGCAAGTTACGAAAAAAATAAGAATTTATGAATTTTGATTTTCTTTGTTTTATATCTTTACGAATTCAAATTCTGAGGAATGACAAGAAGAATTATTTTAGTCACCGGAGGGCAACGTTCCGGTAAAAGTGGTTATGCACAGCGTTTAGCGTTGGAACTATCCGACTGTCCTGTTTATATGGCTACTTCGCGGGTATGGGATGAAGAATACCGTAAACGTATCGAACGGCATCAACGTGACCGGGGACCTCAATGGACAAATATCGAGGAAGAAAAAGCCCTGAGTAAACATCACTTGCAAGGACGGGTAATCGTGATCGATTGTGTTACCTTGTGGGGTACTAATTTCTTTTTCGATCAGGATTCGAATGTCGACCTGGCTTTACAAGAACTAAAAGAAGAGTTCGACCGATTTACAGCCCAGGAAGCGACTTTTATCTTTGTGACCAATGAAATCGGTATGGGTGGAGTTGCCGAAAACACCATCCAACGCCGGTTTACCGATATGCAAGGCTGGGTAAACCAATACATCGCAGAGAAAGCCGACGAGGTGGTGCTGATGGTCTCGGGAATAGGAGTAAAGGTAAAAGGCTAAAGGCTATAAAGCTAAAGGCAGGGAGGTAAAAAAAGTGAAAGGTAATAAGGATAAAAAATAATAGGATACGATATGAGAGCTTTCAATATTAAAACGCCGGATAAAAAGATCGTGCCGGCACTTCAGGATAAAATCGATAATTTGACAAAACCGAAAGGTTCGTTAGGACGGTTGGAAGAATTGGCAGTCCAGATCGGTACCATCCAACAAAGCCTCTCTCCTGTTTTGAGAACTCCTCAAAATATTGTGTTTGCAGCCGACCATGGTGTGGTTGTCGAAGGAGTCAGCTTTTCTGCCCCGGAAGTAACGGCACAACAGATATACAATTTCCTGAAAGGCGGCGGCGGAATCAATATGTTTGCACGCCAGCATCATTTCATACTGAAAGTGGTAGATTGCGGAGTGAATGCCGATTTCGGGGATCTGCCCGGACTTATTCACCGGAAAATCAGGAAGAGTACCGATAATTACCTTTACGGACCTGCCATGACGCCCGAAGAGATGGAACGCGCCATCGAAATCGGGGCAGAAATGGTACAATTGGCTTATCAGGAAGGAACCAACATCATCAGTTTCGGCGAATTGGGCATGGCCAATACTTCGGCCTCATCGGTCTGGATGTATTTTTTCACCGGAATTCCGTTAAAAGAATGCGTCGGTGCCGGAAGCGGACTGGACAACCAGGGTATCGAACATAAATATCAGGTACTGAAACGGGCCACAGACAATTATCAGGGAAACGGTTCGGCAGAAGATATCCTGCGTTGGTTCGGAGGCTTTGAAATGGTGGCGGCAGCAGGAGGTATGCTACAGGCTGCAGAGTTAGGCATGACGATCATCATCGACGGTTTTATCATGACTAACTGCATACTGGCAGCCAGTAAACTGCATCCGGAGGTATTGGAATATTGTGTATTCGGACATCAGGGCGATGAAGCCGGACATAAATCAGTGCTAGAAGCTTTACACGCCAAGCCATTATTGAATTTGGGATTACGTTTGGGAGAAGGAACGGGAGCCATTTGCGCTTATCCGATTATAGAATCCGCCATCCGTATGATCAACGAAATGAGCAGTTTCAAACAGGCAGCCGTTACGAAATATTTTTAAGATATCCGTATGAAATCTCTGTTTGCGGCAATCATATTATTTACCCGGCTTCCGTTATGGCGAATCGTCCGGGTAGATAAAAAGCAGTATGCAGAAATCCTGTTATACTGGCCAATCGTAGGTTTTTTAACCGGAGCGACAACCTGGGGGACGCTTTATCTTGCCTCTTGGGTCATGCCTTTGTTGCCGGCTTGCGTCATTGCGGTCATTGCCCGTCTGCTCCTGACCGGAGCTTTACATGAAGACGGACTGGCTGATTTTTTCGACGGTTTCGGCGGAGGACATGACAAAGCCGGCATCCTGCGAATCATGAAGGACTCCCATATCGGTAGTTACGGTACGATCGGCCTGATTCTGTATTTCATCTTGTATGTATCTTTGTTGAGTTCGTTTTATTCGCTGGCCCTTCCCGGTGTCATTATCGGAGCGGATGTACTTTCCAAACTTTGTACCGCCGTTATGATCAATACATTACCCTATGCCCGTACGGAAGAAGAGAGCAAAGTAAAAGTACTCTACCGCAAAATCCGTCTCTGCGAATTTGTCCTGGTAGCCCTGCCCTGCCTCACCGCCCTTTGGCTGATGGCGACTCCTTTCTTAGCTTTAATCCCCACCCTCCTTATCCTTACCGGCTTGCGTTGGTATTTCAAACGTAAAATCGGAGGATATACCGGAGATTGTTGCGGGGCCAGCGTACTTTTAGCCGAACAGTTTTTTTATATCGGTGCCACTATCGTTTATACTTATTCCCTATGAAGATAACCCTGATCCGCCATACCCGTGTAGCCGTCGAAACCGGAATTTGTTACGGCTGGAGCGATGTCGGTGTCGCCCCTTCTTTCGAAACCGAAGCCAGCCGGGTCAAAGAAAACATTTCCAACGAACAGTTCGATATCGTGTATAGCAGCCCGCTCTCCCGCTGCCGGAAGCTAGCTGCCTTTTGTGGCTTTCACGAACCGATCCTCGACGACCGTTTAAAAGAACTTAACTTCGGGGAGTGGGAAATGAAGAAATGGGACGATCTCACCGACCCCCGTCTTGAACTTTGGTATAAGGACTGGATTCATCTCCCGGCAGGAGGAGGGGAAAGCTATGAAAATCAGTGCCGCCGTGTCGCTCAATTTCTGGATGAACTCCGCCATTCCGGCCATACCGATGCCTGTATTTTCACCCACCGGGGAGTCATCGCCTGCGCTATGGTCTACGCAGGCATTTGCCCGATCGAAGAATCATTCAGTATAGAGGTGGACTATGGCAGCAAAAATGTGTTGGAATTCTGAAACTGTATTATTCCAGTAATGAATTCAGATACGCTTCATCCACTTCCTGTATCATAACTTCTTTACCACTCAAAATATTGTCGAATAAAATATTCTAACAATTAAAATAACAAACCCGATAACTTGACGAATCAAGGATTACCGGGACACTGAGGTTAACTATCTGTTGATCACTTTGTATAAACACAAAGTTTGCTATTTTTCCCGCCAAATGGGGAGAGATTGCCAATACTTAGGGAATCCCATATCTTTGAGGTCGAGCAAACGGCAATCGGATTTGAGCAACTCTTTGATATTCTTTTTGAAGTCGCTACCTGGACTGATAATATCAAGTATATACGCGATACAAGACAGCACGGCAAATAATTTGTTTGTGCGTATTTGTCCGATTGTAGTTCTATCCATAAAGGGATAAAGAGTATTGTATGGCAGGATTACACTGACCATAAAACGACGATTCCACACTCGGCTGTGGTGAGCGCAACAGTTACGGAGATTGGAAATGGAGTGTAGCCAATTTTCCAAGATTGCCACTTTCTTCAAACCGAATTGTTCGGTAATGTACTCTTTACGACTGTCTAACCTTAAGGATTGGAACAAACGGCTCAATGTGGCAAACGACACAACTTCGAGTGCCATCCAACTCGGCGGCATCGAAGGATTGTCGTATTTGGAGTTGTAATGCTTGATGAAATCTTCATTGCTGCGATTTACATCAGCATCAATACGATCCATCAAATCATCATAGCCGAAACGATATAAACTTTCATCATTGAACCAATGGCTATCGCCTGTGCTTTCGGCATATACCTGTACAATTTTTGTGCGCACTGCCACTTCTATCTTCTCAATAGTATTGAAAATAAGTGAACGCAGTCTGCGGTCGAAACAATAAAGGTCAATGATGTCCTTGAAGTGAATATCTTTGCGAGTGAAGGTGTGTTCGGAATCTTCGCCGTTCTCTTGGAACGGATAAGTGTATGCACGAAGCCGATAGTAGCTGATATTGAAAAGATAAGCAGTTGCCTCGCTTTCATCATCAAAAACAAGCCCCCGTTGTTTTAGCCGTGCGACTTGCTCGGCGAGAGTCAACGGCTTCTTTGTATAATCAATTTTATCAGTCAATTCTATTGAAACTACCATATAAAAACTCGAAGACCTCCCCGGGTGCGCTGTTCAACGGGAAGCGTGGGAGGTCATATCAATTGCAAAGGTAATACTTTTATTTGAAATAGCAAAGGTAAAGGCAAAAACAACAAACTAAGTCAAATTTCATTTTTGATATACTTCCATTTATTTCTCCAGGATGACTTTTCAGCCACCTTCTTCTGTTCTACCTGGCAGGCCGCCCCTATTTTTTCAATTCAGGCCGGATCCTTTCCAACCAATTATCTACCCTATCTTCTGTTTTATCAGCCTCATAATCCTCATCCAGCGGTAAACCGATAAATTTACCTTCCTGTAAAGCACGCGAATCATTAAAGATATAATCGCGGGTCTCTGTTTCTCCGATCAGTTGCCCACCGATTTCCCCGATCGTCTGGCCCAATATGCCCATTCCGTCTACAAAATTATTCGGATAACTGACATGATCCCCCAACCCGACGATAGCAACCTTTCGACCTTCCAAACGAATCCGGAGCATTTTGGGTAAAAATGACGACCAGGGATCTTTTTGTTCCATTTCCCAGGTATTCCGGCCTAAAGTCGAACAGACCAGGATCAGATTGTGATAATCCAGTAATCGCAGTGGAGTGACATCAGAAATAACAAAGAGATCCGGTTGCAGATCTACCAGTTTTTGTTTGATCAGACGGGCCACTTTATGAACGCTGCCTCCCGAAGGTGCATAAAATATTCCTAATCGTTTTGTAGCCTTATGCTCTTTATCTATCAAATAATTCCCTTCCAGATCAGCTTTCAGCTGATAATTCCCTGGTTGATTTTCCTTTTTCATGGATCGCATAATTTAATGTCAAACCTATATGATATCTAACCTATATACGGCAAAGGAACGGGACGGTTTGTTTTTGTTAAAAAAATTTTCTCTGCGCTTTATTTTTGTTTAAATAACCATTTATCGTCTTGAATCTGAAGTTCATAAATTTTGTCATTACCTCCGTCAGTAGTCGAATCGGCATCGGCATCCTCTGTTTTAGCTTTGTGTCTCAGATCATCCAAGGCCGATTTATAGCGGGATTTTTCCTCTGTGGTCAGCGAAGGCATATCATTGATCCGGTCAGAAATAAACTGCATCAGTTTTTCATTGTTGCAAATATTCAGATTACAGGCTAATCCGGCTTCCCGTATGGTTTCATTAAACTGAAGTAACATCTGATCCACCCTCTTTTTATCCGCTTTCCAATATCCTTTCCTGACCGTCTCGAGCAGACGGGCAAGTATCGACTGATAGGCATATAAATTGCCGCTCTTCTTAAACCGTTCTTTTATATCCAGTCGATATTTATCCATGACATAAGTATCATAGATTTGATTCCAGTCGTTATCGCTAACCGATTCCGGTAATGTGGCCTCCCAGCCCCAAAGATTAAAAACCATTTTATTGATAAAACGGGCACCGGCATATCCCTCGTCCACCATCGCATCCACCCATTTGGGATTCAGATAACGGGTCTTCAGTTCACGTCCCAGAAATTTCTCGAGTGTCTCCTGTCCCGGAGCCGAAGGATCGACCAGATTCGTCAGCATGACCACCGGTGATTTCCCGTCGATCGTCCGAACGGCCAAACCGGTAGCACCGAGGTACTGAAACATATCGTCATTATCCAGCAAAGCATACAGATTCGAAGTCCTGCTGTGTAAAGCCACCCTGGTGCCCGACAAAGCATTTTTAAATACAGTTTTCGAAAAGCCTTTCGGTAAATAGGTATATTCGTCCTCTACTTTCGTTCCCCAAAATCCCTGGCCATACAAATGACTCATCTTGTCAAAATAAACTTCCGCCACGTCCTTTTCATCCTCCCAGGTTCCCGAAGCCTGCACCGTCCCACTAACCCCGGTGCCATAAGCACCCGAAGGGGTCGTAAACAAACGTACCGAAGCGATGCGCCGGGCCAGCGAATCTTCCTGAACCCCCAGTTGTTTCAACTTATCTTCAGATTCAAGGATATGTTCCCGGACAAAATTATCTTTTTCATCGGCACTTCTGGCCAGGCTGACTGCCTTATCCAGCAGAGCCATCAATTCGGGAAAAATATCCCTGTATAATCCCGATGGAGCAAAAACGACATCTACTCTCGGACGTTTCAACTCATGCTGCGGAATCAATTCCAGACCGATAACCTGATTGGAAGCATTATAAACAGGTCTCACACCAAGTAAGCTTAAAGCCTGGGCTTCCATCGTACCTTCATTCCGGATACACTCCACCGCCCACAAATTTATGGTCACTTTAGGAGGACACTCCCCGTTGTGTTCGGCCTTATACTGTTCTATCAGCTCCTCTGCCAATTGCTCTCCCAACCGACAAGTCATTCTGGAAGGAATCAGTCTCGGATCGAAAGCAAAAAAGTTTTTACCTGTAGGCAGAGCACCCGGATTCCGGATCGGGTCGTTTCCTGTTCCTGCCCGGACATACTTTCCATTCAAAGCCCGGATAAAAGCATCCAATTCTTCTTTCCCCGATTTTGCGATATTCTTTTGTACCTGCTCCCTGAAAAGTTCCAAATCTTTTCCCATCAAATCCTTTTGCATTGATACAATAGCTTCCGTTGTCGCTTTCGTATAAGCCTCATCAGGGGATACACCGAAAGTGTGCAAGCCGAAAGGGGTTTTATTTTCTTCTATCTCTTTCAGATAATCGTCGATATCTTCCAGATTCTGATCCGTTATGGTATCCAGCTTCAAATCCTTATCCAGTCCGAGTGTTTTTATCCGAAGAACCAGATCCCTGAATTGCGCCATCGACGAGATCGGGCTTTTGCTTTTTTGATCATAGTATTTAGATATGCCACTTTTCAAATCCCGCAATTCCGGATTTAAAGAAGCCTTATCGAAAGGAGGAGTCATGTGGTCGATAATCACGGCCTGTCCCCTTCTTTTCGCCTGCAGGCCTTCACCCACATTATCCACAATATACGGATAAATATTAGGTACATCCATGATCAGCGCTTCGGGATAATCATCGGGACCGAGTCCGGCTTCTTTTCCGGGCAACCACTCATGCGTGCCGTGAGTACCGATATGCACCAGTGCATCTGCGTGAAAGCCATACTTCAAAAAAAGATAATAAGCCAGATACTGATGAGGGGGAGGAACCAGAGGATCGTGATATAAACTCTTCGCATTGTCTTCCCATCCCCGGGGAGGTTGAGGTGTCAGTATGATATTTCCGTATTTCACCACCGGGATCACAAAATAAGATTTCCCGGAAGAATCTTTCCAAACCATCAGTTCAGACTCTTCGGGTTTTCCCCATTTGTTCTCCATTTCCGTCCTAATCTTCAACGATAACTTATCGTACCATTCTTTGTACACTTCCATCGGTACCAATACAGGATCTCCTTTACGCACCAATTTATCCACCTCTGCAGGAGCCCAGGAACCGATATTCCTTCCATAGTCCATCACCCGGTTAAAAATAGCAGCACTGTCGATCGGCTGCCCGCCGGTATCATACCCCTCCTGCCGCATTCTCTGTAGGATAGATAAAATACTTTGGGGAAGTACATTCAGGTAGCTGGCCCCTATGTTTTCTTTTCCGGGAGGATAGCTGTAGTAAATCAGGGCCACTTTCTTTTCACGATTAGGCTTTGTCTGCAGGTTATGGATATTCTTTATACGCCCGAGCAGCGTTTCCATCTGATAACCGATCATATTCTTAATCCGGATATTATGATCGAAATCGTCGAATACGACAGCAACAGAAGGTTCGATATAACCGGCTAATTCGGGTATAGCCACCAAATTCGACCGATTGTAAATATCTATTCCGACTAAAGATTTTTCCCAATCTTTTTGATTCGTACTCAGTATAATCCCATTGATCACCGGCACTCCTAATTTTTCCAGTACCACCCTTTCCTGCTCAGGCCTTGTATTATACCAACATCCCAGATTCAAGAGGGCACTCACGCGGGGAAGACTATCACAGGAAATAAAAAACCGTTCGATCACCTGTTCTTCGTGATGTCCCGGTTTTTGAGAGGTGAACACGGGTAATACATTAAAACCTTTCTCTTCGATATTCCGGATAAATACATCGATATACAAATACTGCGATTTGGTCAGATCGCTTCTCCCAATAATCAATCCGATCCAGGGAGCCTGGGTGTCGATATCGGTTCTCTCGGCTAAATAAGAACCGATATAGGTATGTAATTTTTTATTTCTATAGTTATATATTCCGGAAAGGGGAGTTTCTTCAATATCCTGATATTCACAATCGAAATGTAAATCTTTATTCAGTTTTTTCAGAACGATATTCATGATATTGTTTTCTCCTCCGCTTTTAAAAGCGGCCAATGTCCAGGGATCGAAACAGATCCCCCATTCCTGCAATTCGGCATCGTATTCATGGGATAAATTAAGCGCATAAACCTTCGCTCCGCGTTTCAAAGCAGACAACAGCTGAGGTTTAGCTTTAAAAACCAACCCATTATTATGCAAAGCGACGAATATCAGATCGGAATTTTCAAAAAAATCCATATCACTTTCGTGATAGTTGGAATAGATAAATTCCTTGAACTGACATTTCTCCGCTACCTCCGGATGCATTTTCGCCAGTAAATGCATGCTCCGGTTTACGCCGACCCAAAAACCGTCATCGATAAGAAAACTGACTTTGTTTTGGGCTGTCAAAGATAGCCCAAAACAAAGTGACAAAATAACAAAATAATACTTAATCCCTTTCATATCCCCATTATATATCCGTCATCAGCAATAAATACATGTCTTCAGATCAAAAAGTCATAGCAGCTCTTACCTGAAAATTCCGCCCAGGCATATTATAACCATCCTTTTCGGTATAATTTTCATCGAATAAATTGTTAATATTCAAACCGACCGACACATTCTCTACAAGCGGACAAGAGGCCGAGAAATCGAACACCATAAATTGCGGATGCTTAATCAGTTTATCAGCCCAATACCCGGGTTGGCTTTCACTTAACAAATCGTTCAATGTCGGACGATATTTATCACCGATAAAGTTTTTCTCGATGCGATGTCCGGCAAAACGTCCGTTCAGCCGCGCACTGAATCCTTTCTGATGCAAGAAATCGAGTCCGAAATTGGCATTCTGTTTCCGAACGGATAATGTTTTGTTCCATACTCCTTTAGTCTGATCCTGATAGGTAAACATCCAGGTCAGATTTCCATAAAGCTTCAAAGCAAAGTCACTATCGAACAGACGGCCGAAGTCATAAGAAGCCATAATTTCCATTCCACTTTTTTTTGCTTTATCGGCATTCTTGAACGTTTTGTACTTTTGTCCGCTTTCTTCATCGGTCCATGCCTCTTCCACAATCAGATCATCATTCCACGTATAAAAATAAGTAAAATCAAAATTTACCCCCAGTTCCGGCCGGCTGAATGTCAAACCGGCATCCAACGTACGGGATTTTTCAGGATCCAGATCAGGATTTCCTACGGTAAGCGTACCGCTGTACAAAAATTCTCCGGCTTTCTGATAAGCATCGGTCATGCTGAAAGCTGTACCGAAACTGGCATGGACGGCCATACCGCCGTATATATTGTATTTTGCGCCGATATTGGGATTGAAAGTGTTGTAACTTTCCGATTTCTCTTCATTCTCCAAACCAGGTGTTTTCCGAAGTTTAAAATCGATATAATCATAGCGCAATCCGACCGACAAGTCCAATTTTTCTTTAAATAATTTCAAGTTACTCTGCAGGAATATCCCCCAAGCCGTATTCCGGAAACGGGGTTGATAAGGTGCTTTAATCTCACCACGCGCTTTAAAACTGGTTATCTCACTGACTTCATTATTGTTATCGAATCCGAAAGCAATTCTTTGTTTGCCTAAAATCAGATTATCGTGTACTGTAAATCCATAAGTATTCAGTTCGTTACCCGAATACACATAAGCCGTATCGGTGTCTGCCGTATAAGTATCGGTCTTAGCTGTAGAGTAATGAGGAGCGAAAAACAAACTATGATTATTCACTTTTCCGTTGAGTTCCAATTTTTCGGTATACCGGGTGACATCTTTCTTTTTCAATCCGTTAGCCCCCCAGACATTTCCTCCCGTCGGCAGGTCCTTACCCACAAAAAAAATCTCGGTAAAATTCAAAGACCAGTTTTTCCCGAAATCATAACCGATACGGCCTTTACCGGCGATACCGCTATGCCGAGAGCCATTCATTTTAATACCATAAGTATCTTTACCGAGGATAGCTTTATCCGTTGCCGACATATGCAAGAGATTATGGTCTCCGATCTTATAGTTTCGTGCCTGAGCAGTATAATCGAAAGAGGCATCGAAAGAAAGCCCCCGGTAGATCCGTCCACCGACATGAAAAGCCCCTTTGGAAGTTTGATAACTTCCGGCTGCAACTTTGATTCCTCCGGTGAGTTTATCCTTATTCCGTTTGGTGACGATGTTCACCACTCCACCCATCGCATCCGAACCATACATGGCGGAGAAAGGGCCTTTCAGTACTTCCACCTGCTCTACATCGCCTAAAGAAAGTGTCGCCATATTGGTAGTACCGGCCGGTACTCCATCGATCAGGACTGTCGTATATTTTCCTTCTGTCGGTTTGAATCCCCGAATACTGAAATAAGAATTATATCCCGGATATTCGATCACATCCACATTAACAAAATTTTTCAACAGGTCCGTCAGATTATTGATCCCCGAAGCTTCGATCTGCCGCTTGGTCACCACCTCTACCCTGTTCGGAAGATCTTTTAATAAAGCTCCGGTTTTAGTCGCATGGATCATCACCTCCTCCAAATCTATCCGACGCATGGAATCGGTTTTTATAGTTACAGGTTGCTCTGCATACATGCCCATACAGAACGTAAGGGCAAGAGAAGTTAAAATAAATTTCCTTTTCATCTTGAATTTGTTTTACACCGACATAAATTATTGTTTGCTAATCACATACAAGTTTATTCGTTGTAACAGCAGCAAAGCTACTCCCAACAAATTGAAAGTTTCCCCTCAAAAAACTTGCATAAATTCACCCCATTCATGTGCCACCGGCGCTTCCCCGTTTACCGGTAACATTTTGCATAATTCTAAATTCACCTGAAAAGAAATCATATTGCAGAATCCTGACTGGAAATTGTTTTCCGGCATAATCCCTGCCGTAAAGCACACCCTTTGTAAAAAAAATCAAGTCCGAATCGAGCAACCTTAATCCCCGAAGGTTTATCAATCATACATCATTTCGGCAGGTCTTCTGACTTACTCCAATCTTCAAACGCCCTTCCCATTCTTTCCAGAACAGTGGCTAAAGTATTGTTGAAGATTTTAGCAGAGCTTACAGCAGCGGGTCTGTCCAGGATTCTCACCTGATTCCCTTTTCATCACTTTTCCGTAGCAGCAGAATCGTGACACCAAAATCGGATGCAAAGATATCGATTTTTTTATTTTAAGAAGATACTTTTACGATATTTCCCAATTTTTCAGACAGACTGCGACCATATTCTTACAGGAGATCTGTATTTCCAGCCACCGGGGAGCCATTGACTGTAGCATGGTCTATGCGAGATTTTGTTCCGTTAACGATTCTTTCAGGGGGATATATCGTATGGCAGAAACAGGATGCAGGAAATAACGGATATGCTTGGTCATACGAAGGAAATTCGCTTTCTTTGTATGAAAACAGAACTATCATGGCGAAGTTTATCAATCCTTTTACAGATGTCGGATTCAAAATCATTTTCGGATAGGAAATGACAAAGGGTCTGCTGATCGACTTTCTGAACGATCTGTTGGTAGGTGAACGGCATATTCAGGATCGGTGTGTTCTTCATGAATTTCCGCCTGGGTGATTCTCCGGGCAAACTGCGTACGGACATCGTACTCTCCGACCGTAATACACACGAGGTATTTTCGGATAAACTACGCTTTATTTTCATCGAACTTCCGGCTTTTACGAATGAAGAAGAAGAATGTATAACTGATTTTGAATGCTGGATTTATGTATTAAAGAATATGGAAACACTAAACCGATTACCGTTTAAGGCCCGCAAAGCGGTGTTCGAAAAACTGGAAAAAATCATCGACTCGCATCACTGACAAAAGAAGAACGCGAAAAGTACGACGAAAGTATCAAGGTCTATCGCGACCAGTTAGTGACAATCGCTTTCGCCAAAGAAAAGGGAATAGAGGAGGGGATGGAAAAAGGCCGGAAAGAAGTCGAAAAAAAGAAACAGCTGGAAATCGCCCGTAATATGAAAGCAAAAGGTTTTGCCGCAGAAGATATCAGTGAGCTGACCGGCCTTCCCGTCAAAGAAATTAAAGAACTTTAAATTATAGTTTTCCGACTGAATAAATCAATTCAGAAAACCGCATTTTATTTATATCTTTCTTTCAACCCTTCCCTTATCCGGTGCGGAAGTGTCCCCTTTGCGGGCTGCTACCGCTAAAAGGATTCCCAATACCACTCCCAACAAGGCAGCACACAATACCCGCATATTGCCGGGCAACAGAAAAGTGATGGTATGAGCCGGGAACCAGAAGAAAGGGATGGTTTTCTTAAAGACAAATCCCCACAACACCCTCCAATTCAAACTGCTCATGATCCCTCCCATATCCAGTGGTGTGAAGAAACCACGGAGTGTACCGCCGTGCATCAGAATATGGGTATCCGTAATTTTATGCAGCGTCATAAATACCGGAGCGAAAATGGTATTCATACTCACCGACACGGCAAAAGCCACCCCTACTTTAGCCCAGCACAATCCCGGTGCATGAAAAACCGCCGGAGCCTCCTGCATGCCAAGGTATTGCAAAAATGCCGGAGTACCATTCGAAAAAATAACCATCGCCATATTAATGCCCATCCCCAATATCCCCCATACAAACATCCGGGGCAAAACCCCGAATCCTTTCCGGCAATACACGCCGGCACTAATCCGCAAGCCGATCATCTCTCCCAAAGTCGACAAGATGGCAAATTTCAGGAAACTCATGATCATGCCATGAGCCGCATTAAAAGCATGATACCATTCGTAAACAGGCCGGCAGATAAAAAAGGGTAGCAGCAAAACCGCTACCCCCAGTATAAAAATAAAGTCTTGTTTTTTCATTTTTCAATCCGGATACGGGCATCCACCGCCACCACATTTTCTTTATTACCGAGTAATGGATTCAGGTCCATCTCAAAAATTTCAGGAGCCACTTTCACTAACATGGACACCCTCGACACGGCTTCGGCGAATTTTTGTTCGTTCACCGGTTCTTGTCCCCGTACTCCCTGAATGATCTTATACGATTTCAAACTACGGATCATATCCAAAGCTTCCGGTTGGGCAATCGGAGCCAAGCCTGCTTTCACATCTTTCAATACCTCGATAAAGATACCTCCTAATCCGCACAACACCATATGTCCGAATTTATCTTCCCGTTTAGCCCCGATAAACACTTCGGTCCCGGACAACTGCTGAGCCAGCATGACGGCATGCGTGTCTTTGATCTGCATCATCCGACGGAATTCGCTGCGTACCGTCGCTTCGTCCCTTACGTTGAGGGTTACCCCACCGACATCGGATTTATGGACAGGTCCTACTACTTTCATCACTAACGGGAAACCGATCTGACGGGCCAAACCGACAATTTCTTCCTCTTTATCGGCCACTCCTTCTTTTGCCCGGGCAATACCGGCAGCATCCAGCAATTCATGGATCTGTTCAGGTGACAGATAGCCGTTTTCGGCCCGATCGACGACAGCCCGGATCCGTTTCCGGTCTACTTCCGGCAATTCGGGCTCGGCAGGTTGCGGAGCAGGAGTACGGTATATTTTACACAAAGCATTACCAAAATTCACTTCATAAGGGAAGTAAACGCCACCTTTCCGTACAAATTCGTCGATTTCCTCTTTCACCACCATCGAAGAGGGGAATATGGGATAAATCGGTTTCGGGGAAGTAGCTATTTTTTCACGCAATACTTCATATACATCGAAAACGGGGAAAAGCCCGGGACTACCGAAGATCACTGCAATACCGTCGATATTATCGAAATCGCGGTTACAGGCATCCAGGATAATTCCCAATTGTTCAGCTGTTCCTGTCGCTAAAAAGTCAATGGGATTACCTACAGAAGATCCGTTAAACAACTGTGCCAGCAGTGCTTCAGCCTTCGGCCCTTCCAAATGAGGAATTTCCATTCCTCCATCCGACAAGGCATCTGTCAGCATTACGGCCGGTCCTCCGGCATGGGTTACGATAGCCATATTCTTTCCCCTCAATTCGGGATAGTTAAAAATAGCTGCCACCGTGGCCAGTTCATCCCGCCCGTTACAACGTACGATACCGGCTTTCCGGAATAAAGCTTCCACGGCTACATCCGAGCTGGCCAAAGCTCCGGTATGCGACGAAGCAGCACGGCTTCCGGCAGCAGAACCGCCTGATTTGATCGCAGCGATACGACAACCTTTCCGGATCAGTGAGGAAGCATGCTTCAATAATTTTTCCGGTTTATCGATACTCTCTACATACATCAATTTAATCCGTGAACTTGTCTCGGGATCGAAAGATTCGTCCCAATATTCCAGGACCTCTTCCACGCCTAACTGGGCAGAATTACCGACTGAAAATACACTCGAAAATTTTACACCTTTCTGCATACCGGCATCCATAATGAAAAGTGCCGTTGCTCCCGAGCCCGATACGAAATCTACTCCTTTCGGATCCAATTTCGGTATAGGGGTCGTGAATACCCCATTGTAGTTCGTTGTCAATACACCGATACAATTCGGGCCGATCAAAGCTCCCCCGACAGAATCGATCGTTTCTACAATTTGTTTTTCCAATGCTTTCCCTTCTGCATTCTCTTCACTAAATCCGGCAGACAGAATGATAAATGCCCGGGTATTTTTTTGTTTCGCCAGCATCTCTACCGTCGACGGACAGAATTTGGCAGCGATGGCCAGGATAGCGCAATCCACTTCCGGCAAATCTTTCACGTCCCGGTAGGATTTGATACCTTGTACTTCATCCATTTTCGGATTCACCACATATAAACTCCCTTTAAAATGTCCATCGATCAAATTCTTCAATACCTTACCACCCGGTTTCTGAATATCGTCCGATCCTCCAACCACCACAATGCTGGAAGGATTTAGCAATTGTTTATTAATCATATCTTCCGAATTTTACTATAAAATTCACTATTCAATTTTATCAATTATATATTATTGAAAAACTTCAAAAATTCCCCTACTTTAGTGACCATATTTTTTGAGCCGGTATAAAAAGGTATCCGTTGGTGGATATTTTCAGGGGTCATGTCCAATATCCGGTTTCCGCCATCCGTAGCCAATCCTCCGGCTTGCTCGGCAATAAATGCAATCGGATTACATTCGTACAACAGACGCAGTTTTCCTGTCGGATGGCTATTGGTTTCGGGATAAATAAAAATACCTCCCTTCAATAAATTCCGGTGGAAATCGGCCACCAGAGAACCGATATAACGCGAAGTATAAGGACGCTTGGTTTTCTTATCGGTTTCCTGGCAATACTTTATATATTTTTTCACTCCCACCGGAAATTTCTCATAATTTCCTTCGTTTATAGAATAAATAAAACCATTTTCCGGTGTTTTAATATTCGGATGTGAAAGACAGAACTCCCCGATAGAAGGGTCCAGCGTAAAACCGTTCACTCCGTTGCCGGCCGTATATACCAACATCGTAGAAGAGCCATAAATAACGTAACCGGCAGCAACCTGGTCACAACCTTGCTGTAAAAAGTCATCGATATTCGCAACTTCGCCCAGCGGAGATTTGCGGCGGTAAACAGAAAAAATAGTACCGATAGAGACATTCACGTCGATATTCGAAGAGCCATCCAGCGGATCCATACAAAAGATATATTTCGCATCACGGCTCAATCCATCGTCAAAAACAATGATATCCTGATTTTCTTCTGAAGCAACACCGCAACATTCACCACTGGCTTTCAGTTCCGACAAAAAAGTCTCATTGGCATAAATGTCCAGTTTTTGCTGGTCTTCACCTTGTACATTCTCGGAGCCGGCACGCCCCAGAATATCCACTAAACCAGCCTTATTCACCTCCCGGTTGACTTTTTTGGCTGCAATACCTACGTGATGTAACAAACAAGAAAAACCCCCTGTTGCCTGAGGTACTCCTGCCTGCTGTTCGATAATAAACTGATTTAAGGTTGTAACTTTATTCATTGATTCTGATTCTATTTGTTATTAGATGCAAATATAAAATGATAAATCGTAATACACAAACGTTTTCATGAAATTAGTATTCCCTCAGAATCACAGATTTTTTGAAAATCAAATAAGTTTTCATTCAATCCGAATTGATTCCACATTATTATTCAATTTTAATATCTAAATTAGCGCCATGAATTAATTATCGTGTTTAAATTTAAACGCAATGAACGTATATAAGTTTGGTGGCGCTTCCGTTAAAGATGCCGAAGGTGTAAAAAATTTATTTAAAATCATCAATACCCAGCGGGAAAATTTAATCATTGTCGTATCGGCGATGGGAAAAATGACCGATGCCCTGGAAGTTTTGTGTAATTCTTATTTCGGGAAAACCGGTAATATTGCAGAGGTTTTTCAGCGCATTCAAGATTTCCATCAGCAGATTATCCGGGATCTTTTCGGTTCTGCCGACAGTGAAGTAAATGCCCGGGTAGAAGCCCTGTATCAGGAATTGGACACTATCCTAAAAAGTGATCCTTCCCTCTGTTACGATTATGAATACGACCGGATCATCTGTTTCGGTGAATTGCTCTCGACAACAATCATTGCCTCCTATCTCGAGAAACAAGGGCGAAAAGCCAAGTTTACCGATATCCGTAAATGTCTGATTACCGACCAAAACTACCGAAATGCTTGTGTAGATATCGAATTATCGGCTCAGTTGTGCCGGAAGACATTCAATTTTCAGGATACATTTATGTATATCACGCAGGGATTTATCGCCGGAACGACGACCAATCAAACGACCACCCTGGGGCGTGAAGGTTCGGATTATACCGCAGCCCTTTTGGCCAATTTACTGGATGCCGAAGATGTTACCATTTGGAAAGACGTGCCCGGTATCATGAATGCCGATCCTAAAATATATGAAAATACAGAAATTATCAGTAAGCTATCCTATAAAGAAGCGATCGAACTATCGAACTGCGGAGCGAAAGTGATTCATCCGAAAACCATCAAACCGTTGCAAAATAAAGGGATTCCGTTATTCGTAAGATCTTTCCTTTACCCGGAAAGTCATGGTTCGGTGATCCGGGAATTGGACGAGAAATTGAAATTACCTCCGATTTATATCAATAAAGGAGATCAGTTATTACTGACTCTTTCCCCCCGGGATTTTTCTTTTATAGCAGAAGAAAAACTGAGCCGTATTTTCGCTACGTTAGCCAAATACAGACTCCGCCTTAACCTGATGCAAAATTCGGCAATCACGTTCTCTTTTTGCATCGACTATAATGAAGCGATTTTTGAAAGTTTCATCGATGAACTCCATGACGAATACGAAGTGCTCTACAACAAAAATGTGCGCTTGCTGACGATTCGCCATTACAATGAAGACATCATCCAACAGCTGACCAGCCATAAAAATGTGTTAGTAGAACAACGCAGCCGCTTAACAGCCCGTTTTGTCGTAGCCGACAATTAAAACGATCCTGCCAATGAAAAAACTATCTATCATCATACCTGCCTATAATGAGGAACGTTCGATTTCCCAAATTCTCGGAAAAATACATCAGACCCGATTGATTGGAGAAACAGAAAAAGAGATCCTCATTATCGACGACGGTTCAAAAGATAGTACGGCTGAAAAATGCCGGCAATTCATGCAGGCCCACCCCGATCTGGATATACATTATCACCTCCAGCCTTTCAATCAGGGGAAAGGAGCAGCGTTGAGAACAGGCATAGCATTAGCGACAGGGGATTGGATCATCATTCAGGATGCAGACCTGGAATATGACCCCGAAGATTATAATCCTTTATTACAATGGGTGATCGAAAACGATGCAAAAGTAGTCTATGGTTCCCGTTTTCTGAAACCTTCGAACAAACATTCTTACCTGCGTTTTTATTTAGGCGGAAGGTTAGTCACTTTTGTCACGAATCTCTTATACGGCCAACATCTGACAGACGAACCGACCTGTTATAAATTCTTCGATGCACAATTTTTAAAATCCATTCCATTAAAATGCCAGGGATTTGAATTTTGTCCGGAAGTAACGGCAAAAGTTTGTAAGCAAGGAATCAAAATTCACGAAATACCGATCAATTACTATCCACGTAGCATCGCCGAAGGAAAAAAAATAAATTGGAAAGATGGTCTGGAAGCCATCTGGACTCTGTTAAAATATCGTTTTAAAAACTAATAGGATGGAGAAAAAAACAAATTATTCAATTCAGACGCTACTAGACAGTCGTTCCTTTTTATATGTCTTATTATTCATCGTTACGATCTGTTTTGTGAGCACTTATACTAAGATTTACGATGTAAAACTGGATATGAACGGAGATAATATCCATTATTATGCTTTGGGAAAAGCGCTGGCAGAAGGTAAAGGATTTACCAACACCATTTCTTTTTCTGAAACTCCACATACTCATTTCCCGCCAGGATATCCGGTTTTTGTTGCCGGAGTGATGAAATTTTTTCCGGATAATATCAATGCCGTAAAAATAGCAAACGGTATCTTGCTTTATGCCGCTATCTTGCTGCTTTTCTTTTTATTGAAAAAAATATCGGGAAGTATCATCGTTGCTTTCCTGACTTGTATGTTTTGTTCTATCCATGCAGAGATATTGCGGTATGCCACGATCATGATGAGTGAAATGCTTTTCCTGTTTTGTAGCGTGGCAGCAATCTTCCTGATGCTAAGCATAAAACCGGAACAACTTTTTACCAAAAAAGGGGTACGGGATACGATCTTACTCGTTCTTCTTCTGTTCCTGGTCAACTATATCTATTTTGTCCGGACTATGGGCACTTCGCTCATTCTGGCAATTATCATTTATAGCGGTATACTCTTTCTCAAACCGTGTTATGCCCTGTACAAAAATAGAAAAGCCCTGGAAGAATCCTCGTTCCGGAAAACTTTTTTCCAACAGCTACTGAGATACGGATTATTGTTCGTATTACTGACCGGTTCGTTCTGGGGTACGAAAATGGCCTGGGACGTACGGAACAAAAACGTCGGCAAAACAAGCAACGATTACATCAAAGACTTTATGAAAAAACCGAATGGACAAACGATGGCCAATTGGGACGACTGGAAAAACCGGATTACCGATAATTTCGGATCCTATTTGAACAAATGGCTGCCCAACGCCATTTTGAATACCCCCTATAATCTGACTGCCAAATCTTCCGGGGGAGAAATCTTCCGGGGGATGCTGATCGCATTTCTGATCATTTTCGGTCTCATCAAATTGCCCAAAGGCGGATTACTCCTGTTTCTCTATTTGGGTGCAACCATGGCAGTCCTGCTCGTATGGCCGGAACAATACGGCGGTCTTCGCTATTTCATCGCCGCTATTCCTTTTTTCATCTTCCTGTTTTTCTACGGTATAAATGCGGTGATTCTTTATCTGGGTAAACGCCGGAGAAAAAATATTCCGGTATTCTTACCGGCTGCCTGCATGATTATCTTTGCCCTGATTTTCATGTTTCCTGCCTATTCCCAGGCTTTGGTCGAAAAAAAGCAGCTGGCGAAATACAAAACCTGGAGTCCTGAAATTGCCGGAAATGCTTTTGCAGAATTTACAGCCGCCATGCAATGGTGCGGGAAAAATCTTCCCGATAGCGCACGGGTGATTTGCCGGAAACCGGAAATATTCTTTATGTACTCAGGAGGGAAAAAATGCGGTAGTTTTTCCCAATACGGAAAACCGGAAGATATCCTGCAACAGCTGACCGATCAAAAAGCCACCCATGTCATCATCGACCATTGGTTTCGGCATGCCTACTATACGTTGTATCCGTTGATCTCGACACATTATCCGGAAAAATTCAAGTTCGTCGGCAAGTTTGAAAGCCGGGGAGCCCAACAGGAACCCCCGACTCTTATTTTCGAATTTCATCCCGACTGGACTAAGCCTGAAACAAATGCACAATAATTTTATCTGATTATAAAAGAGAACTATATCAATTTCCATTCAAAAATGATATATTTGCACTTTGTTTTTATAAAAGTGCACAACAAGGTGTGTCATTTACTATTGCAAATATAAAAATCACCTATAATGAACGAGAAATTTCCTGAATACAAAGGCCTGGATCTTTCTGAGGTAAACAAAGAGATATTAAAAACCTGGGAAGAAAACAAGACTTTCGAAATGAGTTTGAAGACACGGGAAGGTCACCCTTCATTCGTTTTCTATGAAGGTCCTCCTTCAGCGAACGGCATGCCCGGAATCCATCATGTGATGGCCAGAACCATTAAGGATGTCATCTGCCGTTATAAAACTCTGCAAGGATTTTTAGTAGAACGTAAAGCAGGCTGGGATACGCATGGTCTCCCTGTAGAACTCGGTGTAGAAAAAAAATTAGGAATCACCAAAGAGGCTATCGGTAAAACGATCAGCGTCGTGGAATATAACAAAGAATGTCGTGCAGATGTCATGAAATTCACAAAAGAATGGGAAGATCTGACAAAGCAAATGGGATATTGGGTAGACATGAAAAATCCCTATATCACTTATGACAACCGATATATCGAAACATTATGGTACCTATTGAAGAAATTGTATGAAAAAGGATTTCTTTATAAAGGTTATACCATACAGCCTTATTCTCCGGCTGCAGGTACCGGTCTGAGTACACACGAACTGAACCAACCGGGATGTTACCGGGATGTAAAGGATACGACTTGTGTCGCCCAATTCAAGGTAATCCGGGACGAAAAATCCGAAAAGCTGTTTGCCGACAGCGAAGCGGTATATATCCTGGCGTGGACAACTACACCCTGGACTTTGCCTTCCAATACCGCCCTGGCTGTAGGACCCAATATCACTTATTATGTCGTAAAGACTTATAATCCTTATACCTACCTTCCGGTGACCGTCGTTTTGGCCAAAGATCGGTTCAATGCCTATTTCAATCCCAAAGCTGAAAATTTGGCCCTGGAAGATTATCAGGCAGGAGATAAATTGATTCCCTATCGGAAAGTCGGAGAATTCAAAGGTCCGGAACTCGAAGGTATCCGTTATGAACAGCTGATGCCCTGGATGCGTCCCGAAGGAGATGCGTTCCGGGTGATTCTCGGGGATTATGTGAGTACAGAAGACGGAACCGGCATCGTACATATCGCTCCGACTTTCGGTGCCGACGACGACCGGGTTGCCAAACAAGCCGGAATCGCTCCGATGTTATTGGTCGACAAAGACGGTAATAAACAACCGATGGTCGATAAACGCGGACGTTTTTTCGTTTTGGAAGAAATCGATCCCGAGTTTGTAAAGAACCATGTCAATACCGAACTTTACAGTGAGTATGCCGGCCGGTTTGTCAAAAACGCTTATGACCCGCAACTGACTGAAGAAGATGCCACCCTTGACATCGACTTGTCTGTCATGTTGAAAAAAGAAAATAAAGCATTCAAGGTCGAGAAACAGGAACACAATTATCCGCATTGCTGGCGTACCGATAAACCGGTATTGTACTATCCTTTGGATTCATGGTTTATCAAAACTACCGCTGTACGTGAACGGATGATCGAACTCAACAAGACAATCAACTGGAAACCAGCCAGTACGGGCGAAGGCCGGTTTGGGAAATGGCTGGAAAATCTGGTCGACTGGAACCTTTCGCGTTCACGTTACTGGGGCACTCCGCTCCCCATCTGGGTAAGTGAAGACGGCACAGAAAAGAAATGTATCGGTTCAGTAGCCGAACTAATTGAAGAGATCGAAAAATCGATCCAGGCCGGCTTTATGCAGGAAAATCCTTATCAGGGATTTATTGCCGGTGATTATTCTAAAGAGAATTACGATAAAATAGATTTGCATCGTCCTTATGTCGACCATATCATTTTGGTGTCAGACAGCGGACAAAAAATGTACCGGGAAAAAGATCTGATCGACGTGTGGTTCGACTCAGGTGCTATGCCTTATGCTCAGCTTCATTATCCATTCGAACATCGCGAAGATATCGATCAGAAGCTGCGCTTCCCGGCAGACTTTATCGCCGAAGGTGTCGATCAGACCCGGGGCTGGTTTTTCACCCTGCATGCCATCGCGACAATGGCTTTCGACTCAGTTGCCTTCAAGAACATCATTTCCAACGGACTGGTATTAGATGCCAAGGGTAATAAAATGTCCAAACGGCTCGGGAATGCAGTAGATCCTTTTTCTACGATAGCCACTTATGGATCGGACCCATTGCGTTGGTATATGATTACTAACTCGCAGCCTTGGGATAATCTGAAATTCGACATGGCGGGTATCGACGAGGTAAAACGTAAATTTTTCGGAACCCTCTACAATACCTACGGTTTCTTCGCTTTGTATGCCAATGTAGACCATTTCCGCTATGCTGAGGCAGAAGTTGCTATTGAAGAACGTCCGGAGATCGATCGTTGGATTCTGTCTTTACTGAATTCTCTGATCAAAGAAGTAACCGAAGCTTACGAAAAATACGAACCGACCAGGGCAGGCCGGGCTATTCAGGATTTCGTCATCGAAAATCTATCCAACTGGTATGTACGTTTATCCCGGAAAAGATATTGGGGAGGTGAATATTCCCAGGATAAGATTTCTGCTTATCAAACGCTGTATACTTGTCTGGAAACGATCGCTATTCTTTCGGCTCCGATCGCTCCGTTCTATATGGAAAAACTATTCGGTGACCTGAATAAAGTGACCGGACGGCATAGCGGAAGCGTACATTTAGCCGATTTCCCGAAAGCCGACGAAAAATTGATCGATAATGAACTCGAAGAGAGGATGGAACTTGCCCAACAAATCTCTTCTATGGTACTGGGCTTGAGGAGAAAAGTTCAACTTCGCGTGCGCCAACCGCTAAGCAAACTCATCATACCGATTCTGAACGATCATATGATCCGGCAACTGGACGCTGTGAAAAATATTATCCTCTCGGAAGTCAATGTTAAGGAAATCGAATACATCACCGATACGACAGGTGTTTTAGTCAAGAAAATCAAACCGAATTTCAAGACTTTGGGACCGAAATACGGTAAATATATGAAGCAAATTTCCACTTTGATCGCCGCAATGGAACAAAGTGATATTTTCGAGTTCGAGAAAAATGGCCGCTATCAACTGAATATCGGTACCGAATCGATCGATTTGAGCCTGGAAGATGTCGAAATATTGTCGGAAGATATCCCGGGTTGGTTAGTCGCCAACGAAGGACGCCTGACGGTAGCTTTAGATATCAACGTAACCAAAGAATTGAAAGAAGAAGGAATTGCCCGGGAATTGATCAACCGGATTCAGAATCTTCGGAAAGAAAGTAATTTTGATGTTACGGATAAAATCACGTTAGCTATCGGCCGGCACAAAGAGATAAACGAAGCTGTTGAAAATTTTTCGCAATACATTGCCAGTCAGGTATTAGCCGAACATATCGAACTAACAGACGAGAAGGATAATAAGGCCAAGGATATCGAGATCGACGACATTCACACCTTTATCAAAATTGAAAGAATAAACTGAATAACGAAACCGGCGAACAATCCCACCGGTATTTCGTATGAAGAAACATCTGTAAAATTTTCAAATGTTGATGTTTTTTATTAATTTAGACAAAAACTTATAAGCTATGGCAGAGAAGACGAGATATTCGGATGAAGAGTTGCAGGAATTTAAGGAATTAATTCTGGAGAAACTCGATAAAGCAAGAAAAGACTATGACTTGCTGAAAGGTGTCATCTCGGGAAGTGACGGGAACGACATTGCGGACACTTGTCCTACATTCAAGGTACTGGAAGAAGGAGCCTCTGTTCTCTCTAAAGAAGAGGCCGGCCGTTTAGCTCAGAGACAAGCTAAATTTATCGCCCATTTGGAAGCAGCCTTAATTCGGATCGAAAATAAAACGTATGGTATTTGCCGGGCAACAGGTAAGCTGATTTCGAAAGAAAGATTACGCGCTGTTCCTCATGCCACGTTAAGCATAGAAGCCAAAGAAGGAAAAGAAAATTAATCATGACGTACCCCCGTACTTTTCAGTACAGGGGTACAATAGCTTTTAATACCGCCTTTTATGAGTGTGCGCAAAAAACTGATCATTTTCATCGCCGCCCTGCTAGTATTGGACCAGGCCGTAAAAATATGGATCAAGACCCATATGATGATTGGGGAAGAATTCACGGTCTTCAACTGGTTTAAAATTCTTTTCATCGAAAACAACGGCATGGCATTTGGCATGGAACTCGGAGATGGTAAGATCGGCAAGACCATTCTCAGCTTATTCCGCATCGTGGCTGTTATCGGAATCGGCTGGTATATTTTAAAACTCATCCGAGAAAAAGCCCCCACGGGAGTCCTTTTTTCCTTTGCCCTGATTTTTTGTGGAGCCATCGGTAATATATTCGACAGTCTGTTTTACGGCATGATTTTTAACGACAGCCATTATCAAGTCGCTACCTTATTTCCGAGCGAAGGAGGCTATTCCTCTTTTTTACATGGCAAAGTCGTAGATATGTTGTATTTCCCTCTTATCGAAGGAACCTTCCCGGATTGGTTTCCCATTTGGGGGGGCGAAAATTTTCTGTTTTTCCGTCCCGTTTTCAATTTTGCGGATTCTTATATCACCATCGGAGTCTTGATACTTATCCTTTTTTACCGGAAATTTTTCTCCGATAAAAAAGCCCCAACAAAAGCATAATTCATTTCCACCCGGAATAGATAGAAAACAATCGAGGGAGCCCTTCAGACGGGAGTTCCCTCGATTAGTTTACTATCTAAACATCCACTTTATTCTTTTCCAGTAAATGCCCAAGAAGATTTGTATGCCCAACGGGAAGGACAACGTTCAACAATCATCCGTATCCGTTCTGCCTGATTCACCGTAATTGAATTCCGGCGACTATAATTATCCATGATATTAAAAGAGGTAAACCACTCATATTCAGCATCAACATCTTCCCGATACAAACGGTTATTCTTATAGATACCCGAACTGTAGCCACTATAATAGGCATAAGTATCCGGACAATAATCATTATCACCGTTTACGAAAGTATTGTTGTCATCCTGATCGGTATAAAGCAAACCATAATACAAACCAAATACCAAAGAAAGATCGAAATAACTCTTACCATCCGTCGCAAAGAAATCCCGAATATTAATCATCATGCCAACATCCGTATAGTTTTCCACATCACTGGCCGAATAATCCGAAACCACTTGCATCTTAAGCCCCGGAATAGACTCATACCCTTCCAAGATCACCTCAGGAGCCGAAACAGAATAAGTATTCGATACCGACGAACTGGTAGAATATTTTGCCAACCATACATTCAGATAACGTGCAGGATCCCAAATCAGTTTAGAATTGATGTAATCTTCATAATCGGATTTCGACATCTCTTCAGCAAGTTCCACTTTGTTTTTCCCCTTTTCCAACAATAATCGGCCGGAAGGATCATATTCTGCCAACTTGAAAATGATCTTAGCATTTCCTCCATTAGGATCAGAAGTTGCTCGACGGTTGAAAATATCATTCAAATGATCCAAACGTTTTTGCAATTCTTCAGAACTAACTGAATAGGCCGGTCCAATAGAAGGAGGCGGCACCATTACGTGGAAAATCACCGGAACCACAATCTCCTCATAATCCATCTCCGGTAAATCCCGTATCTGAATCGTCAAGGAATTACTTTGTACATTTCCAGCCTTCGCATAAAAGGTAATTTCCCGCTTATTCCGATCGGTCGTAGAATAAATCATATCTTTTACTTCTCGTCCAGCATCATCGTATACTTTAATACATCCTTCCGGTAAACGATCCAACGGAATTTCGAAAGTATCCCGACTGGTGCCGATCACATATTGATCCTGACCCTCCACTTCCTCTATTTCATAAGTAGTAAACTCCTGTGCCCCGTATGCCAATACATGGAATTCCATTTGAGCGATTCCATCGGGTAACAACATCTTATGATCTGCACGCAATTTGATCAATTTTATATCATCAACAGAAGAAGAAAGATCAAAAATCTCCGTATTTTCAGGAGAACATGCACAAAACCATACCATCAACAATAATAAAACTCGATTCATAATCATATCTTTTAAAAAGTCCAACCCGGATTTTGTTCCATTTTATCATTATAATTCATCTCCGATTCGGCAGGAATCGGCAAAGCATAGCGATAATCATCTTTTTCCAACGAATAAATCTTCACCTCATCAGATTCCGGATCCAAAGCTTCACGATTGACGGCCAAACCGAAACGCTTCATTTCCAACCAACGATAGTCCATCTCAAAACAAAATTCTTTCCTTCTTTCCCTGTATATATCTTCGATTAAATTTCCGTCGGAAGAATAAACCAATGATTTAGAATTCATATAACGAGTAAATACCTGCTTCGCTTTTTCCATCTGCTGCAAATGACAATTGGCTTCTGCATTGATCAGATACATATCATCCGTGCGAAATAACACCACCAAATCATCGTCATATCGAATCTTATTTACACAGTAAACCGGATCACTGGTCGTCCCCACATTTTTAAAGAACGCCTGAAAACGAATATCGTTCGAATCGAACATTTCCAACAACTCCGTTACAGGGCGCTGATGATAGCGAGAAGTTGCATTTCCCCAGAAAGAATATAAATTGGAATACATTCCGAATTTCAAAAGAGCTGCAGTATTATTTTTTTCAAAACTTCCCGTTGCAATTCCCGTGAAGAGCTCCTCATAATCTTCTACAGAAGCAATCGGTTTATAATTTTCAACAACCATTCCTGAATATTTCTCAGCATTTTCCCAATCACTTTCTTCCGCTGCTGCAGAGCCAGCCTTAAACCAATAGATCTGAGCCAAAAGAGCATGTATGATATCCGGTGCATACATCGCATTCCAACTCGCAGGAGTGGCTTCATAAGCAAGTACATCCGTCAATTCACCGATCAATATCTTATACACCTCAGTTTGTGACAAACGCCGACTCCCTTCAACTACATCTGCATCCAAATTTACAGGGATTCCCAATCGATCCTCCTGATAAGGTGCATACATCTGCAACAGTTTAAACAGATAAAACGCTCTAAATACTCGAGCTTCTCCTAAAATCCGTTCATATTCTTCAGGGTTTTCATGTTTATCCGAAGCATTGGATAAATCATGCAAGACCGTATTCAAATAACCAATATTCAAATAATTTTTTTGCCAGAAATTTTCAGAAAAAGTAATACCTTCCCAATTTACATCTTCATTATAATTGGTTTCATAAATCCTGCTATAAGCATTGTCAACTGCCTTTGTCATCTGGATATCGTCTCCATACATACAAAACTCTGCACACGGCCGCTTCGAATAAGGAAAACCGATCATTACATTGTTAAAATATACCGTAATCTGATTCGGAGAACACAAAGCCCACAGATAGGTGGACATACTCACCTTTACATCCTCCAATGTATAAACCACCTGTTTATTATCCGGTTTTAAATTCAGAAAATCAGTACAGGATAAACAGGTAATACTCCATATAACTATTATAAATCGTTTCATTTTCACTATTTTTAAATACCCAGATTCAACGTAAACATATATTTCTTAGCACTCGGATATCCGAAAGCACCCAAAGTTTCCGGATCTATTCCCCGATATTTGGTCCATGTGAATAGATTATGAACATTAAAAGTACACCGGAGTTGAGATAAACCTAATTTCTGACACAGATTTGAAGGCAAATTGTATCCCAAAGAAATTAAATTGCATTTCAAATAACTCCCATCTTCAAGTTTATCATCTGTAATTTCCAACAACGAAAGAGTGGCCGTACTAGTCGTATATTTCGGTACGTTGGTTATATCTCCAGGTTTTCGCCAACGATTCGCTTCTGTTTTTAACTGATTTAAACGAGAAGCATTCATCAATGATCCATTATACGATTTGAAAGATTTAATCTTATGTCCTGTCATAAAAGCAAATTGTGCATTCAGACTCAAACGTTTATAAGTTAAAGTCGTACCGAATCCTCCGGAAATCGGTGGTTCCGCTTCTCCCAAATAATAAGCATTTTCCGTCGAATAAGTACTCCCATCCGCAATATATCCGTTACCATAGGGATAACCTTTGGGGTGACCGTCTTCATCCTTCGCATCCGTATAAATCATATATTCTCCTGTCTGAGGGTTAATACCGGCAGTCTTAAATCCAAACCAGGCATTTACCGGATAACCTTCGATTTGGTATTTCCTACGTATTGTATATAAATCACTGATCTTTTCATAAAAAGCATCCGTAATCTTATTGTCATTCAACGCGATATTAAAAGAAGTTGTCCAACGGAAATTTTCATGATCAATATTCACGGTATTCAAAGAAAATTCCCATCCGGAATTTCTAAGAGAGCTTAGATTCGCTACAACACTTCCCCGCCCCGTTGAATAAGGAATTTTTTTATCCCCTAACAAATTGTTTACATCATTGCAGTAATAATTAACAGTACCATTAATTCTGTAATTGAATAAGGAGAAATCCAAACCAATACTTCGATCTTCCTTTTTTTGCCATTTCACCGAAGGATTTCCCGGCATTACATCAATAGGGAGTTGAATACCGTCATAATATCGCAACGAACCATAAGTCATCAAAGTAAATGGATAAGCATTCCGATCGATACTTCCAGTAAATCCATACGATCCTCTCAAAGAAAGAACATTCACAAATCGACACGATTTCATAAAATTCTCTTCATGCATATTCCATTTAAGACTCACATTCCACAAAGGAGAAAAACGATTGTCCGTACCGATAATATCTGCTCCGTCCCAACGACTACTTCCTGCAACGACATAACGATCTTTGTAAGAATACGAGGCTGTAGCAAAAACAGAAACACTTCGATCCTGTCCCTTGCTGGTCTCATGCAAACGATCCAGATCTAAATCACCGGCATTCACTCCATCCAGATTAGGATAGCCGATCAACCCCTTATCTACATCATATTGAGGAGAATACTGCATAAAAGAATTCGACTCTACTGCAGAGACCTCATGTCCAACAACAATGTTCACAAAATGATCTTCTTTCAACTCCCGGGCATATTTAATCTGATTGCGTACAGTCCAACCAAAAGATCTCGAAGTATTCTCCTGCAAAGCTCCCAAATTTAAATTATCCGGGATCTCATTTTCCGAGTACAAATCCAATATCCATGATTTTACCTTACTGGTATAACTCCCCGGGGCAATCTCCTTTCGCGTATAAGAAGAAGTATTGGAAACAGTCCCTGCTAAAGAATACATAAAACCTTCAAACAATTTCCATTCTAACTGTAAATTCACCTGATTACTTCCATATTTGGTTTTTGCCGTATTTTCACGAAGATCTTTTAACATATTAAAATCATACATATATCCATCTTTCACTTTACTCAATTCCGGCTCATATGAATAATCATAAGCATAATTGCCATTCTCATCATAGGGACGTTCATAAGGATTTGCAAAAGTTGCGTAATACAATGGATTAACAGCAGATGCCGAACTCTTTTCGGTTCGCAAAGAAGAAGATACATCAAACAAAATTCTCAAATTCCGGTTAAAATCATGGGTCAGTTTCAAAGTTGCACCAAAATGTTTGTAATCATTGTTCGGAATCACTCCCTGCTCATTCGAATAATTGATAGAACTATAAAACTGAGTCGTCTCCGATCCTCCACTCAAAGTCACTACATGCTTATGATTCAAAGCAACTCTAAAGATTTCATCAAACCAGTCTGTATTGATCTGACGCATATTTTCCAATTCAGCCATCGCATCAGCACGAGAAATGGTACCTTCATCAATACCTTTATATAATAAAGAAGCTCGTCCGCGCAGAGTCGCATTGGGAAAATCCTCATACAAACTTCTTTCAAAAGCAATCTTTTCTTCTGAATTCATCATTTCCAATCTATTTTTCGGAGCTTCAGAAATTGCAAAGGACGATTGTACATTGATATAACTTTTCCCAACCCGTCCTCTTTTTGTTTTTATCACGATAACCCCGTTGGCTGCCCGGGAACCATAAATTGCAGCTGCTGCCGCATCTTTCAATATCGTGATACTTTCCACGTCATCCGGTGATATATTTCCAATACCGCTGGTCAATACAGTATTTTCCAAATCAGTGGCTCCAACTCCTACCGATGTCGGCAAATTCCCCTGCATAGGCATACCATCCACAATCCACATCGGCTCCATATTTCCTGTCAAAGAATTCACTCCACGAATACGGATTTGAGCTTGAGCTCCGGGTCTTCCAGAAACATTCATGACAGAAACACCCGCCAAAGTTCCCCGGAGCACCTCGTCTATAGACGTATATCCCTTTCCCGCAATTTCTCTGGCAGTCACAACTTCTACCGCACCCGTCATCTTAGATTTATCTATATCGTAATACCCTGTAGAAATTACATTCACCTGTTCCATCTCTGTTATTTCCTCCTCCAATACAACTTTCATTTCCTTTTGGCCGGAATATGCCACTTCAATCGTTTTCATTCCTACAAAAGAAAATGACAAAACAATATTTTCACGCATCGGTAATTCCAATCTAAAATTCCCTTCCGAATCAGTAACACATCCGACAGTTGTACCTTTTAACAAAATAGTCACACCCGGTAAAGGTTGCCCTTTTGTATCAACCACACTTCCAGATATTTGAACTTTTTGTTCCTGAGGCCGCATTTCATCCAAAGCTTTAATCATAATTACTCCGTTTTCAAAACGATAAGTCAATTTACTGGAATCAAAAACCTGTTGCAGTAACTGTTCGACCATACCATCTGAAATTTCCACGCTTACTTTTCCAAAATCACGGCATTGTTCCTCGTTATATACAAAATCAATTCCCGTCTGCTTTTGAATTTCCCGAAATAGGGTCATCAAAGAAACCTCTTTCAAGTTCAGTTTCAAATTTTCCTGTGAATAAGCACTACCGGCAATAACGTTCAATACACCTAGAAACGTAAAGACCAAATAGAACTTCATCATTAAAACAATTTTTTTCATACATTTGTTTATTATTATGTGATTTATAATAGGAACAGAGTTCAGCCAATTATACTCTGTTCTTCATAACGGGAAATGCGACCAACATTTTCCGTTATTTTTTTCTTATAATCAAAGTTTTACCTCTCCAGTTCATACTTACATTCACTGTATAAGAAATAGCATCGAGCGTCCTATCTATTTGCTCATAGCGTTTCATGCTACCGGAAAAATGTAACTGCCGAAGTTCTTCCTGTTCAAACAATACCTCAAAATCATACCATAAACTCAAAGTATTCATAATCTGTTCCAAGGTTTCATTTATAAAAAGGAAACGTCCCTCTACCCAGGAAATATACGGAGACAGATCTGTCGTCCAAATCTCTAACTGATTCGTCGTCGGGTTAAAATCTGCCAATTGAGAGGGTGTCATTTCATATTCCTGGCCGGAACTTTCAATAATCACTCCCACACATCCTTCCACCAAAGCGGTATATACATGGCCCGGCTTATGCGTATTTATATTAAAAGACGTACCATAAGCCTTCACGACAAGTCCATCTGTTTTCACAGAAAAAGGACGCAAAGAATCGGTGGCAACTTCAAAAAAAGCTTCCCCCGATAATTCTACCGTCCTCTCCTTACCAGAAAAAGATACTGGATAACGCAAAATACTACCCGAATTTAAACGGACTGAAGTACCATCCGAAAGTACTAAACGATATTCTCCGCCTCGCGGTAAAACAAGTTCATTAAATTCATCCCCCTCGCCTACTTGATCCGTATACACCAATTCACCCTCTTTTACATCAACATGATTAGCAATAAAAATACCCGCGACACTATCTGATAAAGAAATCAGACGCCCATTACCTAACTTTAAAATAGCCTTGGAATTTCCCGGAACAACCTTTTCTGCAAGCAATACTTTTTCCGGTTGTTTTATCCGCTCCGTTCTGAATTTTATAAACCAAGTTCCCCCGACCAATATGCCTATCAAAACAGCAGCTGCACAAGACCACAAAAATCTTTTATGCAATACCTTTGACTTCTTGCCAGTCAGAGTATCAAATTTCAGAATTGCCTTTTCCACATCCCATTTCTTTTGCTGTAGATATGATTCCCGGAACATATCATCTTCCCTCAGACGCAAAAAAAGTGTGGCCGTTGTCGGATTCTCCCTCAACAGATTCTGCAATTCCTCTTCCTCACATTCGGTTATTAAACCTGAAAAATGTAACGCAATTAATTTTGACACCCTTGTTTCGTAGTCCATTGTCTTTATTTTTATATAATAACGACAACAGATCTTAAAAGGGCTATGCAAAAAGCAAAAAAAAGTAAAAATCCCCCAAACGTTCACGCAATATATGCAACGCTTTCTTTTTTTGATTCTTTACCGTATCCAAAGCCAATTGCAACGTTTCTGCTATTTTTTCATTTTTCATACCGTCCATGTACAACAAGAAAATCTCCCGACAACGGGGCGGTAATTGATCAATAGTTTGAAACAACAGACGCATCACCTCTGCTCCGATGATCTCATCCGTAGCAGAGGCAGCATGTTCCTCCATTCGCTGACAATAATCGGAATACTTGCTCTCTACGACACGATGTTTTAACATATCCAAACAAGTATTCCTCACTGAAAGATATAAAAAATTCCGCAGTCGTCCATACGAAAGGAAACATTCATGCCGTTCCCACAAAGAAACGAAAGTATCCTGGACGACATCTTCAGCCAAAGCACTATCTTCCAAATATTTCATGGCAAAATGTACCAACATTCGATAAAATCTTCTGTACAACTCATGAAATACTTCCCGATTCTTCTGATTGATCCCAAGGATAAACTGTTCTTCGCTATAATTCATTACCAATTTTCGTTTCAACGGTAAAGATAAAAAATAAATATAAAAGCAAAGCGTGAAACCCATTTGAGACAATTTTTGCTTCAAATTCATGACGATAAAGAAGATAACGGCAATCTCTCTGTTTTTTGTTTTTTACTTTTTAGTTTTTTTCGTAGGTTTGCACCCTGATTTTAAGTTTTTAAATCTGGCATGAAATATGTCTGCTATTTTGAATAAAATATGATAGAGAATTTGGTGATAGTAGAGTCCCCGGCAAAAGCCAAAACGATCGAAAAATTTTTAGGAGATGGTTATACCGTAAAATCCAGTTTCGGACACATTCGTGATCTCGAAAAAAAGGATCTGGGAGTTGATATCGAACACAATTTTCAACCTCAATATGAAATCTCCGCTGATAAAAAAGCGATTGTCAAAGAATTGAAGGCTTTGGCCAAAGAAGCGAAGACCGTATGGCTGGCTTCCGATGAGGACCGTGAAGGAGAAGCCATTGCATGGCATTTATTTGAGGTGTTGAAATTAAAACCGGAGAACACCAAGCGAATAGTATTTCATGAGATTACCAAAGATGCGATTCTCCATGCGATTCAAAACCCAAGAAACATTGACAAAAATCTGGTGGATGCCCAACAGGCCCGGCGGGTATTGGACCGTTTGGTCGGATTCGAAATGTCGCCGGTGTTATGGAAAAAGGTAAAGCCTTCACTTTCTGCCGGCCGGGTGCAATCCGTTGCCGTAAAACTGATCGTTGAACGCGAACGCGAAATCAATGCTTTCAAAGAACAACAATATTACCGGGTTTGCGGAACTTTCGAAACCCAGCAACATGCTCAATTAAAAGCCGAAGTACAGACCCGTTTTACCGATAAAGAAACGACACTTACTTATCTGGAAGCCTGTAAAACAGCTATTTTCCATGTGGATAGTGCAGAGACCAAGCCGACGACCCGCAAGCCTGCTCCCCCGTTCACCACTTCCACATTACAACAGGAAGCTTCCAGAAAACTGGGTTTTTCGGTATCCCAGACCATGTCGGTAGCACAAAAGCTTTATGAACACGGGCTTATTACCTATATGCGTACCGACTCGGTCAATCTCTCCGATCTGGCCATCCGGACAGCTAAAGCTGTCATTTGCGAAACATTGGGAGAAAAATATTCCAAACCACGGAATTTCGCGACCAAGACCAAAGGAGCACAAGAAGCCCACGAAGCTATCCGGCCTACCTATATGAACAAAACGGCCATAGAAGGCGACCGGAACGAGCAACAATTATATGAACTGATTTATAAAAGGACTCTGGCTTCGCAAATGGCGGACGCCCAATTGGAAAGGACCAATATGATCATCGGTTTATCCAACCATTCCATCCCCTTTACGGCAACCGGTGAAGTGATTATTTTCGACGGTTTTCTGAAAGTATACATGGAATCACATGACGAAGAAACCGATGATGAACAGGCCGGTCTATTACCTGCTTTAGCTCCGGGAGACCAGTTACAACGTCAGCTCATTACAGCTATAGAACAATACACCCTTCATCCGCCGAGATACACCGAAGCCAGTCTGGTAAAGAAAATGGAAGCTTTGGGTATCGGACGTCCTTCTACCTATGCTCCGACGATCACAACTATACAAAACCGGGGCTACATCATCAAAGAATCCCGGGAAGGCGTCGAGCGTAATATCGAACAGATCGAACTGAAGGGCAACGATATTAAAATCAAACCCAACAAAAAGATATTCGGCGCAGAAAAGAAAAAACTTTTCCCTTCCGATATGGGTATGGTAGTTACTGATTTTCTATCGGAGCATTTCACCAATATCATGGACTATAACTTCACCGCTGAAGCAGAAGAAGCCCTCGACGATATTGCCGAAGGGTCTGTCGAATGGCAAAAGATGATCGGAGAATTCTATCATCCTTTCCATGAAACTGTCGAATCTACCCTCAAAAATTCGGAACGGAATAGCGGGCAAAGAATTCTAGGTACGGATCCGGTAAGCGGCGAGACAGTGAGTGTACGAATCGGCCGGTTCGGTCCGATGGCACAAATCGGGGAAGGAGAGCATGTACGTTATGCAGGCCTTTTAAAAGGACAGCTCATGGAAACCATCACCCTGGAAGAGGCCTTGGGTTTATTCAAATTTCCACGTAAAATCGGCCAGTACGAAGATAAAGACGTCAGTATCGGGATCGGCCGGTTCGGACCTTATATCAAACACAACAATGTGTTCGTATCTTTGAAAAAAGGAGAAGACGATCCGGGGACCATCACTCTCGAGACAGCCATTCAACGCATTGAAGAAAAAAGAGAAAGTGACCGGAATAAACTGATAAAAGTTTTCGATAATGGAGTGCAAATCCTGAACGGCCGCTTCGGACCTTACATTTCTTACAATAAAGCGAACTATAAAATCCCTAAAACATGTAAAGCAGACGAGCTTACATTAGAAAAATGTATGGAATTGATCGAGAAAGAAAGTAGCAAGAAAAAGACAGGCGGAAGCAGCAAAAAAACGCCTGTCCGAAAAGCCCAAACGACCACGAAAAAGAAAAATTAAACCATTTCTTTATTAAAAGGATGTGTGTCAGGAAATAAACCTGAAATAAAGTGAGGAAAAGCGAGCCCGAAAATTTGCACAACAATGCACTTTTATCTATCTTCGTAGCCTCTAAAAATAATGTAAACCGTAAAAAACATTAAATTTTTAATATAAATGGCAACATTACAAACAATCAGAAATCGCGGCGGACTACTTGTTAGTATTGTGATCGGTCTGGCCCTGATAGCATTCATTGTAGGAGATGCATTAAATTCAGGTTCAAGAATTTTCAATAGCCAACGGAATCAGATTGGCGAGATCGCAGGAGAGGGAGTATCTATCATAGATTTCCAAAACCGCGTCAGTAAAAATGAAGAAATGATCAAAGCGATGAACAATGTATCTTCACTGAATGAAGAACAGCAGACCATGTTGCGGGAAAACACCTGGCAGCAAATGATCATGGAACAATTGATGCAAAGAGAATATGATGAAATCGGTATCGATGTCAGTGGTGATGAATTGTACGATGCATTACTCGGCGAAAATATGAGCCCGGCATTACGCCAGCTTTTTACAAATCCGAATACGGGCGAAATCGATTATGCCGGTGCCAGAGATTATGTAAAAAAAGTAATCTCCGCTCCCAATAATATTCCGCAGAAAGCATATTGGCTGAACATGGAAAAAGAAGTTTCCGACAGCCGGAAAATGGCGAAATACAATGCAATTGTCGCCAAAGCGCTGTATATTACGGATGCCCAGGCACAAGAAGCAGCAGCCAACAGTGCTGATAAAGCCGACATCAGTTATATCGTCAAAAACTATTCTACAATTGAAGATTCTACGATCAACGTAAGCAACGGGGAGATCAAAGAATATTACAACAAACATCAGAAGAGCTTCGAACAACCGGAATCGCGGAAAATTGTTTACGTCAACTTTGATATTGAACCTTCCGGAGAAGATTTCTCCGAGACTGAAGGAGCAGTGAACGACCTGGTGAAAGAATTCAAAGAAAGTGCAGACCCACTGGAGTTTGTAAACCTTTCTTCCGAGAAAAAAGCCGACCGGAACTATTTCAAACAAGATGAAATAGCAAACGACAGTATGGCTCAATTCCTTTTTAATAATGAGAAAGCCGTATTCGGTCCTTATCTGGAAAATAACGCCTATAAAATCTCCAGAGTTGCTTCTGTCAAAATGTTGCCTGATTCTGTAAGAGCCCGCCACATTCTGATCGCTCCTCAAAATCAGGATTATGCACAAGCAAAAAATATAGCAGATAGCTTAGCCGATCTGTTAAGAAAAGGAGCTGATTTCGAAGAATTGGCTAAAACTAATTCCATAGACCAAAATTCAGCAGTCAACGGAGGCGATCTGGGTTGGTTTACATCAAGAACGATGGTACAGCCTTTCAGCGATTCTGCCTTCTTCGCTAAGAAAAACGATATCAAGGTAGTCTTGACACAATATGGTGCACATGTGTTGCAGGTAACGGACATGGCTAAACCGGTGAAAAAAATCCAGATTGCAACGGTTGAAAAAGAAGTTTCTCCATCTGCTAAAACCACTAATCAGATTTACAACGATGCACGTACTTTTGCTATTGAAGTATCCAATCTCGACAACTTTAACAAAAAAGTCGAAGAAAGCGGTTTAACCAAACGTATCGCTACCATCGGCAAAAACGATAAAACAATCGCCGGTATGGAGAGTGCCCGTGAAATGATCCGCCAGGCTTATATGGCCGAAGAGGTGGACGAAGTTTTAAAAACAAACGATGGTTCGACCATCTTTGAAAACGGGAACAAATTCACCATCGCCGTACTGACAGAAATCGACGAAGAAGGTATCGCTCCGCTCAATAAGGTTGCCGGTAATATCAAACGGATCCTGATACAGAAGAAGAAAGCCGATTTGTTGAAAAAAGAACTGGCATCGGCTAAGAGCGGTAGTGAAAGTTTACTTTCCATTGCCCAGAAAGCCGGTTTGGAAGTCAAAGAAGCCAACGAAATTTCATTCAATTCTTTCCAAATTCCGGGAGCAGGAATCGAACCTAAAGTAATCGCTGCTTCCAGCATAACCGAACAAGGAAAGATCTCCGAACCGATCGAAGGAAATCAGGGGGTATATCTGATCCTGGTCAACAACCGGACAACCGAAGAGGTAACACCGGATATGGTCGCTCAAAGCAAACAAGCCTTACAACAAAGTAATATGTATCGTGCGAACTATCAGGCTATTCAAGCTATCTTGAAAAATGGCGAAATAATTGACCAGAGATACAAATTCTATTGATAGAAAGCATAAATATGAAAAAAACAGGAGGAGTGAGTACGACTCTTCCTGTTTTTTTTAACCCTATTTTCATGAAAAAAAGGATATTAATTACCGGCGGTGCCGGCTTTATCGGTTCACACCTTTGTAAGCGTCTACTAGATGAAGGAAATGAGGTTCTTTGCCTGGACAATTACTTCACAGGAAATAAAGAAAACATACTTCCTCTTATCCAGCATCCTTATTTTGAAGTCATCCGCCACGATATCATGAATTCCTTCTATGCAGAAGTAGATGAGATTTATAATCTGGCTTGTCCGGCTTCACCCATCCATTATCAGTACGATCCTATCCGAACCATCAACACGTCGGTTATGGGAGCCATCAATGTTCTGGGGCTAGCCAATCGGGTAAAGTGTAAGGTCATGCAAGCATCGACCAGTGAGGTATACGGAGATCCGCAAATCCATCCGCAAGCTGAATATTATTGGGGAAATGTAAATCCCATCGGTATCCGTTCCTGTTACGACGAAGGTAAACGCTGTGCAGAGACCATTTTTATGGATTATCACCGGCAATATAAGGTAAAGATCAAGATTATCCGTATCTTCAATACATACGGCCCGAATATGCATCCCCAGGATGGCCGCGTCGTTTCGAACTTTATTGTCCAGGCTCTACAGGATAAAGACCTCACGATCTACGGAAATGGCCGGCAAACCCGTAGTTTCCAATATGTAGACGATCTCATTCGAGGCATGATAAAAATGATGGATACGGGAGATGATTTCACCGGGCCCGTAAACTTGGGAAATCCTTGTGAATTCACAATTTTACAGTTAGCAGAAACTGTGCTGCGGTTGACAAATTCCAAATCGAAGATTGTATTTCAGCCTCTCCCCTCAGACGATCCGACCCAACGTAAACCGGATATCACCCTGGCTCAATCGAAGCTGGACTGGATGCCGGCAATTGAATTAGAAGGCGGATTAAAGGAAACCATCGCCTATTTCAAAAGGATTTTATAAAGAAGAGGAACGGTTTTACAAGCCTGATTCGTGAGCTCCGAAAACCCGGGCAGGTGAAATTTTACAGATTTCTGACCGGCGGAACTTCGTCCCTGAAAACCAGTATAATCAGGCAGGAAGTTTTCTTCATTTATAGAAATTCCGCACAAACATGCCTTTCACCGGTCTTTTCAATATCAAAGCTGCAAAAACGGCATGAATGAAACCTATTCCATAGGCAAATAACTGAATAAAAGCAGCCACAATCGACAAAAACGCGACCTTTATACTTTTATTCAACCGCCAAGAATCGATAAAAAAGACAAATATTAATAAGAGCAAAGGAAGCAGGCAATACCAAGAAAAAAATATCCCTCCCAACAAGCACAACAAACAACCGATAACAAAACAAGCCGGCAGGAAATGCACCAATTTCAAAGAATGGGGGTGTAAAAGGTACAGATTGATCCGGGCCATACCCGAATTATACACCTGCTTGAAAAACTTTCGGAAAGAAGTTCGGCGTTTATGAAAAACATAGGCCTCGGGCAACAGACAGGTTTTAAATCCGGCAGCCATGATGCGGATACTCATATCGATATCCTCCCCAAAACGCAGACCGGAGAATCCCCCGGTAGCTTTCAGCACCTCCTGGGAAAAACCCATGTTAAAACTCCGGGGATGAAATTTTTCCATCGACTGTTTTTGTCCCCGTATACCTCCCGTAGTAAAAAAGGAGGTCATCGAATAATTAATGGCTTTTTGTATATTCGTAAAAGAATCGTGTGCCCGGTCGGGTCCTCCGAAAGCATCTACACCGGCCTCCTGGCAAGCTTGCCGTACCACCTGAGTATATTGCCGGGGAATAATACAATCCGAATCGAGAAAGACCACATATTTCCCTTCGGCTCTTTCGGCACCATAATTCCGGCTCAGGCCAGGTCCGCTATTTTCTTTAAAAAAATACTTGATATCGATAGCAGACTTATACTGCTCCACGATCCGGTCACAACGTACTGTCGAACCATCTTCGACAATAATGATTTCAAAATCACGGCTATCCTGAGCCGCCAGACTTTCCAACAATTCCTGAACCTCTTGCGGACGATTATATACGGGTACGATCAATGACAAATAAGGCATAAATCCAATTCCTAATTTTTCCAAAGGTAAAGAATATTTTTTCATTTGGAAAATCAGGATTGTAAAGACAAAGAAATATGATATGTATTATTATTATTTTAACTTTGCTACGTCAATATAGAATCGACCCAATGTCTGAATTGAAAAAAGTTTTAATTGTTACTTATTATTGGCCACCAGCTGGAGGACCGGCTATACAGAGGACTCTGAAATTCGTAAAATACATGAGGTTTTTCGGTTGGGAACCTGTTATATTAACTGTTGAAAACGGGGAATATCCGGCTATCGATCCTTCACTGATCCAAGAAATTCCGGATAACATACAGGTATATAAAACAAAAGCTTTCCAACCCTTCCAACTTTACCGGATGTTAACCGGTAAAAAAGGAAATACACATAATAATGCCAATGTTTTTGGCCAAAAGGATAAAACTTTCGTTGAACGTTTAGCCAAATGGATACGCCTGAATTTATTCATTCCCGATGCCCGGATCGGATGGTATGCCTATGCAGTTAAAGCAGCAAAAAAAATCATCGAACAAGAGCACATCGATTTGATTTATTCTTCTTCTCCTCCACACAGTTTACAGCTTATAGCACAAAAAATAGCTAAACAGAATAAGATTAAATGGGTTGCAGATTTCAGGGATCCCTGGTCTGAATTGGTTCATTATCAATCTTACAAACGTACCTGGTTGACAAGAAAAATCGACAGTCATTTTGAAAAATCGGTTTTCCGTTCTGCCGACCGACTTGTTGCTGCGGCCAACGACTACGCGACATGTATCAAAACACATGTCGACCGGAAAATCGAAGTCATCTATAACGGTTATGATCCGAGTGATTTCCCAAAGCCAAAGTCCAAGAACACAGAGGATTTCCTGATCACTTACACGGGGGAACTATCCGAGGACAGAATACCCCATGCTTTATTACGTGCTCTCAGCCGCTTAGAAGATTCCAATATAAAATTACAATTTATCGGGAATACATGCCCGGAATTGAAACAGGAAATACAGCAGCTGAACCTGGGCAACAAAGTGATACTCAAACCTTATATGCCTCATATTGCTTCTATTGCAGAATTGCAACAATCCGATCTTTTGTTATTAGTGATCAATCAGGTCGCTAATGGCAAAGGTATTGTCCCCGGTAAAATTTTTGAATATTTAGGAACCCGTAAACCGATTCTTTGCTTAGGGGATCCCACAGGAGAAGCCGGTGAAATTATCAAAACCACGAATTCCGGGTTTTGTATCGCTCACCACAATGAAGAAGAAATTTTCATTTTATTGTCACGTCTTTCCTCAGGTGTTTTACCTAGCTTGAGCTTTCAAATCGAGCAATTCGAACGAAAAAATGAAACCGGACAATTATGTGATATTTTCAATACGTTAGTAAATAAGCCATCCTGAACATATTTTTCATCAATAGAGTAATCGAACAAAAATAGAAATTATGCAGAAGTCAGTATTGTTTATGGGTCTAGGATATATCGGTCTCCCGACAGCAGCACTCGTCGCCGATGCAGGCCTACAAGTGACCGGAGTCGATATCAATGAAAATGTGGTCAATAATATCAATAACTGTGCAATCAGCAATCAGGAGCCAGGTTTACAGGAAATTGTAGAGAAAAATATCCGGAACGGCCGTTTAAAAGCTTCTCTCACTCCCAGTCCGAGTGATGTGTTTCTGATCGTAGTTCCGACCCCGTTCAATGAACATCATCAGCCTGACATATCCTATGTCACTGCCGCAACACGTCAGATTATCCCTTACTTAAAGAAAGGAGACCTATATATTCTCGAATCGACCTCTCCCGTCGGTACCACTCAAAAAATGGCACAACTGATTTTCAGTGAACGTCCGGAGTTAGAAGATCAGATCTTTATCGCCTATTGTCCGGAACGCATTCTGCCCGGCAACGCTCTGTACGAACTCAAATACAATGACCGGGTCATCGGTGGTTATACGCCGGAATCGACCCGGCAGGCTATGGCGTTCTATTCCCATTTTGTCAGCGGCTCCTTACATTCCACTAATTCCCCTACAGCAGAAATGTGTAAGTTAGTGGAAAATTCCTCCCGGGATGTACAGATTGCTTTTGCAAACGAGCTCTCTATTATATGCGACAAAGCAGGGATTAATGTATGGGAATTGATCCAACTGGCCAACAAACATCCTCGTGTCAATATTCTTCAACCTGGCGCCGGAGTAGGTGGTCACTGTATTGCAGTCGATCCTTATTTCATCACCTCCGATTTTCCTTTAGAGTCGCAATTGATCGGAAAAGCCCGGGAAATTAATAATTACAAAGCATTCTGGTGTGCAGAAAAAATTAAAAATACGATTTTTACTTACCAGCTTGAAAATAAAAGAAAGCCGAAAATAGCTTTGATGGGACTTGCTTTCAAGGCAGATATCGATGATTTACGGGAAAGTCCGGCAAAATATATCGCAGAAAAAATAGTGTCTGAATTTCCCGAAGCCTGTCTGATTGTCGAACCTAATATTTCGCAACACCCACAATTTCAATTGTCGGAAACCGGATACGCTTACCGACAGGCCGATATTATCGCTTTTCTGGTTGCTCATAAAGAGTTTAAAACACTTCCTTATGACAACAGTAAGCTTATCCTTGATTTCTGTGGAATATTCAAAAAATAAATTGGATGAAAAAAATCTTATTCATTTTCGGAACGCGTCCTGAAGCGATAAAGATGGCGCCATTAATCAAAGAAACCGGGCAAAGCCGTTCGCTCGGAATCGAAATCTGTGTAACAGGGCAACACCGGGAAATGTTAGATCAGGTTTTAAAACTTTTCGATATATGTCCTGATTACGATTTGAATATCATGCAACCGGGCCAGGATTTATATGATATTACGAGTAGAATTCTTATAAATTTACGGGATGTATTGCAGCAGTCCAAGCCGGATCTGGTATTAGTACACGGAGATACGACAACCTCTATGGCTGCCGCTCTGGCTGCTTTTTATCAACAGATTCCTGTCGGCCACATCGAAGCGGGCCTTCGGACACATCAGCCTTATAATCCCTGGCCGGAAGAAATGAACCGGCAGATCACCGGCCGGATTGCCGACTGGCATTTTGCCCCGACACAGAAAGCCCAGGCAAATCTATTGGCAGAAAACTGTCGGCCCGATCACATCTTTGTCACCGGCAATACGGTTATCGATGCCCTATTGTGGATTAACCGAAAAATAGAACAGGACAAAACCACACAAGAAAGTTTAAGGGAACAATTCAACAAGCTGGAGATTCCATCAGAAAAATTAGAAAACTGGAAACAACAAAAAAGAAGATTAGTACTCATTACAGGGCACAGACGTGAAAACTTCGGTGAGGGTTTCATGCATATCTGTCAAGCGATCAAACAGCTGGCCAGCCAATATCCTGAAGTAGATTTCGTCTACCCTGTGCATTTGAACCCGAATGTACGCCAGCCAGTGACTGAAATACTGGGTAATTCTCATTCCACCCCCAATATTTACCTGATTCCCCCTTTAGAATATCTGCCCTTTGTCTTCCTGATGGGAATCGCTTATTTTTTATTGACCGATAGTGGAGGTATACAGGAAGAAGCTCCCGGTTTAGGAAAACCGGTACTCGTTATGCGTGAAACGACAGAACGCCCTGAAGCCTTGGAAGCAGGTACAGCCAAACTCACAGGAACCCGTTCCGAAGAGATTATCCGGCTAACCTCTTCTCTGTTGGACAATCCTGAGGAATACACCCGCATGAGCCAAGCCGTAAACCCTTACGGAGACGGTAAGGCAGCCAGGTATATCACCGGTATTCTGGAACAGATTTTATAAATTCTAATCCCTATGCCCGGAATGAAACAACTCATTTTTTTCACTGAAAGTTTTCCATACGGAAAAGGAGAAAGCTTTATAGAAAATGAAATCGAATATTTATCACGGGAATTCGACCGGATTTACATTCTGCCCAAAACCAGTTCCACCCAGGAGCAACGTTCTCTACCTGCAAATTGTATCGTTTTCCCTCCGATATTCCGAAGTTCGGGGGAACTTGTATTCAAAGGATTATTTTGTTTCAGTCCACTCTTTTATTTTTTCAAAAAATTGATATCGGAAAAAGCCTATACTTCTCTGTATAAATTCAAAAAGTATATCGCTACCGCCATTACCTGCCGGTGTATCCTTGCCGATAAAAACTTCAAACGGCTAAACCGGCAGTCCACGGAAAGTACTGTCTATTTTTATTGGGGCATCGGTATGGCCTACATCCTGCCTTTCATCCACAATAAAGACAAAAAAATAGTCCGTTTTCACAGAACTGATTTATATGCGGATTTACGTCCACATCAATATATCCCTTTCAGAAAGGAAGTATTCGAAAGCCTGAATAAGGCTGTTTTCATCTCCAAACAAGGTTTGGAATATGCGAAAAAGAATTTTGGACAATATAAATTCAGTGCCTATTGCAGTTATTTAGGTACTAAAGACCATGGGATTTCCAAAATAAAAAACGAGGATGGAGTTATTCATATCCTCAGTTGTTCTAATGTTGTCCCGGTAAAACGGGTTTCTTTGATCCTAAAATCCTTACTTTTGATTCCTGACCGTCCTATTCAATGGACACACATCGGAGGAGGAAAAGGATTCAATGCTTTACAACAACAGCTCCAACAACTACCAGCCAATCTGACCGTAAACCTGACAGGAGCTATTACAAATCGGGAAGTGATCGGACATTATCTTCACCATCCAGTAGATATATTTGTCAATGTCAGTGCCAGTGAAGGTCTTCCCGTCAGTATTATGGAAGCCATTTCATTCAATATCCCTGTTATAGCGACTAATGTAGGAGGAACAAACGAAATCGTGACTTCCGAATCAGGAGTATTACTTGATCCTCACTTTTCCGCTCAGGAATTGGCCGACCAGATTGTCCGGGTATATGAACATAAAGACCGTTTCCATCCTCGCCGGTTATGGGAAGAAAAATTTAACGCGGGAAAAAATTATCCCCGATTTATCAGTCAGATATTGAATGATTAACAGGCTATTCAGGCTTTTAACTTTTGCATCTTAACCTTTCTTTTGTATCGTATATATGGACGTAGAACGAAGAGGGCTACATAACGGCAACAGACCGGAAAAACAGCCCATGACCATATTTTATATTTAAAAGGTAAGGATAATTTCATGGAGATATACTTTTCCTTATCTCTACAATACCAGCTTAACAACATTTTGAAATCCTCAGCATTCCCAAGCAACAATACATCCCATAAGAATTTAATATACCGTTCTCTTATTGATATTTTCAAACACTCCAGGTAATACTCCGACTCAGCATGCTGAATCTCTATCCAATTATATATTCGTTTCAATACATCGAGAATCTGATTCATAACAGATAAAGGTAAAACCATCAGGTCTTGATAAGATAAAGAGTTTTTTCTCAAAACATAATAAGACAAATATTCCGGAACATAAGTAATCCGTTGATTAGTAGCTCTAAATAATAATTTGACAAAGAACTCTAAATCTTCCATGTAGTGACATCCTTCTGTAAAAGTAATATGCTCAGCGGAAAGAAATTTACGATCGATGAGCCAACAGTCTGTAGAAACCCGAAACGAACCGACCCTCAACTTCTCCTTCAATACGTCTACCGCTCCAAAATGGCCGGGATACCTCGTGATGGTATCCCCTCTTTTTTCAATATAACCACAAAAACAGGCTAATTCCCCTCCAGCCACTAATTTATGATACATCAACTCGAGAAAACGTCTATCCCAAAGATCGTCACTATCCAAAAAAGACACGAAATCACCGGTAGCCTTTTGAAGTCCTAGATTCCGGGCCGAAGATACTCCTCCATTCTCTTTATAAAAATACTTTATTCGCGCATCTTTGCATTGGTAATCTTTAATAATCTCACGTGTACGATCCGTACTTCCGTCATCGATCAAGATCAATTCAAAATCAGAATAGGTTTGATTCAAAACACTTTCGATTGTCTGCGCCAGATAATCAGCAGCATTATATGCAGGTATAATAATTGAAATCATATCACTCATCTTGAGAGGCTAAAGTTATAAATAAATTTTCCCATTTCTTCATAACCGATGGCAAAGCAAAACGAATAATATTCCGGCGGGCTTCATTTCCCACTTTCTGCCTCAGTGAAGAATCTGCCATTAACTGGCTCAATCGCTTTACAAATTCGTTCTCATCGCCTTCCTCTATCAAGAAACCATCCTGCCGGTCCTGAATAATATCCCGGGGACCACATTTACAGGTATAAGCCACTACAGGTAATCCACATGCCATCGCTTCATGTAATACCATAGGAAAACCTTCATGCCGGGATGTCAACACATAAACCGAACTACCTAAATATTCCCGAATGATTTCTGCCCGTGGTGGACATATTTCTACCGATTTTAACTTCAATAACCCAATTTGCCGTTCCAAAGTATCTTGTAATTCCCCGGAGCCGATAATAGTTAATTTCCAATCCGGAAAATAAGGTTCTATTTCAGCCCAAATAGCGATTAAACGATCAAATCCTTTTTGTGCTGACAGACGTCCCACTGCAATAACTCTGGGAATAGACAAATCGGCAGATTCCTTAGGATAAAAAGTCAATGCATTCGGTATAACCACGATATTATCCTTTCTTCCCCAATCTTTTCGGTCTTCTTCCGTCAAAACCACCAGACGATCATAGTATTTTATCTTGTTTAAAAATCTTTTAATCTTATATCGGTTAATTATTCCTTTGACATTTTGATAACTAAAATAAGAAAAATGACATTCCAGTATTTTTTTACTTCCATCTTTCAATCGATACAACCATTCCCGCTCTCGTCCGGTCATCATGGAAATCGTAATATCAGGCTTTTCTTTCAATAATATTTCCTCTAACCGCCTTTGATGGCGTTTCGTATAAATTATTCTGCGTATCTTATTCCAAAAAATATTTTTTCCCCTACATGCTGCATAATCGATATCCAAATCATAAAACCGGATTTTATCCGAAAAATCAAAAGCCAAGGGTAGATTTTTTTGTTCATAGGTTATAATCACAACTTCCATTCCGGTCAATCCGGCCAAATAATTTGCTTTAATTGCCAGTATACGCTCCATACCAGCCATTCGAATTATATTTGGAATATTGTAAATTATTTTCATATAAATATAATTTTAAAATAGGCGAAAATAACCGAACTTTCTCTCAAATGCAAATGCCTTTGTTGTATTTAAACTCACAATATTATCCGTACCTTTGTCAAAATCTATATAAACAGGTATATGACACCCAAAGTAAGTATCATCGTCCCCATTTATAATGCCGGCAAATTCCTGGAAAAATGCCTGGATACACTTGTTAATCAAACATTAAAGGATATCGAAATCATTTTGGTTCTAGACTGTCCCACCGACGGTAGCGACCGGATCGCCCGGGAGTATGCCGAAAAAGATCCACGCATCCGGCTGATAATCAACGAACAAAATCTGAATATCGGTTTAAGCCGCAATGAAGGACTTAAAATCGCCCGGGGAGAATACATCGGTTTTTCGGACCACGATGACTGGAGGGAATTGGATATGTACGAAAAATTATACCAAAAGGCCAGGGAAGATCAGGCCGATATTGCCATCTCCAATTTCGACAGCATTTATCCGGATCGGATCATTCCTCATCCATATTACCCTGACTGTCCTAACCAAGAACAATTGAAACAAGAAATCTTCTCCCACCTCATCGGTGACTGGAAAAAGGAGCAGGAGTGGAGACCTTTTACCCATTGGGGGTATATGTGGCACATCCTCTACAAAAGAGAAATCTTGGAAAACCACAACATATGGTTTTCAGATAACAGAGAAATCACATACGAAGACCTGCTTTTTTTGATTCAGGTCTTTCATGCAGCCAACCGAATCACTTGTATTCCCCTGATACTCTATCATCATGTTTTTCACCAAAAAAACCAGGCAAGCAGTTATATCTACAATTCAACCCGACTGGTGATCAACCATTTAATGTACTTGGATCACTTCCTCACTACCCATCACCTCAGAGATGAACACCTATGGGACTATTTCTTTTCAACTTTACATGTTTTATGGCGTACCCTGAAAAATGAAATACATCACAAATCCTGTTATCAGGCTTTTATCCAATTAGTTACCATACGCAAAAATCCAACCATACGGCAATTGGTCCGGGAGGTCCCCTTTTCGGTCCGGATGGCCCGAAAATTGAAAATCCAAAAAACCGCTTTATGGCTTTTACTTCGGCTCTAACGACTATTTAAGAATCAAATCATTCCGGCAATTTCATATACCAAATAATTCTTTATCTTTGTTTGTTCATTATTCAAAAGTACAGTCATGACAAAAATCAATTTCAGATCTTGTTTGCCTTACGCCATTGCGCTTATTATATTTATCCTGATCGCTTATATTTATGCTTCACCTGTTTTGGAAGGGAAAATCATCAATCAAGCGGATATTTCCTCTTACCAGGGAGCTGCAAAAGAAAGAGACGATTATAAAAAACAGACAGGAGAAGAATCTTTCTGGACCAATTCGATGTTCAGTGGCATGCCGACAACCATGATCGGAGCTCATTACAAAGGAAACTATCTTGAAACTATCTACAATCATTTATTTTGGGGTCCACGCCCTGCTTCTTATCTGATCTTGACTTTTGTCAGTTTCTTTTTGCTGTTGCTTGCGATGGGAATCAATGTCCGGCTCTCTATTGTCGGAGCTTTGGCCTTCGGTTTATGTGCCTATAACTTTCAAATCCTGCAAGTGGGGCACAATTCGAAAATGGTAGCTATCGCTCTTATGCCGATGGTATTAGCCGGAGTGGTCTATGCTTATCGTAAAAAAGCATTTTTAGGGGCGGTTCTTTTCGGATTTGCCCTGTCTTTTGAAATTGCAGCCAACCATCCCCAAATCACTTTTTATCTGGGTATGATCATTCTGGCTTATGTTATCGCTCAATTGGTCTCTGCTATTAAAAACAAGACTTTACCTGCTTTCATCAAAACATCTTGTTTTGTGTTGTTGGCCACGATATTGGCAGCAGGTACGAACGTCAACCGACTTTGGCCCAACTGGGAATACAGTAAATACACGATGCGGGGCGGTTCTGAATTACAAATGGCTCATGCCCAAGGGAATCAGACCCAGGGTGGATTGAATAAAGAATATGCAACAGCCTGGAGTTACGGTATAGAAGAAACGCCGAATCTGCTTATTCCTAATTTTAACGGAGGAGCTTCAGCCAGTGAACTCAGTAAAAAATCCAAAACATATGAAATCTTAAAACAAGGAGGGGTTCCGAATGCTGAACAAGTCATCAAACAAATGCCGACCTATTGGGGACCTCAAGCCTTTACTGCCGGCCCGATGTATATGGGAGCGATTTCGGTGTTTTTGTTCGTATTGGGTTTAGTTGTTCTCCAAGGCACAACCAAATGGTGGATCGCCGGGATATCACTGTTAGCCTTACTATTGGGATGGGGAAAACATTTTATGTGGCTCTCCAGCTTGTTTTTCGATTACGTACCTCTATATAACAAATTCCGGGTACCTTCTATGATTCTAACCATCCTGCAGTTAACTATTCCTCTGTTGGGATTTTATAGTCTTCATCAGATTTTCTCGGATAAAATCGAGAAGAAAAGAGTCATTAAAGGACTGAAACTAGCCTTGGGGATTACAGGTGGTTTTTGTTTGTTATTCGCTCTTCTTCCAAGCCTTGCCGGTAGTTTTACTTCCCCGGCAGACAGCCAATTCCCGGATTGGCTACAACAAGCCCTACCCGAAGATCGCCAAAGTATGCTACGAAGTGATGCCTTCCGTTCATTACTTTTTATTCTGGCAGGTGCAGCTACCATTTGGGCCGGTTATATGAAAAAAATAAAATTATCCTCGTCCATAACCCTTCTCGGACTACTTATCATCTTAGATATGTGGAGTGTAGACAAACGGTATCTAAATAACGACCATTTCGTTACACCACGTGAATTTACTAACAATTTTAATTTACGGCCTGTCGATAAAGAGATATTGAAAGATACCGATATCCATTACCGGGTTTTGGATTTGGCCGTAAATACTTTTAACGACTCACATTCCAGTTTTTATCATAAAACAATCGGAGGATATAGTGCTGCTAAACTACAGCGTTATCAGGATATAATCGATTATCATCTGGTTCCTGAAATTCAGTCTTTAGCCAATGATTTGCAAAGAGGACAAACACGGGCAGATATAGATTCGAGCTTACAAAAGCTATCTGTCATCAACATGCTAAATACCAAATATATCATTCTATCAGCCAACAGCACACCGATCGAAAACACCGCCAGATCAGGAAATGCTTGGTTTGTCGAAAATTATCAACTCGTCGACACTCCTGATGAAGAAATTTTAAGCCTGAAAGCTATCGATCCTGAAAAGACAGCTATTATCGGCCGCGATTTTGCCCAGGCTGTAGCAGGTAAGAACATCCGGTTCGATTCAACCGCAACGATTCAACTGACTTCCTACGCTCCTAATAAACTGACTTATAAAACAAAAGCCTCCCAGGAACAACTGGCTGTATTCAGTGAAGTATATTATCCCGAAGGCTGGCAAGCTTACATCGACGACCAACCCGGTGAACTATTCCGTACCGATTATATTTTACGAGGCCTGTCTGTTCCGGCAGGGGAACATACTATTACTTTAGTGTATAATCCAAGATCTGCTTATCAGGGAGCTCTGATCTCACAAATCAGTTCCATTTTATTAATTTTAGCTCTTCTGGGAAGTATTATCGGGTATATCAGAAAAAATCGGAAGTGTTCCTCGGATCAGGCCTAACAAAGTATTTTCACCATTTACCGTAAAAAAAGTAATGGAAATTCATATCACCAAAAAAGATGTTTTGTGGGGATACATTGCCCAATTCTTTAACATCGGAGCAGGAATACTTTTACTCCCGGTGATATTAAAACTTCTCCCGGCAGATATATTGGGAGTCTGGTACATTTTCCTGACTATTTCGAGTCTGGTACAAATGATCGACTTCGGTTTTCAGCCGACTTTTACCCGAAATGTCGCCTATGTATTCAGTGGTGCTGTAAAACTTCAGGCCAAAGGTCTGGATAAAGGCCAAACTCATCTGGATCATCCCAACTACCCGCTTCTCAAAAACATGATTTCTGTAATGAAACGTTTTTACGGAGGTATTTCGCTTTTGGTCATTTTTCTCCTCCTGACTGCAGGTAGTTGGTATATCGATGATCGAACAAACCACATCGCAGCTAATGAAGAAATCATGATTTCATGGTTTATATACACCACTTCCACCGTTTTAAATCTTTATTATTCCTATTATAATGCATTACTAGTGGGTAGAGGCCTTGTAAAAGAAAACAACCAACTCATCATTATCACCCGTTCCACCTATCTCGTTTTAGCCGCCTTGGGTCTGATTGCAGGCTATGGCTTAATTGCAGTAGCCACAGCCAACTTTCTATCTATTATTATCAATCGGTTGGTGGCGATTCATTTTTTCTACCGAAACGGTCTCCGCAAAATCCTCCGGAATACCCAAGCAACAAAAGAAAAATTATTACCTATTTTATGGGTAAATGCCAAAAAAAATGGATTAAGCAGTTTGGGTGGATATTTTGTCCAAAAAGGCAATTTGCTTTTCATATCTATGTTTTTACCTCTGGAAACAGTTGCCAGTTATGGTCTAACCGTTAATCTTATAAATATTCTGTCAGGGGTATCCCCACTTTATTTAGGCACTCATATTCCTGAAATCTACAAGGATAGGATCGACAATAACCTCCCGGATATCCGCAGAATATTCGGAGAAGGTATTTTTGTATTCTACCTTCTATATATCCTCGGAGCCTTATGCCTGGTCCTATTAGGTCCCTGGGCTTTGGAACTATTTCACAGTAAAACCCAACTTTTACCTCCAGGTCCTCTTTTACTGATGTTGTTTGTACAATTTTTAGAATCCAACCATGGTATGGCAGCCACTTTAATTACTACCCGTAATGAAGTTCCTTACCTGAAAGCTGCCTTGATTTCCGGCTTTTTTATCGCCCTGTTTTCCCTGACTTCTCTCTATTATACCGATTGGGGAATCTGCGGTGTCGTTGCTTTGACCGGTTTGGTACAAATCAGCTACAATAACTGGAAATGGCCTCTGATGGTCAGCCAGGAATTGGAAAAAAGTTATCCGCAATTAGTGAAGATCGGGTTCCTTTCTTTACGGACCTGGTTAAAACAATATCTGGTAAAGAAAGGAATCCGGTACTAGAAGACATATCCGAACCCGAAGTTCAGATAAACATTATACATCTTGAAGCTGATACTTTCAAAATCACCGGGAAAAATAGAATTCAACCCCCAGGTCAGATCTGCATAAACACTCAAATGTTTATATGCCCGCCATTCAGCTCCGGCATCCAATCCCCACTGAAATTTACGCAAGTCGCCCGAAAAATCGTAAGTTGCTTCTGTGACATTCGCTTTGGTACCGGTCGGATCTCCTTCACGGATATATCCGTCATAGGCTACTCCGGAAAAATCTCCGTTAGTCAGAATAGAGATGTACGGGCCGAATTTCAAATCCCAACGGGGTGACACTTTATAAATAACCTGAAAAGGCAGGGTGATATATGAATTTTTTACATTCGTCTTTACATTTCCTGTCCAATTGCCTTCGACATGTCCCAGCACTTCCCCATCATACGAATCCATCACCATGTAATAATTTTTCACCCTGGCATCGGTTTTCATCCCTTTGTTCTCGAGGCGGATTCCGAACAGCCCTCCCCATTTCCGGTTCCGGTCGAACCATTTAATGATATTTCCTTCGATAGCAAGCTGAGCACCCGGCCGGTAACTATTGATTTCCCGGATTTCTGCCGGCAAGGGTAATGGAGAAGTTCCTCCGATATTGACACCTGCTTTAATCCGATACTCCAATCCTTTCAAGGTAGAGCGAACCAAAGCACCCGGTTTCTTATTTTCAGCAAAAACAGCTCCTGTTACCAGTAAAAAAACAATCAGGTATATACTCTTTATCGTTTTCATTGTCTCAATTCTTATTTTTCACAAACGATCTCTACTTTATCGATACACAAGGTACTCCCTACAGAACCGGCAAAATATGCCCCATATTTGCTGGAAGTGAAAACTACTGCCAGATTATACTCGTAATTTTTCATTTTTTCTTCGCTGAAAGACAGATAAGGAGCCGTTCCATCATCCGACGGATCCCGCTGGTCCTGGATGAATTTCGGCCAATCGATCGGTATGCGCGATCCGTAGTGAAAATCGACATGAAATGCAGTAAACTCATCTTTCTTTTCTACCTCTACCCGGGCCAAAGCAACGATATTCTCACTGGTCAGCACATTGTTTCCGTCCAATGCTTTTCCATCGAGTTCTGCCGCTTCATATAAAACAGCATAAATATCTCCCTCATCTTCCTGCCCGGGAATCGTGACAGTATTTCCATTTTTATCTTTCGCCTTGAAAGGTTGGGTACCGGGAGTGTACTTGTAATATCCCTTGAGTTGCAGCGGTTTTTTCCCGAAAGGCAATCCGAAACGAGTGGCTTTCAACGGTTTTTGTACGGCATTATTTACATCGAAACTGCCCAGGAATAAGTTTCCTGCCGCAATGGGCATTTTAACCGTCTCTCCGAACTGTCCTGTGCTCTTCGTCTCCAACTTGATGGCTCTGCTTCCATCTATTCCATTTTCGATAGAAACCGTAGGGTATTCCTGCGGATTCCGGCCGACACCTGTCAAGGCAAACCCTGAATTTCCGGAAGCCCAAATATATTGTTTAAACAGGGCTGTTCCTTGTGTTTCCTCGAAAAACACCTGATATTTCCCCGTTTCATTCAGTTCATAGTGTTCAAAATCATATCGAAGCGGCAAATCGAATGTATCGATGATCACCGAATATTCTTTATGCCAATTTCCGTCCTCGGAGGTTACGGTAAATTTCTGGGGATGCGAATAGTCCATCACTCGGGCCGGATCGGGCGAAATGTTTGCCCCTTCCGTCAAGGTCACCTCTAAAGCCAGTTTTGTCAGGTCGATACTCGGATTAGCCTGGGCCAGCACCTGAGCATTGTTGATGATAATATTTCCTTTAATATTTGTTTCCGGTGATCCCTTTGCATTTAAAATCTTACATGCCGTAATATCTGCTTCTGCATTTAAAGGCTCGCTTTGAATACAAGCTCCCAATCCTCCAACCATCAACAGATACAAAAAACATTTTTTCATACTTCTCTTGCTTTAATTTCAATAAATCAGGCTACAAAGGTAGAATAAATTAGTCAAAGTCCATACAGCCGGTACAATTTATCGAGTATCCCGGCCTATAACAAGCTATTCTTTTTTATCCAAAATGGTCGTCATTGCATCAATTCCGGAGTCGTATCTACCCATTTATATAATTTATCACCACGCCGGATTTTTCCAGGCACCTGAACCGAAAACAATATTCCTTTTTCCACCTTTTCCACTGGCTGTAAATCGACCCTTATCTCAGGTACTTTCATTTGAATCGTTCCGGTTGTAGGACCTTGTATCAATATTTCGTCCCCAACTTTCAAGTCGAAAGATTCCAGTTTAAACTCTGCGACCTGCAAATTGGTAAAATAATTGGTCACTTTGCCAAGCAGAATTTTCTTTTTTGTCGCTTTCGAACCATATACCTCGCTCCATTCCCCTAAGCGTTGCCCCAAATAATATCCATTCCAGAATCCACGGTTGAAGACTGTCGCCAAGCGTTTTTTCCAAATCCGGATCTTATCCGCTGAATAGGTATCGTCGAGATAAGCATTTATCGCTTCGTTATAACACTCACAAACCGTACGTACATATTCGGCGGAACGGGCACGCCCCTCGATCTTGAAAACCCGCACACCGGCGTCGATCATTTTATTGATAAAACCAATTGTGCAAAGGTCTTTGGGCGACATGATGTATTCATTTTCAATATCGAGTTCGACTTCATTTTCGCGATCTTTGACCGTATAGGCTCTCCGGCAAATCTGATTACAGGCTCCCCGGTTAGCAGAAGCGTTTTTCTCGTGCAAACTCAAATAACATTTCCCTGAAACAGCCATACAAAGAGCCCCATGAGCAAACATTTCAATTTTGATCAGCCCTCCATTCGGTCCCCGTAAATCCTCCCCGACGATGCGACGATGGATTTCCATAACTTGCTCCAATACCACTTCGCGGGCCAAAACGATCACATCGGCATATTGGGCGAAGAAACGAACTACTTCGAAATTAGTGACATTACACTGAGTACTGATATGCACTTCGACTCCTACAGAACGTGCATACAAAATAGCGGCCAAATCGGATGCAATGATAGCAGTGACTCCGGCTTCACCGGCACAATCGATCACTTGCCGCATTTTCTCTAACTCTTGATTATAAATTACGGTATTGACAGTCAGATAGGTTTTCACCCCTTTCTCCGAACAAACCGATACGATATTTTTCAAATCCTCCAGCGTGAAATTTGCTGACGAACGTGCCCGCATATTTAATCCTTCCACACCGAAATAAACCGAATCCGCACCTCCCTGCAAAGCAGCATATAAAGATTCATAAGAACCTACAGGCGCCATCACTTCAAAATCTTTTCTGGTCATAACCTCATCCATTTGAAATACAAAGGTAAAATAAATAAATCGCAAAATTTATCCCGGATTTTTATTTTTGGCACAAACAAATCTATACCCCAAAAGTATAACTACAAAACCGACTTATTTCCCGCAAAATGAAAACTCAGACCAAAGTCCCTTCACTGATACAAGCAATTCTTCCATTGATTGTTCTGATCGCCCTACTCTCGTTTAATGTCAGTTATTTCGACGATCCTTTGGGGGGCTCTAATCAAATAGCCTTAATCATCGCAGCAAGTATCTGTAGCATCCTGGCCCTTTTCAATCATGTCAGCTGGCATGAAATCCAACGAAAAATATTGCAGACCATTAATTCGGCTATGACGGCGATACTTATTCTGTTATTGATCGGTTCGCTAAGTGGTTCCTGGATGCTGAGCGGAGTCATTCCAGCTATGATTTACTATGGAGTAGATATCATGCACCCGTCCTACTTCCTGGTGGCCTCTGTCGTCCTTTGTGCTATTGTATCTCTGGCAACAGGCAGTTCCTGGTCGACGATCGCCACTGTAGGTGTAGCTATCGTGGGAGTCGGTAATGCTTTCGGACTTCATCAGGGGCTTGTAGCAGGTGCCGTCATCTCAGGAGCCTATTTCGGCGATAAAATGTCCCCGCTCTCAGACACGACAAACCTGGCTCCTACAATTGCAGGAACGGATCTTTTCACTCATATCCGCTACATGGTATACACCACTTTCCCAACTTTAATTCTCACGTTGATCATATTCGGAATCATCGGCCTATATCAATTAAATACAGATACTGCCATAGATACCGGCTTTATAAAAAAGGGCCTGGAAAGTAGTTTCCACATTACTCCCTGGTTATTATCGGTCCCTGTTTTACTCATTATTATTATTATAAAAAAAGTTCCCCCCATACCTGCCATGCTGGGTGGAGTTGTTCTCGGAGTTATTTTCGCCCTCATTTTTCAACCTGATCTCCTCGATCAGCTGATCGCTCAAGAAAAGTTCCACAACACCTATCAGTTGATCATCCAAGCTGTCGGAAGTAGAATGACACTGAGCACAGGGGTATCCGAAGTCGACGAATTGTTGACAACAGGAGGAATGGAAGGTATGCTCGATACAGTTTGGCTAATTATTGCAGCTCTTACTTTCGGAGGAGTGATGGAAGCCAGCGGATCCTTAAAAAGAGTGGGTGAAGCTTTTATGCATTTTATTTATAACGACACTTCGCTGGTCAGCACGACCATACTGACTTGTATCTTCTTCAATATCACAGCCTGCGATCAATATCTTTCTATAGTCGTACCCGGTAAAATGATGCAAAAAATTTACGAACAAAGAGGCTTGAAACCCGAAGTCCTCAGTCGGGCTCTGGAAGATTCTGCGACAGTCACTTCCGTATTGGTCCCCTGGAATACTTGTGGAGCTACCCAATCACGGGTACTCGGCGTACCTACGATCGAATACCTCCCTTATTGTTTCTTTAATTTAATTTCCCCGCTGATGAATATTTTCATCACGATCATCCATTATAAAATACGAAGAATTAAAGTAAAAGCATAAGTAAATGACCGATAAATAATGATTTCTTTGAAAATAGAATCAAAACCTAAGTTTATTTTGTTACTTATTCGTCTTCGGTGATCGGAATTGGCGACCCGGTCTGACGACACAGAACCCGAAATCGGAATAGAAAGAAAAAATCATACCTAGAATTATTTTGTTACTTATTCGTCTTCGGTGTTCGTGTTTGGAGACCCGGTCGCTTCTGTCGGTCGTCTACCTTTTTCTTTCACTGACCGGCGGAACT